>Ga0163154_10007389_pt1 | contig 13097 bp, 3 predicted proteins | sample OliLakLV19MP9P1_FD_148649 | JGI IMG/M metagenome (GOLD analysis project Ga0163154, IMG submission 148649) | Freshwater microbial mat bacterial communities from Lake Vanda, McMurdo Dry Valleys, Antarctica - Oligotrophic Lake LV.19.MP9.P1 | ecosystem: Environmental > Aquatic > Freshwater > Lake >... | reverse complement strand
GATTATGCCCGGCAGTTCAACAGCAATGTGGTGGTGAACCCCACAACTATTGATATGGAGCATCATCACAATCAGCTCAAAAATCAAAGCAATCAACCCGTTTCTATCGGCTGGACGGGTACGCACACTACCATGAAATATCTAGATGAAATTGTTCCTGTGCTAAAAGAGTTGGAAGCTGAAATCAATTTTTCTTTTGTGGTTATTTCAAACAAGCCGCCCGAGTTTGAATTGAAAAACTTACAGTTTGTGCCATGGAAAAAAGAAACGGAGGTAGAAGATTTACTGCGCTTTCATGTGGGCATCATGCCCCTTTCCGAAGATGATTGGAGCCGAGGTAAATGTGGCTTCAAAGCATTGCAATATATGAGTCTTGGCATTCCAGCAATTGTGAGCCCAGTGGGTGTAAATACTAAAATTGTTGATGACGGGGTAAATGGTTTTCTATGCAACAATCATGCAACGTGGAAAAAAGCAATAGCTGATTTATTGAGTGATAATGAATTGAGAAAACAGTTCAGCACAAAAGCAATTGAAAAGATAAAGAGCAGCTATTCGGTGCAATCAAACACCGATAATTTTATCGCTCTGTTCGGCAATTAACGCTTCATGGCTTTACTTAAAAACGATTCTTTTTTCATTGCATTATCAATCAAAATCAATGCAATAGCATAAAAGGGCATTACGGGTATTTTATAGCGAACTAACGCACCAAAGTTGAAACTTGTAATACCTACTGCAAAAGCCAATATGAGCGAGAACATCAGGCAGAAAAGTATGTTGGTATCTAAGGCAATAGCAGCGGGCAGCCGCACAATTTTTGTTCGCCAAAGAATGCTCAGTGTAAAGTAGAAAAGATAGGCACTTTCCAACGCAGCCATTAAGTTGAATATACTTCTAGCTTCCCACAGGTAGGGTCTAAAAAGGGTAACGTTTACCCCTTGTGGAAATGCCTTTAGCAAGCCTATTGCTGAAAAATCTCCAGCACCATAAATGGTATAAGACATGCCGCCTGTTTCCTGATGCCACGATTGATAACCTTCGGCAGTTTGTTCCAATTTATCTATAGAGTATTTACCTAGCGAATCTCCTATTAAACGCATCATACCAAGCACTAAAACACCAGCGATTACTAAGAAAAACGGTCCTGAAATAAATTTTAAAATAGGACTGTTGATTTTATCTTTATACATGTTTATTGCCCAATAGCCTGCTGCTGGCACAAATGCAAGAATGATGTAGCCTTTAAGTTTCGCGGTCATTGCTGCCATTATAAAACCCCAGACTACATTTATTACCACATTTTGACGCTTAACCAATCCAAAATATAGCGAATAGGTAAGCCAGCACAACCCCATCAGCGTTAGGGTATCTTTCATCAAACCAGAGCCCCAAAACACTACCGATGGAATAAATAACGTTGCCAATGCAAGTTGCTTGCGCAAATGTGGATACATGTCATAAAAAACCATGAACAATCGCCATGTTCCCAAAAAAGAAAGATAGCCAAAGAGCAAAGAAGTGCACACAAAGGAGTTTAGCCCCACAAGGTTTACTATTGAAGCAATTCGGATGAAAAAATCTTCATTGGATTCATACTTCATTAAGTAGTGATAATTTCTAAAGTCAGAGGAGGAAAAGAACTTGTAGAAACTCTCTATGTCATCAAAAAGTATATATGAAATTGCGGTGGCGGGATCGTTAAATAGAAAGGCAAACCATTGATTGCACCAATGATAATAACCAGAAGTGTCGCCACCTTCATAGTAGTACATATAAACAAGGCAGAAGACGAAAGAGCTTGTCAACTTAATAATCAGCGCTCTTCCATAATACTTATAAAGTAATGGGTCGGGGCTTAAACGCTGCCGGTATCGGTTGCCAAAAAAATAGATTACAGCAAAGTAAATAGGGAATAATACCAAATCAAAGGGTGTAAGTGTATAGGAAATTACAAGCGAAGGAAAGATTGTTCCCAATTCAAACATTACACAAGGTTAAGTATATGCTACAGAGTATCAAACTTCTGAATGAAATATAAGTGTATTTGCAAGTTATTTTTCTATTTCCTGTTTCAGGTAATCTTGCCAATAGCCTGCTTTGTAAGGATAGCGAATCAGGTAAAGTTCTTTCACCTTTTTGAAAATCATTTCGCGCAGTTCGGATGTATTTCGGTTTTGTGTTGCGCTCACAAAAATCGCATTGTCTTTGGTGCGCGCCATCCAGCTTTGTTGCAATTCACTCAGCAAACTTTTGCGCACATCATCTGGCACAAATTCATCTAGATATTTTGCTTCATACAAATCCATTTTATTGAAAACGTAAATCACAGGTTTATCATTTGCTTTCAGTTCTTCCAATATGTTGTTCACCACGTTTATTTGGTCTTCAAATGCAGGGTGCGAAATATCTACCACGTGCATCAAAATATCTGCTTCCAAGGTTTCATCCAATGTGCTTTTAAAACTTTCAACCAAATGGTGTGGCAGCTTGCGGATAAAACCAACTGTATCACTAAGTAAAAAGGGCACAGTGTTGAATACAACTTTTCTCACAGTTGTGTCTAAAGTTGCAAAGAGTTTGTTTTCGGCAAACACATTTTCTTTTGCCAATAAATTTAGAAGCGTGCTTTTGCCGACATTTGTGTAGCCCACCAAAGCAACACGAATCATTTCGCTGCGATTTTTTCTGCGTGTTTCGTTTTGCTTGTCTATTTCTTTAAGCTGGGCTTTCAAAAGTGCAATGCGTTGTTTGGCAATCCTTCGGTCGGTTTCAATTTCCTTTTCACCGGCACCTTTCATGCCTATACCACCTTTCACTCTATCTAAGTGCGTCCACAAGCCTTTTAGGCGCGGCAACATATATTGAAGTTGTGCTAATTCTACCTGTGTTTTGGCTTGCAGTGTTCTTGCCCTTTGCGCAAAAATATCAAGTATCAACATGCTACGGTCAAGCACTTTACATTTCGCTTCTTTTTCGATATTGCGCTGTTGTGATGGCGAAATTTCATCATCCACTATCACCATATCTATGCCTTTTTCTTTCACATAGTTTACTATTTCATTTATCTTTCCCTTACCCATATATGTTGCCACATCGGGGTGTGGTAGGCGTTGGGTAAAGCGCTTCATGGTTATTGCCCCTGCAGTTTCGGCAAGAAATTGCAACTCATCTAAATATTCGTTCGTCTTCTCTTCGTCTTGTTCTTTAGAGATGAGGGCAATTAGCACTGCTTTCTCTTGTTCTTTGATGGAATTATCTGTTTTGAAATTGCCCATTATGGATGTGTTATTCTTAGAAAGTAAAGAATTGGTTTTGAAAAAATTAGATTGGATAGCAGGCAAAGTTCACAACTTTTAAAACTTTCTCCCTATAATCGTGTTCGCTTTTAAAAAGTATTTAATAAAACGATAGTAACAAAACGGATTTTTATGAAACATTTCTTCACGTTAATCGCTGCTTTGGTTCTAAGTATTGCAGTGTTTTCACAAACTCAACCTTGGGCTAATAATGGACAGTTGGATGCCTTCGAGGAATTTACAACAAAGTACACCGTACCAATGTTGTTGCCAGATGGTGTAAAACTTTATACCGACTTTTATCTGCCTCGTTTGAGGGATTCTTTGGTACAAGATTTCAATATTGAAACAACAGTACCACTTATAGGTTTAGTAAGAGCCAAGGGCAAGCCAACCTTTATTGAAAAAGGGGCACAAATCATTTTTTATGATACCGTTAATGGTCAACCAAATCCTAACCCATATCAGTTGCCAACAATTTTAACCAGAACGCCTTATGATAAAGGTGAGCCGAATTACACAGACCCTGTAGGTGCAATTTTGGCGATTCTTGGTTACAACTATTGTTATCAGGACATGCGTGGTCGCTATCAAAGTGAAGGCGTTTACTTTCCTATGTACTCGGATAGCTGGAACAAAAATGCTTACCACCCAAATTGGGCACACATATTAGATTACTTACCTAACACGGATGCAAAACATAGTAATAAACACGAAGATGGTTTTGAGAGTGTAAAAATCATTTCTAAAATTGACTCTGCATACTTGGTAGAGTTGGGTTTGCCTGATATGGCAGAAAACCTTTACAAAGGCTATCCGCATACCAACACAAGATTTAATAATGGAAGTATAGGAATGTTTGGTGCTTCTGCTTTGGGTAATACGCAATTGCAATTAGCATTGGCGCATGATGTGCGTGATTCTTTACCTTGGTTGAAATGTTTGATGCCGATAGTTGCTACAACAGAGCATTACACTTCTACTGGGTACAACAATGGTGTGTTTCGTGACAGAATTGTAACAGGCTGGTTAAAAGGGCAGATTTTCAGCGGCACAGATGATGATTTAATACCTACAGATTTTGATAGACAAAATAATCTGCACTCTTCTGCTGATTATGACTTGCCAAAATCTTTCACTGTTAATGGTGTTACCAAACAGTATGGTCAAAATAAGTTTGATGCAGCCAATATTTGTATTGATCACTTTTCATCTAAGCGTTATCCAAGGTGGCCTAACAATGAAATAGATGTTGCTGGATTTTATCCAGGCAGCGCGGGCAGAGCGGATATGGATGCCAGCGTAGCTTGGGTAAATGAATTTGGCGAGTCTGTAAAAAAAATGGGAAATGGTGTTGAAGAGCCGCTTCCGAATTTAGTGTACAATCGTTACCGCAATTTAAAAACTGCCGTAATGCACGTAACTGGATGGTGGGATATTTTTACTGAAGGTCAAATCAATACACACAATTATGCAGTGCGTGAATTGACTAAGTTGGGTTCGCCTTATGCTAAAATGCAAAAGTCTGTAATTGGTCCATGGGCGCACCAAACTGTGGGCGGTAGAACTTCAGGTGATAGACAAATTGACCCTGTAACTGGGCGTGATTCTCGCTACCCTGAAAACGTTTCAGATATTACCAAAGTAGATTTAGGAGATGTAAAATTAGATAACATTCCTTTGGATAAAATAATTTCTTCTGATTTGATTACTTGGTTCAGATACAATCTCAACTACAACTCAGATGTTAAGTTGGGTGAGCCTAAATTTATAATCCGTGCAGGAACAAGATGGCAAAAATTGGACACACTCTTCATTTATGGAAAGTATGACACTATTAGAGAGGTAAGACTTCCTGCTGCTGATGTTGTTATTCCTTTCGGACAGATGTTGAACTTCCTTGCAGGCACAGACAGTTTAGATGGCATCACTATCCAAATTAAAACAGAGAAAAATATTCTAACGCTTCCTGTTCCAGCAATAAAGCCTACGGGTCCTATCCTTCCTGCATTATCAGGAAATAGAGTTTCAGGTTTAAAAGTGCCTAATTTTAGAGATGAAACACCTGCGTTTCGTTTATACTTTGCAGGTCCAGATTATGATGCTGACAAATCATTGGGTTTTGATAATACAGGAGTGGGTAACTATTGGTTTGGCACCGAGGAGTTTCCTCCAAAAACAGGTATTGAGTGGAAGAAATTTTTCTTACACCAGAACGGTAAAATTGATAATACTGCACCTACAACCAATGAAGGATTCAAAACTTATATCAGTGACCCAGATGACCCAATTCTTACAGTGGGAGGGGGCAATATGATTGTTCGCTCACCTGATGGAACAAGAAATTCTCAAAGTCAAATGGATGTTTCTGCACCAGAGAATGCACCATTTTCTATGAATCGTGAAGGGGTTATAAATTTTGCAACAGATGCACTCACCGACACATTCTCTATACTTGGATTTCCACTTTGCACATTGTTTGCAAAAACAAATCCAGGTGGAGTGCTAAACGGACCAACAGATACAGATTGGTTTGTGCGCTTATTTGATGAATTCCCTGATGGAAGAATGCTTTTTGTACAAGAAGGTTGTGTAAACGCACGTGCAAGAAATTGGGCTCGCGCTTTAGTAGATAGTATGAGTGTGAACCCCAACCACCCAACTTATTTAAATGGTGAGGAAGATTTTAATGATAAATACCTCCCTTATTCTAATATCAATATTGGTGAAATCTATGAATATGTGTTCAAATTTCAGCCTATTGCTTACACATTTGGTAAAGGACATAAGTTGCGGGTGTTAATTTCAAGTTCTAACTATACACGTTATCAAGCAAATGCTAACCTTCCATTGAATGATGGAGAATTCTTCCGCAGAAAACCTGGTGATGGTGTTACTTATAAATTTGCAGGAAGTGACATGGCTCCGCGCGTTGCAGTTCAGCGTGTTGCTTTTGCACCCGAAACAGCAACAAGCATCACCTTTCCTGTGTGGAATGGTAAGAACTTTGTTAGTTCGGTTGATTTAACTGAGAAAGCCAGCCCGTTTGAAGTGAATGTGTTTCCAAATCCTGCAACAGATTTCGTTCAGTTATTTGTGAATAAATTTTCAGCTTATGAAGTACACATTTCTGATATTTCTGGCAGAGCGATTGAGAAAATTGATTTTGAAGACAATGTTTTGTTTGATGTAACTAAATATTCTTCGGGTCTGTACTTTGCCAAAGTGGTTGACAAAACCAATCCTAGCAATGTAGTGGTGAAAAAGTTTAATGTGAGGTAAACTGACTACAATAAATGTATAAAAACGGCTTCAAGAGTAATTTTGAAGCCGTTTTAGTTTAGCACACAGTGATAATCCTATACTCAAGCAAAAAAAAGAAGTTTGTGAAAGAATTCTAAAATTCTTCATACATTCGTGCCTCTGAAAAATGGAAACTAATTCCTGTTTAATTACGGTAAAAAAAATATTCTAAATATATTTCTGTATTCAAACTGGTCAAATCAATGTTCTGATATTCCATTAAATTCTAATTAATATCTAAATCAGCTTTGAATCTACCTTTTTTAAATTTACAACTCTCTTATATGGCAATAGTTTACTTTCAATCGCTCATTAATTATGTAAAGTATTTGTTGAAAAATAATTCAACATTTCTTGTAAAGGGAATTGCATTAGCTGCTTTTTTAACACTTTCATTTAGCAACCAAGTTGCTAATGCACAATGTAACCCACCGGGATGCTGGGCAGGATGGGGAAATAGTGGAAATCCTGGTGCAGGTGTATACACACCAACTTGTACTAACCAAACTTTTGGTGCCCCAAGCACAGGTTATACCTACGTAAATTTGATGCCGGGTGTTTCTTACACATTTAGTGCGGCTGCTGGGGCTGGATGGGGTACTCCTTGGGTGGAAACCTATGCCTATAATACAGCTTGTAATACTTGGAATTGTACTGGTGCCGCCAGCAATACTGTTACATTTATAGCTCCCAATTCATGTAATGATAATCATTATATTGTAGTGGTAAAAAATGGTAATGCCTGTTTCCCAGCATCAGTTCCTTCAACTTCTGCTACACTAACCTATAGAGCCAATATCAATACTACCGCAGGTGCGATAGCCCTTTCAACTACCCAAATATGTACTGGCAGTAGTGTTACTGTAAATAGCACTACGAATGCAACCTCAACTGGTACGGTTAGTTTTCAATGGTTTAGAGAGACTACACCTGGTTCAGGGAATTGGGCAAATGTTGCAAGTAATAATAGCCAAACATATTCTGAAACTCCTCCTGGTCCTGGTACATATCGTTATTTAAGAAGAGCATTTAGTGCAGGTAATTTTGGTGGAATAAATTATTGCGGACCTTGCTCAAGTAATAGTAACAATGGAGCTACGTGTGTAGATGCAATAACCGGTACACTCACAGTTGATGCGGCATCAACTTTAGGAACACCATCCACAACTGGTCCGATAGATTTTTGTGATGCCTCAGGGAATTTCACAACCCCGGTTACAGTTTCCAGCCAAACAGGTAGCGTAGTCTGGGATTGGGGTAGCAATAATGGGGGCTGGAATAATGGCTGGGTTATTGGAACATCTTCTGGAACATCTTCTTTTCCTAAAAGGGTATCAAATAGTGATGGTAACGCAGATAGGATGAGATATAGGGTAACTAATGGGGTTTGTCCTTCTGTTACATCTGGAACAATTTTAATTCGCAATAGATTTTATGAAGTACCTACAATTTTAAGCCCAAGTACAAGTTCTTATTGCCCTGCATCACCACCTGCCAACATTACGCTCACGGCAACTTTTCCATCAGCGATAAACCAAAATGGTACGGTTAATTTCTACAGTGGTACATGTGGCGGAACGCTACTTGGTTCAGTAACCGCGCCTAATAATTCAGCAACAGCTGCTTTGACCATTGCGGCACCGATTTCAACGACAAATTATTTTGTAAGGTACGAGCCAGGCAATGTTGTAGGCTGTTCCAACACAACTTGTGTTCAAACAACAGTTACTGTAAATTCATCTTCTACTGCGCCAACCAGTATCACGGGAACTACAACTATATGTAATGGTGGTTCAACTAATTTAACTGTATCTGGGGGTTCACTAGGCACTGGTGCAAACTGGGAGTGGTTTACGGGTTTTTGCGGAGGTGCATCAGCAGGAACAGGAACAAGTATTATCGTATCTCCATCTACCAATACAACATATTTTGTTCGCGCAAATGGAACATGTAATATAACTGGGTGTGCTTCTCAAGCAATAACTATTAATGCAGATCCAACTATATCCATTAGTTCAGACCAAACAATTTGCGCTGGAGGTGTCCCTTCAGCCCTATCATCATCAGTAAGTGGTGGTACTGGCACATGTACCGTTCAATGGCAGTCAAGCACTGATAACTTTACCTTTGGTAATATAGCTACTGGTCCATCATTGTCTATTGGCTCATTAACTCAAACTACTTATTACAGGGCAATAAACAGTTGCACCGGAAACGGCTGCGATGCAGCTACTTCCAACACAGTAACAATTACAGTTGTTGCCGACCCAACGATTACCATTAATGGGGCTACAACTATTTGCAGTGGCGGTGGCGCTACTTTAAACGTGCTTACTTCACCCGGTGGAACAGGTACTTGTACTGTAACATGGTGGAGCAGTCCAGATAATAGTTTATGGACAAATACTGGTGCAACTGGAGCAAGCTACTCGCCAACCGGAATTACGTCAAACACTTTTTTTCAAGCACGAAGAAGTTGCACTGGCACTGGCTGCGATGAAGGAACTTCCAACTCGCAATTAGTTAATGTAAATCCAGATCCGGATATTACCATTACTTCATCACAACAGATTTGTGGTAATTTTGCGGTAACATTATCAGCAACTACAACCGGAGGAACAGGAACTTGCATCATAAATTGGCATATCAGCACCGATGGAATTAGTTGGTCACCAACAGGTGGTCCTGGTGCAACACTAAATTCAGGAACTTTAACTTCAACAAGGTATTACCGAGCAAGATATTCTTGCACAGGCAATGGTTGCGATGCAGACACATCTAATGTTTCAATTGTTTCGGTTGTTCCAAATCCAACAGTAAGTATTACTGCTTCGCAAACAGTATGTGCTGGTGCATTAGTAACACTTGTTGCTACCCCTTCATCAGGAACAGGAAATTATGTATGGCAGTTTTTCAATGGTTCAATATGGACTGCAACTGGACTAAATTCTCCTACTCTAAATATAGGTCCATTAGCTGCAACAACAAGTTATCGTGTGGTGTTTTCGCCAACTGGAACAGGTTGTATTGCAGATACATCAAATGTATCCGTTGTTACGGTAGTTAGTGATCCGTCAATTTCAATTGGCACGTCTCAAACTGTTTGTGATGGCGGAAGTGTTACGTTAACTTCAAATATTGTATCTGCTGGAGTAGGTTCACCTTTCTATCAATGGCAATTTTTCAACGGAAGTTCATGGGTGAATATAATTATTAGCGGCAATGGTAGTACTTACTCATCACCAGCTTTGACTTCAACAACAGATTATAGATTGCTTTATTCAACAACAGGGAATGGATGTGACCAAGCTGTTTCAAATACAGTCATTATTACTGTTGTACCAGATCCATCTGCAACAATTTCTGGTGGTAATACATTTTGTGGCTCAGGCACTTCAACTTTAACTTCAGTAGTTTCAGGAGGTACCGGTTCGTTTGTGTATCAATGGCAGGTGTTTGATGGCGTTAGCTTTGTAAATATTCCTAGTGCAAACAATCCTACTTATAATACTGGGGTTATAACTGATTCAACAAGATACCGTTTAAGATATAGTGCAAGCGGCAATGGTTGTGGAGTTGCTTTTTCTAATGAGGAAGTTGTAAACGTTACACCAGTTATTGCGAATAACGATTTGAGTCCTACTTATCAGCGTTTTTGCGCTTCAGGAGATCCTGTTTTAATTGATGGGGCTACGCCAACCAGCGGCACAGGTACATTTATCTATTTATGGCAGGAGAGTTTTAGTAATGGAGGTTCGTGGACATCTGCTTCGGGCGTAAATTCAAATGAATATTACGACCCAAGTTTCACCAATACTACAGTTTGGTATAGAAGAGTTGTAACATCAGGTATTTGCTCATCTACCAGCGGTAATAGTATTGTAAGAATTCTTTCATTACCATCTGTTAGCTCAGCTACAAAAACTGATGTGCAATGTTTTGGTGGTAGCGATGGAACTATTACAATTTCAGGTTCTTCTCTTAATGGCGGAGTGCTCTATGCTTTGAATGGCGGTGCTTATCAATCAAGCCCGATTTCTGGATTGCCATTTGGAACATACAACATCACTATTCAGGATGATAGCCTTTGTTCAAATACATTTAATACCCCTCAGATTATCGGACAACCTCCACTTTTAGTGGCAAACATTATTGATTCTGTTGACGCAAGTTGCGCTAACGTTTTTGATGGTAAAATTGTAGCTACGGCAACTGGAGGTTTAGGTACTTATAGTTACTCGTTAAATGGTGGTCCAGGTCAGGGATCTCCTACATTTAATAACATAGCCGCTGGCATCTATGCTGTGATTGTTACAGATGGTAATGGTTGTTCTGCGAGCGATACGGTTACTATTGACAATCTATATGTAGTAGTAGCAAATTTGGATTCAGTAAAATCAGTGTCATGTTTCGGAGGAACTGACGGAGAGGTTTATGTAACCTTAACAGGCGGTATTTTACCTTACGCCTATTCAATAAATGGAATAACTTTTCAACCAGTACCTGCTTTTACAGGTTTGACAGCAAACAACTACGTTGTTACACTTAGAGATTCTAAAGGTTGCAGCGCATTTTTAAACGCAAGTGTTACACAACCAGCATTGCTTACAGTGCTTATTGATTCGGTTACGAATTTACTATGCAATGGTGGAACTACTGGAGGGATTTACATTTCTACAGGTGGTGGCACTGCTCCATATTCTTATGCTTGGAGTAATGGCAGTATCATTGAAGATTTGACTGGAGTAGCTGCTAATACATATAATGTAACAATTACAGACAGCAAAGGATGTACTGCTGTAGGTGGGGCAACAATTGCTGCACCACTTCCTTTGTCGGTTAATGTAGCTTCATTTAGAGATGCTTTATGCTTTGGAAACAGCACTGGTTACGTAGATATATCGGTAGCAGGAGGTGTGCCTGCTTATAGTTTTAGTTGGAGTAATGGTTCTACATTTGAGGATATTCAAAATGTTCCCGCTGGAAATTATTCTGTTACAGTAACAGACAACAACGGTTGTACCCAAGTTATTGCACAATTGCTTTCTCAACCTGCTGTGCTTACATCATCACTAACAAAGGTAGATATCCTTTGCAATGGTGGAAATACAGGAAATATTGATTTGACAGTTACCGGTGGAACACAGGCTTACAACTATTTATGGAGCAACGGACAAACTATACAAGATGTATCAAGTTTAGTAGCAGGACTTTACACTGTGGTAATTACTGATGCGAATGGTTGTTCAACTACAAATGCCGTAACAATTGCTCAACCTGGGGCAATCACATTTAGCGTTTCAAAAATTGATGTGCTATGTAACGGAGCAGCAACTGGAAGTATTACCTTGACTGTAAATGGAGGAACCACGCCAATTGCTTTTAATTGGAATGATGGTAATACTTCGCAAAATAGAAGCGGTTTGGTAGCAGGAACATACTCAGTTTCAATTACTGATTTCAATAACTGTACTGCAATAACAACAATTACCATTACCGAACCAGCTGGACTAGTAGTAAATGGCACAGTAAGAAATGTAAACTGCTTTGGAGGCAACACAGGCAGCGTTGACATATCGGTAAATGGCGGAGTTTTCCCATACACATACCTATGGTCAAATTCAGCTATTACGCAAAACATCAGCGGCTTAACAGGCGGAAATTATACAGTAACTGTTACAGATAATAATGGATGCACCCTGGTTCAAACATTCAATGTAGCATCTCCAATTGGACCAATAACAACAATAGCTACTGGCACAAACTTAAATTGCAATGGCGATGCAAGTGGCACAGCAAGTGTTAGTGTAAGTGGTGGTTCAACACCATACAGTTATTTGTGGAGCAACTTTGCAAACACCTCAAGCATTAGTGGATTGAATGGTGGCACCTACTTTGTAATCGTAACAGATGCAAACGGTTGCACAGCAAGAGATTCTATTATTGTAACAGAACCAACACCGATAGTACTTTCAACAAGTGTAAGCAATGTATTGTGCAATGGAGGCACAGGCACAATCACATTAACAGTAACTGGAGGAGTTCCAACAATCGGATACTTGTGGAGCAATGGAGCAATTACACAAAACCTTACAGCAGTTGCAGGCACATACACGGTAAGTGTAACAGATGGCAATGGATGTACTGGCACAACATCAGCTACAATTACACAGCCAGCAGGTTTGGTAGTAAATGGCACAGTAACAAATGTAAACTGCTTTGGAGGCAACACCGGCAGCGTTGACATATCGGTAAATGGCGGAGTTTTCCCATACACATACCTATGGTCAAATTCAGCTATTACGCAAAACATCAGCGGTTTAACAGGCGGAAATTATACAGTAACTGTTACAGATAATAATGGTTGCACTTTGGTTCAAACATTCAATGTAGCATCTCCAATTGGACCAATAACAACAATAGCTACTGGCACAAACTTAAATTGCAATGGCGATGCAAGTGGCGCAGCAAGTGTTAGTGTAAGTGGTGGTTCAA
>Ga0163154_10007387_pt1 | contig 13100 bp, 10 predicted proteins | sample OliLakLV19MP9P1_FD_148649 | JGI IMG/M metagenome (GOLD analysis project Ga0163154, IMG submission 148649) | Freshwater microbial mat bacterial communities from Lake Vanda, McMurdo Dry Valleys, Antarctica - Oligotrophic Lake LV.19.MP9.P1 | ecosystem: Environmental > Aquatic > Freshwater > Lake >... | reverse complement strand
GTCGTCACCGGCTCAAATTGTCGCCGCTCCTAAAACTCGGACACAGCCGAGACAAGTAACACCTGCTCCCGTTGCTTCTTCGCCTGCTGCTCCTTCCGAGCCTCAGCCGACGCAACCCCTGCCCGCTGCACCTGTTGCGGCTCCAGCTCCTGCTCCTGCCCCTTACGTTCCTCCAGTTCGCGAACCTATTTACGGGGAAGGTTTACTCGAGGTTTCCGACAAAGGTTACGGGTTTCTCCGTGACGCTTCAAAAAACTACGAACCCACTAAAACTGATATTTTTGTTCTCCCTGATCTCATCCGTCACAACAACCTGCGCGAAGGTCTAGTGGTACGCGGCGAAATCATTCAAAGCAACAAAGGCCCACAACTGCGCTCGATTCAAACCATCAACGGTGAGCCTGTCGAAAAGTATAAAAACTTAGTCCCTTTCGAACAACTCACGACCATCAACCCAAATAAACGGTTTGTCCTCGAAACACGCCCTGAAATTCTCACAACACGCGTGATCGACCTGATGACCCCCATCGGCAAAGGTCAACGGGGTTTGATTGTAGCTCCTCCACGCACAGGCAAAACAACTCTCTTACAACATATCGCCAACGCTCTGACGATTAACCATCCTGATGTGCATCTGATGGTTTTACTCGTGGACGAACGTCCTGAGGAAGTCACTGAAGTTCGTCGAAACGTTAAAGGCGAGGTCATCGCCTCCTCTAACGACATGAACATTCAAAGCCATGTGCGGATTTCGCAAATTGCCATGGAAAAAGCTAAGCGCATGGTCGAAATGGGTAAGGACGTTTTTATCTTACTCGATTCCCTTACACGTTTAGGCCGGGCTTTTAATAATAACATGGGCAATTCTGGTCGCACACTTTCTGGTGGTATGGACGCTAGAGGTATGGAAATCCCACGTAAAATTTTCGCCGCTGCTCGTAATACCGAAGAAGCGGGGTCTTTGACTATCGTCGCTTCGGCTTTGATCGATACGGGCTCCCGCATGGACGAACTCATCTTCCAAGAATTTAAAGGCACTGGAAACATGGAACTTGTCCTCGACCGAAAACTCGCTGACAATCGTATCTTCCCTGCAGTGGATATTGCAAAATCAGGCACGCGACGGGAGGAATTACTCATCCCTCCGCATGAACTTGAAAAAATTAATAAAGTCCGCCGCGGTCTCACGGGTCACAGTCCTGAACAAGCGATGGAACGTCTGCTTTCATTCCTCGAAAAACACCCCAACAACGCAGCGTTCCTCCGTCAAATCCCATAGAGTTTCAGTCGCTTAAGCAACCGAGGCCAGTCAAGAAGGAGCCATGTCGCTGCAACCCTTAGTTTGCTAGTTGTTCCATGCAACTTACTCAACTCAATAAAAACCTCCGCGCACTCCTTCTTAAAAACCTTCATCTTCGGGTTTGCGCTGAATTTTAGTTTTACGTACAAGCCCGACACCGTAAATTTTTGGGGTGCCTTACCTAACACGACAATCTTCGTGGCTTTAGTTTTAGGCGTTCGCAGTTCCAACTGGGTTTTTAGAAAATTAAGTCTGGAGTCGATTTGACCGAGGGGATGGGTTTCCGTATTCGATTTTTCTTATTAAAAAATTCCGAATTAATATCCAGTGGAATAAATCTCAATGCTTCTCTTACATCTGCTCAACAGTTTGGATGCCGAGCAACTCCAAACCTTTTTTAAGAGTGCGGGAGGTAAGACCACAGAGCACTAACCGAGAGCGGCGTTCAGTTTCGGAAGCGTTGAGGACATGGCACTTTTCGTAAAACCCATGAAACTTGGAAGCCAGTTCGTATAAATATTGGCAAAGGAAATTCGGCCGGTTGTCGTCCAAAACAAGGTTGAGCATTTCTTCAAACCGCAACAGTTCCAAAGCCAAACCAATCTCTGCCTCCTCCTTTAAAATAAGCATATCCGCGGACACCTCTTCCCCGCCCTTGCGAAAGATGGATTGGATCCGGGCAAAGGCATTCATCACGTAAGGCGCCGTGTTCCCTTGTAGAGAAAGCATTTTATCCCACGAAAAAACATAATCCGAGGTGCGATTCTGGTTGAGATCAGCGTACTTTATCGAACCAATTCCAATAACCCGTGCAATTTCTTTCTTCATCTCCGGCGTAAACGGGGCGTCAGGTTTAATCACTGCCATCGCGCGTTCCTCAGCTTCATCGAGCAATGCCTCAAGTTTCACAGGCTGGCCGTCGCGTGTTTTGATCGGCTTTCCGTCATCACCAAGGATGGCTCCAAACCACACATGTTCGAGATCTATTTTAAGTCCCCATTTTTTCGAGGTTTCAAAGAGCTGCTTAAAATGCAGCTGTTGTCTCATGTCCGTGATGTAAAGCACCTTCTGCGCTTTAAAATGTTCCAACCGATACCTCAAGGTTGCTAAATCAGTGGTCGCATATAAAGCGGCACCGTCGGTTTTCTGGATCAAGAAAGGCTTTTCGAGCAAATCAGGGTGATCCGGGAAAAATACGCAAAGGGCCCCTTCGCTCGGCGCTGCTATATTGAGATTCACCAACTCCTGCACGACCCCCTTGAGCTGGGGATTATAAAAACTTTCTCCCAACGTGTAATCGAAAGTAACATCGAGCCGTTTATAAACCCGTTCGAACTGAACATTCGAAACCTCAATAAACTGGGTCCATAAACGTAAGTTTTCCTCGTTGCCTGATTGCAGTTTAACCAGCTCCTGACGAACTGCGTCACGCACTGGTTCGTCAGCCTTCTGAAGTTCGTTCACCTTTTTATAAAGGCGCTCAAGTTCTTTGATGGGATCTTTTTCAAACTCTGCCTGATCCAAAAAGGTTTTATAACCGTAGATCAACATCCCGAACTGCGTGCCCCAATCCCCAATATGATTGTCAGTGATGACATTATGTCCGAGAAATCGCATGATACGGGCAAGTGCATCACCAAGAAATGTAGAGCGGATGTGCCCAACGTGCATTTGTTTGGCGACGTTCGGACTAGAAAAGTCCAGCACCGTGCGAATGGGCGACGTGACCCGACCCACGCCGAGCCGTTCATCGACACAAGCTTCTTTCAGAAGGGCCGTGACGTACTCAACCTTGAGTTTAAAATTGATAAACCCCATACTCATTGGGCCGGGGCCTGCAATGGTGGGAGTCTCACAAATGTCCGACACATCAATGAGCGCGAGCACTTGAGTCGCCACCTCACGAGGATTGATTTTACGTTCTTTGGCCGCTCCCATCGCAAAGGCGGATTGATAATCCCCAAACCTTTTATCAAGACAGGGTTTAACCAGTGCTTTCAAATCAGGCTTTTGACCGAGCACCTTTTCAAATGCAGGTTGGAGCCTTTCACTAATAACAAGGGCGGGCGAACTCATGATTAAGATTCCAAGGTTGCTTTGGCGAACACGCCGTAGGCTTCTTCGACAGTGCGTGCAGCATCGAGAGCATCGCGGGTGGCTGGTTCTTTAAGAAACTTGGCCAAAGAGGCCAGGGTCCGTAAATGCAATTGAAATTGATTTTTCGGAACAAGCAAAACGAGGACGTGTTTCACTAGCTGCCCATCCAATGCATCAAAAGCTAGACCGTGTTGGGATCGACCATACGCAGCGGTTAACTCTGTCACAAGATCAGTTGTGGCATGCGGGATGGCGACGTTGAAACCAATCCCGGTGCTCATTTTTTCCTCGCGGTCGCGGAGCGCATGAATCACGCCTTGAAGCCGACTTTGCGGGATGAACCCTGACTCAGCCAGAAACCCAGCCAGTTCTTCAATGGATTTCCAGCGGTCGGTTGCCTGTAATTCCAGTTTGATTTGAGATGGTTTTAATAATAAGCCGATGTCCATGCGCCGTTACAGTTACCCCTTGGCGTGCGCGTTGGCAAGGTGATTCACCGCTGCATGCCTAAGGTGAAATTTAGCCGGCGATGATGTGGTAAATTGAAACTATCGACGCCCAAATGAATTTTAAAACAATTGAGTAAGCCTTTACCGTTTCGTTTAGAATCATCATACACGCTTCCCCGGCTCCCACTTTTCCCGAAAGTAATAGCACAAATGGGAAAAGGACCAACACGTTGACTATATAGATCACCACCAAAGAAAACACCCATCCGTTCATTGTGATATCCGGTTGGTCTGTAGGAATCATCACTATTGTAAAGTAAAGATGAAACCCCCATGTAACCCCCATAAGGAAATAAAGAATCGATAGGTACGGGACCAAATTCCAAAAGAGCGAGGCAATCAGGAATAGGCCGAGGAGAATAAAAGTGTAAAACGGGAAAAAATAAGGGGCCAACGCAATCCAGAAATTGACGGTATCGGTTTTAATATGACCCCCTTCCGCAGTGACTTTAATGGAGAAAACCTTTCCCCCGAGCAACCAGACCCATAAAGCGTGGGTTAATTCGTGACCTAAAACATAGAGGCGCATCGGTCTGGGCAAAGCTACAAAAAGGACAACGCACGCGACTACACCACCCAAAAAAAGGAGCAGCGGTTGTGTAGTCGAAAGTGATTGAAACCCTCCTAACCTATTAATAACAGATGCAAAAGCCACCGTGATCCCATAAACAAAGGGAAGAAGCTCAATGGCTATTAATAATTTAAGTGTCTTCATTTTATGGGAAGTATTAAGGATTGCATGTAAACAAAAGTTTGTCTTATACTGGTTCCAGTTATAGTAGATCTACTATAACATTCGAAATATCAGAATCCTTTTATAAACAGTAACATAAACTGAAACGTTGTAGACATTGGTTGAGCTGCTCCCAAAGTCTTTTAAACCCCCCATACAATGCAACCTAATCTAATCACAGTTAAGGAAGCCGCAGCTTACCTGAGGATTCCTATCCCTACTGTCTATTACCTCGTTCAGAAAAACCAACTCCCAGCAGTTCAGATTGGCGGACGTTGGCGCATTAAAAAAGACGAACTTGATTCCCAAATTTTGAACAAAGCTGAAAATGGCAACAAGTCTGCCGCGCCGGTTTACACTCCCCAAATTCTTATCGTCGACGATGAACCCATGATCCACCAACTCATCAAGGACGTTCTCAAAGATGAACCGTGCCAGCTTCATTCTGCCATGGACGGGCGTGACGCGATCAACAAGATCAGAGCCCAAAAATTTGATTTAATGTTTTTGGATATGATTATGCCCCTCATGAAAGGCGACGAGATTTATGAGTGGGTCGTCAAGTCGCAGCCCAATTTATTGGTAGTAATCATAACCGCATTCATTGACAACAAAGTCTTGGACCGCGTTCTCTCTCACGGACCTGTGACCATTCTGTCCAAACCCATAAACATTTTCCAATTACGCAACCTGACACACTCGCTGCTTAAACTGGCCCCCCCACGAACTGAAGCCACTCAGACAGTCTCGTAAATTCGAAGCGTTCTAGTTAACACCTTCTCCAACGCAAATTCTTGTTCCACTATTTCTCGGGCCAATAGTGCCATTCGCCGCCGCTCCAAGGGATGCTCCATCATCCACTCAATCCGCTCCGCGAGTTTCTCTGCGTTCCGCGCTTCAACTAATAATCCGTTTACGCCATCCTTGATCACCTCTCGGCATCCGGTCACATCACACGTCACGGACGCACGGCCACTGGCCCCAGCTTCAATAAGCACCTTGGGTAATCCTTCACGATAAGATGGAAGCGCTACCATATGACATTTTTCAAACTCGGCCTTCATGTCTTTGCGGTGACCGCTCCATTCAATACTTCCATCGTCAATATAAGGCTGTAACTCATGCGCTGAAATCGACGTGGGATTTCCGGCATCTTCGTCACCGCAAATTCTACACAGAATTTTCGCACCATGTTTTTTGTGCAGTATCCGAGCTGCCTTCATAAACTCCCAGATCCCTTTATCCTTCAGCAACCGCGCGGGCATGAGACAAATAAACGGCCCGCCCTCAAGCTCTGGTTTAGATTCCCACAGATTCACATCAACCCCAGCACCCTTTATGAGTTCAATTTTGTCAGGGGGCGCCAATCCTTCACGCTTAAAGTAATCCACATCCTCGGCATTCTGCATGATGATTCTCGCTCCAGATTGATGAAATAGAAATGAGAGAATCAGTTTAAAGACACCTTGGTACATTCGCGCAAAAAGTGTCTCCTTGATGAACATGCTCCCCATTCCAGTCACCGCGTACACCACCCGTTTAACGCCACAAAAACGGGCAGCTATTCCTCCAAGAATGATGGCTTTCAACGCCACGCAATGGATAACATCAGGCGGGGTGTCCCTGAATGATTTTATCAGGAGATAAACACACTTCAGTTCGTGAAAGGGATGAGAGAAAGACCGCGCAAATGGAATTTCCAAGCACGGAACTCCTCCTTTTTCTAAGTCAGGGAAACGACCGGTAGATGCGGTCAGAAGTTGAATATCCCACCCAGCCTTTTGAGCGGCTTGAGCGAGAGGAAGTCGATGGCTGAGAAAAAACCAATCGACATTAACGATGAAGAAAAGCCGCTGAGCGGCCCGGCGCTCAGGCATAAGCGACCAGTTTTTTAATTCCGTCACGCCAATGGATACGCGGCGTGAAACCAAGAAGGGTGCGTGCTTTTGAAAGGTCTGCGAGCGAATCGCGCACATCCCCCGCCCGTTCCGGTTTGAAATCAGGTTCAAACTTAGTTCCAAGTACTTCGTTAAATGCGCTAACAACCTCAAGAAGAGAAACGCGGTCGCCCGAAGCAATGTTAATTACTGCCCCTCCCAATGGTTGTGGGTTAAACATGGCAAGCAAGTTCCCGTCAACTGCGTTAGACACGTACGTAAAGTCGCGGGTCTGATTGCCGTCTCCAAAAATGACGGGGCGTTCCCCAGCGCGTATCGCGGTCAGAAACCTGGCCATGACACCGGAGTACGGGCTGGCTGGATCTTGCCTCGGCCCGAACACATTAAAATAACGCAGGGTTACAGTATCGATCGGGTAACACTTCGCAAAAACGGTCATGTAACTTTCCCCAGCCAACTTGCTCACCGCATAAGGACTTTTGGGACTGGGCGCCATGTCCTCAACTTTGGGGAGCGTCGGGGTATCTCCATAAACACTCGATGATCCTGCATAGACTACACGTTTGACGCCTGCATCGACAGCGCATCTCAGCAAGGTGAGTGTCGCGACTTCACCCGACAATTGACATTGCAATGGTTCATTGATAGAGCGTGGAACAGATGGGATAGCGGCCTGATGAAAGATCCCATCAATTTTTTTAGAACTCATTAATTTCCGAACAACCACCTCGTCTCCTGCCGCTCCGTGAACGAAAGTGATAGGGCCTGATAAATGTTTTAAATTGTGCTCATGCCCCGTGCTGAGATTGTCGAGAACCACAACCTCGTGTCCTTCAGAAAGTAGACGCTCGGCAATGTGAGAACCAATAAAACCGCATCCTCCAGTAATTAAATAAACTCCCATGACCTCAGGCTTTCCAGACTTTATCCGAACTCTGAACGACATTGCGAGTGTCGATAATCAGGCGGGCGTTTTGTTGTACAAATGTATAATCTACAGAGTTGTGCTTTGTGGCGATGAGCAATGCATCGTAACCAGCAATGCTAGCCGCACTCAAAGGCACAGATTTTTGTCCTGCAAAATGGCCGTGCTTGCGCGAAGGTCGAACCACAGGTATGTGCGGGTCGCTATAATCTACAATCGCACCGAGTTTATCCAACTTTTCCCAAAGTACGTAAGAGGGACTTTCTCGATCATCGTCCACGTCCGATTTATAGGCTAATCCTAAGATTAAAATCTTTGCGCCTTTTATCGCGCGTCCGTTGTCATTCAACGCAAGCATCAACCGATGGATCACATAATCGGGCATTCCAGTGTTAATTTCCCCTGCCAATTCAATGAACCGGGTCGTACATCCAAACTCACGCGCTTTCCATGTCAGATAAAACGGATCAATGGGAATGCAATGTCCCCCTAAGCCTGGCCCGGGATAAAAGGGCATATACCCGAACGGCTTTGTCTTGGCTCCTTCAATCACCTCCCAGACATCAATCCCCATCCGCTCGAACACAACCTTAAGCTCGTTCACCATCGCTATGTTTACCGAGCGAAAAATGTTCTCAGTCAACTTGATCGCTTCAGCGACGCGGCATGATGAAACTGGGATCACTTTTTCAAGGGCCAGCTCATAAATACTACACGCTTTCTTCAGACACTCGGGTGTTAGACCTCCGACGATTTTAGGGATCTTACTGACACTGAAATCTTTATTCCCCGGATCTTCCCGTTCTGGCGAAAAGGCTAAATGGAAATCAACCCCCGCCTTTAATCCCGATTCCTCTTCCAATACTTGGCGCAACTCCCCATCGGTAGTGCCGGGGTACGTTGTCGATTCGAGTATAACGGTCATTCCTTTCTTGAGGTGCGGAGCTATTTCGTGCCCCGTATTAATGACGTAACTCAAGTCCGGCTCCCGATTCTCCGTCAGGGGTGTCGGGACACAAATGATAATGGCGTCGCACTCCTGAACCCGCGAAAAGTCGAACGTCGCGTGCGCCAGCTTCTTATCGACAAACCAAGTTTTAATCTGGTCGTCCGTGATATGTTTGATGTACGAGGCCCCAGAGTTAAGCTTCTCGATCTTTTCCGGATCGATATCAAACCCAATGACTGACACTCCACGCTCGGAGAAACGCAAGGTCAGGGGAAGGCCCACGTAACCCATTCCAACTATTCCAATTTTCGCCATTGCCTTATTTCTACCTTAAATACTTTTGATACCAAAGAAAAAACATGAAGTAGTTCCATAACTGATGCCCCAGTTCGTCCTGGCCTTGAAGATGTCTTTTCCAAGTCCGATCTACAACTGTGAGGGCTAGCCAATCACCACACTCTTTTGCGGACTCATGATACACAGACTCAAACCGAGTTTTCAATGGACCACGGAACCAGTCATGCACCGGTATCGCAAATCCACGTTTTGGCCGTTGCATCATTTCTTTAGGCACATGTTTATAGAGGACCGATCTGAGTATCCGTTTCCCCTCCCCATCTTTTATCAAATGCTCCATGGGTAATGTCCAACTCCACTCCACCAGTCTATGATCCAAATAAGGCACACGTCCTTCCAACGAAACGCTCATCGTGGCACGGTCGACTTTTGTCAAAATGTCCTCAGGCAAATAATGGGTCAAATCATGCATCATCATTGTGCGTTCCACTGAAAGTGCCTTGTTCGCGTTCAAGTGCAGTTCGGGGAAATTCGATCTCAAGGGATAATACTCGCTTCCAGACACCGTAATGGCTTTTGAGAAAAATTCTTCTGCGGTACGTGAGACCAGTTGTGCCGCTTTTTTTACGCGCACCCCGGGCTCCGACATTCCACGCAAAGCGGGATATACCCAACTTCCCCCGGTTACCATGCGTGCGACCACAGAGGTAGGTAATCGCCTTACCACCGATGCCGCAACTCGGCCTACGGCGCCATTCCTCACCATTTTCCGCCAGAGCAAGTATCGGTTATAACCACCAAAAAGTTCGTCCCCCCCATCGCCACTCATCGCAACAGTGACTTCCTTTCGCGCCATGCGTGAGACCATCATTGTGGGAATAGCTGATGAGTCACCAAAGGGTTCATCGTAGAAATCAGGAATGGTTTCAACCATTTCCAAGGCTTCTTTTGGATCGCACATAAACCGGGTGTGCTCGGTTCCCAACCGCTCCGCCACAGCCCCGGCGAACTCGCTCTCATCGTATGTTTTCTCGGTGAACCCAATTGAATAAGTTTTAATCTTACGCGTGGAAACACTCTGGGCTAAGGCCACTAATGTAGTCGAATCAATGCCCCCTGACAAAAACGCTCCAACGGGAACATCTGCAACCATGTGTTCTTTCAGATGCATAATGAGGCGTTGCTCCAACTCGTCGACGGTCTCCTTAAAAGTAAGGGTGGAGACAGGTGCTGCCGCGTAGTCATGGGCGTTCCAATAACGCTTTTTAATAATCCCTTCAGCAGAAAAACGGACCCATTCTCCGGGAAGCACCTTTTCAACATGTTTAAAGATGCAACGCGGGGCAGGAATATATCCGTACCGAAAGAAGTAGCCTAAGCTTTCGAAATCAAGGTCTTTAGAAAACCCCGGTAGCGCCATCATGGCCTTGAGTTCAGAACCAAAGGAACCTTTTCCTTCTGCATAACTATAATAAAGGGGCTTGATTCCCAGCCTATCCCTCACCAAATGCATTTGTTTAAGTTGGCGATCCCACACGGCAAACGCAAACATCCCAGCAATGCGCGGTAAAGTTTCCTCTAATCCTAGTCTTTCAATTCCCGCAAGTAACACCTCTGTGTCGCTATGCCCCTTGAACTTGGCTCCGGCCATCTCAAGCTCAGCGCGCAGTTCGTGAATATTGTAAATTTCACCATTATAGGTCAGCGTAAATCTGCCGGCCTCAGATTCCATCGGCTGCGCGCCTGCGGAAGAAAGATCAAGTATGGAGAGCCGAGTGTGAATGAGCGTTGCGCCTGATGGATCATTCCATATCCCATGTGCGTCGGGACCGCGATGGCTCAATGTGCCCGCGACTCGTCGTGCGATGATCTCATCGAGTACTCGTCCAAATGTTCCAGCGATTCCACACATATTATAGCTCTGGTCTGACGACTTGTTTCATTACTCCACTATGTTTTTCAGCTAGGGTCGCCCAAGACAACTCATCTTTCACATACGCGAGCGCGGCAATCGACATTTTTTCGTATTCGGAGGGATTATCTAATAGGAACCGAATTCCTTTATAAACGCTTTCCGAGGAAATATCTTCGCACACATAACCGGTCTTCATATGTGATACCTGCTCCTTAAGCCCTCCTGCTGGTGTGACTACTGATGGAAGTCCGGCTTGGAGCGCCCCTGGGACAACCCCCGACTGACTCGCTTCTACATACGGACAAACTAATACATCAGCCGCACGACAGAACCTAGGAAAATCACTGTCATCTAACCAACGGTGCTCCAACGTTATTCCTTCAAGCCCCCTTAACTGTTCGGCATACTCTTCGATATCCCCGGACCCGGCTATAGTCAACGATACACGCGCCTTTTCTTCTCGCAACTTCCTGTAAGCTTCTAATAAAAAATGCAGGCCTTTGTATTTAACAATCCGCCCCAAAAACAACAGCTTCAGGTCCCCTTCTCTTGGATACTTCTTTGGAAAGGGTTCCTCTTCCCCAAAAGACCCCAAGGGTATCACGCTGGTCCTGTTTAGCGGAAACTTATGATGCTTACATACAACGTCGCGCACATGGTTGGAGAGGGTCACCACATGGTCAACATGCGCCATTTCATGTTCAAATGATTTCCTTCTGAAATAATAATCTTCCCCGGGATGCAACATTCCATCATGCAAGGTCAAAACGTATCGAGCCCCACTTGCCGAAATTGAAGATACCATAAAAAAATTCCACAAATGACTCATGGTGCATAAAACCACATCAAACTTTTCACTTTCAAGGTAGTTCGCCCATCGCATTTTTAGTAAGGGCAACGCAAAAGCTTTCCCAAGAAATCCAAGGGTCGATGTGTAGGTATCAATATGAAACCCGGGACCTTCATCCAGCGCACATGTTTCTTCAAAAACATCCGATTGCTTTGATAAAGAAAAGGTGACGTCCAAATCCTTATTTTTAATGAGCTCACGTCCAAGGTGTAACGTGTGCTGTACACCCCCGCCCCTCCTGCCCCAATGCCAAACGAGTACTTTTATTGGCTTAGTCATACTTGGTTATTTATAGAAACTCCCACTGAAATGAAACTAGAAATGAGCCATTTTCTCCGTTCCTGGTCGAATAGTTTGTCTGCCCTCGGATTACAGCGCCTTTATGCAACTTTATAATTACAAATTTTGGACACCGTTGATTCCCCTCGGATTCAGCAAGAAAATCGGGAAATCCCCCCTCGAAAAGGTCAAAGAGGCGTGACTCGTGGCGTCCCCATCCACAGAAAATGCCGCTCCCGATTGAAGTAAGAGCAGTAAATAAAATACTTTCCGCAAAGAGGTATTGGGACTCGGCCCGAACGTAATATCGACCTCTTCCCCCCGGCGTTGTTCAACACTGAATGCAAAGAACGGAGGATGCTCTTGCATCCCCCGTTCTCTACATTCCTTTAAAAGTTAGGCGTTTTTGCGACATGTTTGCTTGGATGTTAAGGGCGGTTGCTCAAGAAGAAGTCTTTCGCCTCCGCAATGATCGCCCTCAAAACATCCTTTTCAGACAGTCCAGATTTCAATGCTGCATTGGCAGCACGACCCATAGCCGGGTAAAATGTCCGCTTGTTGAGGTAGTCAATCTCATCACTAAAAACGGACTGCATCTGGAAAATTACCCAGCTAATCTGCCTGGCGAGTGGCGACTGAACAAAAACATCGTCCTCGTGGCGATTCCGCTTGGGATCGTCTGTGACAATCAACCCCGCTCCGGCAAATAAATCGCCGTCGCGCGGAACGGATTCTGACGTAATGAAGTCTTCAATTGATGAGAGTAGTGTTGTGTTCACAGGTGTATTTTGGTTGGTTTGAGCAATGCGTAGGGAATAGCCTAACGGATAAGAGCTGAGCCACAGCCCGATGAACCGGTGGCTCGAAATGGGAGCCGCGCTAAACCTGAGAGCGGGGCGGCTGTTGGCTCCAGCGATTTGTTAGGCATCATGGTCATCACTTTCTGGGCAATGTCGCACCGTGCAACACGGCAATCTCCTCTACGCAAAGATCGCTAGGTACGCCGCTAGGGACGGACACGCTATCAACATTACGCAATGTCGACGCCGCTAGGGACGGACACGCTATCAACATTACGCAATGTACAGCCTGAGTTATTCAATTTTTATTTCGGCTCCAACGATCACCTACACGGACTTTTTACGCGCTAGGGACGGACACGCTATCAACGCTAGGAACATTACGCAATGTACAGCCTGAGTTATTCAATTTTTATTTCGGCTCCAACAGGGACAGATCGCTAGGTACGCGCTAGGGACGGACACGCTATCAACGCTAGGAACATTACGCAATGTACAGCCTGAGTTATTCAATTTTTATTTCGGCTCCAACAGGGACAGATCGCTAG
>Ga0163154_10007380_pt1 | contig 13111 bp, 8 predicted proteins | sample OliLakLV19MP9P1_FD_148649 | JGI IMG/M metagenome (GOLD analysis project Ga0163154, IMG submission 148649) | Freshwater microbial mat bacterial communities from Lake Vanda, McMurdo Dry Valleys, Antarctica - Oligotrophic Lake LV.19.MP9.P1 | ecosystem: Environmental > Aquatic > Freshwater > Lake >... | reverse complement strand
CCCCCTGAAACCCCCGAGTGTCGGAGATCACTCCCGACCGACATGCGGGTCACACCAGGGAGAAGGTCGGCCTCGGGTGGGTCAACTTTCGATCGTCGGATGGGTCAGTTTTCGATTGCCGCTCGCAGTCCTGGCCGCACTGCGTGCAACGCAGGCGGCAAGATGGACTACGCGATGCTCGCGTCGATGCGCGCAGCGGGGGTCGACATCGTGAAGTACCACCCGATCGCCTGGCATTCGATCGACAGGATCAACAACCGCACGCACAGGAAGCTCCTCGTCGTCGACGGCCGGATCGCGTTCACCGGCGGCGTCGGGATCGCCGACCAATGGCTGGGCGACGCGCAATCGCCCGAGCACTGGCGCGACGCGCACTTCCGCGTGAGGGGCCCGGCCGCGGCCCAGATGCAGACGGCGTTCATGGAGAACTGGCTCGAGATGCGGCCGGTTGTCCTGCACGACGAACGCTACTTCCCTGCGATCGAGCCGGTCGGCGAGATGGAAGCGCAGGTGTTCAGCAGCTCCCCCGATGGCGGCAGCGCAAAGATGCGCCTCCTCTACCTGCTGGCCATCGCCGCGGCGCGCGACACGATCCATCTGGCGAGCTCGTACTTCGTCCCCGATGCCGTGTCGGTCGCGGCGCTGTGCGCGGCGACGAAGCGCGGGGTGCGCGTGGAGATCCTGCTCCCGGGCCCGATCATGGACGTCAAGGTCGTGCAGAAGGCGTCGCGCGCTCTGTGGGGCGATCTGCTCGAAGCCGGAATCACGATCCGCGAGTACCAGCCGGCGATGCTGCACACCAAGTTGATGATCGTCGATGCCTACTTCCTGTCCGTGGGCTCGACGAACTTCGACGATCGATCGTTCCGCTTGAACGACGAGACGAATCTGAACGTGCTGGACGAGGATCTGGCGCGAGGGCAGGTCGCGGTCTTCGAGGAGGACTCGCGCGTGTCACGACTCGTCACGCTGGAGGAGTGGGAGAATCGGCCCTGGCACGAGAAGGTCGGCGAGTGGGCGGCGTCCCTGCCGCGTCAGCAGTTGTGAATCGCCGTGGGATCCGGATCGGGTGGATTGGCCGTGGACTGCGTGCCGCCATGCGCGGGCGTGAGCCTGCCGCGTTCCGCGACTCGTCGCGGAACGCGTGCGATCTCGATCGCCGCCCCAGAAGACGGACCGAGGGACATCCCCGAGACTGGGTCAGCCACCCGAAGAGCCGAGCGCGTGCAGCCGCTGCTGGAGCCAGTCGATCTCCGCAGCGAGTTCATCACTTTCGGGATCCTCCCCCGGCAGGAGCTGGGCCATCATCGCGACGCCAGGCCGTCGCGCGGAGCCGCGGACGGACCCTGCGACGGGCTTCACTCCACCAGGCCAGGCGTCGTTCCCCGTCGGGAAAGCACCATCTGGCCCAGCGGTGACCTCCGTTTCCTGGCCGCGCGCGCGGCGATCGGCGATCACGGACTTGGTGCGCGCCTCGAAATGGACGCGCGACTCGCGCAGCGCGAACTCGAGCTCGGGTCGTGTCGCCGATGCGTACTTCACCGCGAGACTCGGTGCCGTGATGACGACGGACTCGGACAATTGTGGCGCCGAAGCGACATCCGTCTCGTGAACTCGCAGACCCACGTTGTCGTCGGAGGGCGACAGGAGTTGGCCCACCTCGCTGCGCATCGACGGGAGATGAGCGGGGCCTGTCACGAGTGCAACCGGATTCTCCGGCACGGCTGCAGTCGAGGCGTCCTGGCTCAGTACGTGCAACACAGCGGACGCTCCGATCAGGAGTGCGACCACTGTCAACCAGCATGTGGAGGACTTGATCATCGGATGCTCAGCAGGAAGAGCACGTCATGGCGAATCCAACCCAATTGCCGCCGCCGCAGGGACACTTGATGTAGTGTCGCGCGGAGCTCCCGCCACAGCTTGCGCTCTCGTGCGCATTGCCGATGGCCAGGGTGTTGCCGTTGTTCGTGTCCGTCACGGTGTAGGTCCACGAGACCGTGCAGCCGGCGCAGCTGCTGGTGCTGGAGCCGCTCCACCAGAGGTCGTACTCGGCGTCGCAGTCACAGACACCGACCTCCGCGGCGTCCATCCCACCTTGACAGCCACTTGGAAGAACGGCCGTGCGCGCGAGAGGAGCCAGAAGGACGGGGAAGAGGAGGAGTGCGAAGCGAGCTGTCATTGGATGTTCCTTGGGAAAAAAAGGAGCCTAGACGCGAGGGTATTCAGGAGTCCAAGGGCGTCAACATGATTCTCCTGGAACCTGACGGATCTCCTGGGCGTGTCGCATTTTGGACTCCAACGGGCACCCGGGCCAGTCATTCACTTCCTAGCGCGGGTCTCCGACTGCGAACCGTGGGCGGGCCACCTGCGTCTCCCGCGGATGAGTGCTCGGCCAGACTCCGACCGGTGCGGGATCCAGATCGATCCTGCGGTGAGATCCACGTCCGAGCCACGCCGCCTACTGCGCCGCGTTTTCGCCGTCGACGTTCTCACGTGTCCCGATTGCGGCGGTGCGCGCAGGCTGATCGCCATGATCACCGACGGGCTCGTCGTGCGCAGGATTCTAGGGCCACCTCGAGCTGCCCAGCACAGCTCCGGCGATCGCTCCCGCCAGAGCGCCTCCCGAGCCCGAGTTCGCCTGGTAATCCGCGACGCGAGCGAGCTGCGCACCTCCAAAGAGGCGCGGTGTGGCGGCGCCGTGCCCCGCGTCGCAAGCCCAGCGCCTCCGGCCGGCTCGACGCGGCTCCCGAGCCTGCCCGCAGCGCCGAAACGGGGCTCCGAGGGACCGGATCCACTCGTCCGGGGGCTCGAGACCTCCCGGGAATCGGCCCGAACCGCTACCCTCTGCCGGGGGTCATCCGCTTGGAGTTCCTATCCCCAGGCCCTCCTCGAACGTCTGCCCCGTCGCCTCGCGGTCGACGCGCTCCTGCGCCTCCTCGTACGTCAGCGACTTCGTGAGCCGCTTCACGTCGAACGTGCCCACGAACGACGCCGCCGCGAACGGGCTTTCGTTCTGCGCGTCGCCCAGGGTCAATTCCTCGCGGTCGATCTCGACCGCGTCGAGCGCGAGCGTCTTCGCCTCCAGGTCGTTCGTGCCCATCGCATCGAGCGTCGCGATCAGGTCGCGGTAGCCGTTCTCGATGAAAGCGACGATCTCCTCCTGCTTCGCGACCGGGAGCGCCGCCATGCGCCCCGTCAGCTTCGCAGCGGTGTCCTCATCGACATCGCCGTCTTGGTCGCGCACTTCGGCCAGGTTCAGGCGGGCAGCCGTCACCCGGTCCAGGTCCAGGTAGTCAGCCGCGACCTCGTCCCCGTACTTGTTCAGGTAGTCGAGCGATCCGACGTTGACGTCCGACTTCGCGTTGGACGTGACGTTGGCGTTCATGCCGGCCAGCTTCTTCTTCACGCGCGCGGCGATGCGGAGCTCGGCAGGCATGTTCGCCACGAGGTACGTGAAGCGCGGAAGGTGGACCTGGCCCGTGCGGTGGATCCTGCCGAGGACCTGCGCGAACGTCTCGATCGACGGTTCCGGCTGCACGATAATCATGTGCCGCGGCTTGGGATTCCCACCGTCAGCCTTCGGGTGCGCGTGCAGCGAGACGCCCGTCGAGCCCGAGCGGTTCAGGATGATCGCGTCGAGCTTCCCCGCCTGGAACGCGTCGATGGTCTTGCGCGACTCCGCAGGCCCGGCCTTGCGCGTCTGGAGAGTCTTTGTCCTGTCGTCCAGCAACAGCTGGCGCCCGGTGACCTCCCCGACGCGGATCCCCGCGTCCTCGAGAATGCGGATCATGCGGTCGATCGGGCTGATAGGAAGCCCGGTGTCGATCTTCTGCACCTTCTCCAGGAGCCGATCGAACTCGACGACGAGGTGGCCCATGCCAATCTCGATCAGGTCCGCGTCGGTGATGAAGTACCGATGCCATTTGTCGCGCTCGTCGCGGAATCCGAGCGTCCGCATGTTCTTCAAGTACCGGCGAAGCAGGTGCCCCATGTGGAGCTCTGCCGCGCTGTCCCCGGATTTCTTGCCCTCGTCGCGAGCCCACTCGGACAGGACCGCCTCGAGCGTGTTCGAGACCGTCAGCACGGGCTTCTCGCCTCGCTTGAACGCCTCGACCGCCAGGTGCGCGGCCTCCTCGGCTTTCAGCGCGAGGAGCGACTGGTTGGCGACGTTGTGCATCACCGAGGCGAACTCCGGCACGTCAGCCGCCGCGAATCCCTGCGAGATCAGGTGTTGCAGCTTGCCGCCTGCAGCGAGAAGCTGCTGGCCCATCGCGTCCCGGACCCAGACGAGCTGCTGGTCCATGCTCGACAGGTCGCCCAACTGCTCGGCGACCATGTCCGCATTCGCCCGGTTGACCGTGATGACGCGCTCGGCGAACTCGACGCCCTGGTAGCTGCGCTCGCGACGGATGTACTGCCCGGCCTGCGCCAGCATGTTCGAGACGATCTGCTGGAGCGGGACGCCGCCCCTTTCCATCGCACCCCTGAGTGCGTCCATGCGTGCGCCGACGGTCTCGCCGGGCAGCGCGAGCTGCATGTCCGTGTTCGCGTACAGCGTCATCGCAAAGGGGTTCTTCGCGAAGGTCGCCGAGGAGAACACGGCCGCGTGCGCTCTCGCGACCATCCCGCGGATGAAGCCGGCGCGCGTGAACTTGCCCTCCTCCGGCTCGGCCTCCTGCCCGACCGCGTTGTGCGACTCGTCCAGAATGAAGATGGCGTTCGGCGAGACCGCCGAAACGGCGTTGTGCCGCAGCGTCGCCCCGCCGCGGATCGGGCTGAACTGGCTGTAGGTCGTGAAGAGGGCCGAATAGCCCTTCGGCAACTGCTTCGACTCGACCATCGACGAGAGCGCGAGCGTGTGCTGCGCCTTGTTCGGCGTCGAAAGGTGCAGGGTGGCGCCGGTCTCAGGGTTCTCTGGGAGCGCGATCGCCTTGCGTCCGCGCAGGTCGGAGTTGGTCACGAGCACCGACAGGTCCGTGACCTCGATGTCGAACAGGTCGCGGTGCATGTCCGCGTACAGCGTCGGCTTCTCCGTCATGAACAAGGGGATTTTGCCGCTCCTGCGCGCGTAGCGGAGTATCCCAGCGACGACGCGACCTTTGCCGACGCCCGTCTGGTCGCCGATGATGAATCCCTTGCCCTTGTCGATCGCGTCGATCGCGAGCGCGAGCGCGTCGATCTGCTCGGCCGAGAAAAGGCCCCGCTTGTCCTTCGTGCCGACGATCTTCGCGACCGTGTAGCCGAGCTTCTGCGCAACAAACTCGTCGACGGGGCCGACATTCCTCTCCAGCCGCTCGATCGCGACCTGGAACGCGTCGTACATGTTCTTCGGCATGAGCGACCCGACGCTCGTGCCCTTGCTCGCTGGCGAGTAGACGATCTGGTGCTCGCCGTGGACCTTGCGCTGCGTGTCCCGCGCGACAGCTTCGACGCGCACGATCTCGGCCGGCTTCTCTTGCGCGCGCTCCAGCCGCTCCGAGACGAACCGTTGCAGGTACGGCACGAGCGACTTGATCTTCTCCTTCGCGACCTTCAGCACGTCGCGGAAGTAGGTGATGACCTGCACCAGGATCGTGCGCGGGTCCTTCTCCTCGGCCGAGACCTTCGCAGCGATGGCCTTCTCGAACGTGGCCGACGCGCGCGCGTACTTGGCCTCGTCCATCGGCTCGACGGCAAACAGGTGGCTCTCGTTCTGACGGCTGAACCGGCCGCGGTTTCCGATCGCCGACTTGATCTGCGTCGATCTGAACACGACGTACACGTTCGACGGCGCGTACCCCTCCGCGTTCGCGTCCATCACGTTCTCCATGATGACGCCGTCGTGGCCGTCCTCGAGCGCCTCGTCGACGAGCTCGGAGAACGACTTGTCGGTGTAGTCGCCGCCCTCGTAGTCGTGGACGAGCGGGTTCACGATCGAGAGCCAGGCCGGGACCGTGGCGCCGCCCTCGAATCGGCGATCCCACAAGTCCCTGTCCTTCGCTACGCGGGCTTCAGTGGCCTTCGCCCATTGCTCGCGGCGCTTCTCGGTCTCCTCGCCAGTGAACTCGTGCAGCGCGTCCTTGGCCTCTTCGTAGGTGTCGTAGAGGTAGTTGTCTCCGTAGCTGAAAAGCTCGCCGTAGATGTCCCACTCCGAGATGGTGAACGTGAAGACGGTCTCGCCGTCGGAGTCCTCTTCCTCTTCGACCTTCCCGCCCGCTCCACCCTCGAGGCGTTCGACCTGCGCTTCGAGGCGTTGTTCCTTCAGTTCCAACGCCTCGATCAAGGTCGTCTCGCCGAATATCCCATGAACGGGGGGGACATCCCGGAGCGCGTAGGTCCCGGCCACACCCGCCGAATCGGAGAAGAAGAAGCCTTTGCGCGCCGAGTTGGCGCCAGTGCGCGTGCCGCGGCTCTCCAAACTGAACTCGGTGAAGCCTGGCGTGCGCGTGCCGTGATACACGACGAGCGGCTTCCCGTCGGGCTCGGTGACCTTCGATCCACGGAACCACATGCGGAAGCGCGGCGAGTCGGGAGGCTCAATCGCGAAGAGGTCGTCGAGCTCCGCCTTGATCTGCGCGTCAGCGTCCGAGAGGCCGGGAGGCTTCGGCTTCGGCTCCAGCTTCTTCGGCGTGATCGGAGGGCGCGCGGGCTCGGTCGGCGGTGCGGCCTTCGCCTCGCCGCCCGCGTAGAGCTCGTCGATCAGGTCATTGGCGAGGTCGGCCAGGCCGGCGAGATCCGTCTGTACGCCAACGCCAGCAGGTTCGTCAGGTTGAGCGGGTTCGGCACGTTCGACGTCGTCGGCACGTCCACCGGCCACGCCTTGACCTTCTCCGCCTCCGACATCAGAGCTCCGTACAGAGGCGTCTCCTCCATCAGCCGGAACGCGATCAACATCACTCCCGCCTTTCGGGGCAGGTCCGGTAGCATGTCCTCGTTTGCGCTTCGGATGAAGATTTCCAGACCCTCCTCGCCCATGCGCGACAGGAGCGTCATCACCTTCTCGATCTGCTTGTCCTCGAACTCCCGGCGCGTCAGCTTCGTTCCCGGAAGCGCCATCACCCACGCGACCTTCGGGTCGGTTCCCGGGGGCGCGAACGCCACGGTCAGGATCGAGGTAGGCAGCAAGCGCTTCATGGCTCTCAATCGTAGCCGGCGCGACCAAGAATGGCTTGCCGAGAGCCGACGGACCCTTCCCGTCGATGACGATGACGTCCACCGGCCAGGCTGCGCCCTGCTTCTCGTACAGGCTCCCGTCGACCGTGAAGTGCTCGACGACGTTCCACTCGGTGTAGAGCTTCTGGAAGAACCTGCGGGTCGCGCCCTCGGCGTACGAGGACGCGCGCTTCGTGGGGTCCGCGATGATCCGGCCGAGGCCGTCGGCGCCGCCGCTCGCGATGATGAGCACCGCGCGGCCGTCGTCCTTCTTGAGCTTGTCGAGCGCGCGCAGCGGGATCTCATGGTCGAGCGTGATGCCTCCCTGCCGGCCGAACGGCGGGTTCGTCATCACGACGTCGTACTCGCCCGGGAACGTCATGCTCACCGCGTCGTACCCGAGGACGTGGAACCCGGCGGCGGACAGCCGTTGGCGCCGACCTTCCTGGATCTCGTTCGCCAGCGCCTTCGCCCGGTTCGCCTCGATCAGGAGCGCGCCGTGCCCGGCCGTCGGCTCGAGCACGCGGTCCTGGTCCGTCACCTTCGCGAGACGCGACGCCACGAACGCGATCGGGAGCGGCGTCGAGTAAGCCTGGAACTCGCGCTGCTCGCTCGTGCGCTCCTTGAGCGCGGGCATCCGCTTCTCGATGCCGCGGATCAGGTCGTAGATCAGCTTGTCGTCCATGCCGTATCCGCGCGCGCGCCGAATCACCTCGCGCACGCGCAGGACGGCCGCGGCCTCGGCCTCCTCCTCGATGTCCTTGTCTCCGAGCGCCTCGGCGTTCGGGTTCGCCTGCGCCCAGAGCTTTCGCAGGCCGGCGATCCCGCGGATCGGCTCGCGTCCGTGTTGGAGCGAGTCCATGACGACGTTCCGGTAGCGCTCGCGGCGCTCGGCGTCGTCGTGCACGACCTCGGACTCCGGGATCGGCTCGGCGACGTACTCCACTCCACCGTCCGCGGTGCGCCTCGGGACGATCCGCCCCTTCTTCGGCTTCGGCGCGTCAAGGGGCGCCGATGGTGCGACCTTGGTCGGCTTGGGCTTGGGCGCCTCGTCCTCTTTTCCGACTTCGGATGAGGCGACGGGAGGGGGTTCCGCGACGACCGACTCACCACCTTCGGCCGCCGCGGAAGCCTCCTGCTCCGGGATCCCAACCGGAGCCGCCGGACCTTCCCCCGGCGCGGGGCTGGCGGGTCGGGCCTGTTGTGAGCCCCCCCCGCTGCTCGGGTTGATCGGTCCCGCAGGCGCGGTCGCGACGCGGCGCGGCCCGGCCAGCGAATCGAACATCTCGACCGTGCGCAGCGCGATCCGCGCGGCCTGCTCGGGCGACAGCGCTGCAGCGCGCTCGGACGTCGCGCGGCCTCTCTGACTCCCCGGCACGAGCGCGTCAGCTTCCGCGAGCCAGGCGCGGGCCTGCTTCTCGACCTCGAGCGGGATATTCGTTTCGAACAGCCGGTTCACGAGCCGGCGCACCCCGTCGATGATCGAGCGGAAGACGCCGGGGTTCTTCGTCGCAATGCGCACCGCGCGTTGTCGGTCGCGCAGCGTGAGGTCCAGGTACCCGACGATCGACTCGACGTAGCGCGCCGCGCCCTCGTCGACGCGCGCGTCCGGCCCGAGCGATCGGCCCGCCGTCGTCTTGAACTCGCTCGCGTACTCCTCCTCGGCGAGCCGCATCCCTTCCGGGTCGACGGCCGAGAGGTCGGCGTGCCAGCGTTGCCAACTCGAGCGCCGCGTCGCGCGCGTGACGTGCGCGAGCTCGTGGAACAGGATCGCTTTGACGCGCTCCGCGGGCGCCGCGCGCGCGTCGAGCGCGAGCGCCCCGTTCGTGTAGACCGCCGACATGCGCATCGGCTTGCCTGCGTCGACCATGACCATCGGGACCTGCAGGAACTCCTTGCCCCACACGTCGAGCGGGTTCGTCGGCTCGACCAGGCGCGCGCCCTGCAGGTCGGATTCCTCGAGGTAGCCGCGATCGCGGTTCGCGCGCACGAGCACGGCCGCGGCGCGCTGTCCGTCGTCGTCGGGCTCGACCGCGTCCGGCGCGGGCTCGCCCTCGAGGTCGGGCATCTCCGACCAGGCGGGTGGGGGAACAGGCCGCACCGCCGAGGTCTCCCCCGCGTCGGAGCTTCCTTCGACCGGCTCCACCGTCGGGAGTGCAGGACCCGCTCCAGGAACTTCGTTGGAGCCCACCGGAAGGTCCGAGGATCCATCGAGGGGTACCACGGGCCCGGCGCCCGCAGGCGTAGCGACCGGAGCACCATCCGTCGCAGCCGCCGGCTTGGCGCGGCCGAGTACCTTCTCCGCGATCCTGCTCGCCGCGCCCGGGACCGCGAATGCAGCGAGCTCGGCCGACGCCTGCTCCCAGCCCGGCCAAACCTGGCCCCACGTGTCCGGCAGGAGCGGGTTGGCAGCGCGCATCGCCGCGCCGATCCGCTCCTCAGAGAACTCGCCCAGGATGCCGTTCCAGCCTGTCGACTCCTTGATCTTCTTCGCAGCGTCGGACCACGTGCGGCCATTGCCGCTCTGGACCCAGCGTCGGATCGACGCGAGCTGCAGGCCGCGGATCTTGAGCAACGCGTCCGTGCCCATCTCGACCAGGCCGCCGGTGCGCTCGGAGACGGTCTCGGTCAGCGCGTCCGAGAAGCCCGCGGGGAGCGCATCGAGGAAGCCGCGCGTCGAGCCCTCGAGCACGGTCGCGATCTCGCCGGACTCGTCCTTGGAGATCCCGATGCGCGGGAGCGCAGCGCGCAGGGTCGCGTTCACGACCTGCGTGGGCATCGCGATCGTCTGCGCGGTCGCGCCAGCGAGGACCGACGCACCCTTCACGGCCAGCTCCGACGCCTTGGCGCCGGCGAGCCGCGTCAGCGTCTTGCCCAGGGCCTTCTCCATGCCCTTGGCCGCGCCCTTGCGGGCGAGCGAATACACGCCGCCCGTCAGTGCGAACTCGCCGGCGAAGGCCGGGAGCTGCGTCACGATGTCGGCGAACTTGGCGCCCCAGGTCGAGTCGCGACCCTGCTCGACCGCGGCAGCGGTGAGGAGGTCGTTCTGCGCGGTCGTGCGCTGCTCGTCCGGCGTCTGCGCAGCATCCCAGAGGTCGTACAGGTGGTACGCCTCCTGGCCGCTCGACAGGAACGGCACGAGCGTCGAGAGGTTCCGGCCGACGTCCGAGAAGACCTCGCCTGCCGTCTTCGGCCTACCGAGCCTCGCCCGGACCCACTCCTGGACGGCCAGGTCTCCTGCCTCCTTCCGCGAGAGCTTGGGCCGCTGCTGCGGCGGCGGCTGCACTTCGACCTCGATCTGCGCCGGAGCGTCGAAAGCATCGACCTGGAGAGCGGGCTCCGGGTCCTGGAGGGGGGTGAGGGGATCCACGGCCTATCCGCCCGGCTTCTGGCGCAGGAGGCTCTTCTTCAGGGAACCCGGCAGGACGCTGTACGCCGCCTCGTAGTCGTGGATCAATGCCTCGAGCGTCTCGGGATCGGTCTCGCCAGCGCCGACGCGTGCGGAGAGGTCGAAGAGCGCTTCGTACGCGACCTTCCGGTCGGCGCGCCTCTTCGCGGCCTGGTCCTTGCGATCCTTCCTCGCGGCCTGGTCCTTGGCCTCGCGATCATCGGCCCCGGCGTCGCTGCGCAGCGACTCCTTCGAGATCGACCCCCAATGGCCCTTCTCCACGAGCTTGCTACCCCAGCGCCTCTCGATCTCCACGATCGCGGCATCGACGGACGCGAGGTCCATGCCGCTGGCGCGGTTGTCTAGGTCCTGGATCGCCTCCCCTGCCGAGCGGAACTCGCGCGGCTTCTCGGCTGCGGCGGGAGCAGACTTGGCCTGAGCTGCAGGATCCGCCTGAGCTGCCGGATCCGCGTGGCCGTGCGCCATCGCGTGCCCGCGCACCATCCCGGACGCGCTCGCCGGGTTCTTCGGCGCGAGCTTCCTCGGCCCGAGCGTGGGGGCCTCATCGCCGGACGCGGCCTCGCCGATAGCGCGCGCCTCGGATGGGCTGCTCGCGCCCAGGATCGCGCTGCTCGACTCAGGAGAGAAGAACGCGCTGCCGCCGCCGGCGAACGGAGACTGTGCACCGCCTGCGAACGGAGACTGTGCACCGCCTGCGAACGGGGACTGTGCACCGCCTGCGAACGGGATTCCGCGCTGCGGCATCCCGGCCTCGGTGTCCCATCCGTACGCCGCGGCCAGCCCGTTCGGGCCACCCATACGCTGCTCGGCCATCTTCGAGGCCCGCTGCTCGTACTCGTCGATGTCGATGCGGTCGTCGCGCAGGAGCGGCATGAGCGCTTGCCGCGACTCCTTTAGCGCCTCGCCGTAGATCCGCGCGCGCGCCTTCGGGCTCGCCTGTTCCCAGCGGCGCCCGCTGCCCTCCATCTCGGCGCCCTCGGGCGTCTCGGCCAGGATCTCGCGCATCTTCTCGTGCGCGTCGCCCATTTTGCCGTCGTACTTGCTGGTGAGCACGCCCGTCTGCAGCCCGCGGATCCGCTCCTTCTGCTGGAAGGTCAACGGCGGCCGGAACGCGCTCGGCGGCGCGTTGAGCTCCTGCTCGGCCGCGACTTGGAAGTCCTGGCGTCCGGCCTCGTTCGCCGCGCGCCCCGCGTGCGCGTCCTGGATCGCGGTCACCCGCTGGTGAATCTCGTTCGCGTCGTACTGCGAGCCGGCTTGCTCACCGCCTGCTGGAGCTGCGAGAGAGCCTGGAACGCGAGCGGGTCCTTCTGGAACTCCTGGTTGTCGACGAGCGTGCCGATCAGGTTCTTCGCGCGCTTCTCGGCGTGCGGCTTCATCTCGGACTGGAGGAACTGCTGCGACTCGTCGCCGTAGCGCGCGCGCGACTGCGTGCGTTCCTGGGGCGTGCGGCCCTGGATCTCGCGCATCGTTTCGACGCGCTCCTGGAAGCGCTGCTTGACCTCGGGCGGGAGAGCCTCGCCGTACTGCTCCTCCGTCTGGCGCAGGAGGTCCTGCATCCCCTTGTCGACGATCTTGAGCTCGGGGTCGGCCGCGCTCGCCTGGTCGTAGTTGCTCCTGTACGACGCGTCGGACTGCGCGATCTTCGACTGGGCCTCGAGCGCCCCGGTCTGGGCCTGGGCCTGGCGCATACGTAGTGGGCGCAGCCCAGTCTGCTCCTCCTGGTTCGCCTGCGTGCTCGCCATCGAGAGCGCGTGCATCTCGGCGGCGCGCGTCTCACCGGCCTGTTCGCGCGTCTCCTGCTCCTGGCGCTGCTCCCGGCGCAGTTTCGCGTCCTTGATGTTCTGGGCGTACGCGGCCATGCGCATCCCGTCGTTGATCCCCTCGCGGAGCGCGCCAATGCCATCGGCGAGGGCGTTCGTGTGATGGATGATCATGGGGGGGGTTAGCCGATCTTCTCGAACGGCACGTCGAGCTTCGAGTAGTCGACTCGCTTGTACCCGCCGACTTCGACCACCGCACCCGCGATGTGCTCGACTTCGTCGGCCATGACACCGCGGTAGCGTTCCGATGGCACCAGCGCGATCGTCTTCGAGCCGTTGGTATTCCTCGAGCGACTCGCGGCGCTCGTGCCCAGACCGCGAGCTCATCTCTTGACGTATCACGGCGTGCTCGCGCCCGCGGCGCAGTGGCGCGACCAGATCGTGCCCGGGCCGCGCGCACCGACCGAGTCGCACCACGGTTCGACGGAACACAACGCCGGCTGCTCGGGCTCGGGCTCTCCCGACTACCCCGCCGCGCTCTCGAACCCAGCCAGAACCCGCAGGCTCCGTTGGGCCGATCTACTGCGCCGCGTTTTCGCCGTCGACGTTCTCACGTGTCCCGATTGCGGCGGTGCGCGCAGGCTGATCGCCATGATCACCGACGGGCTCGTCGTGCGCAGGATCCTCGACCACCTCGAGCTGCCCAGCACAGCCCCGCCGATCGCCCCCGCCAGAGCGCCTCCCGAGCCCGAGTTCGCCTGGTAATCCGCGACGCGAGCGAGCTGCGCACCTCCAAAGAGGCGCGGTGTGG
>Ga0163154_10007377_pt1 | contig 13113 bp, 12 predicted proteins | sample OliLakLV19MP9P1_FD_148649 | JGI IMG/M metagenome (GOLD analysis project Ga0163154, IMG submission 148649) | Freshwater microbial mat bacterial communities from Lake Vanda, McMurdo Dry Valleys, Antarctica - Oligotrophic Lake LV.19.MP9.P1 | ecosystem: Environmental > Aquatic > Freshwater > Lake >... | reverse complement strand
ATGATGTGGGGGTTGATCTCGTGTGAGATCGCCTCGGCGGCGACGCGAATGGCGTTCTTCACGGCGAGGGCACTGCTCGATCCGTGGGCGATGATGCAGACGCCGTTGACGCCCAAAAGCGGGCTGCCCCCGGTCTCTTCATAGTTCATCTTGTCACGGATGGCCCGGAACGCCCCCTTGGCGAGGATGGCGCCGCCGAGCCGGATCGGGTTGCGTTTCAGCTCATGCTTCAGCCATGTGAATACCGCATGCGCCGTTGCCTCGGCGGTTTTGAGGACGACATTGCCGGTGAACCCGTCGGTGACGACCACTTCGACCGGGTTCTCGAACAGGTCGTGTCCCTCGATGTTTCCTCGAAAGTTGAGGCCCGATTCGCGGAGCAGTTTGAAAACTTCCTTGGTCAGATCGCTGCCTTTGGCATCCTCGCCCCCGATGGACATCAACCCGCAGCTCGGGTTGCGGAACCCGAGCACATGTTTGGAATAGACACTGCCCATGATGGCGTATTGCAGCATGTGGCGGGGCTTGGCGTCGACGTTGGCCCCGGCGTCCATGAGGATGCAGACGTTGGTTTCGGTCGGGATGGGGGCCGCGATGCCCGGGCGATCCACGCCGGGAAGCGTGCGGAGTTTGATGGTGGTGGCTGCCACCGCAGCCCCGGTGTGGCCGGCGCTGACCACGGCCTGGGCGTCACCGGCCTTGACCAGATCGACGGCCCGGCTGACGGAGGAATCGCGTTTTCGACGGACCGATTCGACGGCCCCGTCCGCCATGTCGACGACCTGGGTCGAGTGAACGATGTGGATCCGGCTGTCGTTGCAGCCCGCCGCGTTGAGGATCGATTCGATCCGCTTGCTGTCGCCCACCAGGTGGAGCCGGGTGATCTCACGATACTCGCGCAGAGCCAGAACGGCCCCTTCGACGGTGACTTTCGGGGCGAAATCGCCCCCCATTGCATCCAGCGCGATCTTCATGGGCCGGGTGGGAGCACGCGGGGGCCGACGGTGGACCGGATGGAACCCGCGGTGCGGCGCGCGAAACGCATGGATACGCCCGGCTGGGGGCGCCGGCTCACGCCGCCTCGATGGTCAACACCTGGCGTCCGCGATAGTAGCCGCAGGACGGGCAGGCTGTATGGGGACGAGCCCGGCTGCCGCACTGGGCGCAGCTGATCAGTTGGGGCGCATGCCAGCGGTTTGCCGCACGGCGGGTGCGCTGGCGCATTTTCGACATCTTTCTCTTCGGGACTCCCATGGGGTCACTCCTTCTGCTTCGGGTTCAGTTGATCCAACACGCCCCATGCCGGGCTGGCGGTCGACCCTGGCGGTTCGCCGGGGGCTCCGCTCCCGGGGCCGGGGCAGGCACTATTTCCTTCCCAATCACATCGCGGATGGGATGGAAGGGCGAGCAAGGTATCTTCCCGAAGATAGGGCGTCAAGTCCACCGTCTCGGGACCTGCCAGTTCCATTTGGACCGCGAAATCGTCGACCCGGATCGTGCGACGGAAGGGGGTCAGGCACCCCACGCAGTCGAATTCCATTTCGAGCTCGAAAGAGCCGGTGGCGAACAGGCCGCCCCCCGAAAGCCCCAGATCCAGGGAGCAATGCAGCGGACCGACGGGTCGCATCCCCTCGGGCGGGAGCTCAAGCTGAACGGAGGGGATCGCCTCCTCGACATGCAGGCCCTCCGCAGGAATTTGTTGGAGATGAAGTTTCATCGGCGATCCCGCTCGAGCTTTTTGTGAAGGGCCACGGCCACGGCGGGGGGAAGAAAGGCGCTCACATCCCCGCCGAGTCGCGCGATTTCCTTCACGATGCGCGAACTGACATAAATATACTCCTCGCGGGGCATCAGGAAAAGGGTCTCAACGGCGGGTTCAAGTTTCCGGTTCATCAGGGCCATCTGAAACTCGAACTCGAAATCGGAGATGGCCCGGAGTCCGCGAATCACCGCGGAGGCGCCCTGTTCCCGGGCGAACTCGACCAACAACCCCCCGAACGAGGCCACCTCGATCCGGCCGCTGCCCGGAGGGAGGGCATCCCGGACCAGGGCCATCCGTTCATCGACCGAGAAGAGCGGCACTTTGGCATCGTTGTGGGCCACGGCCACGATGACGCGGTCGAACAACCGCACGGCCCGCTCGATGACATCGAGGTGGCCGTTGGTCAGCGGATCGAAACTGCCGGGATAAAGGGCGGTGCGCATGGTGGACCTGAAAGAATGCCGCACATCGCACCCGCCGGGGCAAGGAGTTTTCATCCGCCATCGCCCCGTTGGTTCCCCGCCGGCGGGCGACCGGCGGTTAACCCCTTGGAGGTTACGATCCGGGAGGCGTCCGCCGAGCCCGGCCCTATTCCCACTCGATGGTGGCGGGCGGCTTGCTCGAGATGTCGTAACAGACGCGATTGACGCCTTTGACCTCGTTGATGATCCGGTTCGAGATGCGGCCCAGCAGTTCGTAGGGGACGCGGACCCAGTCGGCCGTCATGCCGTCCTGACTCTCCACGATGCGGATCGCGACCGTGTAGTCGTAGGTCCGCTCGTCCCCCATGACGCCCACCGAGCGCACCGGCAGCAGCACGGCGAACGATTGCCAGACCTTGTAATACCACTCGGAAGCCTTCATCTCGCCCACGACAATCCCATCGGCGTCGCGGAGGATCCGGAGGCGTTCGGGGGTGATCGCGCCCAGAATGCGCACGGCGAGGCCGGGTCCGGGGAACGGTTGGCGATAGACCACTTCCTTGGGCAAACCGAGCTGGAGTCCCGCCTGGCGGACTTCGTCCTTGAAGAGTTCGCGGAGCGGTTCCACGAGCTGGAACTTCATGCGCTTGGGCAGCCCGCCGACATTGTGATGGCTCTTGATCAGCGACGCCGGGTTGCCGGAGATCGAGACGCTCTCGATCACGTCCGGATAGAGCGTGCCTTGCGCGAGAAAACGATAGGCGCTTCTGCGGCCGCCCTTCTCCCCGCGGCGAAGGGCCACGGTCGCCTCCTCGAAGACCCGGACGAATTCCACCCCGATCAATTTCCGTTTCCGCTCGGGATCGGTGACGCCCCGGAGCTTCTTCAGGAACCGCTCGGAGGCGTCGATGTATTTCAGCCGGACATGGAAATTATTGACGAACACCCGTTGCACCACCTCGGCCTCCTTGGCGCGGAGCAGTCCGTTGTTGACGAAGATACAGGTCAATTGATCGCCGATGGCGCGGTGGAGCAGCGCGGCCGCAACCGACGAATCGACGCCGCCGCTGAGGCCGAGGATCACCTTCTGATCGCCGACCTGCTCGCGGATCTTGGCGCAGGCGGTGTCGATGAACGATCCCATCGTCCAATCCATGGAACATCCGCACACCTTGAACAGGAAGTTCTGCAGGATGTCCTTGCCGCGGGGCGTGTGCACCACTTCCGGGTGGAACTGCAGTCCGTAAAATCGCCGCTTCGAATCCTCGACCGCGGCCCACGGGGAGGCGTCGGTTCGCCCGATGGCGCGGAATCCGCGCGGCAGCTTCGTGAGGCGATCTCCGTGACTGTTCCAGACGTCGAGCGTTTTGGAGAGCCCCTGGAAAAGCGGGGACCGGGTGTCGGCGAGCAACAGACCCGCCCCGTATTCGCGCCGGGCGGAGGGTTCGACCTTCCCCCCGAGATGATGCCCCATGAGTTGCAGGCCGTAGCAGATCCCTAGAATCGGAATACCGAGTTTGAAAATACCAGGATCAACCTGGGGCGCATCCTTCGAGAAGACACTCGATGGACCGCCGCTCAGGACCAGTCCATGGGCTCCTTCCTTCCGGATGTCCGCCGCAGAGGTGTGGAAGGGAATGATCTGCGAGTACACCTGGCTCTCACGGATCCGGCGGGCGATGACCTGCGTATACTGCGATCCAAAATCGAGGATCAGGATCTTCGAGCCATTGGTTGCGGTGGGTGTGGACATGCGGAACGGCGTTTCTAGGCGGCGAGGGCGGGGGGATGCGAGCGGATTTTCGCGACGGGCGGCTCCGCGTCACCAATGATCAGCGGGCGGCAGCCGTCGCCGCGGTCACGTAATCCGAGTATTTCCGGTTGAGCAAGGTGGTCGGCTCGGGCGGGGTTTCACCCCGCCTCGCGCTTCCCCTGCCTACCGATCAAAACCGCGCTCGGCAATACGGTTCTTGAGCCGGAGCACCCGGGATCGGAGTTTTGCCTGCGGAACCACTCCGGGAATTTCGTCCTCGGGGCCATCTCAGCGGAAGTCCCGCGCCCCGAAATTCCTGCGACTTCGGCTGCGCGGAGGGGTCGTGACGGGGTGTTTGTCGCTGGACGGAGTGGGTCGCGTCAGGGATAGGGATGGCGTGCCTGAATTGAGTCCGGATCTGTTGTTGTCGGCCTATGCAGAGGGATGGTTCCCGATGTGCACCGAGCCGGGCGAGATCCGGTGGTTCTCGCCGGATCCGCGGGGCATCCTTCCAATCGAGGATTTTCGCGTGCCGCACGGATTGCGCCGGGTGTTGCGCACCGGGCGTTTCGAGGTGCGCGTGAATACGGCGTTCGACGCCGTCATCGAAGGGTGCGCGCTGCGTGGGGAGACCTGGATCGACCCGGTGATCCTCGCCGCATACCGGCGATTGCACCGGCTCGGCTTCGCGCATTCGGTTGAGGCATGGAGCGAACGCGGGCTCGCGGGGGGACTGTATGGGGTGTCACTGGCTGGGGCGTTCTTTGGAGAGTCCATGTTTCACCGCGAAACGGAGGCGTCCAAGGTCGCCCTGCATGCCCTGGTCGCGCGGTTGCGTGGACGGGGGTTCACGCTGCTCGACACCCAATGGACCACCCCGCACCTCGAACAATTCGGTGCCGTCTCCATCCCGCGACGGACCTATCTCAACCGGCTCCGGGCCGCGCTCGCGTGCGAAGCGACGTTCGGATGACGCGCCCACTCACGGATGCCGGTTCATTCGGCTTTCTCGAACTTCAAGCACACCGAATTGATGCAATAACGCAGCCCGGTCGGTTTTGGGCCGTCGTCGAACACATGTCCGAGGTGACCCCCGCAGTTTGCGCAAACCACCTCGGTCCGGACCGTTCCATGGCTGGGATCGGCGAGGTCCGCCACCGCCGTCGGACTCGCCGGTGTGTGAAAGCTGGGCCACCCGGTTCCCGAATCGAACTTGGTGTCCGACCGGAAAAGCGTTTCGCCGCAAGCCGCGCACCGGTAGGCGCCCGTTTCCTGATTTTTGTTCAGGGCGCCGGTGAAGGGGCGTTCGGTGCCTTTCTCGCGCAGCACTCGATATTGTTCCGGGGTCAGTTCGGCTTTCCACTGGGCATCGGTTTTCATAAGGCGGGGTTTGAATGGGGAAGGGGAGGCGGCCGTCACGCGGGGTGGGTCTTGCGCGCAGGCGGACAAGCCTGCCAGCAAACCCACCATGGCCACGAGGAAAGCGGAGTGCCGCATGGCCGGACTGTAGCACACTTCGGTGCGTTGTCAGGCGACGACTGGGGGGCGATGGGGTGGGCCGTTGAGGTCGCGACTTCCGGTGCGCCCCGGTGGATCGGCCGCTCCGCGGACGATCGAAGGCGCGCCCTGTCCCCCTCTGCCGCGCGCCGTTTGACGGCAAGCCTCCGCCGGCCCCAACTCGAGGCTGACCGCCGGTTCCCGCCTTGCCCGCACCGGTCGCCGGGTGGGATACTCGGGTCCCCCAACATACTTTCCGTGCTCTGCGACGATCTTGGCATCAACGATCTCCGACCGTGGTTCTGGCACTTCCCGCATTACACCAACCAGGGCGGTCGCCCGGGCGGCGCGATGCGGGATGGCCGGTGGATGCTCGTGGAAATCTATGACGTTCCCAGTGCGGAGCTCTACGATCTCTCCCGCGACCCCGGCCAGGCGCACGACCTGTCCGGCCAGTTTCCCGACCGCGTCGCCGCCATGCGCGCCGCGCTCGACGCGTGGCGGCGGGAGAATGCAGTCCAATACAACAGGCCCAACCCCGACTGCATCGAGGCAGTTCCGAAACCGCTACATCGACTTTGACCCAAGCACCTTCGACCCGCGAGCATTTCCAACGCACTGTATCGGTGCAACCGGAGAATCGAGCGGGATGCGACTACCCGCCGGGAATGGGAACAGCTACTCAAATGCTCAGATCAGGTGACCTCAATCAGCCAGATGAACATCCCGCGTACGCAGACTGAAAATTGAGCGCCGAAGTCATGCCCCTGTTCAAAAATATCCACCGATTCTGCTGGATAAGTATGTTGCTCGGGGCGGTGATCCTCGCAAGCGTCGTCTGGGGCGAGGAGCCCATTAAGCGCAACTACCTGGTAGGGCCATCACGGGCGCTGGCTTCTGGCGATTGGGATGTAGCTTTGGTCACCCAGCTTCGAGCCAATTTACTTCCTCCACCTAGCCAATCCTAATGCAGGGGCTCGGCTAAGGCTCGATTGGCCCACAGTTGCGGCGGCTGCTGCACCTTACCCGCAGGTTGCGGGAATGTGGGAACGCGCTCGATCGACCGAACTGTCCGAGAAGCGACTGCACTTCAGGAGAGTCGCCGGAGAAGATTTCCTGTAGGATGTCCGCGAACTACTCAAGATATCGCCCCGGCGTCGCGCGGGGGCACTTCCGTCTGCCGATGTAATTGCCGTCGCGGAGCGCGGCTATGCGGAGTTGCTCAAGAATTCGAGCCTCAAGACCCAGAGCGGCCGTGATTTGGCGCAGCTCACTTTGGAGGCCATGGCCGGTAATCGTCTGGCGGGCGATTTCGCCCCCGGCGGCGAGAGATGGAGCGACTGGGCGAAGGACGGTCGGCGCGAACTCCTGCGTTCCTTCGCACGTGAGCTGGAACGTGCGAAATGGGACACCGCACTGGTAATCCGGGACGTAGCGAACGGGGGGACATTGGATGAGGGCAGTGCCCCGGCGCTTGAGCTTGAGGATATGATCGTGGGGGAGATCGCTCCGCATCAGCAGTCGGTGCGGGTTCGGGCGGGTCCGTTCGATGTTCACATGAGCGGGGATGTCGGCGCGGCTCCGCATCGGGCCAAGCTGAGCGGTGACGGTCGTCGATGGCTGGTTTTGGCGTGCCAGGACAAACTCGCATCGTCCGCCGCCGTTACCGGTTCCGCTACTCCGCGGGGAGTTGCGGACCAACCGGTCTGCGTGGTGCGATCTGGCAGCTGGATGCTGCCCTTGGCCGATTCGGCGCGGGTGCGAATCGAGTTTCGCCAGTTCGACTGAATGGCACCGAATTTCAAGTGCCCGGATCAGATGACCCCATGGAGCTTGGGGGTGGCTGCAAATGACGCCCACCCCAGGGACAGATCCACCGCTACAACTTCGGGGGAGGTCGAATGTTCGGGTTTGAGTTGCGCGCCCGCCGGGCCAGACTAGGGCCCAATGGACCCCGAGCAACTGGCCGCATTGCGGCGCGAATACTGCAAGGACGGCTTGCGCCGTGCCGATCTCGATCCCGATCCGGTGGAGCAGTTCCGCGCGTGGTTCCAGCAGTCGATTGCGGGCGGGCTCCTGGAACCCAATGCCATGACGCTGGCGACGGCAGGAGGCGATGGCCGCGTCACCGCCCGCACCGTGTTGCTGAAAGCATTCGATGCCCGCGGCTTCGTGTTCTTCACCAACTACGCCAGCCGGAAGGCACGTCAGATCGGCGAGAACGCCCATGTCGCGTTGCTCTTCACGTGGCTGCCGCTCGAGCGTCAGGTGGAAATCTGCGGTCGCGCGGAGCGGATCGGCACCGCCGAGTCGCTGGCCTATTTCGCGAGCCGTCCGTTCGGCAACCGGTTGGGGGCCTGGGTGTCCCAGCAAAGCCGGATCATTCCGTCGCGCAAACTGCTTGAGATGAAGTTTGAGGAAATGCGCCGGAAATTCGCCGATGGCAACATCCCGCTGCCCGATTGGTGGGGGGGCTATCGGGTGGTTCCCGAGAGCTTTGAATTCTGGCAGGGCGGGGAGGGGAGGTTGCACGACCGCTTCCGTTACGCGCTCGACGAGAGCCGGTGGGCCATCGACCGCTTGCAGCCATGAAAGCGCACCCCGGCAAGCGGCAAACGGGGCGGGGACGGGTGCCGCGTAGGGAGACGGCGGGTCCTGCGGACGTGGCACGTGAGAGGAGGCTCCATCCTGCCGGACACGAAGGGCCCGGGCATCGAACCCAAACCGCCCCCGACGAGATCCGACTCCGCACCCGCAAGGACGACCTGATTTTGCAGGTGCTCCATGAAGACCGCGAATCGATCGTGATCGACAAGCCGCCGGGCTGGATGCTCGCACCGGTGGATTGGGATCGCACCCAACGCAATCTGATGCGGTTGCTCATCGAGGGTGTTCAGCAGGGGGATCACTGGGCGGTGCGGCGGAACCTCCGCTTCATCCGGCCCGCCCACCGGCTCGATGCCGACACCTCCGGAGCGCTGCTACTGGCGCGCAACCCCGTGGCGCTTCGCCGACTCAACCGGCTGTTCGCGACGCGTCAGGTCCGGAAGCTTTACCTCGCGATGGTGCACGGCCGTCCGCATCGGCCCGAATGGGAATGCGATCTCCCGCTGGCGCTGACCCCCGGCTCTTCAGGTCGGGTGCAGGTGGATGCCCGGGAAGGCCGCCCGGCGCTGACCCGATTCCGGGTGCTCCAGTCGGGCCCTGCCATGGCGTTGCTGGAGTGCGAGCCGGTCACGGGCCGGACCCACCAGATTCGCGTGCATCTCGAGGCGGCGGGGCTACCCATTGTCGGCGATCCACTTTACCGGCGTGGGGCGCCGTCGGGCGAGCCCGTCACGGGCGGGCTGGGTCTGCGGGCCGCCCTCCTGGAGTGGCCGGGCATCCGGGGCAGGGAGTCGGCCGTTGCGCCTTGCGGGGCATTTGTGCAGCGGCACGGATTTCAGGCCCCGAATCTGCTTGGAGGCTGAGGATGTGAGGGGTAACGATTTGGTCATGCGCCCCCGTCTTCTCCCGCTGGCAGTGCTGTGTCTGACCGCCGGTTTCGCCGGTGCTGCCTGGAAACTTCCCATCGCAGGCGACCCGCCGGGAGGCACCGAGGCCCCGTCCGCCGACCCTCGCACCTATCCCGATGCAGCCGGTCACGAGGCCCGCTTCAATGCGATCAAGAAGGCGCTCGCCTCGAATGATCTCGGCAAATGGCGCCGCGGATACTTCGCAGGCGGCGATCCGGGCAAATATCTTCCCGGTGCGGCCATGGCCCGCTTACTGCTCGATCCGAAGGACGTCGAGGCGCCAAAATATCTGAATGATGATCGCAGTCCGAAAGAGCATTATCATTTCGCAGCGGTCAACTGGGCGCGGCTGCTGCCTGCCTTCGGCGATGCGATTACCCCGGAGAGCCGAAAGGTGTTGCAGGAACAGGCCGGTCGATACTCGGCCTATCTCTATGGGAGCGGCACGGAAAACCACAAGACGATGTGGATGACGAGTGCCAATGTGCTTCCCTTTTATCTTGAGGAGGGCGCCATCGCCAAGATGCCGAAGCAGGCGGCCCTCGAAAAAGCAAAGGAACAACTCCGCAGCTATGTAAAAGGTCTCTACGCCGCCGGGCAGGGCGAGTGGGATTCGAGCACGTATCTGATGTTCGACATCAACGGGCTTCTGAACGTTTACGACTTCGCCCAGGATCCCGAAACCCGGCTCATCGCGCGCGCGGGACTGGACTGGCTCGTGGCGGGTTATGCGTTGAAATATCGCGATGGAGTTTACACGGCCCCGAACCAGCGCGGCTTCGCCAAATCGCCGGCCGGCAGTATTTCCGACCAGACCGGCTGGCTTTGGTGGGGCGGCAATGCCAGGCCTTCGGAGGAGGCGATGCGCAACTTCCTCTACACCATGCATCCCGCGACCTCGGCCTGGAAACCGAACCGCGTGCTCACCCGCATCGCGCGAAAAGAGGTCAGCCCACTCCCGGTCGAACAACGCAACTCGAAGCCCAATTACTGGTATGGTCACAACAAGCCGCCCGAACCCAACCAGTATCGGGAAAGCGTGTTCAACGGGAAACACCATACCCTGGGCAGTCTCTGGAACGGATGGGGCGGGCAGATCACGCGCTTTCAGTGGGTGGCCTCGGGCCCAACCGGCGGCATCGTGTTCACCGGCGGACATCCGACGGGCGGCAAGTATGAGGACGGAAACGGGAAGTATGATCAGTCGGCCCAGGTCGGTGCCGCGCTGATCTCCGTTGCCCGGCTGCCCGCGGACGAACCGGCGCAGTTCGTTTTCTTTTCGTTGCCGGTCGAGGCCACGGTCACCGAGAAAAACGGGTGGTGGATCTTCCAGGCGGGAGATGCGTTTGCGGCGCTGCATCCGGTTGGCGGCTCCGCCGCAAAGAGCGAGGTGGAACTGACCGACAAACAGAAGCAGGAGAACGCCGATGCCCTGGCCAAGAATCAACCCGCGCGCCACCTCCCGCGTCCCATCCTGCGGATCGACGGCAAGTCTCCGGGGTTCATCCTCGAGACCTTCGACAAGGAGGAGGCCGGGAGCGTCGAATCGTTGGTGGATGCGCTGCGCTCGAAGACCAAACTCGATAGTGCCCGGTGGGAATCCGCAGGCGAACTCACCTACAAGAATCTCGCCGGCAAAACAATCCAACTGCGCTACCAGGAAGGCAAGGGCGAGGCGGACGTTGCGATCGACGGCACTGCAGTCTCCACCGCGGGATGGGCGGTCTACGGGGGGCCGCTGGTTCGCGCGGACAAGGGGGTGCTGGAAGTCAGCGACGGCAAGGAGGGATATCAGGTGAATTTCACCGGCGATCTCCCCGTCTACCGCGCGCTCGGCAAACCATGAGCCTTGCGGCCGACCGCGCCCTGGGCATTGCCGCGCGGTTCGCTGCCGACGGTGCCGTCTCCTCCGTCGAGAAGCTGCCCGGCGGCAACATCAACGACACGTGGCTTGCCCGGGCTCTGGGGCGGGATTTTATCCTGCAACGGATCAACCACGAGGTGTTCCGCGAACCGCCACTCGTCGTCCACAACATGCGCGTGGTTACCGGCGAACTCGCCCGGCGCTGCAACGGCGAGGACCCCGCTCTGGCCCGGCGGCGATTTCCCGAGGTCATCGCCTCCAACGAAGGAGCCGATATCTGCCGGGATGCAGAGGGCAATTGGTGGCGGGCCATCACCTATCTCGATGGCACTTTCTCAGTGGACCGACCGTCCGGCCCCGACCAAGCCGCGGAAGCTGGTCGGGCGCTGGGAGTGTTCCACCGGCTCATCGCGGATCTTCCCCCGACCGACTTGCACGACACGCTGCCCGGCTTCCATGTGACGCCGGGGTATGTGGCGGACTTTGACCGCGCAAGCCTGTCGACAGGAGGAAAGGAACGACTCGCCGCCAGTGCCGGGGCGCGAAGCGCTGCCGACTGGGTTGAGTCGAGCCGCGGCCGCTCGGGTGTGCTCGAAGACGCGGCCCGGGCCGGCCTGCTCGCGCCGCGTCCAATCCACGGCGACCCGAAGATTGCCAACCTCTTGTTTGACCAGGCAACCGGCCGGTGCGTGAGCGTCATCGATTTGATACGGTTAAACCCGGCCTGCTGCACTACGATATTGGAGACTGCGTGCGGTCGTGCTGCAACCCCGCCGGTGAGACCCCCGCTGCGCCGGACGAGGCCCATCTCGACCCGCAACTCGCCCGGGCGCTGCTCGGCGGGTATCTGGCCGAAGCGGCCCCGTCCCCGGCAGAACTCACCCTCATTCCGGATGCCATCTGGCTGCTGACCTACGAGTTGGCGGTCCGGTTTCTCGCCGATCACCTCGACGGGGATCGCTATTTCCGGATCGACACGCCCGGATTCAATCTGCATCGGGCCCGCGTCCAGATCGCCCTTTGCAAGAGCATCGAGGCGCAGCAGCCGGATCTGGCCGCGATGCTGCGCTGAAGGACGGTCGACGGCCGAGGCCGCCGCTCTCACCGGGAGGGATCGCGGGGCGAGGTCCTCAACCGGGCTTTGGCGGTTGCGTCAACCCCGGTGCAATATTCCCAGATACCACCCGACCAACGCGGGCCCGACCGACAACCACAACAACGCGCCGAGGGCCAGATACGGGCCGAAGGGGAGTTTCGACGACCACTCGCGTCGGCCGAGGCTGAGGGCGGCCAGTCCAACCACGGAACCGACAAGGGAGGCTGCAACGACGCTGAAGAGCGCCCCCTGCCAGCCGAGAAAGGCTCCGATGCAGGCAATGAATTTCACGTCGCCAAACCCCATCGCATCCCGTTCGAAACAAACCGAGGTGGCGGTGCCCTCGAATCGGTCGATGGCGTTGAGATCGTGGCGGGTTCCTCCCACCTCGAGGGATTCATACAGGGATCGCAGGGTCTGCGGTCCGTCCATCCTGCTCCCACCCACATCGAGCGAGGCACACTCGATGATCAACACCGCTTTCTCGTCGGGGAAGAACTCTTCCCAGGGATGCTCGGCCCCGTCCATTTCGAGAAAGCCGCGGTCCCCATCACGCCGCCACTGGAACCGTTCGGGTGTCTCAAACTGGATGCGCTTCCGGCCGAACGCCATCTTGCCGAGTTTCACCACCGCAAAGAGAAGCGCGAAACCGGCGGCCGCGCCGATCAGGGAGAGCAGCAGGCCCTGCCACCAGGCGGCGGCATTCAGCAGGCGTGGAATCAACGTCGCGCAGACCACGCCGACCGCCGTCCCGCCCAACGTAATTTCGTCGGGGATGATGAAGTGCTCGAAATCGATGAACGTCGCGGCAATCAGCAGCCCCAGAAAGATCCAGAGCGCGACCGAGTCGGGAAACGGGAACCGCACCCAGGCCAGCAGAAACAGAAGCCCGGTCAGCATCTCGACCAGCAGATAGCGGGGCGGGATGTTCGCGCCGCAATCGGCGCACCGTCCCCGCAGCAGCAGCCAGCTCAGAATCGGAAGATTGCGGTGCCACGGGATCTGCTTTTCGCATGCCGGACAGAATGATCGCCGAGGTTTATTGACGGACATGCCCCGCGGCAGCCGGTGGATCACGACGTTCAGAAAAGAACCGACCGTTGCCCCCACGACAAACGCAAAGAACGCGAACACGCTTTCGTAAATTCGGAGGACGTCCATGGCGCCCGCAAGAGAACGGGGGGCGGGGGACGGAGTCAAAGGG
>Ga0163154_10007375_pt1 | contig 13114 bp, 14 predicted proteins | sample OliLakLV19MP9P1_FD_148649 | JGI IMG/M metagenome (GOLD analysis project Ga0163154, IMG submission 148649) | Freshwater microbial mat bacterial communities from Lake Vanda, McMurdo Dry Valleys, Antarctica - Oligotrophic Lake LV.19.MP9.P1 | ecosystem: Environmental > Aquatic > Freshwater > Lake >... | reverse complement strand
GGGGCTGGAACGTCACCCCGAAGTGCCTATGTATTCACCGCTAACGGAGTTCCCCTAAAAGAACTGAGTCTGGTCAGCCTGGCTTGTACTTCTACAAGCCCCTAGCTTTAGCTATGGGGTCGCTGACCGGTCTTGTCCTCTACCTGTATAAGCTGGCTACCAGTCCAGAAGAAGCCCCGATCTGGCGGTCTTGTACAGCCAACGCGATGCCCTGTTAACCCTCCGCACGGTGCGGAAAAATGAACTAGGAGAGCAAAACAGCCATGAACCAAAAAAAGACCCTCTACTTCATAGTGGAGACCCTCTGGGGTTTGCAAATTGTTCGCACGACATCAAAGAGACTCAACCCAAGCATTGTGGAAGCTGCTATCGGGCGCTGCGACTGGTACACACAGATAGGCGTATGCAGCACCCAAGACGACGCCATTGATTATGTTCGCAAAGAACGCGCTGAACGCATGAAGGCGGGATAAGATGAGAAAGCAAAAACTCAACATCTACGACTCTTTCTTGGCTCCTGCCTGCAGGATGGTGGACACATTCGCTATGTACCGCTTCCTAACACAGCAATATCACGCATGGTTGCTCCTTGAGATGTTTGAAGACGAGGACGCCAGTGATAGCCTACGCATCGCGGCAGCAGATGCCCTTTGCGATCACATCACCGAACTTGAATCTTACGAGTTGCACAAGCTGGAATCTGCCGACTATCGCTATGAATCAGACCGCTTTCAGTATTGCGTGGTCGGCTTGGCTCAGGCGGCACGTAATGTCCTATGGTGTCGCCGTGAACTCGCAGCGCCAGCAGGCTTCGTAGCCTAATGGCACTCGATTGCTTCTTCTTATGGCTCGCCGTCGTCCTATTCGCGCTTGCCATCGTGAGATCAGGCGGCGAATAGTTTCCGCTTGAGGGTGGCTTATAACCACCCTCCAACTCTGTCATAATGTAGTAATACTAATCAGGAGAACAGCCATAATGGGTACTTTCGCACAAATCACGGTCTTAGGTCGCGTTGGTGGAGATGCTGAACTTCGTTGTTTGCCCACTGGTAAAGGTGTCGCTGATTTCTCAGTCGCACACACTGAAACATGGAAAAATGCGGCTGGCGAAAAGCAAGAAAAGACCACATGGTTCAAAATTGTGGCATGGGGCGCACTTGCTGAGAACGTTGTCGCAAAGTATGTCCGCAAAGGCGATCTCGTCCTAGTGACGGGACAAGTCGAAGTCGAGGCGTACCTCAACAAACAAGGCCAAGCTGCCGCGTCTCTCAAGGTGACAGTCGATAAACTCACCCTCGTGTCCAGCAATCGCGCTCGTGATGGTGTTGGGGCTGATGGTGGACTGGAAGGCGAAGCCGGATGGGACGGCCCGGACTCCAAAAGTAAAGACGACATCCCGTTCTGATCTTTCTGGGGGGAGGCGACTCCCCTCTTTTCTTTTATAGAAGGAAACAGCCGTGAAGCCCATTGATGCTATGCGCCAACAGTTTGTAGATGACCAAACAGCCAAAGATGAGAAATTCATTGATGGCCAATTCTATCTGTTCGTGCGACCCGTCGATGGGGAACGGATCACAACTCTTTACATGGTCACGCCAGAGTTTATCCAGCGCTGCGAGTGTATAACCCGCGCTGACGGGTGCATCAATCTGGGCGAGCCTAGCATCGCTTACCGTTAATTTCTCCGCACGGTGCGGAATAGAACGACCTCTCAGGAGGTCGTTTTCATTTAGGGTCTCTCCCTCAAAACCCCTTTTAACCATACAATTTAGTTAGGTAATAAACAGCCATGATACAGCCGCGCAAGCCCTGTATTAAGGCTCTTTTTGTTGCCGATCAGGAGCCACAGCCATGAATAAGAATAACCCACGAATCACGCACGGTTGGTACGGAAGACTGTCTACCACCAACAAAAAGGGCGACGAGTCCATCTCCGTCCCTGTCACCGCTTATGCGCTCCATTCGTTTGACAAACTCAACAATCCCATGAAACCAGAAGAAGGCTTTACGACATTCAAAGTCCCCCTTCTCTATTCTATTGTGGATACTTTTGACCGCGTTAATGCTATCCGCGCCACTTTCTCTTTAGGCAATCAGCTTGAGTGGGTCGAACTGGCTGCGTACAACCAGCAACCCCTCTACGGGAGTAAAGATAAAGTCATCACGAAGGGCTATAAGTTCACCGTAGCCAAGCATTACATCACCATGTTGCGCCATTCGCATTTCATCATCATGAATGAGCAGCTAACCACCATCAATCACGAATCAGACTACGCCTATCTTCTGGTCATCCCCGGCGAAGACGAAATCCGCGCCGTTGGGCTGCGGGTCAAAGCCGCGCTGAAGGTCTGGATTGAAGATGACCCCAAGTGGTTGAACTGGTGCTATCAAACGGGCTTTGCCAACCATCTCATTGAAAAGGTGGAGTGCAAAGGCGTCACTGTGTACGCGATCAAACTTATCTCACGTTGGAATGACTTGGTTAGCGAAGCGGTTTCGTCCGGTGTCCTTAGCATAGCGGAGGTGCAATAATGGCTCGTCAAGAAAGTATCGTAAACATGGGGTACTACGCTACCCCTTTCGGCATCGCCAACCCCCGCGTACCGTCCGGCGACCCAAACCTAGAGGGCGACACGTCCTACATTGGCGCGATTGCGCGTATGTTCCAGCCTGCACCAGCAGGCACACGCGCTATTGACCCTACCGCTGGTCGAGGCCACGCCCTGAAGTTCTTTTCCGACACTCTGGGCATGACCGCTTACGCTAACGAGATTGAAGCCAACCGCGTCCTTAGCTGTGAGCGCTTTTTCGGCGAGATGAATACCCGTTGTGGCGACATTTACGAACTCAGCATCACACCACGCGCTTTCCAGTTCGAGTTTATCAACCCACCTTATGGCGATGACCTTATGCGTCGTCGTCGTAGCGAATTGGGTATGTTGGCTGAGTCGTGGAAGTGGATGCAGGAAGGCGCTTATGTGCTGTTCGTGTCCTATGCCGCACACATCTCGCCCGACCTCGCCCTAAACATCACAGAGCATACCGATCAGGCGGATATGTATGTGTTCCCTGAGTTTCACATGGAAGCGGGACGCTTCCAAACACTCATTGTGTGCCGCGTGAGTCGCAAGGCTCATAACGCCAAGTCACGCGCCAACGCGCTCGTACAGCAGGCCGCTATGCCCCATTTCATCCCCTCCATCATAGATGCCGAAGCTGGTCAGTATGTTATTCCCGCGCCTGAATTTTCAGACGAGAATATTTACTTTACCAGTGTTCGCCCCGATCATCTTGAAGTCCTCAAGCACTTGAACCGCTTCGGTGCAGAAGACACAGCCGCGTACTACTTGGCGACCCAACGCCCTATCCCCGACTTCAAGCTGAAGCCAGCCATGCAGATGCGCTTTGGGCATCTGGTCTCCATCATGGCAGCCGGCGGGTTGAACGGCGCACGGATCACAACCGATCACGGCGCAGGTGTCATCCGTGCCATCACGTCGATGACTGAAGATAAGTCAGTCAAAGAAGAAGAAGGCAAGACGACCACCACCTTCCGCACTCGTGCCAAGATTTACATCACAGTTCTGCACACAGACGGTTATGTGCTGGACGCAAGCAGTGATGAAGACATGGCGAAGTTCCTTGAGGGTTACGGCGACCAGCTCTATGAAATCGCCGCGAACCGCTTCCCGCCGCTGTACGATCTGAGCGCACCAATGACTCAGGAGCCGAACAAAAAGCGCTGGCTTCCGTTGATTCGCCCCCAGAAAGTCATGGGCAAATTCCCGTTGTATCCCGCGCAGCAGCACACCATCGCCGCGATGCTCACCATCTTGGAGAGCAGCCGGTATAAGCGCGGGATGTTCATTGGGGAAACCGGATCGGGAAAAGCGCAGCCGTTAGACGCAAACATCCTCACACCTGCCGGATGGAAGCTAATGCGGGATATTCGCCTTGGAGACAAAGTGATCGGGGTTGATGGCAAGCCCACCGCAGTGACAGGCGTGTACCCACAGGGTGAGAAAGCCATTTATCGCGTGACCATGACCGATGGGAGTTCAACCGAAACATGCGGGGAACATCTATGGGAAGTGAACACTAAGATTCGCAAATGGCGCGGCAATCCTGCGCGAGTTATGGCATTACAGGATTTAGCTAAAGACATGCACCTGCAAGACGGGGGTGTCAAACATTACATTCCGATGGTTGAACCAGTGGAGTTTGCGGAGCAATCGCTACCGCTACACCCATACCTATTAGGAGCGTTGCTGGGGGATGGCGGCCTAACTAATGCCGGGATAATGTTCTCTACAGGAGATTCCGAGATGGTAGAGCGTGTTCGTGGTGTTCTGCCGGACGGAGCAAGCATTTCTTACGCACAGGCATACGACTACCGTATCACATGCGGCGGCACGACTCGTACTGAAAAAGGGACATTCGCGCCGAGTGTCATAACTAAGGCGTTGCGCCAATTGGGGCTTGTGGGAGTTGGTAGCGCCGATAAATTTATCCCCGCCGAGTATCTGTACAACAGCGTGGAAAATCGTATCGCGCTCCTTCGGGGCTTGTTAGATACTGATGGCTCTGTTGGGAGTGGATATGCTGAATACACCACCATATCCGAGCGGCTCGCATACCAAGTCCGTGAACTCGCGCAATCTCTTGGTGGGCATGTTAGCCTAAAAAGCAGACACACCTACTACACGCATAACGGAGAGCGTCGGCAAGGAAAGCTGTCGTACCGCCTCAACATTGTACTGCCCCGTCATATAAACCCCTTCGCGCTGTCACGGAAGGCTGAGAAATACCGCTCCGGCGAGAAATACCAACCGACCCGCGCAATCCAGAGTGTTGAATACGTAGGGGTCAAGCCTGCACAGTGCATCATGGTAGATAGCCCTCGCCATCTGTATGTAACAGACGACTATATTGTGACGCACAACACGACCATCGGGCTGGCAACCATTGAGGCTTTATACCGTGATGGTTGTTTCAAGCCGGGACAAGTTGCGTATGTTCGCGCTCCTGGTCATCTGGTCAACAAGTGGACACGCGAGGCGGAAAACCAACTGCCCCACTGCCGCGTATTCAAGATCACATTGAAGAAAGACCCGCTGGTCACGATGCGCCAAGCGATGAATTTTGCCGAAGCGAATCCGACTGGCCTTGTGATCGTGATTGCGGATAAGAACGCCGTGAAGTTTGGCGACGGGAACGCACCCGCATTCACTGAAAAACGCCACTACTGGGACAAAGAACTGGGCGAGCTTGTCATTGATAAGCACATCATCTGTCCAGTCACTGGAGTGCGCGTCACCAAGAAAGACGCTGACGGAAATGTCCTGAGCGTGTGGCCTGAAGAAGTCACCAACCAGACCTTCACCGAAGGTGATGAGTTCATGGGTTACGAGAACGGCAAACCCGTTTATCGCTCTGCGAATCACCGTAGCAACGCGCTATGGCAAGAAGGGCGTCTCAAGGCATCGTACACGATGAACTTTGAGCCTGTCATTCCGGGCAAAGGTCGTCGTCCTATCAAGAACGTGCGCGGCCCGATGTGGCGCGTGATCGAGCGCTACTACAAAGGGCGCATCGCCATCATGATTGAGGACGAAGCCCATGAAGGTAAGGGCTTAACGTCTGACGTTGGCAGCTCTATGGTCAAAGAAGTTCGTTGCGCTGATCGCTGCGTCTTTATGACGGGGAGTATCTTCAACGGGTACGCTGATTCGGTCTATCCTTTCGCTATCCTGTGCGACCCTTCGCTTCTTAAGCGTTATCCTTGGACGCCTGCCGGAATTCAAAGTTGGGGCTACGACATGGGCGTGATGGAGCGCGTCATTGAGGAACGCGACTCATACTCCAACGGCTCTTACACCGGCGTGAAGCGCAAGGCTTCCCCCGCAAAACTTGCGGCAGGTACAACCCCGTTCATGCCTGTCAGTACCCTACCCTTCTCTGTCTTCTTAGAGCAAGTGGACATGGGTAAAGCCCTACCGCCGTTTGAAGAAGTGACCATCGGCTACGATCTTCCAGAAGACGTGCTGCGTCATTACACCCATGAATGGGACTTCATGCACAGCGTCCTCGTTGAATCCTCGAAACAAGGCGAACACGGTTTCGGCTCCGCTTACTTCCACGCCCTAGCCCAATACCCCGATACTTGCTACAAGGAACTGCCCGTCATCTGGCGCGTTAAGGAACGTGATCTGCGTACCAATCAGGTCATCGGTATTGAAGAACGCCTCGTAACCACGCTGGATGCCCAGACGTATTACACCAACAGCATCCTGCCGAAAGAACAAGGATTGGTGGATGAAGTCCGTAAGTGGCTGGCGAGCCATCCGGGTCAGGGCGTCGGCATCTATGTCCAGCAAACGGGCAAGCGCGATTACAGAGAACGCATCCAAGCGATCATCACGCAAGAAATTGCTGAGGCCAATGTCCACATCTTGGATTCCGATGAAGTGAAGCGCGAACTGCGCGAACAGTGGATTATGGATCACGGAGATCAGGGCATGAATGTCCTTATCACTAACCCTAAGTTAGTTGAGACTGGCCTTGATCTGTTGAAGTTCTCGCTACTCATCTTCTTTGAGCCAGAGTACAAGTTGTTTACTCTGATTCAGGCCAAAGGCCGCAGCCGCCGTATCAACCAGGTCATGCCGTGCAAGGTCATCTATATGTACTATCGTGACACGTTGCAGGAAGACGCGATTGGGTTGATCGCCCGTAAGATGAAAGGCGCTGACGTGGTAAATGGCAAGTCAGCCGCCATCCAGTCAGCCACGAATATGGGTGGCGACATTCAGAAGGAACTGGAATCGGGTGTGCGCGTGAAGATTGACTTAGCTGCCGCCTTCGAGGAAATCAACAAGCGTGAGTTTGGGAATGATGCCATGTGGGAAGTGGATGAGGAACTCGCAGTCGTTGAAATTGATTGGTTCGATTCCTTCTCCGCACCGTGCGGAGAAGTTGAACCAGAACCTACCGCCATGTCCTTAATTGAGATGGCGTTAAGTGAACCACCCGTCAAAGAGGTATTCGTCCAACTCTCGATGTTTTAGATGTTAGGTAATCTACATAGGGGGTCTAATGTCAGACCTCCTTTTGCGTTACGATAACCGTATTGAATAAAGGAAAAACAGCCATGAATGAAGAACTCGCAGCTACGTTAGGCCAGATCGTTAAAAACCTCAAAGACGGTCACTCCGTCCCTATGTCTGAGATGATTGCGACTCTGGAAGCTGCCAGCACCGCGCTATGGGTTGAGCAAGAACTAACAACCATCTTGGTCGTCCGTGACTCGACATACGATAACAACTCGTATAACTACACTACCTACTCTGATCGCCCCATCGCAATTAGGCACATTGATGTCTTTAAAGATGGTCAGTTCGAGACGGGCGACGAGAGCAGTAATGCCGTAAGTGGCGTTCACGACTTAGAAGCCCACATCATCAAAGCGCTCAAAAAGAACGAAAAGTCAGACAATCCTCAAGATGACATTTGGAGTGACTACGCCGACGCATGGGTCGCAGCTCGTTCCTAATTTCCGCCGACTTCCCTTTTCCTGTACTCGATCTGTCTAAACGAAAGAAAAAACAGCCAATGCCCGAAGACACCACAGTAGCCGAGAAGGAACTATTGGATGCTGGTTACAGCATCGAGCGAAACGGCGGGTTGACCTACATTCGTGACGAGCAAGGTCGTCACGTCATCATCTCCCGTGTTGACCAAGAGCCAAGCTACGCAATCAACTTTGCGTATGGCGTGATGGTCAGCCGTAAATGACCCAAGACATAACCATGATCGACCTGTTTTGCGGTGCTGGTGGCTCATCCACTGGCGCTGTAGATGCGGGGGTTAGAGTTATCTACGCGGTGAATCATTGGCCTATCGCCATTGAAAGCCACAACGCAAACCACCCCGAAACACTTCATGATTGCGTGGACATCCGTACCGTGCTTCCCTCTCAGTATCCCTACACAGATATTTTTTGGGCAAGCCCAAGCTGCACGAACCATTCTCTAGCAAAAGGTAAACGCCGGAAGAATCTGGGGCAACTGGATTTATGGGGCAACAACGCGGTTGACTCAGAAGAAGAAAAATCCAGAGCAACAATGCGCGAAGTTTACGAGTTTGCGGAGCATCACCGTAACCCGATTCTCCTAGTCGAGAACGTAGTGGATGTGCGGCACTGGCAGCACTACGCCGTATGGAAACAGTCGATCATGAATCTGGGCTACGAGTGCAAGGAACTCTATCTCAATGCTCAGTTCTTCGGTGTGCCTCAAAGCCGTGATCGCTATTACGCGGTCTTCTGGCTGAAGGGCAACAAAGCGCCTAACCTTAACTTCCAACCGCTGGCCTATTGTCCGCACTGTGCGGAAGAACACCCTGCTTATCAATGGTGGAAGCGACCCGAAATTGCGTGGGGTCGCTACGGAAAGACCCGTCAGTACCTTTACCGCTGTACAACCTGCCGCAACGAGGTTGTACCACATCGCCACGCTGCATCAGAGGTCATAGATTGGTCTTTGCCCACGCCGTTGATCTGCGAACGCAAAACGCCAATTAAGGAGTCCACGCTCCAACGGATTGAGGCCGGAATCAGGAAGTATGCAGACAAAGCGTTCCTAGCAGATACCGCCTATTCGGGTGGCGATCATAGCAGTCGCGTCCGTGACTTATCGCAGCCAGCCATGACACAGACAGGACACCAGACACAGGCGCTCGCCATCCCTCCGTTTCTGATGAGCTATTACACCAGAAACTCAGCTCATGATGAAATCAGCGACCCGATGCCCTGCATCACGGGTGATAACCGTCACGACTTGGTGATGCCGCCTCAGTTCATCATGACCTACTACGGTCAGGCTGGATATAAGACAACCGATGAACCTCTGGACACGATTACGGGTGTTGATCGTCACGCGCTCGTTGACCCATCGGACACGGTTCAAAACTGCGGCTTCCGCATGTTGGAGCCGAAGGAACTGAAACTCGGCATGTCGTTTGAGGATGATTACATCATCACAGGTAACAAACGGCAGCGCGTCAAACAAATTGGCAACGCCGTAGCGCCCAAGATGGCACAAGCCATCATCCAGCGCTGCGTTGAATCGTTAAGTTAGGGAGAGCCAAACAGCCATGATTGAAATGAATGAGCGAGTAGTTGTGATCCGCGTAGGTGAAGACCTTCCCGCTGCCCTGCTTGGGCGCAAGGGGATTGTATCGGGCGTGAGCATCATCAAAGACACGATCCACACCGTCACCGTTATCTTCTCTCAGACCGAGGAATACAGCATGTTCCCAACAGAATTGGAAGTGATTCAATGAGAGTTAGTACACGCGGGACTGTAATCGGCAAAAACCATCTCGCCTTGCTAAAAGGCGACTGGTCGGGATTCGTATTGGGTGATCGGGGAAAAAGACGAATCGGGAGACTGGTGGGCGCATAGTAACGGGCAAGCCAGTCTCGTCTCCGAAGTCCAGTTGCACATCCACCTACACACACAGATGCAAGCGGAGATAAATTTCCATTGGAGCAACGAGAAAGATCTATACGACACTTTCACGGCGATTCACCGTGACTTGAACAACGCCGGAGTAGAGGGGTTGGAAGCCACAAGCCCATTTGGGGTTCTGGAGCGCGTTCGCAAACTGATCGCATGTTGGGGAGAGGCAAATCCTCTTTGAGGACGAGGACGAATAGCACGGATTACGGGCAGGGATGGCGCTAAAACACCCTGCCCTCGTCCGTACAAGTCGCGCCCCAACGTTGGGATGCCGCCGAACAGTCTAGCTTACTATAAGCAAACTTCTAAGAAGGAAAACACGAACATGAACAAACAACAATTTGCACTACAAGCCCTGAAAAACACCATGATCGCACTCGGTACGGAAGAAGAAGTCCTTGAAGGTATGACCACTCAGCACATGGCGATCTGGCTTCTCATGATGGCTGACGGTAGACCGGAAGTCGCCAGTGAAGAAATGCCGGAGGCGACTAACGACGAAGATGCTTTCCAAGCGCTGATGGAAGTTGCTGAATATGTTGGGCTGGTAGCCGAAGGACGCGAAAACCTTTCCCTTCGTGACACTATTGGCGACATTAAACGGCGATTTGATGAGCGTGGGGACAACTTAAAGCTGATCGCCGAACTGGAACGCGCATATTCCAACGCCTTCTACGAGAAGTCCAACACCGCAGACAGTATGATCGACTGGCGAGGTGCAGCGGAGCGTACTGAGCGCCTGCTGCGCGAGTTGGGTGTCTCCGGCGAGCGCCTGCGCGAGCTGGAGTTCGACGTGACCGACGACGATTCCATCCAGAGCGACTTCTGGGACGCGCACGGCTCCCTCTTTAACGGCGACGACGAGTAGTTCTAGCTAAACCATCCCTATCAGTAAACCTCTAACCTGACAATAAGGAAACGACATGAACAAACAAGAATTTGCACAACAAGTCCTCCGCAAAGCTATGGTCGCTCTCGGTCACAACGAGCCTGAATCGCTCGAAGGTCTGACCTACTACAATATGTCCCATTGGTTACTAGCCCTTGCGGGTGGGTATCCAGAAATATCCACCGAAGAAATGCCGGAAGATGAGAAGTATTTCGTCGTCCGGTCTTACACCCGCGAAGATATTGCCGAAATGGTCAACATTGACCTATCCAGTCTGACAGATGAAGACCTTGAGCGCCTCGCCGGTGTCGCGGGAGAGTATGTTTCCAATACGGATGCTTTCGATATGGCGTTTGAAGCCGCTATCGAAAGACTTCACCCCGATCTGCCAGAGATTGACGATGACGAAGACGACTTTGATGTGTCTGACTTCGAGTATGAACTCGGCGAGCGTGTGGTCGCAAAGAAAGACCTGCAAAGCCTGAACGACATGAGTGTTGTGATTAAGGCGGGGACTTTGGGGACTATTATCCAGGTTGTTGAACGCCTCTCCCCTTACGATGTGGCCTTTGATACTGTGATTGGTCTGTTTCGTGTGGGCGATCTGGATATTGATAGCGCGGAGAGTGACCAGAAGCCGCCCCAAGCGGGTAGGTTCTGCTACGTTTGTGGTCGTAAAGGCAACGATAATTCGGACTTTTGCGCCTATTGTGGCAACGAATACGGCGATTAGCAGCAGAACGTTCTGAGAAACTCTATCGCAATCAGGCTGACCGTTGCCAATCGACGCGATGGTCAGCCTTAAAAGGGCAGCAGCAAAATGCTTGAAATCACCCAGACAACCAGCGAAGAAGCCGACAACATTTTTGAATTTGTCGTCAGCGATGAAAAAATAGCGGCGCTGGCGAAGCTGGAAGCGGTGCGCGATCACCTCTCTGGTTTTACCGCTCGATTTATCCAGTGGATCGCAATGCAAGCGGATGAAGGAACGCTGGTGAGGGAACTAGAAAACCGCTTCGAGTCGAATGTGAAGGGCTACCACCACAACCTCACAAGTAAGTTGGGTCGGCAGACTAACACCGGACGCATGGCGCAGAACTGGACGGTTCTGGTGACGGTCTACCAGATGCTTTCGCGTTTCCTTGCTGAGATGGATGAAGGCTACCTGATCCCTGCATGGCGGGATGCGATTGTTGAGAGTGTCCGCACGCTGCGTCAGGAACGCGCCAGCGAGGTCTTTCTCGATATTCTGGGGCAGCTCATCGCTAGTGGGCAGGCAGTGATTGACGATGATATGAGGAATCCGCGTGAGTATCCGCCGAGTGTGACGGCGGTCGGCTACAAAGACGAAGGTTTCGTTTACTTGCTGCCAGAGATCACTCATCGTGAGGTCAATCGGGTGCAGCCACTGCGCTTCACCGTGACGGTGATTGGGATGCAGTTGAAAGAAGATGGGTTGCTCATCCCCGGCCCGAACAACCTCAGCACACAGAAGCGGGTGCGCGGCGGACGTGTGCGATTCTGGCAGCTCACCTGTGAATCTTTGGGTTGTGACACTTGAGCCGCCTGAGATGGGTATTCAATAAACCGCAAATAAGGCGGTAGCGAGTACCGTATACCTACCTGAGTTAGTTGAGCCACCTGAGACTCTCTATTTTACAAATAATCCGTGCCTATAGGGGGATTTTAAGGTATCCTACGCGAGGAGGGTATTTTAATAATGGCTGACACACGCAAAGAACAGGAACGCACTGAACTGCACCGCGTTATCTGGAACATCGCCAACGATCTGCGGGGATCGGTGGACGGTTGGGACTTCAAGCAGTACGTGCTCGGCATGTTGTTCTACCGCTATATCTCTGAAAATTTGTCAAGCTATCTCAATGCAGGTGAACGCGACGCGGGTGAGGCATCGTTTGACTACGCCAAATTGTCTGATGCAGATGCCGAAACTGCCCGCGAGGACATGGTAACGACCAAAGGCTTCTTTATACTGCCGTCGGAACTGTTCCAGAATGTCCGCGCCAACGCCGCCAGCGACGAAAACTTGAACGTCACGCTTGATGGCATCTTCAAGCATATTGAAGCGTCCGCCGTAGGTGAGTCCGAAGCCAGCTTTAGAGGGTTATTCACCGATCTGGATGTGAACTCTGCCAGGCTCGGCAACACAGTAGCCCGGCGTAATGAGCGACTGGTCAAGCTGATGAACGGCGTTGCCAGCATGAAGCTCGGCGATGGCGGCTACAAAGACAACACGATTGATGCTTTTGGCGACGCTTACGAGTATTTGATGAGCATGTACGCCAGCGGCGCGGGCAAAAGCGGCGGCGAGTATTACACCCCGCAAGAAGTATCGGAACTGCTGACGCGGCTGACGCTGGTTGGCAAGACGCAGGTCAACAAAGTGTATGACCCCGCCTGCGGCAGCGGCTCGCTTCTGCTGAAATTCGCCAAAATCCTCGGCAAGGAGAACGTACGTAACGGGTTCTTCGGGCAGGAGATCAATATCAGCACCTACAACCTGTGCCGAATCAATATGTTCCTGCATGACATCGGCTTCCACCAATTCAGCATCGTCCACGGCGACACGCTGACCGACCCTGCTTCTGAACACTGGGATGCCGAGCCGTTTGAAGCCATCGTCAGTAATCCGCCATATTCGATCAAGTGGGACGGCGATGCCAGCCCGCTGCTGATCAATGAC
>Ga0163154_10007371_pt1 | contig 13118 bp, 14 predicted proteins | sample OliLakLV19MP9P1_FD_148649 | JGI IMG/M metagenome (GOLD analysis project Ga0163154, IMG submission 148649) | Freshwater microbial mat bacterial communities from Lake Vanda, McMurdo Dry Valleys, Antarctica - Oligotrophic Lake LV.19.MP9.P1 | ecosystem: Environmental > Aquatic > Freshwater > Lake >... | reverse complement strand
GTCGGACAGTACGTCTACGCCCTATTGCGCCGCCAACCGATCCGCACCTTCGCTAGTTTCATCAGCCTCGATGGGATGAGCGTGCGGAGCTTGCCGATCTGCCGTGAAGAGCTGCTGCCATATCTGGAGGGAAACCCAGCATGATTGTGTTGAGGGTGGACTACGATGAGGAACTTGGTCTGTGGTATTTCGTCGTCAAACAGGGGGAGGCAGTCTTACACTTCCGCCCCGGCTTTCGCACCCGCGAGGACGCATACCAGACGGGTGATGCGTGGATTCGTACCGAACTCGGCGCGAATCCTTTTGAGGAGATTGAATGATGTCCGACAGCCTGACTCATCTCGCTTGGAAACCGGTTATCTTGCTCAAGATCGTGCGATTGCCATTCGGGACATCGGCGGGTGTGTCGCTCAAACGTGCCTATCTCGCATTGCACGAGGGGAGATTGTTGTACGCCGATTGGACACTCGAAGCGCTAGAACGAACACACGCGCTGGTTTGTCTGACAGGTTGGACATTCCCGCGCACATCCTCGCTTGACCTCCCAGTAAAGCTACAAGGCCAATCCCCGCGCCGTATCCCATCTGGGACATGGGTGCTGCCCTATTCTGACGGGTTGTTCCGCGTGTATAGCGCACTGCACAGCACGCTCTTACACCTCACGATACATATTGACCGCCAGCCCAACCATCCGGCCACCATCGCCAAACTGATCCGTCTCACCCGACTGCTCTAGCCAAAGGACAACCCATCATGACCCAACCTGCGCGTGACGCTGCCTTGCAGCGCTATCACGAGAATTTTGATTCCCAGTCCTACAACGCGATTACTGAATTCCTCGTCGCCAACCTGTATACCGAACGCGACGACCCACGGGTCATAGATGGGATGGTCGCCTTCCAAGATGCCTGTTTTGAGGTATGTGCGACCATGAAGCAGGTTAAGATGCGACTGGTGAACCGGCAGCTGCGCGGTTATGCGTCATTCCCTCGCCACGACGGTGTCATACAGCCCGTAGCGAGTCAGACCCGGGTGGCTATCTATGCCGGCGTAGCGGAGTGACGCATCCTCGTAGCGCCGGAAGGCAAACACGGCTTGGTTCATCTGCTCGGTGTTGAATACCTTGAGCGTGACCAGCAGGTGAAAGTCAGTCACCGTCAAGCCGGTCACGGTGCGGAATAGCTCCGGTTCGAGCTTGGTGATGACATCCTGTAGCGTATTCTCGCGGAAGTCGGTCAGATACATGAATGCGGGAATCCGCGTCGCAAACTTGATCAGCTTTTCCTGAACTTGCTTGCGCTTAGACTTGTAGTCTTTTTCCTCGTCGGTGAGTTCCTTTTTCTCGATCGGTGTTAGCTCCCCTTCCTTGGCCTTTTTCTTGCCTTCCTTGACTTTCTCGCTCTTGTTGATGATCGTCTCGATAATGTTGTCGCCCAGCGAGCGCCAGCCCTCGATACGCTCGACGGCAGCCATCGCCTCGGCGTTCTCGAAGATGCGGCGCAGGGTGTCGTTATCAACGTTGACCAGCAGCGCACTTTCCCACTTCCGCGCCAGCAGCGTCGCGGAGGTTCCGGCCATCGCGATGTCGAGGATACCGCCCGCGTCAATTTGCGTCATGTTCGCGCCGTCATAAGCCAAAACCGGAAGGAAGGACACGAGGTCACGGACGGCATTTTCCGGGTTCGACTCGTTCGGTGACAGGCCGATTGCATATTCAGAGAGCTGGCGCAGCGCGCGCGTGGGCGCGAAGTCGAACACAAAGCAGACGGGCTTGAGGATTTCCTCCTCATTCGGATTGTCGCCGTTGGGGTTTTTGATAGACCATGGCGACTGAACGCGGAACGCCGCCTGAAAATAGGTCTCCGGTGATTTGAGATTACGCAGCATCAGGATCGATGACCACTGCGGCACGGTCACGCCCGTGGTCAATTTGCCGCATGAGAGCGTGATGGTCTTGGTCTCGAAGCCGCTGCCGATGGCTTTACGGACGGGCGGCAAGGCATCCAGACCGATACCTGCTGAAGCGCCCGCTGCGGCGATCACCTGATAGTCATGCCAGAAGGTGTTGTGCCGCTCGGCGAGCAAATTCACCATCGCATAGCAGGCGGCGACGTTGGGGAGGAACCAGAAGGCGTGTTGCAGGTAGGGCAATAGGCGCACATCCGAATAAGGAAATGGCGGACGTGTACCCGTCCTGAGATGCTCGAACGACTGGGGCGCGTATCCGCCTCGGATGATGTCCAGCCACTTCTGCACGTCGCTCTTGTGTTTGAACTGCGCCAACATGCTCGTGCCTGACGCTTCGAAGAACGCATTGAGATCGAACTCGTCGAACTCTCCGGCGCGGACGATTGCTAACAACTCGTCAGGCATCTGGTAAGTCAGCAAGCGAAGCTGTGGCAACGCGGCATAAGGGTTCTTTTCATCCGGCTTGTCCGCCGCGAATTCTTCTTTGGCGCGCTGCTCGTCGGTATACGTCCAATTGAAGATCTGCTCCTCAATGAACTCACCGGTTGCCAACGCCCTGAACGGTGTTCCTGAAAGGTAAAGGTAGGCCGTGGTCGTGATGGGCAGGAACTCGGTTTCCTTTTGCGAGAGTTCACCGAGGTCTTCGTTTACGTTGTCTAGCCCGCGCCCATACTCCAGCTTGGCTTCTTTTTTGGCGACCGCATCTTCCTCGCCCTCGAACAGCTCTTTGGCGGTGTCGCGCCACGCGCCGAAGTGGTATTCATCGAAGACCACCAAGTCCCAATTGACCGTGTGCAGCCATTCGTTATTGGACTTGATGTTGCCTACCGCGTCGTGACCGAGCAAATCCTGAAAGGAGCCGAAATACACGAGCGGCGTTTTGGGGGAAACCTGAGTCGGGTCACCGCCGGAAGACCGAGACAAATACTGCCACCCCTCAAAGTCTACATGACTCTCGAGATCGGTCTTCCAAGCGTCCTCGACAGCGGGCTTGAAGGTCACGACCAGCACACGTTTGGCCCCCAGCCGTTTTGCCAACTGATAGGTGGTGAACGTCTTGCCGAAGCGCATCTTGGCGTTCCACAAAAAGCGCGGGACGGCGTGCATGTCCTCCTGCCAGATCGAGTGATAGTAGGCGTGCGTTTTTTCGACCGCATTGGCCTGTTCTTGGCGCATGGCGAAGGTCAGGTGATGCGTACCGGTGAAGCGCTGACCGGTACGCAGTTCGGTGAGGACGGTCTGCACGTCGGCGACCATGCAGCGCATCCACTCCAGTTCAACCCGCTCGAAACCCTTGTTCGCAAGAGCGGCACGCACCTCGTGGTCGCTGAAAATGCTTCCGTCGTGGCGCTCGGCGGACTCGTCGATTTCGATCCGGTAATTCTTGATGGCGGCCGTCCTGACCTGCTCGGCGACGCGCTGCTTCACGTCACGGGTGGTTTGGCCGACCTTGAGCAGACCGCTGTGCGCGTCGTCGTCAATCGCATAGGCGTAGATGCGCGGTCGCGCCTCTGGCTTCGGCGCGAGGATGTCTTCGATGGTGGGCTTATTCATCATTTGTTTCCTGAGGGGCGTGGGGTTGTGTGCCGTCGATCCAAGGGTTGACAAGCTCAAGGCCGTCAATCAAGTCGAAATCAGGGGTGTTGCGCGTGGCTAACGGCATCCGGTGCGCCAGCGCAATCGCGGCGATTTGGGCGTCCTCCACGCTGATTGGCCTGCCGACCCGCGTCCGGGCAGAGACGATACGGGCGTAATGGCGCGCCGCGTCCTCGTCGAACGGCAGGCAGCGCCCGGCAAAATCCTCATTGAACATCGCTTGTGCCGCTTGGCTGAGGGCTTCTTGCCGCTTGCCGGAGGGCATCAGCAGCAGCCCCAACTCGATCTCTGCACGGCTGATGGCGCTCGTGCAGACCCCGCTTGCGGGCTGTTCGTCCAGCCAAGCGACAACGCTGGCCGATGGGCGCGGACGCATGAACTCGGACAGCACGTTGGTATCGAGCAGGATCATTCTGGTTCATCCCACTGTGGCGCACGGCGCGGCGCATGACGTTCTGGCACGGCAAACGACTCGGTGGCAATCCCAGCAAAACGATCCCGCAGGCGCTTGCCGAGTTCGGAGGGCGCTTCGGTCGGGTGCAGCGTGGCTTTTAGAATGCGCCGTACTTCTTCTTCCATCGAAACCCCATGGCGCGCCGCCCGAATGCGTAGCCTCTGCTTGGTGGCATCATCCAGATTGCGAATGGTCAAGCTGGTCATCTCGTCTACCTCCCACGGGTGCTGACAGCAATGCAATCATTGTATGCAGTGGATGCACTGCGGTCAACACATCTGCACGATGGTGGGCTTATTCATCCACATCATCCTTACTGAGATCCATTGGCCGAACGACTTTTTCGATGAATTCAATCTCGCTCGCCGAAATTTCATATTTCGTGTAAAGGTCGTCGTCTGTCCACTTTCTAGTCCAATCTTGCGTCGGAACGAAAGTGTAGACCTTGCGGGTCGTGTCTTGGGAGGGCTTATGTAGAAGTATTAAAAGACGAGTCAATCGACAGGAAAGATATGACAATACACTTTCAGCCTCGGCTTTAGAGTCGAACGAACCAATACAGAGATAAGTCTCCGAAGAGATACTACCCGGCGCACCGAGAAACGGCGTGCTAAGGATTCTATGCGGATAGGTGTCTCTATTGCCGGTTCCCGGCGCAGCCCGGCCAGTAAAAACCTTCCATTTATCGATGAGGTCAGTGCCAGTTGTAACAGAACTTCTTGGGGTGTATCCCGTACCACCGTTCTGATAAACCAACAGGTCACCGGGCGATTTTGTGGTATTACCCTGAAAGAATGTACGAAAGCCGAAGGGTTTGCTAGCACTGACGAGGTGATCGAAACGCTTATTTTCAGGCAGCGACAGTGTGTGGTCTTGCCCACTCTCGACAGCAACCACCTTCTTGAGAATCGATAAGCCTTCATTGAAGCGGATAAATATGTCCACGCCTTCTTCAAGAAGGGGACGACTGGCCGTCGAGACTGGCCAGTCCTTGAAATGGGTAGTAACTTGGCAAAGCCCGGGATTGTCCCTCTCCCAGAGGAAGTAACACACGCCGCCCTTGAGACCCACACCCGGAAAAACGTCCGAGGCGCTGAGATAATCGTCAATTGAGCGCAGGTGGTTGTCGGTGAGCATCGATTCCCTGAACTCATCCAACCCCTTGCCACCGGCGAACCAACGGGCAGGAATGATTAACGATAGATAGCGCGGTTCGAGCTTCTTTGCTTGCTCTACAAAAAGATTGTAAATCGGTGCCGCGCTAGTACCTGCACCGCCGTCGTCAAGTTGATACGGTGGGTTGCCGATAATCACATCAAATTGCATATCGCCTCCAAAAATCTCGGTCAGCCGAGTCTTAATATCGTCGGTGTGGATGAACGCATAGGCGTGTGTTTCGAGATTGTCACCTCGGTCAAGAGTCTGCGCGCTCGCACCACAAAATTTGCATTTATCATTGACCCATGTGTGTTCCAGTCGCTCAAACCAGATGTTGCCCGCCTCAGTGGTGAAGGAACGCCCAATCGAGCGTGGACCGTTGGCTCGTTTGGAGCAATAGACGCTCCGCCGCGCCAGCAAGCTGGTCAGGTGCGTGATGCCGATGCCGAACACCTGATGGGTCAGGATGTGATCGACACGCTCCGCAAGGTCTGGGATGTCGTTTGCCAAGCCTCTCGTCAGGCGAAGGGTGATCTCGCGGAGAAAAACGCCCGACTTGGTACACGGGTCGAGGAAGCGCACGGTCTTGTCTGCCCACAGGTTCGCACCACCGTTGGCCGCCGCCCATGCCTCGGCCAGCGTGTCCAACATGCGGTTGGCAAACTCCGGCGGCGTGAAGACCTCATCATTCGAAAGGTTCGCGATGCAGGTCAGCACATCCGGGTTGCGCCCACTCAGGGTAAAGCTGGCTTGGCTCATACGGTCTCCTTCGGGGTATCGCCGGACAGCGCAGCGGCCAACTCGCTCACGGTCATCGGCGGGTAGGTTATGGTCGGCGTGAAAATCTCGTGCTTGTCCATCTCAGCCCAAAGCGTGCCTTCGGCGCTCCAAGCCGACGACTGTGTAAGATCGCCGAGGCGAAAGTCGCGCCGCTGGAACTTACCCTTACCGAGATAACCCCATTCCGCAAAGGTGATCGGCTGGTCATCGTTGGTGTGCATTTTCAGGGCATCGCCGTGGACGATGTTCTGCGACAGCACGTATGAAGCAGCCCGATAGAAATCGTCGGACGGTTCGACCTTCAGGTCGTCGGCGAGGATCTCTAACATATTCGCCCGGCACTCAGCGATGTTGTCTTCCAGTAGCTCGATCCCATAGATGCACATCAGCGCGAGCAGCGCGTAGTGACGCCTTTCAAAGTCGGATTTTCCAAATTTGAGTTCGACGGCAACGAGCTTGCGTTGTAGGACACGGACGAGGAAGTTCCCGCTCCCGCACGCCGGTTCTAGGAAGCGGGAGTCAATCCGCTCGGTCTCGTCTTTTACCAAGTCGAGCATGGCTTCAACCATCCACGCTGGGGTAAAGACTTCCCCGTGGTCGGCGACACGTTGTTTGGACTTAATTTGGTTCATGGGTTGATTCACTGTTAGCCACACTTGCTTTTAAAATGAGGTTATCACACCGAGTTCCGAGGGGAATGATCATGCACGATGGATACATTGTAACGAGTTATGGGGTGGTTGACGACCTTCTTGTAAGAGGCTGGTCGGATTGCTGATGATGGGTTAGAAGCCCGCGCCGATCCATTTTTTGTGCTTGGCGGCGGCTTGGTTGAAGATTATTTTTGACTCGCAAAAAAGTAGTTGGCCGGGTTTAACGTCCCCGGCCACGACGATTCTCTCTCAGGCATAGGCGGCGGCTTGCCATGTCGGGCGCTTTTGGATGTGCTGCATCGGGCGCTTGGCGGGATTGAAGTCCAGCGGCGTGTAGCAGTGATGTTCCAGAAACACCTGCGCGAACTCGTAGCGCACATCCTTCAACACCGGCTCGACATAGGTTTTGAGCCAATTCCAATGAGTCGCCCCTGCCAACTGCGCCGCGTCACAGCGCTTCACGCTGGTCGTGACTTGATATAGCGCGATCAAATGCTTGGGCGAGTCGATGTACTTGGCGGCCAGCTTGTGCATCACCCGCTCGACATCAAGGCGAAGGTCTACATCGGTCGCCCACGCTGCCCAACGCTCCTCACGGTGGTACTCCCAGCCCGTGATGGCGTGTTCGTCCGCCGTGTCGTGCCAATCATCCGAAACCAGCGCATCGAGGCTGTCATACTGTTGCTCACGGTAGCGCAGAGTTGAAATCTTACAGCGCGCCAAGATGAAATACACCGCCTGCCGACGGGTCATACTGGCGAGGAAATACGGCTCATGCGCTAACTGCTCCAACAGCGCAACAAACCCGGCTTGGATACAGTCGGGAATCTCATGTGGCAGCACCCCGTACAGTTTCATAATGTTCGAGGCGTAGATCGCGAGATTCTCGTAAATCTGCTCACTCGTCTGGCGTCCCGCCCATTCGGTCAGATAGGTCGGAGCAGGGTGCATTGGGGCGAGTTGGCTGCGAATCTTGGTACGGTAATCAGTCGTCATGATGGTCAATCCCTCATCACTCACTGGAGTCTGCCAGCTCAGGTGAGCGCTACCGCTCGTCCCAAACGGCACAGCGCAGAGGAGGGAACCTGTCAAACAAAAACGACGACCTGTGGTTAGGTCGTCGTTTTAGGCGATGGTTCGGCAGTCCCGCCGGAACGGTGGGATTGGCGTACCGCCGACGGTGTTTGATAGGGCGGCGGCCCGCGCTGTACACTCGCCGCGCGGCGGTAGTGCGAGGGGGAATTTTAAATGGCTATATTTTTGCTTTCAGCTTGATAGCTGCCGCTTTCACCGTGTTCATGCTCTTCCAAATCGCTCGCGCTCCGTGATGTCGGCTCAGGGATTGAGGCGGCCAGCGCGATCAACTCGTCATGTATAGAGTCTGCCACCCCCGTAAACCCTTGAGTCCCGGTTGACGCCTGTAAATCAGCATCAATCTGAGTCGCGAGGATTTTCAAGGTGGGTAGGTCAGGGATTTGCGGGATGCTCACTGGATGAGCTACCGGATTCGATGGCATATATCGAATATCCTCATATGCACCGTTTAGTCCATAGTCCAACGGGTACAAATCGCTTGCGCTCCGGTCAGTTGGCTGAGAGGCTGAATTTGCCAGTGCGACCAGCGAATCATGAACCGGCTGCACAAACCCTGCAAACCCTTGCATGTTAGAGACAGCACTGATCGCGCTGTCTATCTGCGCCGCGAGGGCATGTAAATCCGCCAGAGCAAGATTTTGCCGCGTATTTCCACCCCTATGAGAAGCTCCGGATGCATTTAAACCGCGTGAGAAATGTTGTCTATTTCCGCCCATGATTTTCCCTTGATTTTCACCTATATTATGCTGAAACCGTTTTCCATGAAAGCTATAGACAGCATCAAATAGGTTACTCAATCCATTCATTATCAATATTCAGAAGCCTTAAATTAAGGCTTTTTATATCTTCAGAGAATAGTTTTTGATCTTTACAATATCGAATAATTTCCCGACATACAAACTTAATATGTTCTTTTAACACACTCAAGTTAATATGGAACTCCCCAACCACATCAAAATCATTATTGCCCGCATTATCACGATATCTATTTTCTAGAAGACAATGGAAGATTTCTCCGTCAATTTGTGTCAAAGTAATTTCAAACGGACCGCCCATAAATGGCAAGTGGATTTTCCTTTGATTATTTAGGTTAAATTCTTCGTGAATCCAGATGTCACCTATCCAATGAAGTAATATTGCATCTACTATATCTCTCCATCCAGGCCGTGGAAAACAAATATCGTCAAATTTGACGAAAATTTCCCCGATTAAGGAGTCCTTAGACCCTTTTCTTATAGTATTCAGGGGTATGTTTAATTCAAGTGATTTCAAGTCCATTATGGCCTTCTTCTTGGATCATAGACACTTTTAATTTCCCCATTGGGGAATTTCTGCGTTGGTTCTGTTATCCCCTGTTTGTGAACCTATTATTGGCTGACCACGACGATTAGGTTCTGGAGCGTCAAACCCTGAACCTGGGATTTGGTCGAAACTGCCTTGTCGAACAAGTTTCTTGCCGTCATCGGAAAAATATATTCCTACCTTTCCGTTTCCATCTATATTATCCCATCCGTTCGCATAAGCACGACGCCAACGAGGATCGGGATTATCTCCAGAAATCAAATACCTAGCATCTTTTTTGAGTTCCCCTAATTCATCCCCAATCCTTCGCTTCAGGTTATTGAGATTATCAATGAATTCATCTGCACTGCTACTGTTTGCTAATAGGCGAGAGTTTGTAAATGAGATAAACCCGTGAGTTGTGATGCTTGTACCGATATTGGTGAGTCTGTCGGTATAGAATTTGGTTCGTCGCCCATTGTTATCCTCCAATTTTGTGTGATATCAGGTTATGAACCCAAACTCATAGATTTTATGGAAGTGGATCAAAAGTTAAACCGCGCAACTTAGAGCTTTCAACTCGTTTTTTGAATTCATCACTGACATAGAATCTCGAACGTTTTGTCTCTAAAATGCGAAATATATGTTTGTTAATTATTCTTTCTTCAATAAACTCATAATGTTCGACACTCATCACTTTTCCGCTTGAAAAATATTCAAAAACACTTAGTTCCTTATTTAAACAATCTACAACATCAATGATATTTAAGAAATAAAAGATTTCATCTGAGCGTGTTAGCCAAGTGATGGGTAATAATTCCACAGAATCCTTGATAAGGTCTTTAATTGTAACTACTCAGCCATCATTTCTTCCCTCAATTTGATGATTTAGAGCATCAAATTGGCTGAGGCACAGGGAAATCCTTCCCTCAGATGATTGGACTGAGTACCGGTTAAAACCTCGTTTTCCCCTCAAATAGGGGCTGAGTAGTTACCTTTAATTACTGCAAGGGCGTCTTGTGATGCTACAAGACGAAATGATAAACTAAAAAAATCACCTTTCTTCTCAAATACATGACCGGGCATAACTTCTACTTTAGGGTTAGGCCATGTATTCAAATAACTTGTACCGTCAAATACTGTGCCATACATTTTCTCATCTAACCAGATTAAGGCTTGAAATTTTGGATCAAATCCGACATCCCAGATCATTGATGATATCCTCTCATTTTACTTACTTTGCTTGATTTTATCATAAATTTTGCCGGATAATATAATTACCCAATGAATGATCCTTCAATCTGGCTTAACGCCAATTTCTAATGTTTATTTAGTTTAAAATATGATTTAAGATATTCATATATCTCTTCAATCGTGTCTGAAAGTAAACGAATTAACTCCCCGTCACTTTCTTGATGTAGAGTGAATTGTTTGTTTTCTATATCACCGCTTAAAAATATATCATCACCGATTTTTATTGCATTTCGTTGTGAAACTGGTGTCAACAATATATTTGATGATTTTAATTGCCATAGGAGTTCCGGTAAAGCAAATTTCAACGGAATATGCTTATCTACATACATAAGAAAATTTGATACGATATTAGCAAAATCTAAACAAGTATCTATATTAGGATGTGTAAATATCTCCTCTTCCACATAGGCGCTTTCAGCAACAGTCATAACATGCAAACAAAACACCTGCTTGTTTTCATTAAGATAGATTTGAAATAGAAATTTCGCCTGTACAATTTCATCTTCGCTATAATTACCAGTAAAAAATTCTCTTGAGACATTTTGTTGCAAGCCTACAATTGTTGATTCGTCTTGGATTATAATACGTATGTTTTTATCTTGAAACCGACTAGATATTGCTGAATTTATCATTATTTATTCCTCCTAAAAACGATAAAATTTTTATTCCAACTGGCAAAAAACTGTTCCCATGACATTGTAGCTAAAACCCCACCCGCTGGATCTAAGACCTCTATTGTAGCACTATTTTTATTTACAGAGTGTAATATGATAGCATGGTGTTCTGTTTTACGATTAGTGTTTTTCATAGATACGATGGCAGTATCGAAATCATCAAACAAAAATGATATAAATGCTGGATCAGTTTCTCCTCTCTCTGGAGCCCATCCAACTCGCACACTAGTTGAGTCGTATGTGTTTTTCAACTTATCTAAGAAATGTTGATTGTCATTATCAAATACCCAACCTGTAGTAGTTGGTTTTACATCTAATAACTTTACTATATCCGCCTCTGGAGCATAAATATTTTGCTTTTCAAGTGCATATCTGACACAAGCTGCCACGCATGACCTATTTTGTTCTTGTGGTTTAATAATATCTGTAGGCTCAAAACTAATATAAGAATGCTCGATAGGCGATTCACCACCTGTGCCTATCGTATATCGTTTTGCATCTTTTCTGAGTTCTCCTAATTCATCACCAATCCTTCGCTTCAGGTTATTGAGATTATCAATGAATTCATCAGCACTGCTACTGTTTGCTAATAATCGTTTGTAGGTCGTAGCGATTTCAATAGACCGATTAACATAATGCTCTGTTGCGCGGGCAATGTCGTCAAATGGTAGAACAGCAAACAATGCCGCTTGAATCGCGCCTTCGACATCTCCCTGCAAAAGCGCAGATCCGATATCAACAATTTCTCCGATTGAGGAGAATAAGTCAATTGCAAAGAAAAACGCCATCTCAACCAGCGGATTAATCTGGACGAGATTGGTGGTGTTTGGCGGATTAGAAAGCCGATCAACTTCAGCAAGTCGCGGCTCGATATGCTTTGAATAAGAATTGTAATCCCACATATCATCATAATTCGGATTCAATAATATGATATTTTCAACGGCTTCACGCAAAGCCGTAAAGTCTGACAAATCTACGTCTTCTATACTAAGTTCTTTACGAAGATGCCGCGGGAGCGCCGCCCGTTCTGTTTCATACATTTCCAGCAATTGATCGGAATATTGTTGGGCAATCGGTTTTGTGCCATTTACAATGTCTTCTGCAAGCGTATAGGCAATGTTTAGAGCATCTACTTGAGCCAGTGCAGAGGCCTGAAATGCTGCAAGCGTCTGTTTTGCAAACTCAATCGAGACACCGGCAACATGATCTGGTAAATTTTTAATGATGTGTTCGAGGTAACTCAAATCGGTTTTTAGTTTTTGTGGCGAGATATTGTTAGTAACGCAAACATTATATGCTTCTACTGCCGCTTTGATGGCAGCAGGGGTATCCCTAAGTAGGGTGATATCATCAATTTGATCGTAGGTATCTTGTGTAACTTGTTGATCAAAATCATCTCTTGGTAAAGGCGTCCCGAAAGAACCCGTCGGGTCTGTTTCTATAATATAGCCCAGTATAGAACGCAACTCTTCTTCGGTGAGTGAATCAAACTCTGTTTCTAAAGATTCATCGTTTGGAAAGACATAACTGCTGGGTTTAGCCATAGAAAAGAGGTAAGCAAATTCTCCCGACCATAAGGCGCTTCTTTTATCGCGTAGAGAAGCGATAAATTCGGCTACGTCCTGTGGTAACCCTAATCGAATTAGTGTTTTTGTGGCCCCTTCTCCACGATTTCGCTGAAACACCCCACCTTCCGAGGTTGCGATTGCAATTTCACGGTAAGCCTCTTCTCTTAATTCCGCCTGAACTTCAGCCATTTTGGCAACAATGACCGCGCCACGCTGCTCAGGCGTGAAATTATCATCATAGAGCCGTAAATCCGCGTCGCTAAGATAGTTATTCGCTTTAAGCCATTGCGCTTGCGGCCCATATTCCGGCGGGACACCCGTCATAGCGTTTTCAGCCGCAAGTTTTAAGGTGTCGAGCGTTGCTAAAAGTGGGATCGAGGTGTCATATAAAGCTTTGGCGCGATTAACCTTCCCCTGAATATCAGCAGGTAGTGTGGTTGAGTCTATGGGTGGCGCGAAATCACTCATCGTTTACCGCCCTCCCGCCGCCCGCGGATGCGGCATGGATCATCACGCATCCAATACCCACGAGAAACTCCCTACGGTGACCGGCTCCAGATACCATGTCGTTTCCAGCAGAGTGGCGCTGGCGGTCAACTTGTGCGCCTCGCCGATGATGAGATAAGATTGATTGGTG
>Ga0163154_10007370_pt1 | contig 13119 bp, 11 predicted proteins | sample OliLakLV19MP9P1_FD_148649 | JGI IMG/M metagenome (GOLD analysis project Ga0163154, IMG submission 148649) | Freshwater microbial mat bacterial communities from Lake Vanda, McMurdo Dry Valleys, Antarctica - Oligotrophic Lake LV.19.MP9.P1 | ecosystem: Environmental > Aquatic > Freshwater > Lake >... | reverse complement strand
CATGCGCGCGGGTTGGCACCGACCGCGCGCATGCACGACGATGCGCGCATGCAGGACGATCCAGAGTGGCCAGCGGCGATCGCGCGGCTCCGCGGCGATCTCTCCTCGGTCTTCGGTGTGCTCATTGCGCGGGCTGCGTGGCCCGATGCCGAGCTCGACCGCGCGCCAGTCGGTGGTGGCTGGACCGCGCGTGAAGTGCTCGAGCACATCGTCCGCACCGATCACTTCCTGCTCCGGCTCGCGGACAAGCTCTGCGAGACGAGCATCAAGCGCGCCGCCCGTGGGCTCCCTTGGCCCGCGCATCCGCCGCGCTTCGAACACCTCGCGCGGCTCGCCAGTCGTGAGTTCCCCTGGGCGGTGCCTGCGCACATGCTGCCGACGGAGCGGTCGCTCGGGCTCGAGCTCGCGCGGCGGCTCGGCGCGGACCTCGAACGCGCGCTCGCGCTGCTGGACCGCGCGCCGGATGGGGTCGGAACGTTGCACCGGATCCGCATGTCGATGGTCGGCGACGACGACCGGCTCGACCTCTATCAGTACCTCGAGATCGTACGGCTGCACGCCCAGCGCCACCTGGCGCAGATCGAGCGAGGGCGCGTCGCAGGTCCGGGGTGAGGGTCGCCGTGGCGACCCAGACCGCCGGCGGCGAGGTCGTCGTCGAAGTCGGGCCTAGATCGACCGGCGCACGCGTGGACCTTTGCGTCGATCAGAATCCAATCCAGCCTGACGACGACCCCCACCGCGGCGGGATCGCGCGCGGCCGGCCCGCGCTCCCGGAAAGGGAAGTCGCCGAGGGGCGCATATGAGTGTTGTCCTTGCAGGAATGACAATATCCGCCGATGAAGTCCTTCGTGCGATGACTATTGCCCCCCGACCGCCTTCGCCTGAAGCTGGCCGAGTCGCTCGCGAGGCCCTCCACGGCATTGACCCGCCGGGACACTGCGCCAGCTGCTGGCCAACTCGGGTGGCTCGTTCTCGGTGAAGAAGCACTACGACACGCTGCGCTCCCAGGGCGTCGCGGTCGGTAAGGACACCCTGCACGGAGACCTCGCGTACGTTGCTGGGCGAAGCCACACCCGATTGAAAGCGACGCTGTTTCGAGCGCGGGTCGAGTTCCTTCGATTACCCGACTCGCGCGCAAAGGAGGGCGTCAATGGCAGATGCGCCACTCAAATGCCGGACTCGTGGCGAGTTCCATTGGCGCGGTCAGGTCGCGCTGCCAAGCCTGGAAGTAGCGCAAGGCGCCGAGCGTGTGCCCGAGGCTCGCGAGCGTGGCTGCGTCGAGCGTCAGCGTGGCGTTGCCCGACAGGTCCGACGCGGCCCCGCCGTGCTCCGCACGGTTGCCGATGAGCTCGCACTCGACGAGGGTCGCGTTCGTGGCGGCCCAGCCCCATCGGGCGCGGTTGCCCACAAAACGCGCGCCGCGGTAGAGACCCCCGCTCACGGCGCCGCCGTAGGAGAGGAACGGGCCGCACTGGTTCGCGCCGAAGGTCGAACCGACGTGCTCCACGTCGGCCGGGCGCTCGGAGTGAATCGCGCCTCCGACGGTGGCTCGATTGCGCACGAGCGAGCAGTCGCTCAACAACACGGCCGCAGCCTGGACCCGGACGCCACCACCAAAGCAGAACCACGGCGCGCAGCCCTGAACTGCCAACGCGTCACCGTTCCGCAGCGTGAGCCCGCGCACGACGACCTGGCCCTGTGCGACATCGGAGACGAGGAGCGCGCACCCGCGTCCCTCTGCATCGACGAACGTCGCGGCCGCGCCGTCGCGACCCTCGATCTCGAGCGCCTTGCGCGTCAGAACGAGCGTCTCACGGTACGTGCCGGGGAGCACGAGGATCCGATGTCCGGACAGGACCGCCGGCGCATCGATGGCGCGCTGGATCGTGTCGAAGGGATCGGCCGGCGTGCCAGTGCCGGGTCCGACAGCGCCGTCATCGACGAACCAAGTCACGCCCTGGACGGGCGCCAACGAAGGGCCGGCGGTGAGCGCCAACAGGGCGAAGAGAGCGTTCATGCGAGCCTCCGTCACCGCCAGGTCCGGGCACACACGTGCCCAGCAGAAGGCGCGCAGCACAGCCTGTCAAGCCGGCCCCATTTTCATTCCGATGACGAGCCGGCACAGCGGGCCGGCGTTCGAGCCGCTGTGGCGCTCACTCGAGCGTCACGGTCCCGCCCGACGCCAGGGAGAACGCGCGCAGCTCGACCGCAGGCCTGCCGGCCGCGGGGCGGGACAGCAGGCGCAGCTCGCCCGCGGGCAAGCCGTCCAGCGCGAAGGAGCCGTCCGCGCGTACGGCGACCGCCACGTTGTAAGTGACGTCCGCGTCGCAGCGGCCGTCGATGCTCAGCAGTGGCGAGGCCTCCCCCGCTACCAGCGGCGCACGGCCCTCGACCCGACCCGTCGCGAGCGAGCGCTCGACGTCGTTGTCGCCGCGCGCGACCTCGATACGCCACGCGAGACGCGGCCGTACGCTCGCCGTCGTCGGCTGGGTGAGTCGCACGCGCCGCGGCCCAGGCTCCGCTGCATCGAACGTGAAGCGACCCTCCGCGTCGAGCACCGCTGTCGGCAGCGTGCCGTGCGCGGTATCGGAGTCGGGCCACAGCGTCGCTTGCCAACCGAAGGCGGGTGCGCCGCCGACGACGAGGCGGCCGCGCAAGACGCACGGGCGATCGTCCACGAGGTCGAGGTCGAAATGTGTGACCTCGCCCGCGACGATGTGCACGTCCGCCGGGAACTCCGCTTCGCTTGCGCGCACCGAGATCCCGGTGCCGCCGCCAGGGTCGACCTCGAAGTTGCTGCGGCGCACCGTCCAGCCGCCAGGGGTCAGCGCGTCGAAACGGAAGGTCCCGTCCGCGCCGACCCGCTGAGTCCGCGGGCGCAGGTCGCCGCGGTTGAGCGCGACGAGCGTCCCCTCGGGGCTGCGCCCGGCAGGTACGAGCACACGCCCTTCGAGCGCGCCTCCCGGGCCGAGCTCGATCGAAACGTCCGATGCGCCCGCCGACTTCGAATACCCGCGCAGCGTCACCTCACCGAGCGCGAGCCCCGCGGCCTCCGCGAGCAGCGCGCAGTCGCCGTCCGCGCGCGCCGTCACGAAGAAACGCCCGTCGGCGTCGGTGCTCTCCAGGGCGACGACCGTCGGATCGAGGCGCGCTGCGAATCCCGCGTGGTCGACCGCGTAGCGCGGCCACAGCAGCGCATGCAACGTCACGCGTGCGCCAGCGACGGGCGCACCGTGCGCGAGGACCTGTCCGCGGATGCCCGGTAACGGCTCCAACACGACGCGCGCCGTCGCGGGCGCGCTCGCGAGCTCGAAAGGCCCGCACATGGCCACGTCATAGCCGCGCGCGCGCACGCGCACCGACACGCCGGGCGCGGAGAGCTCGATCGAGAGCTTGCCGTCGGCGCGCGGCGCCTCCTCCATTGTGTGCAGGACCTGCCATCCATCGGCGTCGACGAGTTCCACGCCGAAATGACGCACAGGCGCACCGTCTGGCGCGACGGCCTCCACCGTGAGGCTCCGCAGCTCCGAGAGACGCAACACGAGCTCGAGCTCGCCCGGCGCGACCTCGGGCGCCACCGCCGCCGCGAAGCGGCGCGCGGGGTCGTTCGCCGTCAACGTGTGGGGCGCGAGCAGCGACAAGCGGTGGTCGAAGCGACCGTCAGCGTCGACGTCGAAGTGGCCCATGTTCTGCGCGTCGCCCCGCCGCGCGCTGTAGCGGACCGCGGCGTGTGGCACGGGGTTGCCGGCCGGGTCCACGACGCGGCCAGCGATGTGGTCCTCGCGCACGAGCGGCGCGAGCTGCAGCACGAGGTCGTCGTGCGCCACGCCGGACGAACACTCGAGCAAGGGCGTGTGCGCCCAGCGCATGCCATTGAGTCCTGCCCAGAGCTGGAGCCCGCCCGCCGGCAGCCCATCGAGCTCGAAGCGCCCCAGCGCGTCGCACTGGACGCGCGGCGCGTAGACCTGATCGTCGGGGCCACAGCGCACGAGCGTGTCGAGCGCTCGGTGCGAGACCGGCGCTGCGATCACCGTTGCGCCCGCAGCGGGCGCGCCGTCCGGCAGCAACACGACGCCGCTCGCGCTGGCCGCGCGTTCGAGCACGAGCTCGCCGAGGTTCACCGTCTCGCCGAGCGCGAGCGTGACTCGCTCGAAGCGTGTCACACGTCCTGGCGCGCGGACGATCACGATGATCGGCAGCGGCTCGTCGAGGCGAAGCTCGCGGCCTGCGGCGGGTAGTTCGAGCCGACAGCGTCCACCTGCTTCACTCGACGCCGCCACCTCCACGCCCGTGTACCGCGCCGCGAGCGTGCCTGCCAGCGCGACGCCGCGCTCGTCGACGAGGCGCGCGAGGACCAAGGCCGGGCCGACCGTGGTTGGCGACGCTGCGGCAACCGGCGCTGCGCCGCTTTCGCCTGCGGACGCGGCGCGGCGCTCGGCGTCACTCGCTCCCGCGGTCGGCGCGTCGATCGAGGCGCCGCGCTCGAGGACGGCGCGGTCGGGCGCGAGCGCCGCTGGGCCACGCGACTCGGCGTGCATGCTGGGCTCGCCGAGCAGCGGACGCCCTGCGAAATAGAAGCCGAGCCCAGCCGCCGACACGATGACAGCGAGGGCGATCTTGGTCGTCGCTTGCATCACAAACCAACTCGAGAGGGAGAGGCCGAGCCAAGGCGCGCTGGCCGTCGCCGGCACGGGCGACGCCGAGGAGCTCGGGGGAACTGGACCGAACGACAACGGCACCGCGGGCATCAGCGGCACCAGGAGCGCCGAGAGCGATCGCCCACGCTCGCGCGCCCGCTCCGCGAGCAGCGCGCGCAAACGCTCGAGGCCGCGCTGCAACCGCCAGCGCACCGTCGCCGCGGGCACGCCCGTGCGCCGCGCGACGTCTGCGGCGCTCTCGCCGCCGAGGTAGCGCGCGACGAGCGTCGCGCGCAGCGGCTCTTCGAGGGCCTCGAGCGCCTCGAGGAGCAGGCGCTCGCTCTCCAGCCGCGCGAGCGTGTCGAGGCCACTCGGCTGGGCCTCGGCGCACGCCGCGTCGGCCTCGCGCGCGCGCCGGTGCTCCTCGCCGCGGCGCCGGTGCAGGAACGTGTTGCGCAGCACCCGCGCGAGCCACGGGCGCAGCGCCTCGCGCGGCGGCGGCTAGGCCAGGGCCGCGACCCACGTGTCCTGCACGAGGTCCTCCGCGGCGTGCTCGTCACGCGCGAGCGCGCGGGCGAGCCCGTGGACCCGCGCGGCGTGGGCCTCCAGGTCCTGCTCGGTCGGTCGGAGGTTCGGGTCGGACATCGCTGGGCTCACGGACAAGATGCACCGCGCCAGAGAGTGATGGTCCGGATCCCGAGACTCCCCGCCCGTCAGCTGGCGAGCTTGCAGCCAACCCCATCGCGAGCGGAGCGGTTCCTCGAAAGGCCGGCGAAGATGCTCTTCACATCGCAGTTGCCGCAGTCCACGGCGTGGACTACCTGCCGACTTGGAACTGCAAGCACATCGCGAACGCAGCCATGATAAATGACGAAGCAAGTCGATGACGAGATCGTCGAAGAGATCCGGCGTCGGCGACTGTCGCACGCCGAATTGCTGGACTTCGAGCTGAGACGGATCACAAAGGCACTTCAGGACGAAGAGCGTGCCTTCGGTACACCGGTGGTTCAGCGCCCACCCCGCGAGCCACACGTAAGTGGTGGCGTTTGCGCGGGCTCGGTACTGGTAAGTGGTGGCGTTTGCGCGGGCGCGGTACTGGCAGTCCGCGGACCGTCAGCGAGCTGGCGGATGGAGCGAGTCGAGCGCGAGCGTGGTCACCACCCGAGGGTACGTGTCCCCCACCACCGCGCCGCGCGCCTCGAGGCGCACCTCGCCGCGCTCCCAGTCGATGGTGACGAGGCCGAAGTTCGGCGTCCAGAGCGGCACGCCGACGCGCTCCGGGTTCTCGATGTTCGTCCACTCCCAGCCCTGGTTGAGGCCGCTCGACGTCAGCTCGACGAGCGGATAACCGAGGCCCGTCTCGCGCGGCTCGGCGCGCAACAGCTCGGCCCAGTGTGTGTCGCCGGACAGCAGCACGACCCCGTTCGCGCGTGTCCGCGCCAGCACGTCGAACAGGCGCTGCCGCTCGCGCGGGCGCAGCGCCCAGCACTCCCAGACGTGCCCGGTCGGGAGGCACTGCAAGCTCGAGCCGACCAGGCGCAGCCGCGCAGGGACACGGAGCTGCTCCTCGAGCCACCGCCACTGCGCATCGCCGAGGATCGTGCCGTCCTCGACCGGCGCGTAGTCACCCGGCCGCCCCGCGCCGCGCGGCGCGCGCTCCGTCGCGCGACCCCACGGGTCGCGGTGTGTACGCAGGTCGAGCAGGATGACCTGCACACGCTCGGTCGGCGGTCCGAACAACCAGCTGCCGTACACGCCCTCGCGCGACCAGCGCGGCGAGGCGCGCGGCTCGTCGAAGGCCTCCAGGAAGACACGCTGGCTCTCGCGCTTCCACGGGTACTCGTTGCCGGCGTCGTTCGTCGCGTAGTCGTGATCGTCCCACGTCGCCAGCACCGGCGCCTTGGCGCGCAGCGCGGCGTAACCTGGCTGCGCGGAGAGGTCCGCGTACGCTCGCCGCAGCACGTCCATATCCTCCGTGTCGCCGTACACGTTGTCGCCGAGGAACAGGAAGAGGTCCGGGTCCGCGGCGAGGACATCGTCCCAGAGCGGCGTCGGCTGCGACTGTTGATTGCACGAGCCGAACGCGATGCGCTCGAGCCGCGCCGTGTGCACGGGCGCGACCTCGGGCCCGATCTCGGGACCGATTTCGGGCCCGAGATCGGGGACCGGCGAGAGCTCTGACAACAGGACCGATTCCGACAACACCACGCGCCCTTGCACGTCGCGGAGCGCGAGCGTCAGCTTCGGGTCGTCCGCGTCCCAGTCGATGTCCAGCGTGCCGAAGTTCTCGTCGAACCAGAGGTCGCCGAGGCGATGACTGTTGTGCTCGAAGGTCCAGCCCCGGCCTTGGTTCAAGGAGCTCGCCGTGACGTCGAACAGCGGATAACTCGGGTGTCGCCCGTCGTTGACCGGGCGCAGCACCGAGACCTCTGCCGAGTGGCGGTCGCCACTCAGAGCGATGACGCCGTTCGCGCGGGTCTCGGCGAGCAACGCCAGCAGGCGCGCGCGCTCGTGCGGGAAGCGCGCCCAGGCCTCCCACCCGTGTTCCTCGGACACGAGCTGGATGCTCGTCGCGAGGAGGCGCACCTCGGCCGGCTCGCGGAGGCGCTCGGCGAGCCAACGCCATTGCTCCTCGCCGAGGACCGTCGCGTCCGGGTCGAGGTTCGCGCCGTACGGCCCGGCAGCGCCCTCCGGCGCCGGCCCCTCGCGCCGTACGAGCGGCGCGCGGTGGCTGCGCGTGTCGAGCAGGATGACCTGCACGCGTCGGCCGGCCTCGCCGAACGTCTCGGCGTGGTAGACCCCCGCGCGCGCGCGGCGCGGGCCCTCCTGCGGCACGCCGAGGAAGTCGAGGAAGGCCGCTTGCGACTCGGCGCGCAGCGGGAACTCCGCGCCCGCGTCGTTGCGGCCATAGTCATGGTCGTCCCACGTCGCGAGCAGTGGCACCCGCGCGCGCAATGCCGCGAAACCTGGAACCGCGGCGAACCGCGCCCATTTTGCGCGCAGCACCACGGCGTCGTCCGTGTCGCCATAGATGTTGTCGCCGAGCAGGACCAGGGCTCCGGGTCCGTAGGCCGCGATCGCCTCCCAGATGGGCTGCGGCCGGTCTTCGCGGGCACACGAGCCGAAGGCGATGCGGGTCAGAGCCGTGGGCGAGGGGTCCGCCTGCAGCGCGGCGACGAGGAAGAGGGCCGAGAGCATCCCGAGAGGATGCCGTACCGAGCCCGGGGAAGCGCCACCACTTCCGCGCTCGCGCGGTCGGATAGGACCGCGCGAGCGTAGGGCTTAAGTGGTGGAGATTGCGCGGGCTCGGTATCGCGCGCACGACCCGAGGCGCGGCGCATCGACGGGCGCGAGCGCGAGCTCGTGTTCGTGGTCGACCCAGCGCGCTTCGCCGAGCTCGCCGGCACCGTCCGCGTCCGGGTCGTCGACCGCGACACCGGCGAGGCACTGACGCAGGGTGTGGAACTCGGGCATCCGTCGGGAGGGATGCGCTTTGCGCAGACGATCGAAGGCGACACGATCGTGTTCGCCGCCGCGCCGCCGGGTACGCTCGAACTCGAACTCTCCGCGCCGGGTTATGAGCGCGTCCAGCGCGCGGTGGATGTCGTGCCTGCAGGAGTCGTCGACCTCGGCGTCCTGCGAGTCGGTCGGTCCAAGCCATTCGAGGTGCGCCTCGTCGACGGGTTGGGGGCGCCGCTGGCGATCCCCTTCCGGGCTTCGCGGCCCGAGCTGTGTGCCGGGCCCGGCGACCTCGACATGCGCATCGGTGGCCGTGCGAACGCGGAAGGTGTGACCTCGGTCTCGTGGCTCGCGCCGGGCGAAGTCCTGGTGCAGGCGGGAGGACGAGACGGGCTCGCGCGTGTCGCGCGGCTCGTGGACACGACGCGAGAGGCGCGCATCGAGCTCGTCGTCCCGACTGGAACAGAGGTCCTCGTGAAGGGACAGGTGGCGGCGCGTGGCCGCGTGTACGTGCTCTACGACGCTGCAGGGCAGGTCCTCTACGGCGACAGCACCGTGTCTCTGCGCTGCTACCTCGCGCCCGGCGCGTACATGCTCGTGCGCCTCGATGACGGGCGTGAGTCGTCACGCCAATCGTTCACCGTCGGCGACACGCGCACGGTCGTGCGGATAGGAGAGGAGTGACATGCGCCGGGACGTCGGATCGCTCGTAGGTGGCCTCGTCGGGTTCGCGGTCGCGTACTTCGGGGTCGCGGTATTGCTTTCCGCGCCAGACGCTGCCACGGCGCCACTGCGTGCCTCGCCGCCCGCGGCGACGAGCCCTGAGGAACACAAAGCCGCTGCGCTCGTCGCGCTCGAAGCGAACACCGAGCCGCGCGTCACTGCGACCGATGCAGAGGCTCCGGCCTTGAATTCGGTGGCCGCGGCAGCGCCTGGGATCGCGCCCGGAATCGCACGGCGGCGCACGTTCCTGCTGCACGGCGTTGTCACCGCGCGCGGCGGCGCCGCGCTCGCAGGCGCGTACGTCGGCGTCCAGCTCCCCGCCGGCGGGCGCTCGAGCGCGACGACCGACGCGCTCGGCCGTTATACGCTCGGGCCGCTCGAGCCACGGCCGTGGAGCGTCAGTGCGGGAATGACGGACCACCACTCCGTGAGCACCGAGGTCGCGCCCCCGGAGGACGGCGCGCTCGCGCGGCTCGACTTCGAACTCGCGTCGCAACAGGTCGTGCGGGTGCGCCTCGTCACGAGCGCGGGCGGTCCTGCGCTCGCCGCGCTCTCCTCGGCGAAGCTGTACGCGCATGAACTGCAGCTCGTCCCGGTCGCGACCCGCGACGACCCAGGCGCGACTTTCGACGATGTGCGCGGGAGCCTGAACAACCCCTTTGGCATCGGGTCGTTTCGAGAGGCCGGGATGAACGGCCTCCCGGCCGCGACGCCCGAGGAGTACGGGACGGTCGCCTTGCGCAAAGACGGCCCCGCTTGGCTGTCGCTCGTCGTGGCGCATCAAGTGATCGCGAAGCAGGCGCTCGCGCCGGGTACGGACGTGGTTACGTTCGTAGTCGACCCGAGCGACATCGCTGCGCTGTATGCCAACGTGCATGGGCGTGCGCGCGACGTCGCGAGCGGAGGCGCCGCTGCGGCGCAGGCCTGGCTGAACGAGGACCCTTTTGTCTTCGGTCCAGCGGGCGGCACCACAGCAGATCCGTCGACCGGTGCTTTTGCGCTCGAGCGTGCGCTGCCGGGGAAGAAGTGGTTGATCGTGAAGTGCGAGGGGTATGCGGACGTCAAACGTCAGATCACCGTGCCGCGGGGTGGCACGTTCCAGGCCGGGGACGTCCTGATGCATCGCCCGGTCACGCTCTCGGGCAAGGTCCATGACACCGAGGGCAAGCCATTCGAGGCCGTGATCGAGTGGGGCGTGCTGGACGCGGCCTCTGGCGCCGTCGCTTGGGCCCAGCAGGTCAGCACGAAGAGCCTACCCGACGGTGCCTTCACGATCCCCGGCCTCGAGCCGGCGTTGTACGTCGTGCGTTCGCCTGGCCCCGGCGCCCGCGGATCGAAGCCATCCGACTCGCGCCTAGTGTCGCGCCCGGTGCGCGCCGATGCGCGCGCGCGTTCGGTCGAGGAGGTCGCGCTCGTGCTCGAGCCAACGACCGTCGTCACGCTCGTGGCGCCGCTGCTCGTGCAACCGACGGGAGGGGCCTGGACCTCCGCCGCCGTGCTCGACTCCGACGGGCTGCCGCTCGCGAGCGGCTGGCCAGGTCGGTACGCCGTAGAGTTGCCGTTGCACGTCCCGCGGGGTGAGTGGACGCTCGTCCTCATGCGCGACGGCGTCGAGCTCGAGCGACGCTCCCTGGTCGTCGGCGACGCGCCGCTGCGGCTCGCGCTCGACCTCTGATCGGGGGCCTCGAGCCGTGACCGGTTGGTTGGCGGCGCCGGCAGGGCCGGCGCTGTGTCGCTAGACTCGCCCACGCCCGCCCATCCAGGCGCACGCCCGATGAATCGACGACGGAGCCGCGTAGCGCTCGCCGTACTGGTCGCGGTGACGATGCTCACAGGCTTCCTCGACCTCTTGCCGGATGGCGTCCGCGCGGAAGCGTGGCCCGCGCCGGCCCCGGGCGACGCGCGCGTGCCGCACGCGGTGCAGGGCGACCATCGCAACAACTTCGCGTTTGGCGGCGCCCATTGCCACGACCTCTCGAAGGTACGTTCCGGCAGGTGCCGCGGCTGCTGGCGCTGATGCAGCAGGACCCCGAGCGCTGGCGACGCGGCGTGGTGATCGTGCAGATCGGCATCGTCAACCTGGGTGGCGCGACGGTGCTGGACGACATGGCGCGCAACCCCGAATCGCCTGCGTTGACGGAGCGCATCGAGCACGGCCTCGAATAGGTCACGCGCGCCGTCCGCGCCATCCGCGCGCAGCACCCCGAGACTCTGATCGTCCTGTTCGGGATCCTCGATAACGCTGACCACCCGCAGCTCCTCGCGGAGCACGTCCCGCTCCTGCCGCTGACGGACGGCGACGTGCTGGGCCTCTTGCGCGAGCTCCATCCACCCTGGCAATGATCAGCGAGCGCGTACGCTTCGATGTTCATATCAAACGCAACAGTGCCCCATCGGCATGCCGCCGCCGGCATGCCGCCGCCTGAACCCAGCGTACCAGCGACAAATCGGCCACAGGACAAAAAGCCCGAGCGCGAAGCCGACGTACACCGTCGCGAGGTCGAAGCCACAGCCCTCGGGCAAGGCCTCCAGCGTCAACGGATTGACACGCTCCCACCCGATCGGTTGGCTAGCGAGCGCCTGGAAGAGCCAAGCGATGACGTGCACCGTCGGCCACTGCAAGATGTAGAAGACGAGCGGCACGCGCCCGAAGTCCAGCAGCGGGCGCGCCAGCGACGCGACACGCCGCCCGTCGAACCACGCCAGCGCGAGCAGCGCGGGACCAAGCGTCATGGCGGGGAAGAGCAGCGACGGCGGGTACTTCTCGACTGCGAAGAACGAGGCGACCGTGCGCCACGGCGCCGCCTGCGCGCTCCAAGGGCGCGGGTCGCCGTCGACGTTGACGCCGCGCCCGACGAGAAAAACCCTCACCGCGGCCGCGCCGGCAATGCAGAAGATGCGACGCCTTCGCGCGGGCTCCAGCGCATAGACGCCGCCGATGACATAGCCCAGCGCCAGCATCGCGAACCAGGGCACGAGCGGGTACTGCACGAAGACGATCGCCGAGCCCACCTGAGCGGCCGCAGCACGACGAGCTCGAGCGCGACGAGGAAGAGCCCACGCGAGACGAGGTGCCGCGTGAGCTCGCCGCGCGACCTCCCGCGCAGCGCCTGCAACCTCAGCCCACCGGCGGCGGAAATCACCGCGCACGCGAGCCGATTTCGGCGAACTTGGGCGCCTCCCGGCCCATCGGCTGCATGAGGGACGTGTCGTGCCCAGCTCGGACTCCGCCCACCCCGACCTCGACCCGCTGCTGACAGAGATCGAGTGGTTGCAGCGCCTCGCGCGGCAGCTCGTCGCCGACCCGGGGCGCGCGGACGACGCCGCACAGGAGGTCTGGCTGGCGGCCCTACAGCACCCGCCGGCGCGCGCAGAAGGGCCGCGACCGTGGCTGGCGCGGGTGCTGCGCAACGCGCTCCGCGCGCGGCACAGGGCCGATACGAGCCGCGACGAACGCGAGCGCACCGTGGCCCGCGACGAGGCAGGCGCACAGTGCGTCGAAGCGCCCGCAGGGTCACGCCCCGAGGTCCTCGCCGACATCGACCTCGCGCTCCACGGGCACCGGCGGCTCGTAGAAGCGGTGCTCGCGCTCGACGAAGCGCAGCGCCGCATCGTCGTGCAACGCTTCTGGCACGACCTGACGCCGATGGAGATCGCCGCGCGCGACGGACTGCCGGTCGCGACGGTCAAGAGCCGCTTGCGCCGCGCCCTCACGCGGCTCCGCGAGCGTGTCGTCGACGAGGACGGTCCCGCGAACCGTGACGGACACGGCGCGCTCGCGCTGCTCGCCTTCGTGCGGCGCGGCGCGCCCGTCGACCAAATTGCGACCTCACCGACATGGCTCGTCGGAGCACTCATGACGAAGAAGCTCGTTCTCACCGTTGTGTCGCTGGCGCTGCTGGCGCTGGCGTTCCGGTACGTCACGCCTTCGGAACCCGACGCTGCCCCGCCGATTCAGCCAGATGCCGGTGGCCTCGCGGAACTTGCACCGATCGACTCGGACGAAGCCACGAGCGCTCCACTCGAGGGGCGTTCGAGGTGCACGGGCTGAGGCCCGACCTCCTTTCGCTCGATCCCGGGGACACCCGCGCGCGGAACTACGGCACGCAGTCCGCGCTCCGCCTGTCCGCGGACGGTTACGGAGACGTGGTGCTCGTCCTGCCAACGATCAGGAATAGTCAAGCGGCCTACGACGTGGGCGAGGTCCGGCTGCACCGCGCGGCCTCCGTGTCGGGGCGGGTCGTCGACGAAGCTGGCGCTCCGCTGCCCGACGTCCATGTCGTCGTCGAGCCACCACGGC
>Ga0163154_10007369_pt1 | contig 13119 bp, 10 predicted proteins | sample OliLakLV19MP9P1_FD_148649 | JGI IMG/M metagenome (GOLD analysis project Ga0163154, IMG submission 148649) | Freshwater microbial mat bacterial communities from Lake Vanda, McMurdo Dry Valleys, Antarctica - Oligotrophic Lake LV.19.MP9.P1 | ecosystem: Environmental > Aquatic > Freshwater > Lake >... | reverse complement strand
TGTACATGTTCAAGGCGCGCACTTCTTCTTCCGTCACGCCGACCTCTTCGTAGGTCTTCTTCAGCTCTTCGGCGGCCGCGAGGCGCGCCTTGAACATGTACATCTGCACGCGGGAGTAGAAGTTCGTGGCGCCGTCGCCGCTGGTCTCGACTGCGCAGAAGATGGTGCCGGGGTAGCGGTTGGTGATCAGCGACTGCACGCCGTCCGAGACGCCCGAGCTCGGCATGCAGCCGAACGGCTTCACGCTGAGGGTCATGTGGGCCTTGCCCATCACGGCGTTGACGATCAGCTTGCCGACTTCCATGTGGCCTTCGCCGCCGCGGAGATCGTTGTTGTAGTAGTCCTGCGCAACTTCAGCGACGAGGTCCATGTCCGGCAGGTGGTAGTTCCACAAGCCGAGCGGCTGGGCAAACGCCTGGAAGCCGACGCGCAGACCGAGCTCGGCGAGGCGCATGGTGGCGAGGCGCTTGGTGATGCCCATCTGGTCTTCGCCGACGCCGGCGAGGCCGTACTGGCCGTCGTCGAGACCGCGGAGATTCATGCGCTCCTTGGTGTCGCGCGAGACTTCCCAGATGTTGTACAGCAGCCACGCGGTGGTCAGCTGAATGTCGTTCTCGGAGCCTTCGCTCTCGAGGAACTTCTGCAGGGCGTAGTTGCCGTCGCCCTCCGTCGTCATGGCCCAGAACTCTCCGATGATGGAGACCTTGGCCTTGGCGCGCAGCTTGTCGACCTCGACAGCCTGGAACTCGCGGCGTGACTTGAGCACGGCCCAGAAGATGTTGGTCTGCTCGTAGAGGGCCTTGTAGAGGATCTTCTTCGCGTTCTCGAGCGCGCGGTTGGTGGCGCCGGGGACGACCTCGTAGGGGCGAATGCGGTAGGCGAGGGCGTTCAGCGCATCACCACACACGATCGCCTTGATGACCGAGACGAAGAACGCCGGGTTCAAGTCGAGGCCCGACTCTTCGCCGCTGGCTTGCGAGAGGCCGCCCTTTTGCTGGAAGAGCATGACGCGGAAGCCTTCGAAGCCGGCATCGCGCAGCGCCTTGCGGTACTCGGTGACGTACATGCCGAAGCGGCACGGGCCACAAGCTCCGGCCGTTACGAACACGTAATTTTTCACGACGTCTTCGCTGGTCATGCCCTTCTGATCGCGCAGCTCGATGAGGTGCTTCACCAGGCCGCCGACGGTGAAGTAGGTGGGGTTGCATTGGCCGCGGTTACCGAACTCTTTGCCGACCTGCAGGCCAGCGTTGTCGCTCATGCCGATGTACTCGACGTTGTAGCCGAGGCCGCGGAGCGCACCTTCACAGAGGAAGTCTTGCGCCGCCGTGAGACCGCTGATGAGCAGCGTGGTCGAGGCGCGCTCGCTCACCTTCATGGTGGGGTCGAGCATGGTGTCGACCCATTGCTTGCGGCCCTCTTTGATGCCGATGCGCTCTGCCTCGGACTTGGCGTGAAACTCGAGCTCGAGCTCCATCTCGGCGTCGTTCTTCGGAGCCGGTGCAGCAGGTACTGCCGCGCTGGCAAAGATGGGAAGGCTCTTCTTTTCGTTCTGCACAGTCGTTTGATCCATGTCGTCCTCGAATCGGAAAGTGGGAAAACGAAAAGGGGCCTGCCCAGCAATCCATTGCTGGGCCATCAATCAGGCCCCGACCGACGTAGCTTGCGAAGCAACCCCTTGCGGAGCCAGAAGAGCTGCTTGCGGAGTCGAAATGGGCACGGTGTTGCCGTCCGCATTCTTCTTCTTGAGCTGAACCAGATCGCGCGGAGGCTCCGGTTTTTTGACCGGGGCTTCGTAGCGACGAATCTTGTCTGCCAGCGTGGCGATCTGGGCTGCGAGCACAGAGTCCGTCTGACGACGGTCCAAGAGCTGCTGGTGGCGCAGTTGCATCAGCTCGAGGCGCTTGGTGTCGAGTGAGAGATCGAGCTGACCCTTCTTGCTGGCGACGTCTTCGAGCGTCTCTTGGTAGAGCTTCAGGCTGTGCGTGAAGGTTCTGACGCGGATTTTGATCGAGCCGCCCGGCTTGTTCGCGTCGATGTCGTGCAGCGCCTGGTAAGGCGTGGCGCTGGCGGAAACGATACTCTCGACGATGCCGTAGGTCGGTGCGTCGTGCCCGCACTTGAAGCTCGATAGATCGAGCAGCACCACGTTCGGGTGACGGGCGGCGAACTTCACGGCCCACACCTTCTGCGCGCTGTTGGCGGAGTAGTTCTCCGGCCACACGTCGTTGATGTCGAGCGGGTGTTGGCCGCGTGCGATCTCTTCTTTGAAGAAGCGACCGAGGAAGTCGAAGTCGCGCGGCAGGGAGCGCACCGACAAGATCGGGTAGCCGAGCACCTGGAACTCTTCCGGGATGCCGTGGTTCAGGCCCGGGTCCGAGTGATACGGACGAGCCACCATCAGGATGGTGACGCGGTTCTCGCTCTCGACAGTGTCGAGGATGGCGCGACCCTTTGCCTGCAGGTCGTTGTCGTAGGCGGCGAGGGCGCGCATACCTTCGCGGTGCGCATGGTCGCTCTCGTCTTCAGTGATGCCGAGGCGCGGGCCCCAGGTCTGGAACATGCGCTTCGCAGTGAAGTGCATCTCGCCGAAGCTCATCGCGGTCGAGAGGTACTCGATGCCGCGCTGCGCGAAGAAGTCGACCTCTTTGGTGAAGGCCGCCTTCATCACGTCCGGCACGCCGGCGACGATCGGGCAGCTCGTCTTATCCATCACGTTCTCGCCGAAGCTCGGCACGTGCGTGAGGATGGGGAAGAAGATGTACTTGAGCGGCTTCTTCTCGGTGTGATGATGAAACAGCAGGTTGTGGATGTGCGCCTGGCACACCTTCGAGGGAAAACACGGATCGATCGAGCCGTATTTGCCGCCTTCGACCCACATCTCTTCCGACGTCTCGTCGCTGAAGACGACGTTCTGCTTGGGGATGCCGATCGCCTCGAAGTACGTCCTGAAGTAGGGCGCGGTCGAGTACATGTTCATCGCGCGCGGCATGCCGATGCGCGTGCGACGGCGCATCTCCGAAGCTGCTTTGTCGCTCTTCTTGAACGGGCGCATCACTTCGATGCGCTTGATGCCGAGGAAGCCGCGCTTGACCTGGATGTCCTTGATCTGTGCGCCGTCTTCCGGCATGGCCGCGGGCTTGTAGAAGTGGCGGAAGGCGAGCTTGGCTTCGTAGTCGACCAGGTTCGGGTACTGCTTCGCCGTCTTCTTGCGATCAGCGACCAGCGCGAGCATGGCGTCTTCGCTCTCGACAGTGCCCTTCTCGCAGCTGAAGCCTGCGATGTAGCGGCTGGTTGCGCCTGCCGGCGTCACCGTGTCGATGAAGGTGCGCTTGCACTCGTTGGGGCAGAAGTGACAGACAGTCTCGTCGTCGTTCTTGGTCGTGTATTCGAGGTTGATGGCTGCATCGATGCCGATGAAGCTCGTCTTGCCCTTGCGTTTGACGACCCGCAGCGTCTCGAACGCAGCGCCGATGGCACCGGCTTCACCCGTATGCGGGTGCACGAAGACCTCCGCCTCGGGTACGCGCTCTTTGATGTAGTCGACCTGGGCTTTGACGGCGGCGAGGTTGTATTGCGTGCCGCCCTGCAAGACGAAGCGCTTGCCCAGCGACGCGAGCCGCGGGATTTGCACCACGTACTGCCACACGTTCTTCGGCAGCACCTGCGCGAGACCGGCGAGCAGCTCTTCTTTCGAGAAGCCCTCTTTCTGGAAATTCACGCGATCAGTGTCGAGGAAGACGGCGCAGCCGTAGCTGAACTTGGGCGCCAGCTCTGCCTGGAACGCGGTGTCGGCGTACTCGGTGACAGGCAGACCGAACTGGTCGGCCATCGCTTGCAGCAGCATGCCGTTGCCTGCCGAGCACGAGTTCGACAGCTTGAAGTTGGCGATGTCGCCGTTGCGCATGAACAGGACCTTGATGTCCTGGCCGCCGATGTCGCAGATGACGTCGACGTCGCCGAAGAAACGAACGGCGCTCATCATGTGCGCGATTGTCTCGACGATGTTCACGTCGCTCTTCACGCACTCTTCGAGCACGTCGGCGGCGTAGCCGGTGGCACCGAAGCCGATGATGTCGAGCGTGGCGCCCTGATCCGAGATGTACTCTTTCAGCTTGGCGAGCAGCTCTTTGGCGTCTTGGATCGGGTTGCCTTTGGAGAGCTGGTAGCTCTTGCAGATGATCTCGCCCTCTTCGTTGACGAGCACTGCCTTGGACGAAGTCGAGCCGCCGTCGAGGCCGATGACGGCGCGCACGACGTCGCCCGGCTGGAACGTCTTTGGCACGAACTTCGGGATCTTGAACAGCTCCGCGAACTCGAGCTTCTCGGTGTTGCTCTTCACCAGGGGCGGGCCGGCGCTCTGGCCGAGGCGCGCCTTGCGACCGTTCTGCATGTAGTCGACGAGGCCTGCCATGCCGGCGTATTTGCCGACGTGCGCCGCCTCTTCCATCCCGTAGACGCAGGCGCCGTAAGCGGCGTAGTACTGCGCGTTTTCCGGAATGAAGATGAGCTCTTCGATCGGGATGTCTTTGGGGTATTCGTAGCCGCGCTCTTCCCAGACCTGGGGGATGCGCTTGCGCCAGCACTCCTGCAAGAAGGGCAGGTACGTGTTGGGCCCGCCGAGCAGAATCACCTTGTGTTTCAGCGTTGACCCGCGAGTCAGCACGCTCAAGTTCTGCAGCACGATGGCGTCAGCCAGCGAGCACAGAATCTCGGCCGCGGGGATGCCGCTCTTCACCAGGTTGACGATGTCGGTCTCGGCGAACACGCCGCACTTGGCAGCCACGTGATGCAGCTTGGAGTCGTCGAAGTGGACCTTCACGGCCTCGGCTGGCGGCAGGCCGACCTTCATCATGCATTTGTCGATGGTGGCGCCTGTACCCGACGCGCACTTGTCGTTCATCGAAGGCGAAGCGGTGCGTTCACCGGTCTTCGGATCGACGTTGAACATGATGATCTTCGCGTCTTGGCCACCGAGCTCGATGACGGCGCGAACATCCGGATGCAGCCGTTCTACCGCCAAAGTGACGGAGTTGACCTCTTGAACGAACTTTGCGCCGAGGGGCGGACACAGCGGCATCGCGCCGGAGCCCGTAAGGAAGATGCGCCAAGTCTTCGGGTCCGACTTGGGGAACGAAGCCTCGATGTCCTCGAGCAGCTCGACAACTTTCTCCGGCTGCTTGGTCTGATGCCGCTGGTAGTCGCTCCAGAGGATCTCGAACGTCGTGGGGTCGAGGGCGACGGCCTTTACGGTCGTCGAGCCGACGTCGACTCCAAGCACAAGCGGTTCGACGCGATCGGAGGGTCCTGTTCTCATTCTTGTTGCTTCACTCCCCTCCCACTGACTGGTGGGTCAGTCACTGGTAACACCCAGCTCTAGGGCGTCAAGTTTGAACATCTTAAGTGACGTAACGGAACGTATGGCAAGACGCGCAGCAGGGCAGGGACGGCGAGTCTTACACCTCCACGACATCGAGGCCGAAAGTGTCCGCGTTCTCGATTAGGCGCGCGTCGCGCGTCGCTAGCGGCACGCCAACCCGAAGGGCCGTGCCGGCGATCTGACAATCGGCGGGGTCACGCAAAAGGTGTACGAGACGCGATGCGTCGATGGCGATTTGAGCATCGAGGGCTGCCACCGTCACTTCGGTGCGCGCGAGCGCTTCCCGGAACCATTCGCCGATTGGAAGCGCGAAGCGGATCTTTCGCTCGTGGCCCAGCAACGCAACCTCCCACAGAGTTACCGCCGCGATCTGCAGGCAGCCAGCTTTCCGGGCCCTTTCGATTCGGTGAAGGCCACGCTTCGCCAGGTGCGCGCCGCTTGCGTAGAAGACCCATGCGTGCGTGTCCAGGATCACGGCTTGGTCACCTCGTCCCACTCCTCGAGCGTGCGCCATGCACCTGGATCGCCCGCGCCGATCAGCTCGTGGTCCGGTACGAGCAGCTCGACGCTTCCGCGCATGGAGCCGTGGCCGATGCGGGCCGGCTCTTGACGGATGGGCTCGATCCGAACCAGCGGCTTACCGCGATTGGTAATGGTCACTGCTTGCCCCGTTTCATGGACGCGCCGCATGACTGCGAGCGCTTTTGCTTTAAAAGCCCCTGCAGCGACGAGCGTACCGTCCGTTCGAGCTCCTACACCAGCTACCCGCTTCATGTAGTCACTCTAACATGACTACAATGGGTGCGGCACCAGCGGCGGCGCGCCAGCTTGAAACATTAAGTGACGTTACGGAAGATAGGCAAAGAATGCTTGGATTGACGATTCGCACCATGCTCGTGCACGTTGCAGGCACGTGGCTGCAGAGCGAATCGACAAGAAGGAGCGGCGGCAGGTGCTGCTGCGGGCGGCGCGCGACGTTTTCGCCAGCCGCGGCTATCACGACGCGAAGGTCGAAGACGTGTGCGACGCGGCCAACGTGGCCAAGGGCACCTACTACCTCTACTTCAAGGACAAGCGCGCGGTGCTGGAAGAGCTGGTCGACGGCTTGTTCGCTCGGCTCGGCGCTGCGATCTTGAGGGTCGATGTGCAGCAGAACGTGCGCGTGCAGGTCGAGCACAACATCCGCGCGATCGTCGCTGTGTTCCTCGACGATCCGGCACTCACCAAAATTCTGCTCTCGTACGCCGCGGGGCTCGATCCGGCCTTCGTAAAAAAGATCGGCAGCTTCTACGAGGTGACGCGCACCTTGTTGCGAGATGCACTCCGCGAGGGACAGCGCCTCGGCATCGTGATGGATGGTGATGCCGAGTTCTATGCGTCGCTGAGCTTGGGCGCGTTGAAAGAAATATTGCTGGAGGCATCGGACGGCTCGCATCCGCGCGCGCGTGAAGACATCGTCACCAAGCTGGTGGACTTTCTCGAGCGTGGTTACTTGCGTGGGGCTCCGGTGGCTCCGCGGGACGGCACCGGGGCGAAGAAGCCCGGTCCAGCGCGGCCGCGATCCGGCAAGTAGCTACTCGTTCGGGGCACTACTTGGGCAGCATCTTGAAAGAATCGAAGAACCGCTTCGGATTGCCGTTCTCGTCCCCGTCCGCAACGAACACCATGACCTCGTAGTAGGAATTCCTTCGTGCCACGCGCGGCCGCGATCTGCTAAGTAGCCGCCGTCATGCGCTTAGAGCGCCCTGTGTGGCGCCGCTTCGTTCCCAAGTTTTACGACCGCGCGGTGACGTGGGTTCGTTCCGGCGGGCACGCGGTGATCGTCCATACGCCAGCTCGGCTCGAGCTCCTGATGGGTGCCGACGCCACTGGCGCGCCCACCGAGCAGACCACGTGGGCGGTGCTGTCTCTCGAGCAGCAACGCACCCGCAAGGTGAAAGAGGGCCCCGCAATGGGCCTCTACCGCGCGCTCGCCAAGCCGCACGCGCGCTACGCCGTGCTCGATTGGTGCGACCGCGACTCGTTGCTCGAGGGGCCAGTGCGGGTGCTCGAGCTCGACTGCCTCGAGTGTGGCGCGTGCTGCCACGAGGCGAACGTGATCTTGTACGACGACGACGTCGAACGCATTCGCCAGCGCTTTCCGCAGTACACCACGAGCGCCTACATCAAGCGCTCGCGCGACGGCAAGATCAGGCTCCGCTTTGCGCCGAATGGCCGCTGTCAACACTTGCAGAAAGATCTCAAGTGTCGCGTGTACGAGCAGCGGCCTTTCAACTGCAGCGTGTTCCCGATGGCGAGCGAGGCGTGCCTGGCTGCGCGCGAGAGCACACTGGGCTTGCGCGACGGGGCCGCTCGCTCGTAAGTCTCTTTCATCGAGATGCACCCCATCGCCTTCCTCGCACTCCGGGCCGTCCACCTGCTGTCGATGGCCGTGTGGCTCGGCGGAGGGCTGACGATCGCGGGCGACGTTCGGCGAACCATCGCACGGGGCAAGCCTCACACCGACGTGTTGGCAGCTCGCATCGAGCGTGGCCTCGGCATCGGCGCGATCGCAGGCACGTTCACGCTGTTCACTGGGCTCGGGATGGTGTTCGCGATGGGTGGCTTTGGCGCTGTTTCACCGCGCATTCACGCGGGCCTTGCGCTGGCGCTGGTGACCTTCGCCGTCGAGCTGCTCGGCTTGCGACCGACCGTCTCCAGGCTCGGGCAGGCACTGGCTGCGGGCGACGCGAAAGACCTGAAGCCGATGCAACGCCGCATTGCGATGTTCACCGGCATCGGTCACCTGCTCAAGCTGGTGATCTTGGTGCTGATGGTCTTCAAGCTGTAGCTGCCCTCGCGCGACGTCACCCGCCGGAGGGAAGTTCTTTAGCGCGTAGGCGAGGTGCTCTGCAGCGTCGCGATGCTTGCCGAGCGATTCCTCGACGAAGCCCAAGCTCGCGGCGATGTCGTAGGTTTGCCGAAGCGCCCAGGCTGCCTTCAGCTTTTCGTAGGCAAGATCCATCTCCCCGGCCTCTGCCGCCGCTACCCCCTCCTTGTACAGCACCTCGTCCGGCCCGGCCGCCAACGCCGACTGCGAGACGGTGACGACAATCAAGCCGGCTACGAGCAGTGCGACGCAAGCGCGATGAACCCATCCCCCACTTCGAGCCCCCCAGCCAACGTTGCGCGGCCGGGCGTTGGGTTCGGTGGCTGGGGGGCTTTCAGTCGGTCGACCTGTTTCCTGAGTTTGGCTGCGCCCCGCACGGTGCGGGCTCACGGCCCCGGCCTGGCACCTCGTGCTCGTGCTCGTGCTCGTGCTCGTGCTCGTCTTGGCATGCACCTCGTCGCACGCCTACGAGCTCGATGGGACGGCTCGGAGGCGGTTTACTTGGCTGGCAGCGTGGGGGCTTGCGACGTAGGTGCGCTCAGGAACGGGAAAAGCTCGACCAAGCTGTACGCCGTGGTCGCGGTCTCCATTTTGGTCGCGGCGAGCGCGGGCGGAGGCGTATTTTACTACACGCGCGAAGCAACGCCGACGGTGGCCCCGGTCGTCGCCTCCGAGCCAGCTTCCGAAACAGCAGCGCTCGACGTAGCTGATCTGCCGACGGTACTGCCAGTCACGTCGGAGCACGCCACCCTCGGAACACAACCAAGCGCTACAGCGAGCGCGTTGGCCTCGGCGACCAGCGGTCGGCCAACGTGGGCTAGCCGCCCGCCTCCGAGCTCGTTCGTTAGCGCCCCCACTTCTGCCGCGAAGACAGCTCCCGCGCCCCCGTCGGCGACGGCCCCTGCATCGGCTCCCCCCAAATCGAGTGGCATCAAGATGCCGTTCCCCACGAAGAAAGACCAGTAGCAGCATGCGCCCAGTCGGGCAGCCAGTTGGGCAGCAGCGGCGCCGCGATCGCCTGCTGCTCCTCCTTGCCTGGTTGGCGATCGCGGGTTGCGGCCCAGCCCCAGCCCCAGCACCAAGTCGCCGGGCTGAGCCGCTTGCTTCGCCCGGCGCGGCGGTGAGAAGCGCAACCCAACCGAGCGCCCAGTCAAGCCCGGCCGGCGACATTGCTTACGGCCACGAGCCCATCCCGCCTGGCCTGCGGAGCGTCTCTCGAAGACGGAAGCGACCGTTCATGTGCGTGATGAGGACGGGTTGCACGAGCTCGTATTCGATAGAGAGCTCGGCTTCGAGGCAACCACAGCCAATGATCTGCTCACGCTGACCATTGGAAAGGGCGTCTTCGTCAGGGCAATGGTCGATTCCAAGGCGCGGCCCTATTCAGCATATATTCGCGATTTGGAGGGGGCCCGGTTTCTGGTGTCGAACAGCCTTTCGCCTGCCGTGAAGCGCTCGGATGGGGCAGAGGTATCGTCGGCAACCAGCAGCGAGGTTCTGCGAATGATCGCATTCCTGCGAGATGTTCCGGCGCTGTTGCCCCATGGGAAGGTGGCGGTTGCGCCATTGGACGATCGGGTTGCGACGGCGCTGGCATCCCATGTGGCGTCCGTTCATGGCCTTGGGACAAACGTGGACCGCGCGCGTGCCAATGCGCAATCCGTTTTTGCGCCGGGCGCTCCCCGCGCCGTGATCTCCTTCAGCGCCAGCTCGACACGCCCGGGAAATGATCCGCTTCGCGTCGAGATGACGGGAACCGCACTGGTTCACCTCAGCAGCGGCTTGATTCTGAGCATCACGGCACAAGGGTCGACAACGAACGGTCAGGCAGGGCCCAAGGCCAGCAGCGGCCGCATCTCGCTCGAGACCGCGTGCACCCACACCCTCGCAGCGCCCATCGAGCCTTGACCGAAGCGCGGACTCTTTCGACGACGCCCATCCTCGGGGTGCTACCTTCGTGTGCGTGGCAGTTTCGCATGCGCACGAGGGCTTGATCGCGCTCCTGCGCAGCAGCCCGGGGCTCGTGCCTGGGGTGCTGCGAGATTCGTTGAGCTTGACCCTTCCGCACTTCGCCGAGGCTCGTATCGAGTCGGCGGACCTCACCGATCTGCAGCCTGCCGAGCTGCGCGCAGACCTGGTGGTGCTGTTGTTCGACGAGCGGCCAGTGCTCGGCGTTGTCGTCGAGGTGCAGCTCAAGCCCGACGCACGCAAGCGGTTCACCTGGCCAGCCTACGCAGCCGGCCTCCGCGCTCGCTTCGAATGCGACGTTTGCCCGCTGGTCTTCACACCGACGGAAGCCGTCGCGAGCCGGGCGCGCGAGGCGATCGAGCTCGGTCCAGGCTACCGGCTGGAACCGCTCGTCATCGGCCCCGCCGCCGTGCCGTTCGTGCGCGACATCGAGCAGGCCAAGGCAGCGCCTGATCTGGCCGTGCTTTCCTCGCTTGCGCACGGCAACGAGCCGGACGGGTTGCAGATTGCCTACGCGGCGATTGCGGCTGCATACGGCCTCGATGACCCGCGCGGGCTGTTATACTCCGACCTCATCCGAGCCTCTCTCAATCAGGCAACCCGGGCCGCGCTCGAGGAGTTGATCATGTCATCTGGGCACTACGAGTATCAAAGTGACTTCGCGAAGAAATACGTCGCAGAAGGCAAAGCGGAGGGCAAGGCAGAGGGCAAAGCAGAAGGCATCGTGCGCGTGCTGGCAACCCGGAAGCTCGAGCTGACCGAGGACCAGCGCCAGGTCATCTTCGCATGCACTGATCTCGTCCAGCTCGATCGCTGGCTCGAGCGCGCGGTAACGGTGACAACCGTCGAGGCCGTCTTCGCCGACTGACCGGAAGCCTTCACCGAGCCCGCCGCCACGGCGATGACGTGCTGAATCTGATCATGAGGGGAAGACTTCGTCAGATCGCGCAGAGCGGGATGATCCTGACACCTCGACGTGAACCGCGTTCGGAGCATCCCCACCGGCCGCCGTGAGCAAGCGCTGCAGGTTGAAGTAGAGTTCCGCGGTGACTGCCATCATTTACGTGCGCAGTGCTTCTCTACCGCCGCCGGTCGTCGGTGAGGAGATTGAGCTTTCGACCCCGGGCGCTGGGCCGGGGCCATCCCAGCGCGTGCTTCGGCTCGCAGGCGATCTTGCGGGCAGTGCATGTTATGGGCCTTGGCCGCCGCATCTCGTGTTGGCGACGGAGCACCGCGCGCTCCTGGACGGCGCGGCCTCGATCTGGCAGCACCGTGGTTACCGGTCGCCTCCGCCTAGCCTCGTTCAGGAAGAGGCCATTGCTCTGCTCGCCGAGCCAGCGCTTGCCTCGCAGGCGGTCACGCGAATTCAAGCGGCGATCGAGGCGGTCGAGCTTTGGCAATGACGGCGCAGATCGGGCTCTAGCGAGCCCAGAAGCGCCCGAGTGACAGACCGAGGGCATCGAAGGGCTCGGCGCGCACCACGCCATTGCCTTCAAAGGTCTCCGCCAGCGTCCAGTTCCCCGCATCCAGTCGGTACACTTCGAGCGTCTCGAGCGTGGTGCTCAAAAGCCACACGTGACGAACGCCCTCCCGCCGGTAGATCCGCATCTTCTTACCGCGATCGATGCGCTCGGTGCGATCGGACAGCACCTCGCACACCCAGTCTGGAGCAATGCGGATTGCGCCCGGAGCGTCCTCGTCGAAGACGAATGGTGGCAGTCGCTCGCGCCGCCAGCCTGCCACGTCGGGCACCACCTTGTCAGGCTTGGGGCCCAAGTGAATTTCCGGTTCGAGCAGCAGCACCCACCCACCAGGGGAGGCGCCTGGCTCGCCCGGATCGTCATCGAACAACGTGAGCTGACCGACCAGCCGCGTTGCGGCCCGGCCATGTCGAGGCCGCGGCCGGGGCATCGTGTGAAGCTCCCCGTCGAGGATCTCGGCCACCATCGTTTCCGGCGCGTCGGCGAACGCCGCCTCCACTTGAGGAGGGTTCGGTGCATTCGAAGCCGCGGGCTGCGCGGGCGAGCCAGCCATCACGACGAGGCTAGCACGGCTGCTCGAGCCTGAGAGCCGCCGCGCAGTGCCCAGTTTCTCACGACGCGGAAGATGGCGAGCTGCGCTCCGCTGGGCTCGACGATCGGCCCAGATCGGCGCACCCGCATCCATCGGATCCATCCACGGACTGCAACACTCGCAAGCGCGGCAAGCCGGGTCACCCGGCCACCCGGGCACGCATAGGGCTCGGCCTGGCCGGGTGACCCGGCACTTCTTGCTGCAGCGCGCCGTGATTGGCCGGGTCACCCGGCTTGCGTGACCTGCACGACGGCTCCGCGGGCCGGGTGACCCGGCATACCTCGCGTCGACGACGCCAAGAGAGCCGGGTAACCCGGCCAGGCCACGGGGTCGCTCGGCGGTTTATCGACATAGCCCTTCCGACTCGTTCAGGTGAAGGCGAATCTCCAGATAGGCCGTGTAGGTTGCGGCGGCGATCACGACCACGAAGGGCAGAGCGAGCCAGAAGGTCTGGATGAAGAGCCGCCTCTTTGACGCGCGAATGTCGCCTGAGAAAGCAGCTATTGGCGCAAGCGCTGCGGCCGAAGCTGAATCGGGGAGCACCAGGGTTACCACCTCGCCGTCGCGCAGCGCCCACAACACACGGAAGATGTCGCGCTGCGGCCGCTGGCGAACAGGGGAGACCAGCAGTCTTGTGCTGGAGAGGTCGAGCCATTGCGGGCGCTCATGGCCGTGCTCGACGAATGTCACCGCGTTGGCAAGCACCTCCTCGTGGGTGCGACGCCACTTCACGGCGGCCCCGGGGCGCGGGAGCCAATGAGTCTCCAAGACGCCCACTGCCGACATACCTCGAAGCGCGGCGTCCTGCGCCCAGAGCCGGCCGCTGACC
>Ga0163154_10007368_pt1 | contig 13119 bp, 12 predicted proteins | sample OliLakLV19MP9P1_FD_148649 | JGI IMG/M metagenome (GOLD analysis project Ga0163154, IMG submission 148649) | Freshwater microbial mat bacterial communities from Lake Vanda, McMurdo Dry Valleys, Antarctica - Oligotrophic Lake LV.19.MP9.P1 | ecosystem: Environmental > Aquatic > Freshwater > Lake >... | reverse complement strand
TTTCATAGCCATTCTATCTCCAGCCTTATATTCACAGGATGCTAAATGAACTCTCATATTTGCTAATACAGATGGCCTATTATGTGCTTCAGGAGGGTTTTTCTCCATGATACCTACAGCTTCTTTGTAATCTTTTACAGCATCATCAAATTCACCTAAATCTTCTTTAATTTGCGCTAGATTATAAAGAGGTAAAGCAAGGAACCCGCTGATGCCACTTTCTCTTGCTAAATCTATAGATGCCATCATTTCATATTTAGCTAAGGTTAATATTCTTCTACTGTTGTGCAGATTTGCATAAACTCTTAGACTAATAGAGCGACAAGCAATTCCTTCTGAAAATCCCAACGCATCATTAGCCGCATCATATGCAAAAAGTGCATCATCATTAAAAGTTAATGACTGGGTAAATTGTTCACTTTCACGAGCCTTTGCAGCTTTAGCATGTAGTATTCGTCCTTTGCTTTTCATGAGTTAATCATATCATGAAAAGTTTGGACACGATTTTGGGATGCATTACTTTGATGCATTTGCCCGAGCTTAAAAACTTGGGGTCGAGTACGGGAGGTTGTTAGAACTTTATATAATCTAAATGTGACAATTCTTACAAATTATGAAAAAAATTATTTTCTAACAACTGTTAACCCATGAGTTGCTGTGGTCTGAATTTCAAATAAACTTTGATCAGAAACAACTTCTTCTGCCATTTCTTTCAATCCAGGGTTCTCTGTAAACTTAAATGGTTGTAATGCTGACGTTCCCCAGCCAAGTAATAATTCATTGCCTCTGATTTTAGCAGAAGTTATTTCAAATGTTTCTGGTGTGAAGGTTTCTCTTTCCATATTTTCCTTTTTATTTTTATATATGTAATTATAACACGTATTTAAATTAGTAATTTAGATTGATATATCAATTAGGTGGGTCAAGTACGGGAGGTTGTTAAAAACTTATTCCTATCTTATCTATCCAGCATCTCTTACAAGAGGCAATGTAGTACATCTAAATGAACCACCTAGATTAATTGGTTCAGTATAATCAATTAATTCAGATCTCAACCCAAGTTTCTCAAGTTCACTAGCAACTCTTTTGTGCTGTAGAGGCATGAACACTGTTTCTGGATTTACTACAAGCACATTTGTTCCTAATTTATTTGTTTCTTGTTCTGTAACTTCAATCAGCTGATATTTTTGGGATAGAAACTCAAGGTCTTCTCTCTTAAATGAATTTGAATAAATTAAAGCAATATTTTTTGGCAAAATTGTTAATCTAGTATCAAGATGCATTACATTTTCACCTAAATCAAAAACTTTGACATTATCAAGTTTGCTTTCTAGTTCTTCTATCGCTTTTTTATTAGTTCTGCTACCTTTTCCAATATAAACTTGGTTTCTATCATTTACTAGAACGTCACCTCCTTCAGTTTCACCTTCTAATTTTACAATTTTATCTTCAGGAAGATCTAATGATTTAAGTAATCCTGAGACTTCACCATTTCTTGCTTCAAGTTTTCTTATATTAGAATAATATAGTTTGTCAGCTACAACAAAAGCAGTGTCTCTTGTATACATTTGCCAGAAAAGTTTGTCTTCCATTTTTGGAAAAACTAATGTGACTTGATACTTCTCTAAAGCTTTAAAGAAACCTTCTTGTTGTTTCAAAAGTAAGTTCTTATCCCAAGGATTTGGATGATATTTTAAAAATTCGGGGTCATCAGTTTTATACTCTTCATAAATTGGGATATTATTTCCCCAACAAACTACAACTTTTTTTAGAGTGTCAATTTCATTGTTAATTTTGATGGTCATTTTGTTTTTCCTTTGAATAAATAGTTCTCTTTGTGTAAAATTTGACGATTAAATAGATTGATACATCAATGAAATGGGTCGAGTACGGGAGGTTGTTAGAACCTTGTTTGGTTTGTACAAATCTCAATATGCAGTTGCTAAATAGTTGATATAAGCTCCTCAATTAGTCGAATCTGCTCATTAATGGCATGTTGTTGTTGAGGGTACATGTGACCTTCATAGTATTGCTCTATCATCCAAGTCGGGATAAATGGGTCAAGAGTATATTCACCCTTTGCTGATGATTCTAATGCTTGCCTAAAAACTGGATCAAAATGAGAAGCCATGTAATGGTTTAGTGTTGCTAATTGCTCATGAGCGTCAATAACGTGGGTGATTCCACGCTGTTGGACAGCTTGCTCAATTTCAATATTTGATCTTGGCGATTGCTCTCCTGTAGGTATATCCATATTCTCAATTACAATGAACTGGATTTGGTTGGGGTTGAAATCAACTTGTTTCTCAAAAGCAGTTTTGAGTATGTGACCCCAAGGCTTTTCGAGATGATGATAGCCAACCACAATGCCGACTTTTTTACCCTGTGGTATTTCAACTTTTGTTCGATAAGGCTCAACTTTTGGTAGTTCATTTAGCTTACTTGTATCTACCGCATAGTAGCGATAAGGTTCAGATGATTGGGTTGTTAGTTCTGGGTTAAATCCTACTGATGATTTGAACTCTGATGTAAACCTACGAAAATACACAATTTTTTTGGGATCATTATCATCAAGGTCTTTGACTTGCCCCCAGTGTGCTTTTCTCCTTGCCTCATATTCTTCATCAGATAAATCTAAAAAATGGTCTTCTGGAAGATCGTCTGTAGGTTTTCTCTCTGGTAATATATAGGAAGCTTCAATTGCTCTGGCGTTGGTAGTCGTATAATTTTGAGTTATTACGGCTAATAGTTCAGAAGCAAAAGTATTTTTTCTTGAGTGAGTAGGTGAGGCGTGACTAGTATCAACATCTTGCAAGTTAAAAGCAGAGATTAACCGTTCTGAAATATCTTGAGGGAGCTGAGTAAGAGTGCTTTTAAGTTCCAATGGTTGAAGTGGAGAGTAAATTGAGTGAAACCTGCCCTGAAATTTGTCAGCAAAAAGCAAGATTGTCCTATCGTTTCTGTCTAAGATGTAAGCATCTCCATTCGTAATTTGTAGGTAACGACCATCTGGAAAGTAAGATTGTTGGATGGTTTCAACATCTAGGTTAAGAGGTTTATCTAGTTGAACTCTACCCTCCTCTTGCGGCTTAGTTGCTGACTCTTGGTCTTTTGTTCTTTTTTCGCTCACGAGGTCTATTATACAACATGACTCTCATGTATTTGAATACCTGTAATTTAAATAAATGGATATACCAATTTTTTGAGTCGAATACGAGAGGGTGTTAGAAAATTATATCAGTGTTTCGACAATAACTTTTCTGAACAAGAACTTGCTTTAGGATTGTAGAATTAGCGTTTGAAGCTCTAACGGGTTTACGATCTTCATCGGTTGAAGCAATGTTTTCACATCTTTTTCATTTTTTCGAGCAATATCAACTATGGTTGTCTGGTCGAGTGTTAGGAAGAAGTCGCAATCACTCTTATATGCAAAGTATATGTGACTAGCGTCATTATCATCAAACAGAGTTCTCAATTTGTCATAAGGTGGTTCTACTAGCTCACCCGATTCTCGGAATGGAACGCCCCAAGACATGTTGCCAAACATTGGTGGATAAGGTCTAACAGGAGGTATTGCATAAACTTTTTCTATGATCTTGAACAAAACAATAAGAGACTTTCGCCTTTGGGGGTTATTTACTTTAGAAAACTCCTCAAGAGTTTTAGGAGAAGTGACCAGTTTAGCAGGTTCGTATGATGCAATAGACTCCAATGCGTCCAATTGATTATCTTTGACACGTAAATCTACCAAACGAGAAAGAACGCAAGTATCAAGGTAGATTTTCATTTTTCAATCTCCGATCAATATCTATCAGCAATTCAAAAAACTGAGTAAAACGATTAATTGCTTCTTTTGATAGTCAGTTAGTAACTACTATTAACTCATCCCCAGCGATATTTCCGACTTTGATTCACAGAGGCTTCTTACTTACTGAGAGTGTGCCGTCCCAGAATTGCTTAGTTTTTTCACCATTGATAATTATGTAGCCATTATTATCAATTTTGATCTCGTGGTCAGATGCCCACACCCCGTCAGCATTTGTACAATCCGCGCTGATAAACTCGATCAATTCTAAGCCTGCATCACTGATTTCGATCTGCTTCTGGCTGGCGTACGGGAGTTTGTTAGAATGCTGTACTCACTGTACGCTAAGAATCAAAATCGAGCTAACCTTGGGGCATATATTGTGTAGGGTTTAAGAGTCCTAATGGACGAATGCTCAAAAGCTAGCATCCCATCCGCAGCCACTTATTGATTTGCATAATACTCGTCAACATCTACTTTGATTTTTCTTGCTAAAGCTTCTGCAAACTTTACTGGAACAGCATTGCCAATCATCTTGTACCCAGTTGCTACATCAGTATATAAAAATTCGAAATTATCTGGAAAAGTCTGTATTCTAGCGCATTCTCTGACTGATAAACGCCGATATAAATGCTCTTTGCCCTTTACAAAAATGCGCTTATCATACTCTACGAACTTCATTTTTGGTGCTTGGGGATGTATGGGGGCATGTCTACCGCCAGCTTGTATAGTGAAGGATTGCTCATCCCAACCCCTAACCCTATTTCTTGACATATACATCGTTGAGAAACCACCGTTCATATACTCATGGTTGAGGACTGGCAATGTATCGCCGTTGGTTTTATTAAACTTTTTTGCATCTTTAGCAGTTTTTTGCAAATCCCAAATAACATCTTTCAGTGTCAACTTTTTCTGCGAAGGCTTGGGAAATTCAAAAGCCTTACCCATCTTCTTGTGGTAACCGACAAAAATGACTCGCTTCCTGTCTTGAGGTACATTGTAGTCTTTGGCATTTAGCAATTTGTAGTTAAAGCTATACCCGAGCTTTTTAAACTCGTCAATTAAATATGAAAGTGCTTTCTCATGTCTTTTTGATAACATACCAGAAACATTTTCAGCTAAAAAGAAAAGTGGCTGTTTGTCTCTAATTACTCTAATGTGTTCAAAAAAGACTTGTCCTCTTTTGTCTTCCAAACCTCTGCCAGCCCCAGCCTCACTCCAGCTCTGGCATGGAGGACCACCAATGACACCAATTGCATCTGGTATCTCAAGTGATGGGACATCAGTTATGCTTCTGTCATCAACTACTATTTTTGGGAAATTTTTTCTCAAAGTTGGAGTAATTGTTTTATCAAACTCATTTGCCCAATTTATATGAAAACCAGCGTTATGGAAACCCAGATCAAGACCGCCTGCACCTGAGAATAGCGATACTACATTATATTTCATATTTGATTAACCTCGCTTTTATTAAGTTTGCTGGATTATTTGGATTGCGGATCTCCACTACCCGATTAACAAATCCATTCTTACTAATCTTTTCAATGATTTCTCTTTCCTCTTTAGAAAATGATTGGTACTTTGCTTCTCGCATCAGTAGATAAAATTGCCTATCTTCTGTCTGGTTAACTAATTGGCTATATAATTTTGATGGATTTGAAATATGCCACATACCTCTAATCCTCATATTTGTTATCCCAAGTGGGTCGACTTTATTAACTTTTCCAAGCTCATTTGTTTTTTGAAACTCTACATCTGGCACTGAGTTAACACCTTTACCAATGGCGTTTACTAGTTTTTCATATACCTCTCTTGAGGCTGCATAACAATCTCCATAAATAAACCATAGTCTTTGCAACTCTGAGTTATCGCTAGTGCTTCCAATTGCATAGATTATGTCTTTTTCTACCCAGTTTTCCGCTGTTTTTGCTCCACTAGCAACCCTAGTATCATCAGAGAAAATTTTGTTTTTGGGGTGGGAGCTATTTAACGCAATATCACTATTAAGAGATTGAATTTTTTTAATCTCGATGGCATCTCCGCCTTTGATAATACAGTCAGGAGGATTGCCACCATTTCCAAGCCATGAGAACGCTTGACTATACAATATGTCTCTCTCGCTATCTTTAATGGAACTTTGACCAAGTAAACCTACTACGGAATCTTTAATATAGCCTTCAAGAGCATCCCCAACATTATTGATCCGATTGCTTGAAATTTTTGCAGGATTAATCGTTGCATGTGGATTATCCACAATATTTTTAAATGCGGTAAGAATTGTGTATTTGGTGTTTTTCATAAGTCGCTTACTTTCAGTTAATACTATAACCCATATTTCTTACATAAACCTTACTTTTTTGTCCTTCTTTCATCTAGAAAGTTTTGCAGCTCACTTTCCTTGATCCTCAACTCCTGCTCTAGTTTGTAAGCTGGAATCTTTTTCGCCTTGATATAGCGATAAATGGTCATCTTGCTCACTTTGAGTGTTTCAGCAACTTCTTGGATGGTCAGGAGCAGTGGATCTTTCACAATTTCATAGTATCACTCATTCACATTTGTTTACAAGGGTGATATATTTTTAGTCAATAAATATCAAATATAAGTATGAGACAAAGTTTCTTTCAGCAGGATTTTTTTCGTTACGTTGATCTTGATCTTTTCAACCAGTATTTGCGTTCCAAGAACTTACCTCAAATAGACGTGCCAGACAAGAAAGCTGATAAAGATCAGGCGATGTCTGAGTACCTGGTCAATCTGAGCGATGAGAACGGCGATATTGTGGTCAATGATCTTATGGTAGTGAGAGATTTATCATCAGACGGTGGTGTGGTTGCCATTATGGAGTTGGCGGAGGACGCTACTTTCAAGCAAGCCCTCTCGGAGCTGACCAGCAACATCAACCGAGTGTTGCATTGCTTACTTCATAAGCCAGATTTGATTGAACCAGCTCTCAAGTTGAAACAAATCACGGCGACTGAAAACTTCCACGTTCGGAGGGTAACAAACAGTGTCGACGCTGACCAAGTCTTAGCCAAGCTCTCTGACTTCAAACTTGAGCTGACTGCTTTCTTGCAAAAAGAGGAAGCCAAAGGTTCAAATTGCCAAATTGATAGCTATCAATTCAAAGATCGAGTCTGCTTTTTTGCTTACCCAGAAGATCACCCAAAGTCACTCAATCTCTATCAAAATGGGCAGTTGAATCAGACAGTGGTACACCCCAGTTTTGAGTTGGTTTTTGTTTACTACCCAGAATTGAAACAGCTCGAAATAGCAACTCGCATGAGGAGCAAAAAACTGCAAACTCTGTTCAATCTTTTCAACCGAGCTGTGTTAGACGACCCTCAGCCAGTGCCAAACAATCAGGATATGCTCAATCTTGATATGCTACTTACTGATGGCTTTGGCTTTACTTTTGACCCTAGCTACCAGCTTGATTCAATATGCGTAACTCAGATTCGCCTTGACTACAAGTTCAACCGCAAAAAGCGATTTATCGCCCATGTTGACGAGGGTAATGGTATGGAGCAAATCTTAGAGGAGCTGAAATATCGCAATTTACGAGGCGATAACTTACAACACTATATGGTTGCCCAAGCGACCATAAAATTGCGTTTCAAACAGTTCGGAAGAAGCAATCGGGTTACCATACTTCTGACCGCACCAGAAAAAATAAAGCTCAATGAAACAAATCCTCACCAACTCGCCAAAAAGTGTCTACAAGATTGGAAAATCATCAATGAGCCACTCACAGACACTGAATAATCTAGTAGATGTAGGTATCAACCTCAATGACTTTCAAGTAAGTGCTAAAGATTTAGATCAACAATTTGGGCAGATCGGCAAAATCCTACTAAATCTCGGCTGGCTTGCCCAAGACTATGCCACTGGTTTTCAATGCTCGCAGTGTGGTTCTGTTCACGAAGTGGTGGTTTTCAATAACAAGTATTTTATCGGCTGTGATGTGGACAGTGACTCTGGTTTAGAAGAACTGAACAAAGATGATCTGTTGATCTATCGCTTTTCAGCCTCGAAGTTTTTTACTTGGCTCAATCAGGTTTTTTCCTTGCAAGGTGATGTAAAGTCCTCTGATGACAAGGTACTACTCGGTCAGGGAGCGGTAAACGGCAAGCAACGGCTGTTTATTTTCAGCCAACATAGCTCACTGAAAGCCAGGGAAAAACTCTACCGAGATCATCCTGCTAACCACGCAGTGATTTTGTACTTCAGTACTGCCCTTGATAACCATAGCCAGGGTTACGACATCAACCTGGCTGAACACTTGGTGGTACAGGATAACAGCTTGAGTATTGATGTCAGCTCGGCGTTGAGTGTGATTGAAGACACAATCCCTCCGTTGGCAAGCGAACTCCAAACAACATCAGGTGGCTATGCGATTGAATTGAAGCTCACCGATGACAAAATTGTTCTGACTGGTATGGCTCTTGGCGGTTCATATCCAGCGTTCAAAGCCAAGAGAAGCTCTGTCTTGTTCCGATTGATAAGAACATTACTCAAGTTGCATAAAGACAGCAAAGAGACTACCTCTCAGACCTATGCGCAAAGTGCCATAGAAACAAATTATATTGATCCACGCAACGACAAAACGGACGACCTTTCCAACTTCAACCTCGGTCAAAGCAAGCGATCATTGAGTAAATTATGCTCATCTCTCCTGACATATTTTCTTAGCCACAGCCACCACAAAGACGATGGCTTAGTGATTGAGTTCAAATCCGCCCTCTCACAAGAGGACTGGAACAAACTTTCAGACTCAGAAAAGCAGAAGATTCTGGCTTCAAAGGCTAGTTAGCCAAACCTAGTCAATCCTCAGTTCGTGCATTTAGTTGCATTTAGCAACGTCCCTCAGTTGTGTTTTCCAGCACTTTTTGCGTTTGCGTACATTTAGAGTTTTTGTTCAAAAACCAGGCTTATCCTATCCCTACATCAGCAAATATAAGTCAAAAGGATAAGCATGAAAGACGCACACAAATACTTTACAACCTACGATCTGAATCTATCAGCAGTATTGGTATCACAGAACTTCATCTTAGAAGAAATAGAAAAACCTGAAAGCGGGAAATCACTGTTTTACTTCAAAAAGAGTGATGCACTTTTGGCGACTATTGATAGCTATTGGAAAAACCAACTTCAAATCTCCCCGCAAACCTTATTTACCAGTTTGAAATCCATCAAGAACCGCCTGTACAGCGGTTGGAAGTAAGGCTGTCATGTTGAGCCGTACCTCGGTAGCAAAGTTCCAGCAAATCTACTTCCTAGAGTACGGCATCAACCTAGACGAGCAGACAGCCTATGAGCTGGCAAGCAATCTAGCAAATCTGTATCGCAGTGTCTATCTGCCAGATACAGCAAATATAAGTCAAAAATATGAAACGAACACATCAACTCAGGCGAATCAAAGCTAAGAAGTCCTACTCATCACCTGAGTTGGCTGACTTACTTGGTGTTCACGTCCAAACCGTGAGGACTTGGGTAAGCACTGGCTTAGAACCACTTAGCAGAGAAGTCCATAGACCTTTGTTTTTAGGTCAAACGGTCAAATCTTATCTCTCTCAATTGCAAAATGCTCGCAAAGTGAAGCTCCAAGACGGTGAGTTTTACTGCCTACGGTGTCGAATAGCCGTCACGCCCGAGTCAGTGACAGAGGTGAATAGAAATGTCCTTATAGGTAAACAGAAAGACTCGATCTTACTCACTGCTCACTGCCCGCAGTGCAATTGCCCTCTCAACAAGTTTTCTAGCCGTATATCAGCTACTCAGAAAGGAAAATATGTTGCTCACACATAAACGATATGAAGTACTAGGCGATTGGTATCAGCCGAAATCACAGCTCCTCAGCAAACGAAGCGTCGTATTTGCGGATTATCATGAAACGTCATCAAGCTCTGGCGATTGGAGTGGGTACTTTTTGCAGAAAATTGGGCAAGTCTACCACCTGATTTTATTCACCCAAGAGAATCTTTACCCAGAGCAAGGCTTTGAGTTGGTCACTGGCGGTGTGGAGCATACCTTCAAAACTGAGCCAAACAAATCCGATGTTGAAAAGGTCATTATTTCAGTACTCCAACACTCTCGTAATCACTCACTTAGTACTAACCAAGAATTGAAAGGATAACTATGTCGATCCACGCTCAACTATCATTTTTAGCAGTACTGCTTTGGGTTGGTATAACCTATTTAGCAAAAGCAAAGAAAAAGTTCCCATGGCATCTAGTAATTTTAGCGGTAATTATCACACTCAAATTACTTTTGAAGTAGAAAGGCAATATGTCAAAAACGAAAGATAAAAACGAACGCATCAAGCGCAAATATCTCAACTGGCTTAAAGAGGCTGAGGGTTTCTCAGAAAAGTCCATCACGGCGGTAGAAAAAGCTCTGTGGAAATATGAGGAGTTCACCAAAGAGGCTGATTACAGCACGTTCAATCACAAGCTGGCGGAGCAGTTCAAGAAGTACTTAGCAACCAATAAAAACAAGGTTAGTAACATAATCCTCTCACTGAGATCGCAGTATCATATTCTCAGGCATGTTCGTAACTTCCTAACCTGGCTATCTGGTCAGACAGGCTACAAGTCCCGAATCTCGACCTACGATGTGCTGTACTTGCAGTTGAACAAAAAAGATCGGAGAGTTGCAACCTCTGCTTCACTACCCAAGTACCCCACGCTTGAACAGATCAAAAAGTTGTGTAGTTTTTCAGTCCATAGCGAGCTAGACCAGCGAGATCGGGCTTTGATTGCTTTTACTGCTCTGACAGGTATGCGAGATCAAGCGATTGTCACTTTGCCACTTGGCTGTTTTGACCAAGAGAAAATGTTGGTGCTACAGCTCCCCAGCAAAGGCGTACAAACAAAGTTCAGCAAGGACATTTACACCACCCTTTTTCATGTTGATGAAACGCTGACTGACTACTTCTTGAAGTGGTATAGCTACCTAAAAACAGAGAAACACTTTGGGCTAGAAGACCCTATGTTCCCAAGCACTGAGTTGGGCTTTGTTGGTGAAAATCATCATGCGTTTACCGCAGTTGGCATCAGTCGAAAGTTTTGGGCGGATGCTAACCCAATGCGAAAGATTTTTCAGGAACGAAGCAAACAAGTAGATGTGCCATACTACACACCGCACAAATTCAGGCACTTCATTATCAACGAGGCTCAGAAGCACATCTCTAGTATCGAACAGCTCAAAGCACTCAGCCAGAATCTCGGTCATGAAAACATCAGCACCACCTTTCATGGTTATGGAGCGATTGACACTTATCGAGTCAATGAGCTGGTCAGTTCGATTGATTTTTCAGGACTTCCCAAGAACCAAACTGAAGAAGCTCAACTTGAGAGAATCGCTGATCTTGTCGCTAAAAAATTGAGCAGAAATGAGCTATAATGAAAGTGTTAACCCAATATAAAATCATAAGCAGAAATAGACAGTTCTGCCACTTTTCTTATGATTTGTTGGGTTAACCAGGACTGTCTTTTTCTATGAAAAAACGAATAAAAAAACTAACTAAATCAAAAGCTTCTAAGCTTCAACGACAACCACGCTATATTTTATATGCTCGCAAATCTAGTACTTCAGAAGATAGACAAGTTGCTTCTATTGAATCTCAAATCGATGCTATGAAAGAAGTAGCTCAAGATCATGATCTAAAAATAGTTGAAGTTATGCATGAATCAGGTTCTGGTTTTAAGGTTGGCAGACCTGTTTTTAATGCCATGGTTGAGAAAATAAGAAGTGGTGAAGCTGATGGAATTATTGCCTGGAAGTTATCACGTTTATCAAGAAATCCAGACGATGCGGGTCAAATCATGGGTATGCTACAAAGGTCTGAAATCAAGCATATCAGGACTGTTAGCCGTAATTGGCATCCAGATGACAACGTGATGATGATGTACGTTGAGTTTGGAATGGATAATCAGTTTAGCAAGGATTTAAGTTCTGATACTAAGCGAGGTTTAATTAAAAAAGCTGAACGTGGATGGCTTCCTAACGCTATTTTGTCTCTTGGATATAAGCACAGTCCTTACAAAAAACTTGGTGATGAGGAAATTATTATTGATGAAGAAAAATTCTTTTTAGTTCAGCAGGGTTTGCAATTAGTAGCTTCAGGCAAAAAAACACCTGTTGAAACTCATCAATGGCTTATTGCTCAAGGATTAAAAGGTAGAAAAGGTGGGGATTTACCTCAGTCTACTTGGTACACAATGCTATCAGAACCGCTTTATTCAGGTAGCTTCGAGTATCCCATTGGAAGTGGCAAGATCTATGAATCCAAAGCACAGAAAGCTATAAGCTTGGAAGAATTTGACGCAATACAAGTTGCTCTAGGCAAAAAAGACAAGCCAAAACAAAAAAAACACTTCTTACCTTACACTGGTTTGATGAAGTGCGGTGAGTGTGGTTGCTCCATAACAGCAGAAAAGAAAAAGAAGACTCAAAAAAATGGTAACGTGCATCACTATGTTTATTATCGCTGTACAAAGAAAAAAGGTGACTGTAATCAACCTTGTACAAACGTCAATAAGTTAGAAAAACAATACAAATCAATTCTTTCAAGAATAAAAGTACCTCAAGCATTTCATGAATGGGCTTTAGATGAAATTAAGCTCGATCAACAAAAAGAAATTAGTGATAGGGGTCAAAGTTTGGAAAGAGCTAGAAAAGGCTATGATGACTTGCTTGAAGACATGGATAATCTTGTGGAAAAATATTTAGATGGTAAAGTTCCAGAGGATTACTACAATCGTAAGCTAGCTGAGTATGAAAAGAATAAAAAAGTACGTAAGAAAGTTTTAGATGGTATCGATCAACGAGTAGATGAACGCCTACAAGAAATTGAGGAGGACTTGGGTTTTGCTGTAACTGCTAGACAAAAGTTTGAAGATGGTGATGATTTTAAGCGACGTGATATTATTTCCCGTTTAGGCTCGAACCTTATCCTTACTAATCACTCACTAGATATAGAGCTAAAAAAGCCACTGAAAATGGTTGAAGAAATTGCAAAAGAAGTTAGAACTGTAGCAAAAAGGTTTGAACCTCTAGAAAATGCGGATAATTCAAGACAATTCAAGCTCTATTTGTCTGAAAATCCCGCAATGGGTAGAGTACGGGAGGGTGTTAGAACCTTATTCTCAAGCTATAAATATATTTGTGCACACTCAATTTGCAAAGTAAGACATCCTAATTGCTCTTCCAAATTGAATTCTATTTAAAACAAGAGGGATCATACTTATATTTTTCATCTTTCTTAAATAGTTAGCAAAAAGATCCCAATTAATGGTTAAAGACCCATCTAGATG
>Ga0163154_10007367_pt1 | contig 13120 bp, 24 predicted proteins | sample OliLakLV19MP9P1_FD_148649 | JGI IMG/M metagenome (GOLD analysis project Ga0163154, IMG submission 148649) | Freshwater microbial mat bacterial communities from Lake Vanda, McMurdo Dry Valleys, Antarctica - Oligotrophic Lake LV.19.MP9.P1 | ecosystem: Environmental > Aquatic > Freshwater > Lake >... | reverse complement strand
ATCCTGAAGGGGGCCAGTCGTCGGGTCACCGAGAAGAATGATGATGGTGATGAGGATGATGTGGACGCAATGGTGGAAACACCCATCGTTCGTCGCATCAGGGGATAAAGATAAGGGACCCGAAAGGGTCCCTGTTCTTTTTTGTGCCCAAAACAACAAACCAACGGGCACATGGAGTTCACATGAAATATCAATACCTCCTCGACGAGCTTTCAGCCGTGGTGCACGACGGCTACGCCACGCACCTCTTTGACGACCAGATCGTTGAGATAACCCCCCTTCCCGACGAGTGTTCGGATGTGAAGTTCAAGAACCACATGCCCATGCGCGTGGCTAAGTCCGAGGCCGCCTTCTTCGCCTTTGCAGGCGGCGGCATCCACCTGGCGTATGCCAATTACTCTGCCTCGGCCACCTACTCGGTGTGGAGGTCGACCAGTTCCGACTTTCCCATTCTCACCATTTCCGGTTCCCACGCGGTAGAACACTTGACCCAGAACACGAGGCCACACGAATACACGAGGCCATACAAATACACGAGGCCACACAAATACCAAACACCGCCGCCAATCAGAACAGCCACAAAAGAACCTCTGGACATCGCGTTCTTAGTCTTGATACCGCTGGCTTCCATGTCATGCCTGCTACTTCTTCTGATAATTGTTCTTCAAGCAGCCATCCAGGCGCTGAAATAACAAAAGGAGACAAAAGCCTCAACACTGGAAGTTCACCGTCCGCGAGGAATAAACAAGACAAGGGACCCGAAAGGGTCCCTGTTCTTTTTTGTGTCCAAAACAATCAACCAAGAGAGAGAGAGGGATTATGTTTTTAGGTCAATCCAGAGGAACGCGAACCATTCATATGGTAATTACCATCTATTTTCCTGATGGAACTTACAAGTGCGAGTGTTGGAATGGTCCTACTGTGACGAGTATCAAGAAGGGCGTTCGCCAACGATATCCAAAGATGAAGATGGATTACGGAACACCATTTGTAACTCTTTCATGGGGAGGACATTGAAATGAAAAAGTTCGTCAAGGGTGAGATTGTCGAAGTGGACCGTGATGGTGCTGGCGTTGATAGCGGCATGGTTGGAACCGTGATTGATTGGAACAAAGTTCCAATGAGGTACGATGGTATTCCTGATATCATCGGTCACTACAACGTTCCTGACAGAAAGAAAGAGATACCGTTCCGAACAATTCACAATCAAATCATCATCATGTTCAATGATCGACTCAAGAAGTTGGATGTGAACAAAAAGGAACACTGGAGGATATCAAAGACGACAACGACGAACCAATACATGTTGGTCACTCCATATCCCACAAGTGAAGGGGAAGCTCACAAGTATCGTCTCAAGGTCAATACTGACAGTGGTGCCGTGTGTTCGAGTGATGTAGCTATTCACGAAATTGGAAATCAATGGATTCCTGTTTCGTGGAAGGATATACCGAACCACATCCGTAAGGACTTCAAAGGAGAATAGAACTCAAGTAAAGCAAAGGACACTCTTTCGAGTGTCCTTGTTTTTTTGTACCTAATGAACAAGGAGTTCGAAATGGAAGATGAAGTCGAAGAAGAGTTTGTGTGGCCGAAAGAGCGTGGCGTGATGACTGAAATTACCCACACACAATTCGACTACATGCTCAACGTACTTCCTCCCGTCTGTGTAGATGGAATGTACGGCATGCTTGAAGCACAAGAACACGATGCCGATAACAAACCAGTTCGTCATTGGTTCAATGAAGCAAACGGAAAGTGTTGGTGTGTGTTGGGCATTCGCAACGAAGCGAATGTCGTATTCAAGAAGTACTGGACTGATTTCAACACAAACAAGCGGTAGAGAAATGAAAAGTCAATTTCTGGCAATCGGTTACAACGAAAAAAATGGCACGTTCGTGTCCACTCAACTGGATTACGATAAGACAATCCTTCCGACCAATACGGTCATCATCGATAAGATTCTCAAGCAATTCAAAATTCCCATCGACAAGATTCTTGTCGTTGAGATTCATATAGAAAACAAGACTCTGTACCCTGCCGTAATAAAAACTATCGACACCTAATGTCACAGGAATAACATGGCCAACGTTCGTCAGTTACGCAAACACAAGGAGTGGTTTCGTCCTGTTTTGTTGAGAGGAAGGAAAAGTTGTCCCAATTGTAATCACAAACTCCCTGATAGGGAAAGGGTGTGGAGTTGGGGGCAATACAACAGATCAACCTGGAAAACCATCATGCATTTCTGCAAGCATTGTTTCATTCAGGATATCAAACCCAACCTTGAACGTCACGTTGTTAGTTGCGATTGTTCGGTGGAACTCGTTGCCTATTCAAACAACTTGTTGCCCGAATGGCTCAATATTGACGATAACTGCAATATTCACGACAAGATTATATAACAAACAAACAAGAAGAAAAGAAGGCGGCAAAGAAATGAGTTCAGAAATCGTTGGATACGGTCGTTTCAATCTTACGTCCATGATTGTCGAACAGCATCAACTGGAGTTCACCAAGAACAATGGCAACTTCGTGTGGTCCCCCTGGATGACATTCACAGAGGAACAGGTGAATCACTACAAACTGATCTACGGTCACGAATCGACGAGTTTTCAGTTCATGGAATTGAAATTCGAGAGAGCAAGAGAATTGACCACTCTCTACAGCAACATTGTGTGGACAGAGACGACCTTTCAGGTCGTCTGCGAAATAGAGGAGTTTTTCACAAAGGAATACCAGAACATCCTCGATTCGACGGTTATCGAAAACATCTCGGACGAAGACGAAGACCACGACATCCTTCGTACTCGCGAGGAGAAGTTGGCTCTCCTCCTTCGTTACAACAAAACGACCGCCATCCTTCGTACTCGCGAGGAGAAGTTGGCTCTCCTCCTTCGTTACAAGGACACATTCGAGAGCAAAATCAAGTACCTCAACGAATATGGTGGCGTCATCAACAGTGGTATACCTCAGAGTGTGCCCGAGTTCAGCTCCCTTGATAGCGAAGAATACCGTCAGAGTACGATAGACTACGTGGAGGAGTATAACAAGACTGGAAAGAATCTGGCTCAACGCTATCTCGTTTTCTTGTACAGAGACAGTGCACCGATGAGTTTCGGTATTGGTTGGCATGTCATCAAGAACCAGAAAGAGTTGGTCTATGATGAACGTAACACGATGAATGGCGGTCTCGTCTGTCATATCTCGGGTCACGAGACGTTCACGGTAAACATGAGCGACCATGCCTGGGGTATCCACACTTGAGAGAATACGGGGGACGAAAGTCCCCCTGTTCTTTTTGTGTCTAATCAAAGGATAATATGGACAAAATACAAACACCAAAGTTACCACATCAAATCTCAGATAACGTGTGGTTAGTAAATTTCGAGGGATTTACGAGTTTATTGGTTTTGCATAAACCATTCAACCTTCGTTCTTTCCTTGAATTCGATTGGATGGAGAGATTTGGCATCGCTGATAAGTTTGAGAATGACAAGGCAGTTCGTCTTCTCAAGCTCAAATTGGGTTTGGTCAAGCCTAAGAATCCAAAGTACCTCAAGCATAAGAATTACAACAAGAGGAGTAAGAAGAGGTGGTGAAAGACACTGAAACCCTCAAGAAAACCGCACGAAGTGTTCTTTCGGTTGCGAACGAGTTCGTGAACGAATTAGTACCTGGTGTGGTCATCGAAGAGAATCCCGTTTCCTTGGCGATGAGTATGTCCATCGTTCACCTGTTGACGATGAATAGTGCATTCCTCATGGAATTGGCCAGCGAACGCATCAAGTCTGTCGAAGACACGTTGCTCTCCAATTCCGTCGAGTTGGAGAGAAAAATCAACATCGTCGAGAAGAATCTCGACATCATCGAGAACAAATTCAATACGTTACAGAACCAGATGAAGGCAAACCTTGGTGGTATTTATCAAGGATTCGCCTTTCTCAAAGATAACGAGATTCCAAGGAAGAGTGTAACAACATTTTCAGAATACAATGAGGTCAATAACGAATCTGTCAAGCCCGCAACCAATTTGATAGACCTTTCTGCCACTATCAGTGTAAACGACGGCAAACCAGCGATTGCCACTATGAAGGCTGTAGCCGCTGAACCTTTGAAATTCCCTCCTTTCAAGACTACTGAGCGTTGGGAGAACATTGCGGGTTATCCCGTTGGCTACAAAATCTCTACATATGGCACGGTGCACAGTTTCAAGAAACGTGGCCGTCGTGGTGACAAGGGGGAATTTACCAAGGAACCCACGGTTCTCAAGGTGAGTGGCGAAGGACAGGTAAGTCTACTGACGACTCGTGGAATTCGTTCCTCCGAGTACGTTGCTAACTTAGTTCTTAAGACATTTGTCGGTCTTCCTCCGAGCACACGACACTTCGTCCTTCATAAGGATGGTAACATTTACAACTTCCATCTGTGGAATTTGGAGTGGAGCAAGGAAGAGTGACCAGAACAAAGGGAGATTCAGCAATGAATCTCCCTTTGTTTTTTTGTGTCCTTGAATAAGGAGAATTCTTATGCCCTCATTGACTCGTGATTCCATTTACTGGCCCGGACCAGTAGGAACATCCAAAGAAAAGAAAATCTTCCGAACACTGACTTACCAGGAATGGCAAGAACAAATCGGAGAACTCGACAATATCAATCGCAATCGTCCCAAATCGGAAGAGTGGGACTATTGGTCTTCGGGATACTGTCCTGAGGATGCAGCTCAAGAACTTTATGACTGGAATGACCCCAATGACGAACGAGCTTACTAAACAGAAAAGCCAAAGGAACCTGATATGACCTTCAATCCAGGGGATAGGGTGCGTTTGACTGGCAAGTTTCTTCGTAATACCGGGCAGGTCAAGGGGCGTGAAGCGGTTGCTTGTTGGACTGTACAAACGTGTTCGTGCGCACAAGGAATGTGCGGTAACCCGACCTATACGCTTACAAATCAGTCGGCAGACACATCCTACTATACAGTAGACGAATTGAAAGAGCAACCGTGCTTATATTGGCGCCGCATTGCCTCAAGCAATCTCGAAAAGGTGCCCGGAACTGCGTAAACCGCTGAACAAGAATTGGAAAAACCATGAACTCGTGCAAGTATTTACTGTTACGCCTAGAAACCATCCAACAGCTCAAGAAGCTCAAGAAGGAAGTCGACCCTGCGTCAGGGATAACTATATGTGTTCGGCGGGGTGTCGCAGCCGACAACCCCAATCAGAAAAACGACAACAAAAACCGACCCTGGATCACAGTGGAGACCTGTGACGAAATGGACACCTTACTAACGACCCTGATCGCCACCCAGGTCATGAGCCTCGCACACTGGAAGCGCTCCACTGAAGAAGATATTCTCGAAGCCCAGCAAGCCCTCGCGACGCTTGCAGCCACACCACTGAAGTAACAGGAGGTTCGGATGAGAACGCTACTGGAAACCGTCGACACGGGCCGCGTGCGCATCGTCAACGGGGCCAACTGGCCGATCGTGAGTACGCTTCATCGGGAGCGGATGAATGGCCGGGTGACCTATGTGGTTACCCGGGACCTGTGCAATGGGGTTCCTACGGGATCCAGCGTGCACAAACGGTTGTACGAGGCGAAAGCCTCCCTGCACAAGGATTAAAACCATGAACAAGTATTATTACGAGCCCTGCTTCGCTCCCTCCCCTGTTCCTCCCAGCGTCGAACCACGCTTCAATAACGATGATGTCATTGGAGCACAACGAGGTGTTCACATCATCGAAATGGACAGCTCGCCGGTCCACGAAATGTGGGCTGTTCAAGTCAATGTGCATTCCCGTGGCCTGCCCACATTCTACTTGGACCGAAACGTCCAAGGCTTCTCTTCTAAAGGGCCGAACGAAGCACTCATTCTTCGTATCGTAGACCCACTCAACCTCCTGAAAATTACAGACATCACCTTCTGTGCTCAAAAGATTTGAAAAACAACGAAACAACACAAACACAATCGAAAAAAGTAAATCGTTTGACGACACTTCCGACGGGTTTGTAACCCATCGAAACACCGGGCGGCCAAAAAAAGGCTTGCCCGGTGTTTTTTTTGGTTGTCGGGCAAGCGCTAGTGCTTAGATTGTTTATCGGACCCTCGGGTCAACGACCGCAAGCGCCGACATAATTTGCGATTAGGATCAAAGGTGGCACGTTGTTGCCTTTGAACGAGTTAGTCTAAATTTAGTATGTGAAGGACAAGAACATCATGACGAACATCAATACCAACGTCAACAATACCGGCATCGACCTCCAGGCGCTCCTCAAGAACGTTCAGAATAAGCGCACCAATGCCAAGGCTGTTCCGACCGAGACTCAGCGTGAGAAGGTCTATGACCCGCACGGCAACAGTCACGCTTTTCAGTTCGGTTCGTCCCCCGCATGGTGGGATCGTAAGGGCAAGGCCATTCTGCCCAAGTTCAACGCTGACCCTGTGTATCTCTTGGAAAAGGCTGGTGGCAACTTCGACACTGAGAAGGTGACTCTCGGTTACTTCTCGGATGGTCAGTGGGTTGAGCTGGACAACGCCCGTGGTGTCATCCGTACCGATCGTAAGGGTACGAGTGCGGTGCTCACGAGCAACGTCACCAGGGAGTATAACACGATGTCGTATCGTGACATCGTGAAGCTGCCCGAGTTCCTTAGGGACGAGGATGGCAGCAAGGTTCCCTTCGAGATCGACCTCAACGACTTCGAGCGGAACGGCCAGAATCCGGTTCGTGATATGCTTCAGGACCAGGAGCAGTTCTCGAAGCGCGACCTCAACGACAACCCCAAGGTTCTCCTCGGTGATCTTCTCACCCCGTGGGGCTGTTCAGTGTGGCAGAATGGGCGTCAGCTCACGTTCCAGTATCTGGTGGGTAACATCTTCCCGAACGTCAACGACAAGAAGGACAAGTATGAGGTTTACCTCACCATCATGTCCTCCATGGATGGGACGGCCGCGACCAAGTTCTTCCTGACGATTCAGCGTGTCGTCTGCAAGAACACCAATGCCCACGCCATCGCCAATGGTTGGATGCCCATCGCCAACAGCCAGAAGCTCCAGCAGTCCATCAAGCGTACGGCCAACATGGCCGACAATCTGCCGAACTGGCACCGTAGCATGCTGGAGGTTCTGACGGGTTCAGCGGCCTTCCAGCGTGCCTTCACCAATCTCTCGAATCGTCCCATCACCAACATGGCCGATGTTGGTGATTGTGTTCAGGAGGTCTTCAAGCTCGACTTGGAGGCCAAGGGTCAGGGCAAGCGTGGTATGGGTACCTTCGAGCGTGTTCTCCAGACCATGCTCAACCCCATGTACGGTCAGACCGACCGTGCCACCAATTGGTTGGAGGTGTACAACGGTTTGACCGCGTACATCACCCACGAGCGTCAGGTCAACAACCTCCCCGATGGTGACGAGGGCAATCGTCAGCGTGAGGAGAAGTTGGCCTACAAGATCCAGGTCGAGAACGATGACAAGATCGCCAAGGCGTGGAATGTCGTTCAGAAGTACGCTGGTGTCCCCAAGCAGGAGCAAGTCCACATGAATGTGGATTCGAGCTTCGCTGACCGTACCGCAGCATAATAGCTGCTAATCCCTAAAAAGGGAAATGCCCCGGAGGTTCACACCCTCCGGGGTTTTTTTGTGTCCAATAGACCTCACAACCATTGTCAGGAGTAATATGGGAGTTCACAATTACAATGACCTCAAGACACACATTGGACATAAGTTTCAGTGTGTATCTTACGGTCCCGATATCGATAACGTTTCATTGGAGTGTGTCACCTGTTGCGAGGTGATGATTGACTTCAATCCTGAAATTCCTGACGAAATCGAACCCGAACACGAAATAACCGAAGCTCAACAGGAAGCGCGTGATCAACGTGAACGCATGGATGACACGATGGATATGTATCGGATAGCTGGCATTGATGGGTAAATTACCTCAGGACATCGAAAGGTGTCCTGGTCTTTTTTTTGATTCAAAATCAGCGAGATAGAAGAACCAAAAACTAAAAACAAGGAATGGACCATGTATATGATCTGTGATGGAAACGGATATGCGTTGACCTCTGGCGTGCAGGAGCACGAAATAGAGGCAATGGCACAGTCAATGGCAACACAACGTGGAGAAAGTGTCTGGGTTTCGACGATGGTTTCGGACGAGGATGATATAGGCAATGAGTACGAACCTCAGACAAAAGCTGATGTTACGGAATGGAAAACGGTTGCAACGTATGTTGCAACGTTCGGGAACGGCAAAACGGATGGAGCCTGTGATGTTGAGGTTCAGATTGGTTGCCTTGGCACAGGGTCTTATCAACTGTGGTTCGTAAGGACTGAAGACGCTTATGGAGGCAATGATGATGCCTCGGACGAGGCCTACTTCAGCCGTGGAGCGGCTGTGGATGCAGCCAACTCTATGGTAACCGAGAAAGACGAGGGACTTGGAATGAACGCGGTGGGCTGGCTTGCCTACGCTGCGACACAAGACGAAAACGACAAGGATGAAATAGTATGACCAGGAATATCCGCTCGTTCCACTTTTCGACAGGCGACACCAACTGGGAAGAGTACGGCGGCGTGTGGGCCAAAGAAGTACGCCCCCGCGTCTACCACTTCATCAGTTGGGAAGTAGACGACGAGAATAAATCGGCAAAACCGTGGGGGTGGGTACCTCTCTCAGAAGTCGACTTGCTGGCCATCCCCCAGAAAAATATCGAATCAGCCTTGAAAAGCTACGGCCTTGCATTCGGCGAGGATGGGCTGGTCGACGGCTACTCAGGCATTGTCATGGTTTCCTGGGATGATGATGATAAGCGGATGGATGAAGTCGTAGCTGACATCTGTCGAAGTTACGGTTTCCGTGCCCCGTTGGACGAGAGCTACGGAAAGGCGCCCGTCAAGATGCTGAGCGCTATGGCCTTGTACTCAGAGCAACTCGCACGCGGTCGTCGCGTAGGCCGCTGGGATCTCGAAACAAGTATGTACGGCACCGCAACGCATAGTGAACTAATGGAACGGACGGTTAATAAGATCGGAAGTACCGCTGTTGAGATTATGCGCGGCGATATTGACTCAGCCCTGCGACGATTAGATGGAAGCTCACGCTTCGATGTGCTGTACAACGACGCCGACAACCATGAAGTTCTCACTGAGTGGGAAGTAAAATGGCGTGGCCACAACAACCCAAGGATGAAATAGTATGAATAAAGCCAAGACTATGATAACGGACAAGTGCAACCACGAGCCCAACGAAGATACGTTCCAGATCGCCGAGGGGTACAGCACAGAACGTGAGTGTGTGGTCAACGTCTGCTGTAAGCATTGCGGAAAGTGTGGGTCGATGGCTTTCGACCTGCACAATGCCACATTCGATGACGGGATGATGGTTGTCGCCGACGAGGACCGGGACGAAACCGAAAAGAAGACGGTAACCCTTATCGAAAAACAAAACTGGACCCCTGAGACTCTTGAACGACTGTACTCAGACTTCATTGACGTTCAGGATCTTCACTCGCGCCTGCTAGGATTCCTGGAAGAAATAGCCCGGCTGGAAAACGAACAAAGTAAGGAAGACTGGCAGGAAAACAAACCGGAAGCCGAAGAAAACGAAGAGGAAGGAGTAAATAACATGGCCATTATAAGAGGATATAGAACCTACTTGATTGACGGCGAATACCGAAAGGCGTCCAGCGCTTGGGACGCCTACGTTGGGAACCAGAGTGTTCGCGAATTTCTCGCGAACTCGCACCCATTGGCGGGGCGAGAGGCCGTCGAGGCCTACGTCTGCGACGCTGCCAACACGGACACGGATGCCTTGAGTTACGATAGCCTAAAAAACCTGGAGAACGCGCTTCTAGAGTTTATCGAGGCCAATAGTACCGCAACTCGGTCGACAAGGAGTAAATAACATGGCTCTTACCCGAAGACCACGTCATGGTGATGTGGTGCAATTCAATTATCCCAATCGCAAAAAAATCGTAAACGTCACTATCGGCTTCGCTACCGATGACGGGCTCGCCCGCGACGAAGGCGGCTCTACCCTCTTTATCTGGGGGTTCAATAACAACACCGAGTTGAATAAGCTTGCAACCATTATCGAGGAAGGCCCGGACGTTCCTGATGAAAGGAGCAGCTTGGACCTTCTTCATGATGGCAGTCCTTACGTCCCCAAAGGTATATCCGAATTCTGAAAAAAGAGGAATAGTATGTTTCTTACAAAAGAACAAATGAATGAGTCTTTGGAGAAAGATAAGAAGAAAATCGTTCTTACTTGGCTCACCTACAATGCTCACGTCATTCTCAAAGAGAGCAATCTCGTTTGGGACGACGCTTCGACGAAGTTGGCGGAGGAAGTTGGTAACAACTTCGAACTCCATGATGAAGAATATACCATCCACGAGGATGTGTACGAATTGACTTTTGAATACTGTACCAAAATGGCAGGGTAACATGACAACAGTCAAGACGACTTACAAAGGACCGACCGAGACTCAGGGCGCACGAATCGTGGTTACGGGCTACGACCCCAGCGGCAACAAGAGACGGATGATCGTTGGGTACTATCACGATGCCCCCGATGCGCACGATGCCCCCGATGCGCACGATGTTGCGCTACGCCGGTGGTGTATTCGATGGAAGGTCGAAGGTCGGTTCGTGCGCGGCGAGTGCTCGCACAATTCGTGGCTCTACTTGGACGCCGACCGGAATCGGCTGACTCAAGTCTTTGCAAGAGAAGTTGCGCGCTAGTAAAGAACAGGGACTCGAAAGGGTCCCTGTTCTTTTTTTGTCCTTTGAACTCTGGTTCAAGAAAAGAACAAAAAAGGTGCCTCAGTTACTATTCTGGATTCTGACACATCTGAGGAGGTTTCAGAAGTACCTGTTGAATTGACCAAAAACAACACTGGAGACGAAAAATGACAACATCGAGAGAGAAAGCTGTTCGGGATATTCTAACTATCTCCGACACTTACATTCGAGAACTGACCAAACGAATGGGAGAGCTTGACCCTAACTGGCACGCTCGCACTCAAATCATGGTCCTAAATGCTGCGCAGTTTGCGGCAGATTTGGATCAAGCATACGACCTTGCGATTTCTCTAAGGAAAGAATTGCAAAACAATGTCGTGGTTCCCTTGGTAAAGATGACCACGAATGACAATGAACCTCCAAAGGTGGAGGTTGGTAAATCCCCTGCTCCAAAGAAGGGATCAAAGATGTTTACTCGTTTGTGGCTTGACCTTCACAACGATGACGTGGAAGACCCCAATCCTTCACGTCCCGGTCCTCGTGCAGTATAACCTTCAACCAACATCCCTTCATCGCAAGTAGGGGTACTCCAACGTCCAATTCTTGGATGTTCTAGGGATTCTGTTTCCTAGAAAGCCTGATTGCGTGCCCTACTTGCGTTTCCAAGTCGCAGATAATAAAGAAATCTATTATCTCCTTGGAAATTTTGTCAACCACGCGAGAAAGTAAAAGAGTCGGTTCGGCAACCTCACAAATGGATACTCTTCCGAAGGGTAGTCACAGGAGGTCTTGGTATTCCCATACCATGGTAACCGTTAGATGGCTGACGTTCAGTGTCAGAAAGAATGTATTACATCATTTTCGCGGCTTGCCGACATTGTTCGAAAAATAGAAGCCTAGACTGCCGTTTACACCAAAACAGGACAATTCAGTCTTTGTTTTTTCTTTGAAGTTTTGTGTGTCAAATATTCAAGGAAAGTAGATTCTGTCAAAAATCGCAAGGATAAGTTCCTTGCATTCAGGGAAATAATTCAAATGAAAAAAACAACAAACAAACTCGAAGCAAACGAAGTTGAAGCAAACAAACTCGAAGCAAACAAACTCGAAGCAAACAAACTCGAAGCAAACAAACTCGAAGCAAACAAACTCGAAGTCAGCGAAGTCCTTCAACGTCTCGTCGTTCGTTTTGAGAGACCAAATTCCTGGTGTCAAAAGCGAGACCGTGTCGGCGATTCCGTGTGTTTGTCAAGAGGGATCAGTCTCGAATGTCTAGAGGTTGCCCGTCTTTCTACGAGGGAGATGACCTCTTCTTTGTCCGACCAAGTTCATACGCGCATCAAGGAAGTGATTAACCTTCCCAATTACATGGGAATCATTGACTTCAACGATCACTATGCACGCAATCGCGAACAAATTGTTGAAGCTGTAAAAAAAGCCATCGAATACGAAAAAACGGAGTAAACAATGTCGATGCCTCAGAAACTTCAGGAAGTCATCCTGAAAATCGAAAAACTCAAAAGGCTTAGTTCTTCTCAGAACGTCAATGAAGCTGCCAACGCAATGGCCATGGCAGCTAAACTCATGGCTCAATATCAGCTTCGGGAGGCTGATATTTCCCTTCCTGGTCAAGAAGAGGAGTTGAAGGTTAGTGTCTTTAATATCTACGAAAGCAAGACACGCATCGAATGGCAAGAACATATTGCGATGGGTCTTGGAGAAATGTTCTCATGTAAGGTGTTTGCCTCTGGTAACGGCATGAAACTATTCGGTTCCACGAACGACAGCAACACTGTCGTTTACATCTTCAAGCTCATTCTCAACGAGATTGAATTCTATTGCACAGAAATGTGGAATTGCTACGGCAAACTCATAAAGGAGGATGGAAAGAGTTTTCAGAGTCGTTCGTGGAAGAATAGTTTTCGTTTGGGTTGTGGCATTGCAATCGCTCAACGATTGCGCGCAATGAAACCTGAACTCATGAGGGAAACAGGAGTTCGAGCACTGGTCGTTTACGACCAGAAAAAGTCCCTCATCGATAAGTGGATTTCTTCTCTTCAATGGAGACAACTTCCTGTCATCAATAAAATCACCAATCAGAATGGATACAATGTTGGTAAGGAGGCCGGAAAGCGTGTCAACATTGGTGACCAAGCTGAGGGAGAAATCAAACAAACTCATCAACTCGAAGACCATTCGTCCTGATATGAAAGAAATATGAGAGTTGTGGATATTTCCTTGTAATTAGGAGTTAATATGAAGTTTAGTAACACCATGACGAAGACTCTCGCCGAGATCATTCACAGCGACGCCGATGAGCGTATCGCTGTGCGGACCCTGAGGGTCCGCGAGATCATCCTCGCCGTGCTGCCCAAC
>Ga0163154_10007366_pt1 | contig 13121 bp, 8 predicted proteins | sample OliLakLV19MP9P1_FD_148649 | JGI IMG/M metagenome (GOLD analysis project Ga0163154, IMG submission 148649) | Freshwater microbial mat bacterial communities from Lake Vanda, McMurdo Dry Valleys, Antarctica - Oligotrophic Lake LV.19.MP9.P1 | ecosystem: Environmental > Aquatic > Freshwater > Lake >... | reverse complement strand
AAGGTTTTTGCCTACGAAACGCGCTATAACGCGACGGCGGCGTCGGAGAAACTCTCCACCTGGGACGCGCTGCACCGCGGAATGGGGGATACGTCAACGGCCAAGATCCTCGACGTCGAAGCGTTGAGCGCCCAGCGCGCCGCCCTCAGCGCCGCCGCGGATGCGTACAGCAAACGCTGCCATACATATTGGACAACCGACGTTCCAGAGAAATTGGAAGTCAGCATCGAATCGTGGCGATCGATTTTTTTCGAAGGCGAGCAGCGCCGTAAACTCAACACTGAAGACATCAACGAGGACATCCAGGCACTCGTTGATTCCTTGACCCTCTCGGCTGAGCAGGTGGCCGCATTCTTGCCGAAAGATGCTCAGGCGACGGCGAGCGCAGAACGTGCGGGACTGAAGGAGTCGTTGAAGCGACTGGATGGGGACTATAAAGATCGCGTGAAAAAGCGGATTCGCAGCTGGCGAGAATTGAGCGATGACTCGATTGAAGCACGGCGACAGTTGCTCGCCCTCAAGGCTTCGGAATTTCAGGATGAGTACCTTCTCCAGGCCGACCTGAGATCGAAAGACATGGTCCGGAAATATTGGCGCGATGTCACTTTGAAAATGCTGGAAGCGCTGGCCGGCGAGTCCAGCGCTAAATCGCGAGATGCCAGGCTTTCGCTGGCACGGAAATGTGATGTGTTCCCCCTTGCGCCGCTCGAGCGAAACGGCAAGCGGCGGCCGATGCTTAATCCGGCAGAACTGGCACCGATCCAAGATTTACTGCAGCAGGCCGGCACCGCAAGGCAAACCGCTGGAACTGAAGTGGGCCTGGGAAAGCGAATTCAAGACGGGGGAAATACGGATGACGACGAGGTCAATCAACAATTGGATGCGTTGCGCGGAAAGCTTAGCGCAGCCGAACTGCAGTGGATCGATTCATTGAGGGTCGTGACCGAAAGCCTGGGAAATGGGGCGCCCAAATCCTGCAAGATTTCGGTGCTTGCCGCAAGCGACCAGGCGAAACTTCGCGAGAAGCGCGCCGTCAAACAGCCGCTTGATGATCAGTCGCTGCTGCTTACCGAGGGCGACCTGCCACCGGCCAATAAATCAGGCGTCACACCCCTGCCGGCAAGCAAGAAACCGCTGCAAACCGTTTCGGTGCCCGGCAAATCACTGAAGATTAAGAAATTTGTAAATCCAGAAGATGAAACAGCCGGTCGCTCCGTCGACGTGATTACAGTCGAAGGGGAGTGGGCGGCGATCGCCATGTTGCACACGCTTTACAGCCTTCGTACGGGTGACGGCAAAGTGTGGCATGTTGAACTCATAAGCAACAACCGGTCTGTGTGGCTGCAGCTTGAATTCGAGGAACCGCTTCCTCCGCTCGCTGCCTGGCCCGACCCCGCAAAATTCATCGCAAGATAATCGGATTTCCGATGCCTCCATCATTATTCAAACGCGTGAAAGGATTCTTCGGCACCGGCACGGAATCCGCCGGGCCGCTTGCGGTGGCGGGGTTCGGCAAGCATCCGGGGTGGGACGATCATGTCGATAATCTCGGCCAATTGACCCCGGCACTTGCCGAAGTCAGACGCGCCCTTTACATCGACGGCATCGGCGGAAACATCGATTCGGGCGCCTGGGATAAATTGCCCGATGCACATCGGCTGAACGGGTTCGCCCACAACTTCGTGTGGCATCTCGGGAAAGATATCATCGTGGGTCGCATCTGGTCGTCGAAGGACGGCAAGGGGCGAAGTCGCTATCCAATGATCGTCTGTGTTCATGGCGCGACGGGATCGGCTGGCGATCTCATCGAAAAATCGTTCGCGATGCTCTCCGATTGGGAAGCACGGTTTCGAAGCGCAACCAGTGAAACTCAAGCGCGCGAGGCGATGCGGGAAGCCCAGGCCGAGCTGGCGTCTCTCACACTCAAGCCTGACGACTTCAAGGGAATTCCCGATGCGCTGGCCACGCTGGCGCCCCAAATCGATTTGGGTGCCAGCGGCCTCGGAGTGCTCGCGGTTCTTTATCACGTCGATCGCGAGTTGGGCGCTTATGTTTCTGGAAAAAGCGAACAATCCCGTCTCGCCCGCCCTTCACATTTGCGAGCCCCGGCGGGCGCGGGTTCGGTTTCGGAGAGGGCTACGCTTTGGACGCGATTCTTCACCCGATCGATCAAACTCAACGCGCCATTTCTGCTGCTGTTTCGCGACGATACTTCCTGGATCGACGTGATCGCCGGAAGTCCGTCGGCGACTCAAATTTTCTGCCTGTGCGCCTCTCCCGCCGCAGTACCGCTTGTCACGGACATTCCCTGGAATCTTCCCGAAGATTTCATCGTCCGATCCAAGGAGCGCATCGCTGCGGCACAGGCTTCGAGTGTGTCATGATGCTCATGATTCCAAGATTGAAACTTTTGAAAAACTTGCAGATCGCCGTAGCTCGCGATGGAAATGCCGCCGGAACAGCGTCAATTGTCTCTCGCTGCCGGTTTTTCATCCCGCCCGGCAGTTGTTCAAGGGCACCTTCGCAATGGCGCGATGAACGAACGATTGTGTGATAATGTTAGATATCCAATGTTCGAATCACTCACCAGCCGCCGATATCTGCTTCCATTCAAGGCCGCGCGCCTGCCGCAGCAATTCACCGAAGTGCTGGTGATCGGCGGAGGCGTTGCCGGTCTGCGCAGCGCGATCGCCGCGGCCGACGGTGGGGCGGAAGTGCTTTTATTGACCAAGGACACCATCGCCGAATCGAACACCTGGTATGCCCAAGGCGGTATCGCCGCGGTGCTGCAGCCGCTCGATTCGGTCGAATCGCACGTGAAGGACACCCTCGATTGCGGCGTCGGGTTGTGCGACGAAGCGGTGGTGCGAACGGTGATCAGCGAAGGGCCCAAACGCGTTTTGGAGTTGCTGGAATGGAACATGCGTTTCGACAAGAAGCCTGGCAATCCTTACGACCTCGCGTTTGGTCTGGAAGGCGGGCACAGCTTCGCCCGGATCCTGCATTCGTTTGGTGATGCGACGGGTAAAGAACTCGCACAAACGCTTATCAACACCGTGCGATCGCGCGAATCGATTCGCATCTCTGAGACAACGTTCGTCATCGACCTGATTTCCGACGAAGGCAAGTGCCTGGGCGCGCTTGCGCTCATCGGTGATCAAACAACCATTATCTGGGCCCGTCGCACGATCCTGGCGAGCGGCGGGGCGGGGCAGCTTTACCGCGAGTCGACCAATCCGCGCATTGCCACTGCCGATGGGCATGCGATGGCCTACCGCGCCGGCGCGCGCGTCAAGGACATGGAGATGGTGCAATTCCATCCCACCACGCTGTACGTCGCCGGTTCGGCGCGTGCCCTGATCACCGAAGCGGTGCGCGGCGAAGGGGCCCATCTCGTGGATCGCAATGCCTACCGATTCATGTTGGATTATCACCCGATGGGCGAACTCGCGCCGCGCGACGTTGTCAGCCGGGCGATCGTCGAACAGATCCGCAAAACGAATTACACGCACGTCTATCTCGATGTACGGCATCTTCCCACGCAAAAGTTCCGCGACCGCTTTCCGCAACTGGCGATGCTGTGCGATCAATTCGAAATCGATGTCAGCAAGGATTTGATCCCGATCCATCCTTCCGCCCACTACATGATCGGCGGCGTGGACGTGGACGAATTGGGCAGAACGAGCGTTGACGGACTTTATGCGATCGGTGAAGCCAGCTGCTCGGGCTTGCACGGCGCGAACCGTCTGGCGAGCAACTCGCTTCTCGAAGGCCTCACCTTTGGCACGCGCGCCGGCCAGAGCGCTGCCGAAGGGGCGCTGCAGAACAAGATTCGATTTCCCCAGGAGCTTGAACACAAAATCGACCGATCCGCTAAAACCGAGCTCGACGTCACCGATGTCAAAAGTTCTCTGCGTAGCGTGATGTGGCGAAACGTCGGCATCGAACGCACCGGCGACCGTCTGGCAGAGACGCGCGAGATCATCGCTTTTTGGAGTCGCTACGTCATGGACAAATCATTCATGCCCAGCCAGCTCGGGCGGGAATCCACCGTGGCCGGTTGGGAGCTGCAGAATATGCTGACGACCTGCTTTCTGGTGACCACAGCAGCCAACGCGCGAACGGAATCTCGCGGGGCACACTATCGAGTCGATCACCCGCGCCGCGACGACGAGCACTGGCGCATGCACCTGGTCTGGCAGCGCCCGATGGAGACGCCGCTTTCAGAAAAAATCTGACGAGGCCCGAACAGGACGTGAAGATTTCCCGACTGATGTGCATGTTCATCGATGCACCCGACTTTTCTGGAAGTGCACGCGACTTTCCTTATTCGCATCGGCGGTATGACGATTGCTTCTCCACAAGCATCTCTAACCGGAGGCTTTATGATCGAGCAAAAGCAATCTCACCCCGACAAATCGACCCATCGCAACGCTTCGAAACCCGGTAGCGATCCGGTCGACACGGATAAAACTGTTCTCAGCGGAGATTTTGGCGTGAGCGAGTCGAAGACGATCGAACGGGATTACACCTCTAAAAACACGAAGTCTCACGATCCCGGAAATGCGCAGCCCCGAGCAGGAGAAGACGATGATCGCCAAAGCGGGGTCGGGGCAAACCGATCGGGCGTCGGGTCCGGCAGCGGAGGCGATATCGATACGGATATTGTTGGACTCGATGGGCGCGGCTTGGCGGCAAACGTCCCGGATACCCGCCCCGACCGATCAATTGATAAAAAAAAAACGCCAGATTCGGATTCGGATGAATGAAAATAACGCCGACGTGTTACGTTTCTTGGAAGTGTGCATTTAGGGCAAGTGCCAGTCGAACAAGAAATGACACCGGACTCGGCAAGTTAATTGCAGGCCTGCGCGTTGGCGAAGGAGTGCTGTTTCGTATTCGTATGAACCTCGCGCATCGATTCCTGTATCATTTGCGAGCATGTCAATTCAAGAGTCGGACGCCGCCGCACATTGGATCTGGAGTGACACAAGCCCGTTCGAGGGTGGGCAGGTCGCGCGTTTTCGTTTGACGTTTGAAGCCAAGCATCGTGCAGTGTGGAAGGGCTTTGCCGACACGTTTTATACGATCTTCATCAATGGCAAATCGCTGGGCATCGGACCGACGATCGGTATTGCAATGCTGCCCCGTTTAAGCGAGTGGGATTTCACGCCGCATCTGCATGTGGGAGTCAATGTTCTGGCGATCGAAGTGTGGTATGAAGCGCCGGGTGCGCCGGATGTCGATCCTCTTTCCGCAGGATTGATCGGTTGGCTGTACGCGGATGATCAGACGTTTCCGACGGATGCGCGCTGGCGGGCGAAATCTGTGGGTAAGTTCACGCTCGCCACGCCCGAGCGACGCGGTTTTGGCGCTCGCCGGATCGTGATCGCCGATCTGCGCGGCGAGTCTGATGATTTTGTTCAGATCAACTTCGATGACTCAAACTGGATTGCACCAACGCTTCGCCCGCATCCTGATCCGAAGCGACCGATCTTCCGGGAAAGTTCGATTCCCAATCTGACTTGCACACCAAGAATGCCGACCTCGCTTATCGACGCCGGTATGGCCAACGGCAGTGACATCGAAATCCGAGCAGCCGAGCATATCGCACAGCGCATGATCGCCCAGAAGCTCTCCTCGACGCTCCTTCGAACGCACGACATGTCGGTGCTGGTTGCCGAAACGCCCCGGCTCCGCGTATACGGACTGCCACCTTCAGGTCCGCCGAGTTTTCCGATCCCTGTCGCTGTTGAATCGTCGGCGGACGGATATCTGGTTTTCGATATGGGGTTGCAGACGACCGGAAACGTTTGGGTCGACGTCGAAAGCACATCTGAACTGCACATCGATATCGGTTATGCCGACCATCTCCAGCATGGGCGGGTCAACCCGATGTTGCAGAACCATTTTTTCGCCGATCGAATCATTCTGGGCTCAGGTCGCCAGCGGGTGCACCTTCCGATGGATCGCGGGTTTCGGTACGTGCAGCTCACTTTCACCAGCGCCGCAATCCTTCATGCATTTCACGTTGCCGAGCACGTCTATCCGGCGGATGAAGTCGTGAGATTTCATTCATCGGATGCGACACTGAATGCCGTCTGGCAACTGGCTGTGGACACGGCCCATCAATGCTCGATCTGGAGCCACGTCGACAACGCCCGTCGCGAGCGGCAGGGATGGGGCGGGCCCGATCTTTATGCACAGATGCATGGGTTCTTTCACCTTCGCGGTGATCTGCGACTGACGCGAAAAATGCTTGAGGATTTTCTGGACTGCGCGGATGTCGACGGCTTCATACCCAATTGGGCGCCGGGCAGTTTTCGAGCGACGAAATGGATCAGCGGGCACGATCTCTGGTTCCCGCAGATCGCGTGGGATTACGTTCTATATTCGAACGATCGCGCGCTGGGCGAACGACTGCTGCGAGCGAGTGAAGCAGTCATGGCGTATTACGCGAAGCGACAAATCGGTGGCCTCTACGCAAAGGCCCACCCCGAGGCCATTCGCTGGGCGGAGTGGAACATGAATTCCGCCCAGGAAGTCTCGACGTGGGAGAATCTTCTGGCCATTCAATCGTGGCGGGCCGTCTCTCGGTTGCGAAAATATATGGACGCCGGCAGCGCCGACGCGGCAGATGTCGAAGCGCGGCGACTGTACGAGGCGGTGAACACTCAACTGTGGCATCCGGCTCATCAAGCGCTCGCACAAGGCACGCGCGACGACGGGACGCTTGTCGATCATGCCGGGCAGGTCGATAACGCCTACGCGCTGCTGAACGACTTGATTGTTCCCGCGCGTCGCGCCGCCGCATATCGTTTCTGCGCCGGGCCCAGCGAGACTTGGCCGACCGCTCGAAGCGGTTGGCAGGGTAATGGGCAAGGCGAGCGCGCCCGCTTTGATGCCCGAAAGCCTGTCGTGGCCGGCACACCCTTCGCAAGTTCGCTGTGCGCTCGTGCAATCCAACAAATGTCCCCTTCTGAGGCCATTCAATATATTCGCTATAACTTTGGCGCGATGCTTGATGAAGGGGAAGGCGGGTTATGGGAAATGTGGCCGGTGCATCAGCGCGAAGACGTCTCCTCCACTTGCTTCAGCCAGGGCTACGGCATTCATATCGCGGCAACCCTGATTCAGACGATCGTGGGCATCACGTTTTCCGAGCCGGGCGGGGCGGTGCTTCAATGGCGGCCAGTTGCGTGCGGATTGGCGTGGTTGGAAGCGCGCGTCGAAACGATCTTCGGTTCGGTATCCGTGCGGATGGAGGGAGAAGAATTCGGGTACGAAGTCCCGAGCGGGGTGTCACTGCTCATTGAAACATCACAGACGCCCCACCGCATAGTGGGCCCGGCGAAGCGTTCCTGCCGTCGCAATGATTAGAGATCGATGAATGACGGCTTTGATCGCCCAGCCTGAGCGTTATCGGTGGCCGGGTGGTCCGATTGTCGTGAATGCCGATATGCGACAGACATTCACGTCGCATCCTGCGCACTGCAATGGCGAAATCTCGGTAGAGGTCCTCAATGCCGATGGTTCGCCGCGCGACGAATATACAAACGCGGGAAAGGCGATCTTCGGGGGGAATACGCATTGCCGAGGTGCGATTCACGACGGCACGATTCGGTGTAAAGATCGATCTCTGGAAAATGCTGCGTGGCGAGATTGTGCGGCTGAAGTTTACCCTGACGCATGCGCGGCTGCTTACGATCGAGGCGAGGTCCGGCGAAACCGAAAAATGAGGGTGTGGGCGGCAAGAATCGCCAAATGGGAAAATTAGGCAGAAATCTGGTAGGCGAAGGGCTATTTCTGTAGAATGGCGGATCGCGCTTTGGACTTCGGCAATACTCTAAGAAACTGATACCGGCTTCGTTGTAAGCGTAAGAGGAGATGCTACATGAAACGACTCCGATTGTTTGTGGTCGCCATCGCCATCCAGGCGAGCAGCACATTTGCGCCCGCCGATACCCTGTGGATCAGAAGTGGTGACACCGGCGGAGGCGTGCCACGCGAAAACGTGAAGGTGCAGAAGGTCGAGAAGGAACAGATTTTCTATCTCGCCAACGGCAATCCCGCGCAGACACCGCTCGCCAACGTGGTTCGCATGCGCTTGGATGACGAGCCTGCCCTTAGCGCCGCCGAAGATGCGTACTTCGCGGGCAAATTCGATCAGGCCGCCGATACCTATACCAAGGCGCTGCGGGCCTCGAACAAGCCGTGGGTGCGCGACCGCTCGGCGGTTCGTTTGATCGAGTCTGCCAACAAGACCGGGCGATTCGATACTGCCCTTGTCGGATACGTTTACCTCGTCACGCGCGATGCGGGACTGGCGATGCAGAACAAGCCGGCGCTGCCCGAGGCGGGTTCGAATTTCCTGGCGCTGGGCATCAAAGAACTCGACAAGGCGCTCGGCGAAAAAAATGTCACGAACGAACAAAAACAGGCCTTACTAACCCTCAAGCTCGACCTTCAGCGCGTCTCCGGTGATGCCGCCGGTACGGAAGCGACCGTCGCCGAGCTGGGCAAAACCGCCCCCAGCAGCGGCGATGCCAGCAAGGGTGTGGGGAACAACAGCCAGGCGACCATTCAGATTTCGATCGCGCAGTTGGCGGTGGATCAAAAAAATTATGCAAAGGCGCGGGACACGATCGAGCAGAATCTGGAATCGTTCACCGATCCCAAGATGCAGGCCGACGCGCTGTTCGTGCTGGCCGAGGCGCGCTATGGGGCGCTCGGGGATAAATACGACAAGCCCGAGCTTCAGGATTGTGCCTTGGCCTATATGCGCGTCGTGGCGTTTTTCCAGAATCAAGCCGGCACCCCCCATGTACCCGAATCGCTTTACAAGACTGGCGAAATTCTCGAACGCCTCAGTGAGCCGCGCGAAGCGCTCCGCGTGTTTGAGGACCTCGCCGCTCGCTATCCCAATTCGTCAGTGGGCCCGAAAGCGACATCGGCAGTGACCCGACTCAAGGCACCGCCGGCACAGTGAAAATATGGAGCCTGCGGATGCACCGTGATTCGCTACGTTCGGCAGGCGGTTACATTTCACATTGGTTTGACTCGTATCGCGCGTCAATAATTCTATTTCTCGGTTTTTACTTCCTTCATCGACCCAACCTCCCGGTTCTCCATGCACGACCTCATCCAACGCAATAAGCGCAAGCTAGTGGCCGTCTTTCTTGTCGTACTCATGATTGCATTCCTGCTTCCGGCGGGGATGGGAAGTTTGGGAACAAACAATCCCGTGGTCGGCAAGATCGGGGACGAAGAAATCCTCAACAACGAGTGGGCGAGCCATCGACAGCAATGGGATGTGCTCACGCGCCTGCCGTTCAAAGGCTCTCAGGTTCCTTATGCATTTCGCCTGGCTTCCCCCGAGGAATTTCAGATGATTCGCTACCTGCAGCAACTGGGTCGGCCCATGCGACCGCCTTACATTGTCCAGCAGATTGAAGAGCATCCTGATGCGTGGATGCTGCTCGTGCGCGAAGCGCGGGCGATGGGCCTGCGCGTCAACTCGATCGACGTCGAGCGGGCAATGACTGAAGAAGTGCAAATCCCCGCCAATTTCGATCAGGATCAGCTCGCGATGCTTCAGGAAGCGGTCGGGAACCTGCTGTTGGTCGGCCAGTCCATGGCGCGGATCGCCGACAACGTGAAAGTGAGCGCGCCGATGCGTCGGCATGCCAAGGCGGAATCGTCGCAGCGGATTGACGTGAATCTGGTTGAACTCAACGCCCTTGAGTATCTCGCTAAAGTGCCGGCCCCGACCACGCAACAAGTCGAAAAGCAGTTTGCTGATTTTGGAAGCGACGCGCCGGGAGAGATCGATTCCCAGCGGAATCCGTTCGGCTTTGGATATCGCGTGCCCGATCGCGTCAAACTGCAATTTGTGATGGTCGCGCGGCAATCCGCGCGAGAGGCGGCTGTCAAATCGCGCGACACCTACTCCTGGACAGTCGAAGCCCGCAAGGACTATCTCAAGAATCCCGCGCGCTTCATGACCACCGCGCCCGCCAGCACGCAGTCCAGCTCGTTTGACCTTAGCAGCCCTGCCCCGGCATCTCAGCCCACGATGCAGCCTTTCGAACAAGTGCGCGACACGATCGTCGAGCGCCTCATCGGCGTCGAGGCCGAGAAGCTTCAGGCGGCGGTGCTTTCGAAGGTCAACGCCAAGTTCACCAGCGATTACAACGCCCACTCCAGCAAAAAGCCGACCAGCCAGCCCACGACTGCCACCGGTTTTACGTCCTTCGCCTATCTCCAGACTTTGCGCGATCTCATTCAGCAGGAAGACGGCGTGACGCTCACGATCGCAGACGTGCCGGAATTCAAGACCAGCGAGGAGTTGGCGGGGATCGAATCGATTGGTCAGGCCAGCGTGCAGAACGTGGGTTTCGCCAGCTATGCCCTGGAACTGGCCGAGCCGCTTGTGCCCGCCGATCGCAAAAACAACAGCAGCGTCTTGCCGCTGTTCAAGGCGTCACAAGTTCTGACGGACGATCAGGACAATGCCTATATCTTTCGCCTGACCGACGCCCAAGCCGCCCACAAGCCCGCCTCGGCGGATGAAGCCCGCGCCAAGATCGAAGCGGATTTGAATAACCAGGCGGCCTACGAATTGGCCAAGGCCGATGCAATTAAGCTGCTTGATGGGGTTAAGGTTACGGACCTTCGACAAGGCGCGTCACTGGTATCGAGGCCGGTTTTGATGACCGGGGCTTTTTCCAAATCCGATGCGCTCTATGGTGGAGTTGTTTCCATCCCCAGTTACACGGTTGATCCCAAATCCAACACGACGTTCGTTAATCAAGCCTATCAGCTGCTCCGAGAGGCTTCGAAGAGCGGCAAACCGCGCCCGGTGCAACTGATCGAACTGCCCGCTTCGGGGAAAGTGCTCGTCGCCGAATTGCAGAGCGTCGAGCCTTCAAACCCCACACGCTCGGCGTTCGCGTTGGATTTAGAGACGGACAGCGAGCTGGCCATCCAAGATGTGCAAGTGTTGCGAAACGCCTGGGTGGAATGGGATGAGCTCGTGCAGCGAACGGGCTGGCAGCCAATGGAGCGTGAGACCCCGCGGGCCAAGGAACCGGTGAAAACTGTCAATGGAAATCCGTTTCTTCGTCAATAATTGGGTGGATTATTCTGGGGATTGACGATAATATTCTAGCTCGAACAGCCGCCGCACCTCTCTCGCTTTTGAGGCCGAATTCCCATGTCCGTCGCACGTAAGCATCAGGGCGCTTTTACGCTCGTCGAATTGCTGGTTGTGATCGGCGTAATCAGCGTGCTGATTGCCATGCTCTTGCCTTCGCTTCAGAAAGTGCGCGAACAGGCGCGCACCGTCCAGTGCATGTCCAATCAGCGGCAGATGCTGATGGGGCTGCGCATGTACGCTGGCGAGAATAAGCAGGGCTTTCCGTGGACGCATGAGCTGCAAACCTATGTGTTCTACCAATGGATTCAGGCGCTCATTGATCACAAGTCTGTGAACAGGCAGGTCGCCAAATGCACTTCCGAAAAGCGCTACGGCTTTGGCCAATATGTGGCGTTGTGGGATCCAACGGGCAACACCGCACAAGGCGTCCCCCACGCGGATCGAAACGAAGGGTGGTATTTTTATCTGGGCCGGGCGAAGGGAAAGACGCGCATGGGCAGCACGGCAACCGTAAACTCCCCGATTTCTTGGGGACCGTGGTCGCCGCACAATGTCGTCGGAGTGTTAACCGGCTTGAACTGGGGCCAAACCGAAGACTATTGGCGAAACGCCGTTCCCGATAGTTCCTCCAAGCGATTCTTTCCGTTGACGTCCTGCCCCTATATCACCGCATTTCCTTTTGCCGGGAGCAGCGGGGCGTATTCGCTACCCCAAGGGCCTTCGTGGGCGCAATTGGCGGCTCACAATCGCGAGCGCTTCGTCAATTTTGGCAACACCGACGGGTCGGTGATTTCGCTCAATGTTCACACGCCCGACCTGACAAAACTGTATTTCCAAACCTGGGGAAAAAAGTGACGGCTCAGCTTTGATTCTGACAAGCAGGGAGTAGGCCTTTCGAACATCGCTTTCGACTTTTATCTCTGCCCGAGCCAGCGCGTTCTTCTCCACCATCGTTTACAGAAGCCGGCTCGTGCCCGAGACGGCGCATTGCGATCAGACCGTCGCTTTTGAATGCAACGTTGCGGCGCATTTGCTGATCGTCACGTATATCAATGGTCTCACTTCCACGAACGAAAAAAATTCGCGTCACTTCAAACCGGCATCACTTTGCGCAGCTTATCGATGACACCGGGAAGTATCCGCAGCGTCTCATCGATCTCTTGACCCGTCGTATGTTTCGATAAACTGAATCGCACCGCCCCGTGCGCAATTCGATCTTCAACCCCCATCGCTCGGATGACCGCCGAGGGTTCCAGGCTGCCGCTGCTGCAAGCGGCGCCGGCGCTGGCGCAGATGCCTTGCTCGCTCAGCAGCAGCAGGATCGCCTCGGCTTCAAGCGCCGCAAAGCTGACATTCGTCGTGTTGGGCACGCGTTTGTCGCGCGAGCCATTCACCGTCGTTTCATCGATCGTCTCAAGAATCCCCGTCTCAAGAACGTCTCGCAAATCGGCAACTTCGCTCATTTTGATCAGCGATGCTCGAGCAATCTCGCAGGCCTTCCCGAGGCCCACGATTCCCGGGACATTTTCCGTGCCGCCGCGGCGATTGCGTTCCTGGGGTCCACCGATCAGCAGTGGTTTGATGCGCAGGCCTCTTCGCACAAACAGTCCGCCGACGCCTTTGGGCCCGTGGAATTTGTGGGATGCAAAGCTCATCGCGTCGATTGCCATCGCCGACACGTCCACCGGCACTTTGCCGATCGCCTGCGTGCCGTCACAATGAAAGGGAACACGCCGGCTGCGACAAACACCTGCGATCTCGTCCACCGGAAAGAGCACGCCGGTTTCGTTATTCGCCCACATCAAGGTGACCAGGGCAGTCTCCTCGCTCACGGCTTGGTCGAACCGTTCCATATCCAGCAGGCCAAATCGATCGACGGGAATCTCGACGATTTCCGCCCCTTCCCGCGCCATCTGTTGACAAAGCTCACGCGTCGCCGAGTGTTCGACGGTGCTGGTGACGA
>Ga0163154_10007363_pt1 | contig 13125 bp, 16 predicted proteins | sample OliLakLV19MP9P1_FD_148649 | JGI IMG/M metagenome (GOLD analysis project Ga0163154, IMG submission 148649) | Freshwater microbial mat bacterial communities from Lake Vanda, McMurdo Dry Valleys, Antarctica - Oligotrophic Lake LV.19.MP9.P1 | ecosystem: Environmental > Aquatic > Freshwater > Lake >... | reverse complement strand
TTAGGACTTACGCACTCAAATTCACAGAAACTTATCGGGATGGAGTTTGAGGGCGAAGCCCTCAATTGGGGCTGTGCCCCAAAACCCCTTTAAATATAGGTTTTCTTTTTACACTGCGTAAGTCCTAATCTTCTATAAGTAAAGGTGATATGTACATATTTAATCGCAAAGTTGCATTTTACGAAAAGCACCATCACAGAGTCGTTAACCGTAAGCTCGTTATCTGGCTAATGGTTGATTTTAGAGCTTTGCCTGTAGCCGAAAACTTAGGAATTGAAATCTTTAGTTATCCTGAAGATGTGGGAAATATTTAAAAAGATAGCAACGTTTTAATCGGCAAGAGCATAATCGCTAAAACTATATCAATCTGATTAATGTAATACTCTTGAGAATCGATCGAAACAAGATTGTCTTTTAAAACCATAAATTTCCAAACTGTTCCCGTAGAAACAACACCGTAAATTTCATGCACAGGATGTCCCTCTTGCTTATTAAATATTTGGGCAGCAACCATTTCTGCAATGCATTGACCTAATCCAGCTTTAATATTTTCATTTTTGGCTTCCACGATCGCCACAACTGGCACACGAATAAAATATTGTTCCTTTGAGCAACTAATAATGTAGTCACAATAGCCCGACAAACCTTTTTCTTTGTCAACATCAAACTCAGTACCAGAAAATAAACTGATTTGATAATTAGTCTGACGGCGTAATTCTGCTAGCACTGGCGCGATTAAAAATTCAGAGCGAGATTTTTCGGTATTAATAGCAGTGGCTAAAGGTATGTACTCTTTGAGTGTTTGTTGAAGATAATCTGAAGGAATAACGCCCTTTACTTCTGCAAACAAATTACGATCTTCTTCAATGACCAAATTGAAGACAGTTTGGACTTTACTAAGTGTCGTAAACTCGCTATATGACATAACCTTAAAATTCTATTAGAGAAATTGCGATCGCAGAGCATACTCTCATCATGGTAGCATTTAGCCCTATGGTATAAGAATTTTGTGAATCATTTGACCAACGTTTACTCTATAGTTCCGAGGCTTCCCCCTGCAATTGATGGGGTAGGCGATTATGCATTAAATTTGGCGCGTCAGCTTCGCAAGGATTTTAATATTCAGACTCATTTTATCGTTGGTAATCCGACATGGAGGGGCGCATCCGAGATCGAAGGATTTGCTGTTAGCCAAGTTACTGATAGTAATCCTAACCAACTAACAAGTTTATTGTCAGGCGATCGCCCTTGCCCAGTTTTGCTACATTATGTCGGTTACGGCTATGCCCAGAGAGGTTGCCCCATCTGGTTAGTCGATGGATTACAGCGCTGGAAAAGCCTATATCCTCAGCGATCGCTCGTTACCATGTTCCATGAGATCTACGCATCTTCAAATTTACCTTGGACGAGTTCGTTTTGGTTATCTCCCCTACAAAAAAACTTGGCAACACGATTAGCAGGATTAAGCGATCGCGACGTTACTTCTATGCAAAGTTATGCTAAATCCTTACAAAATCTAGTACCGACAAGAAATCTTGAAGTTTCCTCTTTACCTGTATTCTCTAACATTGGGGAATTAGATTATGCTACACCTTTACTGAAACGGAATAAGAGGTTAGTGACATTTGGACATAAAAACAGCAGAATCCAGATTTACCAAGACTATTTAACGGATTTGCAAGAAATTTGTGAAAGTTTGGATATAGAGGAAATATATGACATTGGCAACCCGACAGGTTTAGTTCTTTCAAGTATAGGAGATATTCCAATTATAGAAAAAGGAATTACTGAATCTTCAGAAATTAGCAATATCTTAAAAGATTCAATTGTTGGTTTCTTAACATTCCCATCACCTGCACATCTAGGTAAATCAACTGTTTTTGCAACTTATTGCGCTCATGGTTTGATTCCCTGTATGGTTTCTGCTAGTACAACCCTAATAGATGGTTTAGAAGTGGGTAAGCATTATTTCTCAACTAGTAATACAAATAGCCGATTATCCTTAGAGTCGGCGCAAGAAATCGCCAATAATGCCTATGATTGGTATCAAACTCACAAACTGTCCGCGCAAGCCAAAATCTTTGCTATCCACCTAGTTAATAAAACTGAAAATAAAACTAGTGAGTAAACATAAATATCGTATTCTGATCGTTGCCTCACATCCAGTTCAGTACGCAGCTCCACTTTTCAGGCTTATGGCAAAGCATCCTCAACTGAATATCCAAGTAGCCTATTGCAGTATGCAAGGTGTTGAGGCTAGTTTTGATTCTGGCTTCGGTGTTGATGTTGCTTGGGATATCCCATTATTAGACGGTTATCCTTGGGTGCAGGTTGAGAACAATTCTATCAAGCCTAGTCTTGGCAAGTTCTTTGGACTGATAAATCTGGGTCTATGGAAACTAATTACCAAAGAAAATTTTGATGCTGTGATTGTCTCTACAGGCTACACTTATGCCAGTTTTTGGATTGCAACAATAGCAGCTAAACTGACAGGAAAGAAATTCCTATTTAGTACGGACGCTAGTACAATTGAGCCGCGTAACAAACAAAGATGGAAAGCTTGGTTAAAAAAATTATTACTCCCATCGATCTTTAATCTAGCTGATATTATTATGGTGGGTTCAACCCTAGGCAAGCAAATGGTTCATAGTTTGGGTATTCCTGAACAACGTATTGCTCTCACACCATTTAGTGTTGATAATAACTGGTGGATATCTCAATCTAATCAAGTTGATAGACAAATAGTGCGTAAGCATTGGGATATTTCGGATGATGCTACTATTTTATTGTTTTGCGCTAAACTTCAACCTTGGAAGTGCCCTCAGGATGTTTTGCGAGCTTTTGCTCAGGCTAACATCCAAAATAGTTACCTGATATTTGCAGGTGATGGGTCTCTGAAAGTAGAACTTGAAAATGAAGCACAATCTTTGAACATTAAAAATAGAGTTAAATTTCTTGGTTTTGTAAATCAGTCCCAGTTGCCCTCAATTTACTCTTCGTCCGATTTATTTATCTTGCCTTCAGATTATGAGCCTTTTGGAGTTGTTGTTAATGAGGCAATGCTTTGTGGTTGTCCTGTCATTGTGAGTGATAAAGTAGGTGCAGGTTACGATCTAGTTCGACATGACGAAAATGGATTTATTTATCCATGTGGTGATATAAATGTGTTAACAGAAATCCTTAAAGAAGTTCTTCCAGATCGGAATCGATTAAAAAATATGGGTATTGCCGCCACCGATCAAATGCAGTCTTGGTCTCCAGAAGAAAATATAGAAGCGATTGTCAAAGCATTGGGAAAGTTGAAATACAGCAAAATGCTTACCTAAAATAGATATGAACATTTCTGAACGAGCACAGATTTACGGAAATCTTCGGAAGTCTCATAACAAACTCACTATTTGTCAATGCAAGCTAAAATGTTTGCTAAATTGTTTAACTAATAACATTATTAAAATTTTTCCAAGAAATATAGATAAACTCAAATATTCAGTCTCAACGCCACATAGCTTCTTTAGCTAGTGGTGGCAGTAGTTCTCAGCCGATATATGTTAATTTTTTGCGCTTAGTAGAGGAATTAAATCTTCAAGGTGATTGTCTTGACTTTGGAGCAGGTATGGGTAATTTAACCCAGCTAATTCAAAGTTTAGGTCGGTTCGACTCAGTTACGGCTGCTGACATTATGGAAAATTTTGCTGGAATAGACAAATCAATTAAGTGGATTACTTCAGATCTCAATGAACCACTTTCACTCCCCGATCAGCAATTCGATATAATTTTTTCTTCTGAAGTAATCGAACATCTGGAAAATCCTAGAAGTGTAGCGAGAGAATGGTTTAGGTTGCTTCGAACTTATGGAACTTTAATTTTTAGTACACCGAATCAAGAAAGCTGGCGTTCTTTAATGGCACTAATACTGCAAGGACATTTTGTAGACCTTGGAAACACTTGTTATCCTGCTCACATCACCGCACTTGTGCGCAAAGGTATAGAAAGGATTTTGAGTGAATCTGGATTTTCTCAACCAACGTTTGTTTTTACAGATGTTGGCGGTATTCCTAAATTGCCTCAATGGAAATGGCAAAGCATATCTTTAGGACTGTTAAAAGGCTTACGATTTTTAGTGGCAATTTGATAGTAATAGCCCATAAGAACAAATAGCTATGAAAATAATGATATATTTACCTTCATTTTATCCAAACATAGGTGGCTTAGAAACAATAATCTCTACCTTGGCTCATGAATTTGTATGTCAGGGACATGAAGTTAAATTAATATCGTAAACGCCAGATACAGACTCAAAAGAATTTCCCTTTGAAGTGATTCGGCAACCCAAAAACCGCGAAATGTTAGAACTAACTCGCTGATGTGATGTATATTTTCAGGGGTGCGTCAGCTTAAAAGGGTTTTGGTCGCTTTTTTTTGTGCCACGTCCTTTAGTCATAAGTCATCACACTTGGTATTGCCGAGCCGATGGGAAATTCAGTTGGCAAGATTATCTCAAAAAATTTGTCACTCGATTTGCAACTAATATCTCGGTTAGCCATGAAATAGCCAATGCTCTGCCTGTACCATCAACCATCGTTCCAAATTCCTATCGTGAAGATGTTTTTTCTGAAATCCCAGATATTCCTCGAACTAAAGAACTTGTATTTTTAGGACGTTTAGTTTCTGATAAAGGAGCTAATTTATTACTTGATGCTTTAGCTCAACTCAAATTAAAAGGACTTACACCACAGCTAACTATTATTGGTAGTGGTCCAGACGAAATAAAATTACGTCAGCAAGTGCAAGATTTAGAAATTGCCGACCAAGTAATTTTCGCGGGTGTTAAACTAAACGATCAACTAGCTCAATTGCTAAACGCTCATAAAATTATGGTTGTGCCATCAATTTGCAAGGAACCATTTGGTATTGTTGCGCTAGAGGGTATTGCCTGTGGTTGTGTGGTGGTTGGTTCTGAAGGCGGTGGATTAAAAGATGCGATCGCATCTTGCGGTGTTACTTTCCCTAATGGTGATACACAAGCGCTTACAGAAGTACTACAAGATCTTCTACAGAATTCAGAAATACTTGCTTGTTATAGAGCTAATGCTCCAGAACATTTGGCGCGACATCAAAAATCGGCGATCGCTAAGGCATATCTAGAAGTGATAAAAATAGCAGTTAATTCTAGGTAATAATCATACAACGAAAAAAATAATCGAAGTATTCAACAATGAAAATAATAGGCCCTTTAACGCTAGTTCTACTGTTTATCTATTTAGCCTCTGAAAGATGGAAACTAGCAATCAAGTCTATCCTCGTATTGGTCATCATTGAAGGAGCATTAAGGCGTTGGGCTTTACCTGAAGCCAGAGACCTCATATATTTCATCAAGGATCTTGTGTTAATTGGTGCGTACATAGGGTTTTACAGCCGTCCGCTACCGCTTAAAGATCGATATCCATTGCTTAAAGAACTATCATTAGTCATAACGGCTTTCTGTTGTCTGCAAGCATTTAATCCTAACTTGGGATCTCCAATTATAGGCTTGCTAGGAATTCGGGCTTACTTGCTATACATCCCCTTGGTCTGGGTCGTGCCTCATCTTTTTAATACAGAGTCCGATCTACGCAATTTTCTTCGCAAATATCTTCTTGTTCTGATTCCTGTCTGTATTCTAGGAATTATTCAATATTTTAGTCCAGCAAATAGTTTCCTAAATGTGTATGTTGAGGGTGGAGAATTAGATGTTGCTACTATTGGTAATACTGCGCGAATTACAGGAACTTTTGCATATATAGCTGGAATGGGAGTTTACTTACAAGTCTGTTTCTCTTTGCTAATAATCATGATTTCTCAAGAAAACAAACTCAGGTGGAAATTATTTTTTATTTTTGAGTTGGCTTTGGTTGTTGTGAACTCGTTTATGACTGGTTCTCGAGCTGTTATTGGTTATGAAATTATATTTATTCTTGGCTATCTTGTATTCTTATTCTCTAGTAATCTCAACGCTACATTAAAGTTTGCCGGTCAAATGTTCTTCCCTACACTAATAGCCGCTTACCTAGCTGTAACCTATTTTCAGCCATCAATTGAAGCTTTTACAAATCGTGCTTTCAATAGCGATTCTACTGAAGATAGGATATCAGATTCTTTTACTCAAGTTTTTGACTATGCCGAAGGACGGATTGAAGGTTATGGTATTGGTGCAACTCAGGGAGGTACTAAATCACTTAGAAAATTACTAAATCTACCAGATGGAGAAGTTTTACCACCCAGTGAAGGTGAAACTGGACGAGTAGTGATTGAATTAGGTGTAATAGGTTTTATTCTGTGGTATGGTCTGCGGCTTTTACTTCTGTTTTCACTTTACTCAATCTTTACAAAACTCAAAAATCCTTTTTACAAACAACTTGCGCTATCCATAATTTTATTTCAGGGTATTAACATTACTGGACAGTTAGTTACTAACCCCACAATGCTAGTTTATTTCTGGTTTTTTAGTGGATTTATATACTTATTACCAAAACTTGAAAGTCAAGAAGAGCAACAAAATATTTTCACAAATACATCAAATAACATTAGACTCAAGCAAAATAATTTTGATAAGTAAGTGACTAAAATCAACCTAATTCATCCTACGGGAAATCCAAATGCTCGTAATGCTGCTTTGGCTATTTCAGATTTAGGAATGCTCAATACGATCGCTACTACATTTATTTACAACCCTGATATTTTAGATAACCATATAGGGCGATCGCTGAAGAGATATTTACCAGAGATAACTTCTAGACTAGAAAAAGAACTTAGTAGAAGAACTTGGATAACACCTGAAGGCAGCAAAATATATGATTATCCTTGGCAAGAAATATTTCGGATATTTTTAGTTAAGACAAAGTTAAGTCAAAAACTGGGGATAAAGGATAAAGATCTAGTTGATTGGATGGTTGCTTCATTCGATCGCCATGTTGCCAAGCATCACTTAAAAAATATAGATGCACTTTATGCTTACGAAGATGGGGCTGCTGACACATTCACTGCTGCCAAACAACGCGGTATTTATTGCTTTTACGATCTGCCGATCGCTTTTCATGCCACCAGTCGCAGCATTCAGACCGAAGAAGCCGAACTATTCCCTGAACTTGCGTCAACCATGATGGCGGTACATGAACCTGAATGGAAAATTGAGCACAAAAATCGTGAGGTAGAGCTTGCCGATCATATTTTTGTGGCTTCCTCATTTACACAGCGATCGCTCCTAGATATTGGTATTCCCCATTTTAAGATTACGGTTATTCCATACGGAGCGCCCATCAATTACTTTGAACCGCGTCCTAAACAAGATTCCATATTTAGAGCCATGTTTGCGGGGCAGGTGAGTACTCGTAAGGGGGCGCATTATTTACTGCAAGCTTGGCAAGAGCTTAGATTGCCTGATTCAGAGTTGTTGCTAGTTGGGATCAATCAATTGCCTAGTGATTGGTTAGCTAAGTATAGCGATCGCGTGCGGATGACAGGTTCAGTGCCACACAGTACCTTAAACGAATATTACAGCAGTGCCAATATATTTGTGTTTCCGTCATTGGTCGAAGGGTTTGGACTAGTGTTACTAGAAGCCATGGCTTGTGGGATTCCGATTATCACCACTCCTAATACCGCAGGATCGGATATAATTACCGATGGAGTTGAAGGTTTTATCATTCAAATTCGAGATGTTGAAGCGATCAAAACTAAGCTGGAATGGTGCTACAGCCATCCACAGGAACTCGCAGAAATGGGAAAAGCCGCTCGCCAAAGAGCCGAACAGTTGACATGGGAAACCTATCGTCAAAAATTAGCTATGGTAATTAGAGAAAAGTTGGAATAGATAAATGCCAAAAAGAGCTTTAATTTGTGGTGTTTCAGGGCAAGATGGGGCATACCTTGCCAAGCTGTTGCTAGATAAAGAATATGACGTGTATGGAACTTCGCGTGATGTGCAAGTCTCAGCCTTGCGAAATTTAGAATACTTAGGAATTCGCGATCGGCTTAAACTTTTGTCAATGTCGCTTACCGATTTTCGTAGTGTATTGCAGGTTTTAAGCCAAGTGCAACCAGATGAGATTTACAACTTGGCGGGGCAGAGTTCGGTGGGCTTATCTTTTGAGCAACCTGTTGAGACATTAGAAAGTATTGCGACGGGGACATTAAATTTGCTCGAGTCAATTCGATTTATTGGCAAGCCAACTAGGTTTTACAATGCTGGCTCTAGCGAATGTTTTGGCGATACTCGCGGCTTACCTGCAGATGAAGATACGCCTTTTCGTCCCCGCAGCCCATACGCGGTTGCCAAATCGGCTGCTTTTTGGGAGGTTGCCAACTATCGAGAAGCTTATAATTTGTTTGCCTGTTCTGGTATTTTGTTCAATCACGAATCGTCGTTGCGACCCAATCGCTTTGTGACGCAGAAGATCGTTGCCGCCGCTTGTCGAATTGCCAATGGCAATCAAGAAAAATTGATGTTAGGCAATATTGATATTCAAAGAGATTGGGGGTTTGCTCCAGACTATGTAGAGGCAATGTATCTTATGCTCCAACAAGATGCTCCAGAGGATTTTGTCATTGCTACAGGTACGACAATCAGTTTATCTAACTTTATTGCTGAGGCTTTTGAAGTGCTAGGACTAGATTGGAGATCTCATGTAATTTCCGATCCGTTTTTACGCAGACCTACGGATATTTCGATAAGTCGTGCAAACCCTAGTAAAGCTCATGAGAAACTGGGTTGGATTGCTCAAACTAATGTTCGAGAAGTTGTTCGCCTGATGGTCGAAGCCATGCAAAAAAAATTAAGCTCACAACAGTATGTCTAAAGCACCTAAAATCCATGTTTGGCTGCCCGATATCTTTCAATTTAAAGGAGGCATTCAGGTCTATTCTGCTTTTTTAATCCAAGCTTTAGAGCAGGTTTTACCAGATAGCGATCGTCATGTATTTCTCAAAAATGATACTCAAGCGACAGATGCTATAGAGTTTGATCCCCGCACGCAGTTTCAATTTGCAGGAAAATGGAAGTCTTCTTTTTTGCATACGCCAATGTTTGCTCTACAAGTTATATGGGCAGCTTTTCAGCAACGACCCGATCTGATTATTTGTGGGCATATTAATTTCTCGCCGCTTGCTTTACGTGTCTTTGACTTATTTAAAATCCCTTATTGGGTAATTGTTTATGGTATTGATGCTTGGGATATTAAAGATGCACCGAGAATGTCAGCTCTAAAGTCAGCACAAAAGATTATTTCGATCGGTGAATATACGCGCGACCGCATTGCCAAAGAGCAGAATATTTCACCCGATCGCATTCCTTTGTTACCTGTAACTTTTGATGCCAGTCAATACACTATTCAGCCCAAACCGCAGTATTTATTAGATCGCTATCAGTTTTCCGCCGATCAACCAATTATTCTCACAGTGGCAAGATTGGCTAGTGGCGATCGCTACAAAGGTTACGATCAAATAATTCAAGCCTTACCTATCATTCGCCAAGAGATTCCGAATATTCATTATTTGCTTGTCGGCAAGGGTAACGATCGCGATCGGATCGAAGCGCTGATTGATGCGACTAATATGCGAGATTGCGTAACTCTTGCGGGTTTTGTTCCTGATAGTGAACTTGCCGATCATTATAATTTGTGTGATGTATTTGCCATGCCTAGCAAAGGCGAGGGGTTTGGCATTGTTTATTTAGAAGCCATGGCTTGTGGCAAACCAACTGTCGGCGGTAATCAAGATGGGGCGATCGATGCTTTGTGCAATGGCAAACTGGGTGTGTTGATCGATCCTGATGATATACAAGAACTCAGCGAAACAGTTGTGCGGATTATACAAGGCAACTACCCATTACCGATACTCTATGAGCCAGAGACTCTCAGGCAAAAAGTGACTGAAATATATGGATTTGAGAGCTTTAAACAAAATCTTGCTATGCTTCTCTCAGATTATTTTTAGGGATTAATTATATGAAGGTTTTACATTTAATTCCGTCAATAGCAGCAGTTAGAGGCGGACCGAGTCTTGCTACTATTGAAATGGTTAATAGCTTGCGAGGTTTTGGCGTAGAATCGGAAATTGCGGCAACAAATGATAACGGCGATGTTACCTTACTTGATATACAACTAAATGTCTTATCTGAATATCAGGGAGTGCCTGTGAGATTTTTTGAAAGGTTCTCACCCCCTTTTCGTGGAGTGCGCGAATATGCCTTTTCGTTTGGATTGACTGTTTGGTTATGGCAGAACCTACATAGATATGATCTTGTGCATGTTCATGCAATATTTTCCTACACTTCAACTGTGGGAATGTTCATCTCTCGAATTAAGAAAATCCCATATATTAACAGTCCACATGGACTTCTATGTCAATGGTCATTACAGCAAGGAAAACTCAAAAAAGATTTATACCTTTCCTTGATAGAAAAAGATAATTTACTGGGTGCTAAAGCTATCCACGTCACTGCTATTCAGGAGCAAAAAGAGGTCAATCTTTTGGGATTGAATTTACCCATTCGTAGTCAATCCTTGGGGCTAGATATGCCTATTATGATCGCCGATGCCCGTGAAAAACTTCATCAAACTCTGAATATCTCCATAGAAATTCCAATTATTCTCTTTTTATCAAGATTGCACCCAAAAAAAGGGCTTGATTATTTGATTCGTGCGCTCTCAAAGCTAAGGGCAGGTGATCGAAATTTTGCTTTTGTTTTGGCTGGCAGTGGCACACCAGAATATGAGGTCGAGCTTGACGGGCTAATAGAAAAAAATAATTTAAGCGATCTCACTTATAAGTTAGGATTTGTGTCAGGTGAAAAAAAAAATATTTGCTTGCAAGGGGCAGATTTATACGCACTTACATCTCATTCCGAAAATTTTGGGATTGCGGTTTTAGAAGCTTTGGCATCAGGAACGCCTGCTCTAGTTACAAATGGAGTTGCTTTGTCAGATCTCGTTAGAGAACAAACCTTAGGTTGGGTTGTGGACTTGGAAATTGAGGCGATCGCTAAGTCAATAGAAGATTTTCTGGATAATCCTGAAACTGCAAGATTAATGGGCAATCGGGCTGCTCAGTATATCGCTCAGCACTATGCTTGGGATAGCGTAGCTAAAGGCATGGCTGAAATATATGAAAATGTGTTGCTAAGTAAAAGTTAACTGTTATGTTTATTACCCCGTAGGGTATTGTGGAATAGTATGTTATTTGACAAAATATATCCTCGATAAAAATATTTTGAGCACAAAGTTACAATCAAGTGAACCGTTGAACAGCATACCGCAACGCATTCCCCATTCTCGCTTGCAGGGTGGGGTTAGTTGCGGTCTGCACATTAATTTTTAGGACTATCTTGATCTTGGATATATTGCTTCAATACCTCAAGAGGTGATCCACCTGCGGAAATAACACAATAGGCACTACTGCAAAATAAGGGTTATTTCATTCTAAAGAGAGATTTGAGAAGCTTTAAGACCTGTCCAGCCCTGCGTTGAGCTTGAGCCATATTATCAAATTCATAGTCACGATATAAATTGAGGGCTAAATTACGTCCTAAGGCAAAAATGTTCGGTAACGGCTGCACCCGAATTCTGGAAGCATCTTCACCCTGAGTCACATCCCGAACATGATGAACTTTATTCTCTACATGCCAGTAATCGCGAATGCGTTTGGCAAATGCTTCCACCGTTTCATCCAAAGAGCTGATGTAATAGCGAGTGGTGGACCTCTTGATGAAAAGGTACCGTCCTTTAAGGATGTGACGATAGCTGGTCACTCGGATAATCGTCTTGAGTCCAGCCCATTGATCTGCATTCCAGGGCAACCGCACACGTTTCTTAACAAAACATTTAATAATTTTTAATAAAGAAGAAATAAAAAAGACTAAGCGAGAGAATTGAGCATATTTAGGAAGAGAAGTCTAAAATGCCAGCGATCGCATTGGCAATGTCATAAACCCTATTATCTTTTGCCATTTGGAGAATTGTGGCGATCGCTAGAGCGTTGGGAATAGATTTGTTTGTTTCCCATCGGTAAATTGTTTTGCTCGAAACCCCTAAACAATCAGCAAATTCTTCCTGTGACATTCCTAGTTTGTATCGCAAGTTGAGAATTTGGCAACTAATTCGATCGGCTACGGACATAATTTTTAGGATTTAAATTAAGATTGTGAATAAATTAATTACTTAAACCTATGGAAAAAGCAAAAGGCTTATCAGAGTATGAATATAATTCTAGTCAACTTTCCCATACTTATGATTATCTAGCTACTCCATTGCTAACGATGCTACCCCCCCTCCAAATACGAACAATAGCGAAAAGGTTTGTGTTTTAGATTTGGGCTGTGGAAATGGAAGCTTCACTAATATCCTTAATAATCATGGCTATAACGTAACTGGGGTTGAAGAATCGTCATCTGGAGTTGCGATCGCTAAACAGCAATACCAAAATTGCAAATTCATCGAAGGTAGTATTTATGATTTGCCATATTCGGATTTGAACCCAGAATTTGATGCGGTTATTTCAGTTGAAGTTATCGAACATCTCTTTGAACCCAAGCAATTGATTAGAGCAGCTAAAAAGTGCTTAAAGCCCAACGGAAGACTGATTTTAACAACGCCCTATCATGGTTACTGGAAAAATTTGGCTCTTGCCCTAACTGGTAAAATGGATAAGCATCATACAGTTCTTTGGGATGGTGGACATATTAAATTCTTCTCTGTGGAAACTCTTAGTCAATTGTTAAAATCAGAGGGTTGCAAAGATATTCAGTTTGAGTTTGCAGGGCGTTTCCCCTATTTATGGAAATCAATGCTATGTAATTGTAGATTTCACTAAATATAATAAATTCTGATAAGTGAAAACCGACAAACTTTTCTATCGCCTTTTTTTGTCTCAGCCGAGCCTAATTGCCGAGTTAATTCCTGAAATCCCCATAGACTGTAAATTTACCTACAGTGCTCCAGCAATTAAAGAGAAGGGATTTGCGATCAATGGTCTGCTAACACCTGTTGGCGACGATCCAAATTTACCCATGGTATTTTTAGAAGCGCAGATGCAAAGAGATCCGCAATTCTATGGGCGTTACTTTGCGGAAATATTTCTGTATTTGCATCAATA
>Ga0163154_10007360_pt1 | contig 13131 bp, 14 predicted proteins | sample OliLakLV19MP9P1_FD_148649 | JGI IMG/M metagenome (GOLD analysis project Ga0163154, IMG submission 148649) | Freshwater microbial mat bacterial communities from Lake Vanda, McMurdo Dry Valleys, Antarctica - Oligotrophic Lake LV.19.MP9.P1 | ecosystem: Environmental > Aquatic > Freshwater > Lake >... | reverse complement strand
GCAAGCCCCTACGCCATACCCATTTTTTGTGATGAAAATAGGCAAAACAACCCCGTTCACGGGGTTTCAGAGGGTCAGACGGGTGGTTCACCGCCCGTCGGCAGGTAACATACACGCTATTTTTATCCTATTTTGCCTTTTTAACTACGGACAAGCCTTATATCGCGTCCACAACATTGGCGCGCCTCTGTGGGCAATATATTATGATGCCGTGATTGCCTTCACCTGTTGCGTGATGAGCGTCCTTTTGGGGTCAGAATCGGTGGTGAGGTCAATTTCTGGGCGGAGCGGTTCTATCCCCAAGAAAGACTCTAAGACCCGTCTGCGCCACACAAAACGCAAGGTGAGCATCCATAGCAACGCCATACCGCCGATAAACAGGTATAACAGCGTGGAGAGGGGCGATAGCTCAAAGAATCGGCGTAGCGGTACGATGAGGATAATCGCCGTATATAGCCCAAAAATCCCGACAGATAAAATCGTATAGCGCCAATCGCCACTATATAAATCACCACCCACCCACCAACGGGTTGGGGGTTCTACGAATATCACCAAAATGAGTCCTGCAAGGCATGAAAATGTTGTGAGGGCGGTTTGGGCGGCGAGTAGGGCGCGTTCTAGGGCATATTCTTCGGCGGTGATGTCGTAGTTGATGCCGACATAGCTCACAAACTCGCTAATTTCTTCTGCCGATGCTTCAAATAGTGCCTGATTGCCGATAACCGTGATGAAGGTGAAAATATACACCAATAGCCCAAACACAAATACCGATATGGCGGCGGGGAAGCAGAAATGCAACACAGACCGCACGAGGCTCACCTTGCGCGTATTTCCCGGTTTTGCCCAGAGTGCCAACGCAAAGGTGGGAATTCCCACCGTGAGGAAGGCTATCAGTGAGGCGTGCTTGGGGACAAACGGAAAGCCCATGCCCACGATGCTGGTCGCCATGATGAGCAGGGCGGCATATAACGCACGGGTGAGAAAGAGTCGCAAAATATCTTGCATTCCGTTGATAATGCGTTGTCCCTCCAAAAAGGCGGGTGGCAATGCCCCAAACGAATCGTTGAGCAACACCATATCGGCAACGCCTCGTGTGGCGGCGCTCCCGCTTTGCATAGCGATGCCTAAATTGGCTTTTTTGAGCGATAACACATCATTGACCCCATCGCCAATCATTGCCACATAATGCCCTTGTGCTTTGAGTGCCTCGATAATTTGCTCTTTTTGCTCTGGCGTGATTCTGCCGAATACGGTGGTTTCTGCGACTGTCTGCTCAAAATGGGCTTTATCCATCTCTGCAAGGTCTGCCCCAGATACCGACTTAAAATCGGGCGGGAAACCCGCTTGTTTGGCGAGTGCAGAGACGGTTTGTGGGTTATCGCCAGAAATCACTTTGAGCGCCACCCCCGCATTGATAAATCCTTTGAGGGTCTCTTTGAGATTTGGACGCAATTCATCGCTAAAACTGACCACTGCAAGCGGTTCTAAGCTAGGCAAGCCTGCGTTATCCATCGAATCGTGCAATTTGGTTGTATCGGGATTATACGCAAATAGCAACACGCGCAAGCCTGCATTTGACCAATCATCAGTATGCGGATGCAGGTCTAAATCTTTTGGCAGATAGGGCTGGAGCATCTCAACTGCACCGATGACATACACCCCGCGCATGTCGTCATTATCAAAGGCGAGTGCGCTCCACTTGCGCGAAGATGAAAATGGGACTTCATCCACCAGCGGGATGGTATCGCCCGCCAGCCCCACAAAAATCGCCTCTGAGGTGCGGTTGGTGGATGTGGCACTATGAGCAAAATTGCCGAGTAGCCGTTGGATTTGCACTTTATCCAGTTTGAGCGGGCGCACATCCTCATAATGAATTTTGTTGGCGGTGAGTGTGCCTGTTTTATCTACACATAGCACCGTCACATTGCTCAGAGATTCCACCGAATTGGATTGTTGTACCAAAATACCCTTCTGGACAATCCGCAACGCGCCCAACGCATAGGCGACAATCACCATGAAAAATAAGCCGTTGGGGACTAAACCCGCCACCACCGCCGCCATCTGCACCGTCCGCATCACCGGGACGGCAGATAATAACGCCGAGATGAGCAGTAAAAAGCCGATGAACAGCGCCAACATCATCAAAATGCGGATGACCAAATCTACCTCGCGTTGGAGAGGTGTTTTGGTCACACGGAACGATTTTGCCTGTGCGGTGAGTTTGTTTGCAAAGCTATCTTTGCCGACTTTGGTCGCCTCATAACGCCCTTTGCCACTCACAACAAAACTGCCAGAATACACATCTTGTCCCATCGTTTTGGGGATGAGGTCAGACTCGCCTGTGAGTTGTGACTCGTCTAATTCGAGTTTGGCATCACCGACCAACACACCATCCACCACAATTTGGTCGCCCGCTTCTGCGATGATAATATCGCCAATGACCAGTTCTGATGGGTCTGCTTGGCGAATATCACCATCGCGCACAACGGTGATTTTGGGGCGGGTAAGCAGGGCAATGGCATCGAGTTGGCGCTTGGCACGAATTTCTTGGAACATCCCAATGACGATATTGAGCGCAATCAAGCCCACACTCACAAACGCATCGCCATAACGCCCAATGCCAATCATGACCGCGCCGATGACGAATAAAATCACGTTGATGAGGTTAAATACATTTTGTTGAATAATTTGCCGATAAGTGCGCCCTGTTTGGATTTTGGCATCGTTGCCTTGTCCACTGGCACGGCGTGTTTGTGCTTCGTGTTCGGTTAAGCCGATATTGGGGTCGGTCATCAAAATATGCTCCACTTGGTTATATGTTGCCCTACACATCACTCTATAACTCATTATAATCAACACATCCATCAATATGATATGGAGATGTGGAAAAAATCTATGACACAAGATGTCCGTTGGGCAAGTTTTGATTTGATATTTTTCGATTGTGATAGCACCCTTTCGACTATAGAAGGCATTGATGAACTCGCCAAGCTCAAAGGCAAAGAATGGCGGGTGGGGTTGCTCACCCAAAAGGCGATGGACGGGGAACTCGACTTACAAGAGGTCTATGGCAAGCGCCTGCAAGCTATTCGTCCCACACGCGGAGAACTCAAAGCGGTTGAAGAACGCTATTGGGAGACACTTGTCCCCGATGTAATCGAGGTGTTAGAGGCGCTCAAATTTTTGGGCAAGACGATTTTTATCATCAGTGGCGGACTGGCAGAACCCGTAAAGGGCTTTGGCAAGCGATTGGGCATTCCCCAAGAACGTATTCGTGCCGTTGAACTGGAATATAACGAATTGTCTGGCGAATGGTGGAAATATCATGAGCCACAGAACCAAAATCGGCAGACCTATTTAGATTATAACGAGGGACCGCTCACGGTGAGCAGTGGCAAGCCATTTATCATTCAAGACCTCGCGCATAATATTCATGGGCGCAGGCTGATGGTCGGTGACGGCTCATCAGACCTCGCTACGCGCAATGTGGTTGATTTATTTGTGGGGTTTGGCGGGGTGGTCGCCCGTCCCAAAGTATTGGCTGAATCCGAAGCCTTTATCCACACACCGAGTATCGCGCCTATTTTGCCCATTACGGCGGGATATGGTGGGTATTTGCGTGTGAAAGGCACACCCCATCAAGCCGTTTATGAACGGGGGATTCAATTAGCATTGGAGCAAGGACTCACGTTTACCAATGCCGACTTGCAAAATGCTTTTATCAGCGAATTTAATAAGGATAGTTCATGAAATTTGATGCGATTATTTTTGATATGGATGGCTTGCTTGTAGATTCTGAAATTGTCTGGTACAAAGCCGAAGATGAAATGATTACCGACAGAGGCTTTGTCTATAGCGAGGAAGTCCGCGATGCGATTGTTGGGATGCGAATAGACCAATTTTTGGCAAAGCTAAAAGACATTTATCAATTGCCAGAGACGGTTTCCGAATTGATACAAGAATTAGAAGGGCGGATGCTCAAACTGATTCCTGCGGTGGTGAAGCCCAACCCTGGCGCACAAGCCATGATTGATTTTGTGATACAAAACAATATCCCACACGCGATTGCGTCGAATTCATCCATCAATATCATCAATATCACCCTAGAATCACAAGGGTGGGGAGATATTTTTGCGGTGCGTTGCACAGGTGACGATGAAATTAGTGGCAAACCAGACCCGTTTGTCTATTTGCGGGCGGCGGAAAAACTTGGTGTAGACCCCAAACGGTGTTTGGCACTTGAAGATAGCCCCAATGGGTCAAAAGCGGCGGTGGCGGCGGGTATGACGTGTTATGTCGTGCCAGATTTATCGCATAGTAAGCCAGAAGCCTTCAAACCTATTACCCCGCATGTGTTTACCAGCCTAAACGATGTGTTATCGGATTTATTGGCAGAATAAAGGACATATAGATGACCTATCACATCGTAGTTGCCACCGATTTAACCGATGAAGGCATGACTTGGCTCAAAAATGCGTCAGATATGTCGGTGAAGATTGTTTCGCCCAATGTTGGCGCATTGCGTGCGGCACTCAAAGAAGCCAATGCGCTCATCATCCGCGATGATATTCAGATAGATGCCGATATGCTCAAAGATGCGCCACTTCTCAAAGTGGTCGGCAGACCTACGGCGGGTTTGAGCGGGATTGATATAGAAGCCGCCACCGCCAACGGGATTATTGTGATGAATACCCCTGGTGTGAGCGCAGTCGCTGCCGCCGAACATACGATGGCGCTCATGCTCATGCTCAGTCGGCGGTTGATAGAAGCCCATAACAGCATGAAGGCGGGTTTTTGGTTATTAGACCGCAAACGACAAGCAGGTAAGCAATTACACGGCAAAACATTGGGGATTATCGGCTTGGGGCGTGTAGGGCAAGCGGTGGCGCAGATGGCGCTCGGTTTTGGCATGAAAGTGATTGCCAGTGACCCGTATGTGCGCGAAGAACAATTGATAGATAAGCGCGTGGCGTTGCTCGGTTTGCGCGATTTATTGGCACGGAGCGATTTTGTCACTCTACACATTCCCCCCACCAAAGAAACTTTGCGGATGATAGATGCAGAGCGCATTAAGCAGATGAAGGCGGGTGCTTATCTCATTAACACCGCCTTTGGCAAGGTATGGGATGAAAATGCTGTGGCGGATGCCATTAAAACGGGGCATTTGGCGGGTGTGGCGGTGGATGTGTATCCCGATGAACCGCCGTATAACAGCCCACTTATCGGCGCGGATGGTGTGATTCATACCCCGCATATCGCCGAAAATACAGTGGAAGCGACCCAAGACCTTTCAATGCAAATTGTTCAACAAGTGGTGGATGCCCTGCGCGAGACCGATTATCGTAATGTGGTCAATTTGCCCTTTTTGCCAGGGATAGATTATGAACGCATCCGCCCTTATTTGATTTTAGCGGAGCGTATTGGACGCTTATTCCATGCGTTGGCGCGGAATCCGATTAAATTGGTGGGTGTGGATTTGCGCGGGGATGATGTGGTGGGGTTGGTGAAGCCGATAACGGTGGCGGTGCTAAAAGGTATTTTGCACCCCATATTGGGCGAAAAAGTGAGTTATATCAATGCGCCTATCCTCGCCAATGAACGAGGGATTCAGGTGGCACAGGTGAAAAATTTGCCCGTGGGCGATTATGCCAATTTGGTGAGTTGCCAAGTTGTGTTGGATGATGGCGAAGAAATTGTTATGGCGGGTACATTGCTCGATGGCAAAGAACCCCATATCATGCAAATCAACGAATATCGCATGAATTTTGTCCCAGAGGGGCATTTGGTTGTGTTGGGCAGTTATGACCAACCGGGTGTGATTGGCAAGGTCGGGACATTATTGGCAGATAACCAGATTAACATCGCTAGCTGGCATACAGGGCGGGCAGAACGGGCTGGTCATACACTCACCATCCTCACTTTGGATACCGCCATGCCCGAAGTTGTTCTGGAAATTTTACGGAATCAAGAATTTGTACGTCATGCTCACCAAGTTGAATTATAATGGGTGTGGATGAACTAACAAGCTAAGGACAATAAACCGATGCGCTATCTACTGATTTTTCTCATACTCATGATGCTCTCTGCCTGCGGTGGTGGCGAAACGACACCAGAACCGACTGTTGATATACAACCCACGTCCTTTGTGCCAGAAGGCACGCAAGTTGGCGTGATTGATGTCGCACCAGAGAATGTTACGGGTGTCGAGACACTGATTGCAGAAGAAATTGCCGCACAAAATCCGCAACCATTTGCCCCCACATTGCTCCCTGTTGAGGAAGAAGGGGCATTGCCTGTGCCATTGGCAGGGACATTGGTTGCCTCAGAGACAGAAGACCCCCAAGCGGGTTTGGCTTTCGATTATATTTATCTGTTGCAAGAGGGCGGGTCTAATAATGAGCGTATCATTGCAGAAATTTATGGCGATGGACGCACCACATTTAATACCCGTGAAGGTAAAATTGGGCAAGATACGATTATCGAAATTATCCGTGCGATAGATGAATTGAATTACTTTGGGATACAAGGGACATTTTTGGGACCGGCCCCGCGCCCCAATGAGTATAACTATACGATTGTGGTTCAGCGTGGTGCGAATAGCCGTCGTATCAATGCACAGGATGGCTATATCCCGATGGAATTTATCCGATTTTTGGCACAAATTCGCAATATCGCAGAACTAGCCCCTGCTTCGTAAGGGTTAGACCTCAATATTAAAAAATATGGCTGATGGGGAGGGTGAAATGAGGCACTACATCCTCTCCAGACAGCGTATCGGTCATGCCGAATGTTCGCTTATTCAAACTGCCATCGGGCATGGCTCGCCAAACATCCACCACCGTATCTTCTGGAAAGACAATCCACACCAATTTTGTGCCATGCGCCAAATATGCCTCGATTTTTTTCAGAATTTCGCGGTGGGTATTGCTTGGTGAGATGACCTCTACCGCTAAATCGGGTGAGAATTTAAATCTTTTGACAAAGGGCGGATTTAACCGTGCTGTGGATGTATAAGAGACATCTGGTATCAGAATTAATTTATCTGTGAGTTGATAAGTGCATCCATCGGCAAAGGCATAGCCGATTTTATTTGAACGGGCAAAAGAGAATAGTGCTGTGATAAGGAAACTAATGATATAGGTATGTAATGAGCTTCCAGAGGGCATTTCAATAATCTCCCCGTCAATAAGTTCAAATCCTCTCGTTTTATCTTCTAGTGCTTCTACAAATACCCAAAATTCATCGGCAGTTATCAGCGTAGTTTTGGGTGGGTGTGTCATTTCTAACATGATTTATTCCTCATGGACTATTTTTTATAGTGTATCACGGAATTTCTGGCAAAGCCTGAACGGTCACTAGGTGAAAGGCGGGTGTTCCGCCCAATTCAGTGAGATTAAAATTGAAGCTGGCAGATTCTTGTGGCAAAAATACACCATCTTTAATTGGTGTGAAGGCGCTGGCAATCACATGGCGTTGGCTGTCATAGACGGTCACAACGGCGATGGGGTCACGCATAATGTCTGTACCGATATGGGTAACATCGCCCCTAATAACGACAAATCCTTCGCTAGTGGTACTGCGGTCATTGGTGATGATGAAATTTTCTTCGCCATAATAACGCGGTGTCGCTGACTCTGGATTCCACCCGCCCCCGCCGATAGTGAGGGTGTAGCGGGTGGCAGATATGGGCTGTCCATTACCAAAACGCAAGCTAAAAGGCATAAATCCGCCTGCGGGGATGCCATATCCCATCACCTGACCACTCACACCATCCACGACAACCCCGTCGGGTGTTTGTAGCCCCGCGTAAAGTGGGACATTGCCAATGGGGGCATTGGTCGCATTTTGCAATACACCTGTGAGGAACATCACGCCATTGGGCGTTGTCCATAAATAGACGGTGGTGAGCCGTAAGGGGGTGGTGGCGGTCTTTTGGGCGCTAAATAGGGTGGTAGGCAATAGGGATGCACCCGAATTTACCTGTAGCGAATTCACCGCCTCTTCTAAGACTCGCGCTAGTGCGGGGTCTGGGCTATCTGGCAATACCGTTTCGATGATGCTGATAAACGTGCCATGCACCTGAAAAAATGTGTTGATGTTTTGCCCAACACCGCCAAGTGTGGTGCGTAAGCCGATGAGTCGCCAACTGCCATCACCCATCGCTTGTCGCTCTAATTCGGTATAGCGTCCACTATCGGGGCGGGCTTCGGTCTGATAAATGGTGAGTAGGGTGGCAATATCGGGCATCTCCGATACGGTGAGTAGGGTGACGGTGAGAATGGGTTCTGCGATTTGTGGTGCTGAAAATGTCGCGCTGGCGAGGTCTGGCAATGACTGTGTGAAGGCGCTCCATGCACGCGGAATGGTGATTTGAAATGCCCCTGATGGGTGGCTATAGGCAATCGGTGAAGTATCTGGTGGTAACGGGGTAGGGGCATAGACCACCGCCCCCTGTCCACAGGCGGATAGGGCAATGCTGATGAAGAAAATCCATATATAGATATAGCGTCTCATGACACCCCTTATGGTGTAGTTAATAGCGCGTCCGTTGTGACAATGGTGGCAAATTCATCGTTGAGATTGGCTAATGAAATCGCATGAATGGTCTCTGCGGGATACAGTATGCCGTCATAGCCCATGCGGTCAAATGTCGCTGTTGCATCGGCAACAATAAAGGTGTTGAAGCCCAAATTCCCCGCCATACGGGTTGTTGTCTCCACACAATGATTGGTCGTTAATCCCACAATGACTACCGAATGAATCGCGTTTTTTCGTAAGCGATTCTCTAAGTCTGTGCCAATAAATGCCGAATTAACCGCTTTTTGGATAACAGGCTCATCCCCTTGTGGGGCGACTATGCGTTGAATAGTATTTCCTGCTTGGTTTGGGCGTAACGGTGAATCGGGATGCGTAGACATGTGCTGGATATGATAGATAGGGCGCTTTTTCTCTCGCCATAATGCCAATAGTTTGGCGATATTGGCTTCGGCATGAGGATTATTGCGATTGCCCCATGTGGGGTCGCTAAAACCATCCTGCACATCAATAATAATCAAAGCGGTATTATGGCTTAAATTTGTCATCAATTACTCCCTTTCTATACAAACATTCTAACCGCACTTGTCCATAAATCCAAGTCAGTGGTCAGAACGATATTTGTACTATATCCGTCTAAAGTTTGAAATTGGCATGAATTTTTATCAAAATGATTGACATTATCCCCCAAAACCCCGTATGCTGAAAATTAGAATAAGTTAAGAAATCTTACAGATGGGGAATGTTTATTATGTATGCTGAAAATGCCTTATTTTTTCCAAAGAATATTATTAGCTCATTGCGTGGATTGCGAGGCGCAGAATGGGCAAAATTGGTTGACCATGTGACCAATTTACCAGAAACGCATGAGGATGTCTTGGCGTTTATGCTGATGATGATTCGGCTGGATGGTTGTATGTGTTGCGAGACAGATAGCTACCGTGCGATGCGGGGTTGTGGGGCGTGCGCTCATCAGACCTTGCGCCGATATAAAGGCACAGATGCCGAATTGCTGGGCTTATTTGAGATTGCCCTACAAGAAGTCCGTGCCTTTGCCCAAGCACATCCAACAAGTGGCGTTGGGTCATGAGATGTCTCATTGACGAAACGCCTTCGTTATGTTAGACTTTTACAGCATAGTTTAACCAAAAGAGTTCACTTTCAATAGTTACACTCTTATCAATCGTGAGAGAGGAAAAACCACTATAACCACGCCTGAGTATCGCATCAATCGTCAAATCCGCGCCCGTGAGGTTCGTCTCATCATCGAAGAAGCCGATGGGAAGTCGCGTAATATGGGGGTATTAACCCTTGCGCGTGCCTTAGAAATTGCGGAAGATATGGAACTTGACCTCGTGGAAGTTTCGCCAGAATCTGACCCGCCTGTGTGCAAGATTCAAGATTTTGGCAAGTTTCAATATGAGAAGCAACGCCGCGAGCGTAAAGCCCGTAAACAACAGAAGAATATCGAGGTAAAAGAGGTGCAACTCGGACCAAAAACCGATGAACATCATCTAAACTTTAAGATTCGTGATGCACGGCGTTGGATAGAAGAGGGAATGAAAGTGAAGGTTCGCGTAAAATTTAAGGGTCGTGAAATTACACATCCTGAAATTGGTCGCAACCGCCTAGAAAAGATTGCACTCGAATTACAAGATGTGGCAATCGTAGAACAAAAACCGAGTTTGGAAGGACGGAGTATGCTCATGGTGCTTGCTCCGCATCCAGAGAAAAAATAACCCAATTTGGAGAATTAATCGTGGCTAAAAAATACAAGCTCAAGACCCATAAGGCAACTGCCAAGCGTTTTCGTGTCACTGGCACTGGCAAGCTGATGCGAACAAAAGTCGGAAAAAGCCATTTGCGCCGTCAAAAATCGAAACGTGCACGCAATTTGTTCGATAAAGACATCGAAGTAACCCACAAGGCAGATGCCCGCAAAGTGCGTCGTCTTGCCCCTTATTTGGGCAAATACAAAGCCAATCCCCCCGCCTAATACGGGCATTTTTGGCACACTACAAACTGATGCATTCATTCCCTAGCGGTGGCTAGGGCTTTTTATTCGGAGATAAAAACCAATGTCAAGAGTAAAGACTGGTGTCGTCCGTCGTAGACGGCACATTAAAATTCGTAAGATGGTGAAGGGTCAATGGGGAAGCCGTAGCAAGCTGTGGAAACGCGCCAGCGAAGCCATGCTCAAGAGCTACTGGTATTCATACCGTGACCGGAAATCTCGCGCCCGTGAAATGCGTAAACTGTGGATTATCCGCATCAACGCCGCTTCCCGTTTGAATGGCTTGAGCTATAGCCGTTTCATCTCTGGGTTAAAAGCCGCTAATGTCGAGATTGACCGTAAAATTTTGGCAGATATCGCTGTGCGTGACTCGGTGACATTCACCAAATTGGCGGCAATTAGCCAGCAACACCAACGGACAAACTAGGGATTTTTTTCAGATTTGGCATAATTGAATAAACAACATGCCACATGGCTATGGGTACACCACTCGTAGCCATGTGTTTTGCTATATATTGGCTATATAGAGGAGACGACCATGCAACCCAAACCGACCATCAGCTATGACGATTTTGATAAACTGGATGTGCGCGTGGGTGTGATTATGGCGGTGGACGATTTTCCGCGTGCCAAAAAACCATCGTACCGCCTCACGATTGATTTTGGCGACCCCATTGGCATCAGGCGCTCCAGCGCCCAACTGACCAATTATGCCAAAGACGATTTGATTGGGGTGCAGATTATCGCTGTGGTGAATTTTGAACCCAAAAATATCGCAGGATTTTTATCTGAGTGCCTTGTCTTAGGCGTGCCAACGGACGATGGGGTGGTTTCGTTTTTATCGCCAACCATCCCCGCAAAATTGGGTGGCGGGATGTATTAGGGATTAATTCAGCTAAAGATATTGGGGAGTAAAAATTTTATGAGTAAATTGGATTACAAAGAGCAGATGAATAAGGCAGAGATGTGTGAGCAATTTATTACCGCATATTTGTCTGGTAATGACTCACCCCTTAATATAGAAACAAGAGATTTTCTTACCAAACCTCAATATGACCAGTTAGAAGTAGTAAAACGCTATCATGAGGCATTAGAAATTTATTGTTCCCTTAATAAAAAGGATGAGGCACTCAGTTTACTAGATAGTTTGTTTACTCTGGTTGACCATAGTTTATCTTTATTTAATCAAACCCATGAAACAGGTTTTATTAATTTTGCTTTGAGATTGTTATATTTTAATAAGAGAGATGAACAAACTAAGGAACTCCTAACAATAGATAAACTTGATAAATTTCGAGCAGGTTCTAAGCAGAAGATATTCAGAAAATTATCTGATGCTGTCAATGCAAAAATTACTGAACACTATTTTGATTTTTGGCGCTTAGATGGTTGTTTTAATTTGCTATTACTTCTAGCGGAAGGCGAAGATAAAGAGAATGTATATAGTATGCAAGTTCAAACCTTGAGACTTCATGCTCAATATAGCCTTATTGTCGGAAATCCTGCAAATGCTACTCATTGTTATGAACGTGCATCTCAAATTGCCCAGAAAATAGGCAAAACTAAGGAATCACAAGATTTACTACAAAAGGCAAGCGAGATAAATTTACAAATACATTCTACACCTCCAATACAAGGTTCAATAGAAGCTGATTTAGAGTCTATTCTTCACTTCGATATAAACGAGATTGAAGAATATGAGTTTTTACCAAGCAGGCAATATTTCCTGAATGAATACTCTTCGATAGAAGATAAATTAACTTATCTCTTAGATGATAAAAGATTTATACTAGACCAAACAAAAATCGATAATATTATTTCGATAACCCCCAAAAATTCTTTGCTTGGTTGGATACCATCACCGCGAGATTTAGATGGTTTCGGTAATGTGCGTGGTTTACATACTGGAGATAAAATAACACATCTTTATCGAATTAGTTATATGAAACAGATTATTGATAGGGTGGCTTTTTTATTTGAAACATGGCAAGAAACTAATGATTTAACAGAAAATCACATTGTCTCATTATTTGATAAATCATATATAGCAGACTATGATGGACGAATCTTTTATTTAGGGCTTAAAAAATATTTTGATAAGGATTATATAATTTCAGCACATCTTCTAATTCCTCAATTTGAAAATATCTTAAGAACATGGGCTGAAAAGGCAGATATATCAGTTAAAAAACGCAAGCGTCCAAATAATCTTAAGTGGAGGCAAAAACTTCTTGAAGATTTATTGAGAGATAATGATATTGAACAATATTTTGGTACACCATTAATTCAATTAATCAGATTTTATTTGTCTGAATCCAATAACTATCGTAATAAAATAGCACATGGTTTTATGACATCTAATCAGTTTAATCATGGAATATCTGCCATAACCATTTGGTTTACATTACTTGTTGCAATGAAGCCAATCCCTAAGCCATCTAGCTAATTATTTTATGCCGATGGCAATTTTTCACCCGCATAGGCAAGGATGATTTTTTCGCGGGGGATGCCTGCGTTCATCAATGCTTCGTAGAGGGGTCTGTCGGTATTATCGGCTTCAATAATAATTGAGTCGTCAATAA
>Ga0163154_10007356_pt1 | contig 13133 bp, 11 predicted proteins | sample OliLakLV19MP9P1_FD_148649 | JGI IMG/M metagenome (GOLD analysis project Ga0163154, IMG submission 148649) | Freshwater microbial mat bacterial communities from Lake Vanda, McMurdo Dry Valleys, Antarctica - Oligotrophic Lake LV.19.MP9.P1 | ecosystem: Environmental > Aquatic > Freshwater > Lake >... | reverse complement strand
ACCTGGTAGTAGACGGTGTCGGATTCGCTGGCGCGCAGCAGCTTGCGCGCCGGCATCGGCATGTCGAAGCGCAGTTGTCCGCCACGTGTCTGGACCAGTGCGGCGAGTTCGCCGACATTGACTTCCAGCGCCTGGTCGAACGGTTTGCCGGCCGCGCTCTGGGCCACGAACCAGGTCAGCACCAGGCTGATTGGCCACAACAGCAGCAGCGGCGTCAGCATCCAGTCCAGGATTTCGCCGAACAGCGAACGCTGCTCGCGCTGAAACAGTTTCACGTCGTTGTAGGTTGGCGCGTCGCGTTTGGCGCCACTTCGCCAGGCAGCAGCTTGAGGCAATAACCCAGGCCGCGCACGGTCGCGATGCGGATCGGGCCTTTCTCGATCTTCTTGCGCAGCCGATGCACATAAACCTCGATCGCGTTGTTGCTGACCTCGTCGCCCCACTCGCACAGATGCTCGACCAGCTGGTCCTTGCTGACCATGCGCCCGGCGCGCTGCAGCAGCACCTCGAGCAGGCCGAGCTCGCGCGCCGACAGGTCGATCATCTGGCCATCGATGGTTGCTACCCGCCCGGCCTGGTCGTACACCAGCGGGCCATGCCGTATGTTGTCGCTGGCGCCGCCCATGCGCCGGCGCAGCAGAGCGCGGACCCGCGCCTCCAACTCCTGCAGGCTGAAGGGTTTGGCCATGTAGTCGTCGGCGCCGTAGTCCAGACCCTTGACCCGCTCCTCCACGCTGTCGGCGGCGGTCAGGATCAGCACCGGGAAAGTCGAGCCTCGGGCGCGCAGCTTGCGCAGCACTTCCAGCCCGTGCATCTTGGGCAGGCCCAGGTCCAGGATCAACAGGTCGAATTCCTTGTTGGTCATCAGTGCGGCATCTGCCTCACTCCCGGTGGCCACGTGATCGACGGCGGCGCCGGTGCCGCGCAGGGCGCGCAACAGTCCGTCGGCCAGAACACCGTCGTCCTCGGCGATCAGTATGCGCATGGATGTCTCCTCCTGCGGGCAAGCCGCGATCTGTTGTCGGCCGGTACCGGCTCGCGATCGATTCTAGGCGTCGCTCCCGTGTTGCCCTAGCGGGTTCACCCGTGTCGTCTGGCTTTGCATCTGCTCGCTGCGCTGCGAGCGCCTTGGGAGCGGCCTGGCGGCGGCAACGGGAACACCTTCGCCCTCCGTCCTGCGGACTGCGGGATTGAGCGCCTTGGGAGCGGCCCGGCGGCGCTCAGGCCACATAGGCCTCCAGGCCGAGCTGCACCACGGTGGCGACTTCGGGACCGACCGCCTGGCGGAACTCGGCTTCGGCCTGTTCGACCGCCTGCCGGTAGGCGGCCAGCCACTGCCGACCGCTGGCAGTGAAGACGATCTGGATGCCGCGCGCGTCCCGGGCATCGGGGTGGCGTTCGACCAGCCCCCAGGCCGCGCACTGGTCCACCAGCTTGCCCATGGCCTGTTTGGTGATGCCGCCCTGGCGTGCGAGGTCGGTCAGTCGACTGCCATCTTCGGCCAGGTGGCGCGTAATCTGAATGTGCGATGCGCCGAGCTTGCCGCGTGCGGCAAGATGCGAGAGCGACAAGGCCAGTTCGTCGTTGCGGGCCATCAGTGCGAGCACCCGGGCGTCGAAACGCAGGCGTGCCAGTTCGGCCAGGCGGCCCAGATGGGTCTGGCGCCAACCGGTGGACAAGGCGGGAGGGCTCACACCGAAAATGGTAAATCAAATTGACCAAAAAAACTGTTCTCAAACTTCAATGAACTGGCATAAACTACTGTTCAAGCATCCAGCCTGTTGTTAAAACCAGAAAAAAATTCATTCCAAACCCTTGTTTCAAAAGGAAATTCTTATGGACGCACCCGTCAAGAACCTCACCGCTGCCAGCAGCGAAAAAGCCAAAGCCCTGCAGGTGGCACTGGCCCAGATCGAAAAGCAGTTCGGCAAGGGCACCATCATGCGGCTGGGCGAAGGCGAGGTCATCGAGAACATCCAGGTGGTCTCGACCGGTTCGCTGGGGCTCGACATTGCGCTGGGCGTCGGCGGCCTGCCGCGCGGGCGGGTGATCGAGATCTACGGCCCGGAGTCGTCCGGCAAGACCACGCTGACACTGCAAGCCATCGCCGAGATGCAGAAGACGGGCGGTCAGTGCGCCTTCGTCGATGCCGAACATGCACTCGACATCCAGTATGCGCAGAAACTGGGCGTCAACCTGCAGGATCTGCTGATCAGCCAGCCCGACACCGGCGAGCAGGCACTGGAGATCGTCGATTCGCTGGTGCGCTCCGGCGCGGTCGACCTGATCGTCATCGACTCGGTGGCGGCGCTCACGCCCAAGGCCGAACTCGAAGGCGAGATGGGCGATTCCCTGCCCGGCCTGCAGGCGCGGCTGATGAGCCAGGCGCTGCGCAAGCTCACCGCGCACATCAAGAAGACCAACTGCATGGTGATCTTCATCAACCAGATCCGGATGAAGATCGGCGTCATGTTCGGCAGCCCCGAGACCACCACCGGCGGCAATGCGCTCAAGTTCTACGCCTCGGTGCGGCTCGATATCCGCCGCACCGGCACGATCAAGAAGGGCGACGAGGCGATCGGCAACGAAACCAAGGTCAAGGTCGTCAAGAACAAGGTCGCGCCGCCGTTCAAGACCGCCGAGTTCGACATCCTGTTCGGCGAAGGCATCAGCCGCCACGGCGAGATCATCGACATGGGTGTGAACGCCCAGATCCTGGACAAGTCAGGCGCCTGGTACGCCTACAACGGCGAGAAGATCGGCCAGGGGCGCGACAACGCACGCGAGTTCCTGCGCGAAAACCCGGACTTGTCGCGCGAGATCGAGAACAAGGTGCGCGAGTCGCTGGGCATTCCGTTGCTGCCGGAAGCGGTCGATACCGGCGCCAAGGCCACCAAGGGCAAGAAGACGGAAACGCCGGCCTGACGATGCCGCTGCCCGCGCCTTCCCTCAAGGGCCGCGCCTTGCGCATGCTCGCCACGCGTGAACATTCGCGCGCCGAACTCGAGCGCAAGCTGACCCGTCACGAGGCCGAGTCCGGGCAGATGCGCGCGATGCTCGATGACCTTCAGGCCAGGGGTTTCATCGACGGGCAACGCGTCGTCGATTCCGTCGTGCACCAACGCGCTGGCAAACTGGGCGTGGCCCGTATCCGGCAGGAGTTGCAACTCAAGGGCATCGCAGGCCAGGAGGCGCAGGCGGCGCTGGCCACATTGCAGTCCAGCGAGGTCGAGCGGGCGCGCCAGGTCTGGCACAAGAAATTTGGCCGCCGCGACCACGACGCCTCCGCTGCCACCGCTCCGGATGCCTCGCAGCGCTCGCGCGAGATGCGTTTTCTGGCATCGCGCGGATTCTCTGGCGACACGATACGCCGTGTGGTCTCTGGCGCCGACGATGTCACGGATGAACCGGCACCCTGAGCATCATCGGCCCGGCCCTTGCGACGGGTTTGCCGGAGGTGGTGCTGGAACAGGCGGTGCGGCGACGCATTCGAGACCGCCGCGGCCTGTTCCCCGCGGCCGCAGCCCTGCAGGTCCGGCACCAGCTTGAGTGTTCCCCGCAGTCGCAGGCCTACAGGTCCAGCATCAGCTTGAGGTTCTGAACTGCCGCGCCGCTAGCGCCCTTGCCCAGGTTGTCCAGCCGCGCCACCAGCACCGCATGGGCGAACCCGTCCTTGCCGGCGTCGTTGGCAAACACCCGCAGTTCCATCTTGTTGGTATCGACCAGGGCCAGCGGGTCGAGTTTGCCATCTTCGGTGGCGGGCTCGACTGTCACCCATTCGCTGCCGGCGTAGTGCCGGGCCAGTGCATCGTGCAGGTCGCGCGCGCTCGGTTTGCCCGGCAGCGCGTCCAGGTGCAGGGGCATCTGCACCAGCATGCCCTGGCGGAAATTGCCCACCGAAGGAACAAACAGCGGGCGCCGCCGCAGGCCGGTGTGGCGCATGATCTCGGGCACGTGCTTGTGCTTGAGGCCCAGCCCGTAGAGTTCGAACGCGGGCGCGGCGCCAGCCTCATAGGCCTCGATCATCGTGCGGCCACCGCCGGAATAACCGCTCACCGAAGGCAGGCACAGCGGGAAGTCGGCTGGCATCAGAGCGGCGTCGATCAGCGGCCGGATCAGCGCAATTGCGCCGGTGGCATAACAGCCCGGATTGCTGACCCGGCGCGCCACGCTCACCGCAGCCCGCTGGCCGGCGGCCAGCTCCGGAAATCCGAACACCCAATCGGGAGCGGTGCGGTGCGCGGTGGACGCGTCGATGATGCGCGGGCCGGGTTTGCCGGAACTTTCTTCGATCTCGTCGACCATCGCCACCGACGCGCGTGCCGCATCGTCGTGCAGGCACAGGATGACCAGATCGACCTGCGCCATCAGCGCGCGTTTGGCGTCTGCATCCTTGCGCAATTGAGGCGCAATGCTGACCATCTCGACGCCGCGCATCGTCTGCAGGCGCTCGCGGATCTGCAGTCCGGTGGTGCCGGCTTCGCCGTCGATGAATACCTTCGCCATGGCAGTTCCCCTTCGATTGGGTAGTTCGATTCGCAAGCCTGCTACGTACTTCTCACGAGGAAACGCCGGGCCGCTCCCAAGATTCCTCGCACCCCCTCGGGGGGCTTGGCGCAGCCTGGGCTGGGGGCGCTCATGACGAAACGCCGGGCCGCTCCCAAGATTCCTCGCACCCCCTCGGGGGGCCTGGCGCAGCCAGGGCTGGGGGCGCCCACAGTATTTGCCGCGTTGCAGCATGATACATTTGGCGGCTTCGGTGTCCACTGTGGGCTGGCAACCGGACGTGTCTGCCAGCGCCATGGGTTTGTTCCTATCCCGAGAGAAACCTCATGAAGATTCACGAGTACCAAGGCAAGGAAATCTTGCGCAAGTTCGGCGTCCCGGTGCCGCGCGGCATTGCGGCATTCACGGTTCAGGAGGCGGTCGAGGCGGCGCAAAAGCTCGGTGGCCCGGTGTGGGTGGTCAAGGCGCAGATTCACGCGGGTGGACGCGGCAAGGGTGGCGGCGTCAAGCTGGCCCGCTCGATCGACGAAGTCAAGGCGCTGGCCGGCGAGATCCTGGGCATGCAGCTAGTCACGCACCAGACCGGCCCCGCCGGCCAAAAGGTCCGTCGCCTGCTGATCGAGGATGGCGCCGACATCAAGAAGGAATATTACGTGTCGGTCGTCACCGACCGCGCGACGCAGCAGGTGGCGCTGATGGCGTCATCCGAAGGCGGCATGGACATCGAGGAAGTGGCGCACGCCACGCCCGAGAAGATCCTCAAGGTGTTCGTCGATCCCGCGACCGGCCTGACGGATGCGCAGGCCACCGGACTAGCCAACGGCATCGGTGTTCCGGCTGGATCCGTCGCGCAATGTGTCGATGTGCTCAAGAAGCTTTACCAGTGCTACATGGATACCGACGCTTCGCTGGTCGAGATAAACCCGCTGATCCTCGAGGGCGGCGGCGGCATCAAGGCGCTCGACGCCAAGTTCAACTTCGACGCCAACGCCTTGTTCCGCCAGGGCGAGATCGTGGCCTACCGCGATCTGGACGAGGAAGACCCGGCCGAGGTCGAGGCCAGCAAGTTCGATCTGGCCTACATCAGCCTGGACGGTACCATCGGTTGCCTGGTCAACGGCGCCGGCCTGGCGATGGCGACGATGGACACCATCAAGCTGTATGGCGCGGAGCCAGCGAACTTCCTGGACGTCGGCGGTGGCGCCACCCCCGAGAAGGTCACCGAAGCCTTCAAGATCATGCTCAAGAACGACAAGGTCAAGGCGATTCTGGTCAACATTTTCGGCGGCATCATGAAGTGCGACACGATTGCCACCGGCATCATCACTGCCTGCCGCGCGACCAATCTCAATGTTCCGCTGGTGGTGCGCATGAAGGGCACCAACGAGCAACTGGGCAAGAAGATGCTGGCCGAATCCGGGCTGCCGATCATCAGCGCCGACACCATGGCCGAGGCGGCTGAAAAAGTCGTGGCCGCGGTCAACTAGTTCCCCAACCGGTCAACCAACGAGACACCCGGGCGCGCGACAGCAGGCGATTGGCTGGCAACCGCGCACCCGCAGGTCAAGGAGTTCAAGTGAGCATTCTGATCAACAAAGACACCAAGGTCATCACGCAGGGCATCACCGGCAAGACCGGACAGTTCCACACCGAGAAGTGCCAGGAATATGCCAACGGCCAAAACTGCTTCGTGGCGGGTGTGAACCCGAAGAAGGCGGGCGAGTCGATCTTCGGTATTCCGATCTTCGGCTCGGTGAAGGATGCCGCCGCCAAGACCGGTGCCACGGTGTCGGTGATCTACGTGCCACCGGCCGGTGCCGCTGCCGCGATCTGGGAGGCGGTCGAGGCGGACCTGGACCTGGCGATCTGCATCACCGAAGGCATTCCGGTACGCGATATGCTCGAGGTGCGCAACAGGATGAAGGCCCGGGTTGCGGCCGGCGGCAAGAACACCTTGTTGCTGGGGCCGAACTGCCCCGGCCTGATCACGCCCGACGAGATCAAGATCGGCATCATGCCGGGCCATATCCACCGCAAGGGGCGTATCGGTGTCGTGTCGCGCTCGGGGACCCTGACCTATGAGGCGGTGGCACAGCTGACCGACATCGGGCTGGGCCAGTCCACCGCCGTGGGCATCGGCGGCGACCCCATCAACGGTCTCAAGCACATCGACGTGATGAAGGCCTTCAACGACGATCCGGATACCGACGCGGTGATCATGATCGGCGAGATCGGCGGCCCTGACGAAGCGCAGGCGGCACGCTGGTGCAAGGACAACATGAAGAAGCCGGTGGTCGGGTTCATCGCTGGCGTGACCGCGCCGGCCGGCAAGCGCATGGGCCATGCGGGCGCATTGATCTCCGGCGGCGACGACACCGCCAACGCCAAGCTGGCGATCATGGAGGAGTGCGGTTTCAAGATCACGCGCAATCCGTCGGAGATGGGCCGGCTGCTGAAGTCCTTCCTGTAGGCGCGCGCTCACCGCGTGCCCCGTTTGCCAAACGACATCCCGAGGCAGGCGCTGAAGCTGACGCACTTGAGTCATTGAAGGTCCAACGTGGAAGAATTCCTTACCGCCCATTTCTGGATTGCCGTCGGTCAGATCATCATGATCGACATCCTGCTTGGCGGCGACAACGCCGTTGTCATTGCGCTGGCGTGCCGCAAGTTGCCGCCCGAGCAGCGCACCAAGGGCATTCTTTGGGGTACTGCCGGCGCGATCATCCTGCGCGTGGTGCTGATCGCCTTCGCATTGACGCTGTTGGCGGTGCCCTACCTGAAACTGGTCGGCGCGATACTGCTGCTCTGGATCGGCGTCAAGCTGCTGTCACCCGGTGACGAAGACGCGCATTCCACCATCGAAGGCAGCGACCGCCTGTGGGCGGCGGTAAAGACCGTCATCATCGCCGACCTGGTAATGAGCGTGGACAACGTCATTGCGATCGCCGGTGCGGCGACCGGTGCCGGCGAGCAGCACCAGTTGCCGCTGGTCATCTTCGGCCTGCTTGTGAGCGTGCCCATCATCATCTGGGGCAGCCAGATGGTGCTCAAGCTGATGGACCGTTTCCCATTCATCATCTCCGTCGGCGGCATGTTGCTGGGCTGGATCGCCGGCACGATGGCGCATACCGATCCGGCTGTCATCGACTGGTTGCCGCAGAACCGGATCTGGTATTACGGCCTGGGTATTGGCGGCGCCCTGCTGGTCTACCTGGCGGGTGCGGCGATGCGCGGGCGCGCCAAACAAACGACCTGAGAACCTGCGTGGCCCCAGGCGGACGCCCCGGTATCCTGCCATCGTGGCGGCTGCGGCCTGCACCAGCAGGTGCAAAAAAACGACAAGTGAGCGTCAACATGTCTCTTGTCTGCAACGACGCGGTCTGCTAACGTTGTCCCCTCGCTTTGGGGAGGAGAGGCAGTCGGGGCTGTCTGCGGGACACGTACCCTGTGCAAAGTCGAACCAAATGATCGGTGGGTTGGAACGTGGCAACAAAATCATCTTCGAAAAATGCTCAGTTCTGGCGCACGGATTGGTTTGCAGGAGTGGCGGTGGTTGTCGCTGTCCTGTTGCTCAACCAGGTCACCGACCTGATCGGCACGCTGGAGCGCCGCTTCTACGATTTCGCCAGTACCAGCACCTCCCGGCTTGCGTCCGATCGTATTGCCATCATCGCGATCGACGATCAGAGCATCGCCAATATCGGCCGCTGGCCCTGGTCGCGTGACATCCACGCCAAGCTGATCGACCAGTTGGCGGCCGCGAAGGCCAAGACCATCGTCGAAACTGTTTTCTTCATCGAGCCGCAGGTGGACCGCGGACTGAGCTTCATCCGCCAGATGAAGTCGCTGCTGCCGGCCAACTCGGATGCGGCCACTGGTGCGCTGGCCCGGGTGATCGCCGAGGCCGAGCAGGCGCTCGATACCGATGCCGTGCTGGCCGCCAGCATGCGCAACGCCGGCAACGTGCTGGTGCCTTCGGTGTTTGTGCTGGGCGAGCCACAGGGGAATCCGGACAAGCCTTTGCCCGATTTCGTGCTCAAGAGCACGATCCCGGCGCAGGACGGGTTTGCGATCCCGGCCATCAGCGGCCAGGTGCCCATCGACACAATTGGCAACGCGGCTGCCGGTGTCGCCCACCTCAACCAGATACAGGATGTCGATGGCTCGGTGCGCCTGGAGCCGCTGCTGGTGAACTATTACGGTAATGCGGTTCCGTCGATGGCCTTGCTGGCCGCGGTCAAGAGCCTGAACCTGGGCCCCGGCGACGTCAAGCTCAATGTCGGCGAATCGGTGCAGATCGGTCGCCTGCGCGTGAAGACGGATGAGGGCGCACTGATGTTGCCGCAGTTCTACAAGGGGCGCGATGGCCGGTCGGCCTTCGCCGTGGACTCGTTCTACGACGTGCTCAACGGCAAGATACCGGCCGCCAAGTATGCCGACAAGATCGTGATCATCGGCGCAACGGCTGCCGGTGTCGGAGTGCAATTCCCGGTGCCCGGCAGTGCCGGCCTGTCCCCCGCTGAGACGATCGCCCACATCACCTCGAGCATCCTGAGCGAGCATTTCATCGTGCAGCCGGGCTGGGGTGTCTGGGCGACGCTGGCCATCTTTTTGCTGGTCGCAGCCTACATCATCGCGGTGTTGCCCCGCTTGTCAGCCGGAACTGCGGCCATCGTGACGCTGGTGCTGTTTATCGTGTTGCTGGGCGCCGAGTTCGGTTTGCTCTCGGGCAGTGCAACCTGGATCAAGCTCGTGTTGCCTGCGATGTTGCTGGCCATCGGCCACCTGGCCTTGACAACCAAGCGTTTCCTGGTCACCGAGGCCGGCAAGCTCAAGTCGGACGAGGAGTCTGCCGAGACGAACCGGATGATGGGCCTGGCGCTGCAGGGCCAGGGACAACTCGACGCTGCGTTTGATCGTTTTCGCCGGGTTCCGTTTGGTGACGCCGTGATGGGCAACCTTTACAGCCTGGCACTCGATTTCGAACGCAAGCGCCAGTTCAACAAGGCGGAGGCGGTCTACCAGCATATGGCCACCTACGACAAGGACTACAAGGACCTGCAGGCCAAGCTGAACCGCGCCAAGAACCTGTCCGAGACCGTCATGCTTGGCGGCGGGGGTTCACATCCTGGCGGCACCATGTTGCTCGACGGAGGATCGGTCGAAAAACCAATGCTGGGGCGCTATCAGGTCGACAAGGAACTGGGCAAGGGTGCGATGGGCGTCGTGTATCTGGGCAAGGATCCGAAAATCGGTCGCGTCGTCGCGATCAAGACCATGGCCCTGTCCCAGGAATTCTCGGGCGACGAGTTGGTTGATGCGCGCGAGCGCTTTTTCCGCGAGGCTGAAACCGCCGGCCGTTTGCAGCACCAGAACATCGTCACCATATTCGATGCTGGCGAGGAGCATGATCTGGCGTATATCGCGATGGAGTTTCTCAAGGGCAAAGACCTGCTCGACTACTGCAAGAACGGTAACCTGCTGCCTGTGCCACGGGTGTTGTCCATCGTGGCGCGGGTCGCGCAGGCTCTGGCTTACGCCCATCGCCAGAACGTGGTGCACCGGGACATCAAGCCAGCCAACATCATGTACGAGCATGACACCGACACGGTGAAGGTCACCGATTTCGGTATTGCGCGTATCACCGACTCGAGCAAGACCAAGACGGGCCTGGTGCTGGGTACGCCCAGCTTCATGTCGCCGGAGCAACTGGCCGGCAAGAAGGTGGACGGCCGCTCCGACCTTTACTCGCTGGGCGTGATGTTGTTCCAGATGCTGACCGGCGTGTTGCCTTTCCGTGGCGATTCGATGGCCGAGCTGATGTACAAGATCGCCAACGAAGAGGCTGCAGACATTCGTATCATCCGCACCGAATTGCCCGAAAACCTGGCCAATCTGGTGGCGCTTGCCATGGCCAAGCGGCCGGAGACCCGTTATCAGGACGGCGACCAGTTTGCCGCGGACCTGCAGGCGGCACTGTCGGAGCTCGGCGGTGGCTCTGCCGTGCCCACGGGCCGGATGCAGGCCACCGGCGCCGTGGCCGCTGGTGCTGGTGGGCACCAGAGTACCGCGGCGCTGGTCACATCTGCAGCGGCCTCGACTCCTTTCGAGAAGACCGCCGTGCACAACACGGCTGCAGTGAAGGCGCCGGGCGATGCTTTCGAGAAGACAGCGGTGCACCAGGTGCCTGCGGCGGCGCGATCGAAGGATGACGGCTTCGAGAAGACAGCGGTGCACCAGGTGCCTGCGGCGGCGCGATCGCAGGATGACGGCTTCGAGAAGACAGCGGTGCATCAGGTCAACCGTGCTGCATCGCCTACCGACGCGTTCGAGAAGACAGCGGTGTACCAGCCCAAGCGTGACGACAAGCCGGGCCCTGCGGGCCCGACAGTGCCGGATGTCGAAATCTGACCCGACACCATGATGCACTACACGTATTTTTCTCGGACCGATCCGGGCCGGGCCAGAGACAACAACGAAGATTCCGTGGCCATCGACGAAACGTCCCATGTGGGTGTGCTGGCCGATGGCATGGGCGGTTATAACGCCGGCGAGATCGCCAGCGGCATGGCCACTGCCTTCATCAAGTCGGAGATGGCGCGCTGGCTGGCCGAAACCGGCAAGCAGGCCAAGGTCAAGGAAATCCGGCGCGCGCTGGAAATCTGCGTCGACAACGCGAATCGCTCCATTTTCAATGCCTCCGGCTCCAACCCCCAGTATTCCGGCATGGGCACGACGTTGGTGGTCGGTGTCTTTCGTGGCGCCACGCTGATCCTGGGCCATATTGGCGACTCGCGTTGTTATCGTCTGCGCGACGGCACCTTGAGCCAGATCACCAAGGACCATTCGCTGCTGCAGGAGCAGATCGATGCCGGCCTGATCACGCAGGAGCAAGCCGCCGGTTCATCCATCAAGAACCTGGTGACCCGTGCGCTGGGGGTCGAGGATGCCGTGATGCTCGAGGTCAACGAGCACCAGGTCGAGTTCGGCGACTGCTACCTGATGTGCTCGGACGGTTTGTCCGACATGGTTGACGATGCCGAAATTGCCAGTATCCTCGGGGGGCCCGTGCCGATGGACCAGAAGGCGGACATCCTGATTGCGGTCGCCAACGAACATGGAGGCCGAGACAATATCTCGGTGCTGCTGGTCCAGGCTGACCCAGCGGCAGAGAAGCGTGGCCTGATCTCCAGACTGTTGGGAAAATAGTAAGCTCATGTGTAATATGAAATTCTGTCTTGGAAATAGGAGTCGGTCATGCCGAAAATGATCGTATCGATCGATGGTGTCGTGATCAAGGAGGTCCAGCTCACGAAAGACCGGACCACCCTGGGCCGCCGGCCGTACAACGACGTGGTGATCGACAACCTGGCCATCAGTGGAGAACATGCGGTCTTCCAGATGACGGGTAGCGACGTCTTCATCGAAGACCTCAACAGCACCAACGGCTCCTATGTCAACGGCAAGGCCGTCAAGAAGCAGCAGTTGCACAACGGCGACACGGTCGAGGTCGGCAAGTACAAAATCAAGTTCGTCGGTGAAGCGACGGCCGAAGGTTTCGAGAAGACCATGATGGTGAAGTCGGGGCCGGGTGGTCTGGCCGCGGCGCCGTCGGCGTCATCGTTTGGTGGCCCGTCTTCGGTGTCGGTGCCCGCGTCGGTTCCGGGTGGCTTTGGATCGCGCCCAGCGGCGGCGCCGGCAGCCGGTAGCTCCCTCGTACAGGCATCGATCAAGGTATTGTCTGGCGCGGCGGCTGGGCGGGAAGTTCCCCTGACCAAGGTGGTGACCACGATAGGCAAGCCAGGTGTTGCGGTGGCTGCGATCACCAAGCGTCAGCATGGCTACGTGGTGCACCATGTCGAAGGTGCCGGAAACCCGTCGCTCAACGGCGCGGCCATCGGCACCGATCCGGTGTCGCTCAAGAATGGCGACCTGATCGAGTTGGCCGGCACGCAGATGCAGTTCGTGCAGGGTTGACTTGCCGGGCCGGTTGTTGACCCCCCTGGCGGCTCTCAGTCCTGCTGGTTGACGCTTCCATGGGTGCACTTCTCAAGCACTGGCCCCGGATCGTCGTCACGCTGCTGCCCCTGATTTTCGCGCTGCTGCATGCGGCCGGGGTTGTGCGGCTGGGCGTTCTGGAGCGCCTGGACAACATCATCTACGACACGCGATTGCGCGCAACCATGCCCGGCACGCTCGATGAGCGGGTGGTCATCGTCGACATCGATGAAAAGAGCCTGGCCGAGGTGGGTCGCTGGCCCTGGAGCCGCAACCGACTCGCTGAACTGACCATCGAACTGTTTGATCGTCAAAAGATCGCGCTGCTCGGATTCGACATCGTATTTGCCGAGCCCGACGAAAGCTCGGGCTTGAAACGATTGCGCGAGATGGCGCAAAACGAATTGCGCGACCAGCCGGGTTTCATCGACAAGCTGCGCCAGTTGCAGGCCGCGCTGGACTACGATGCCGTATTCGCCAAGTCGCTCGAAGGACGGGCGGTGGTGCTGGGGTATTACCTGACCGGCGACCGCGACGGGTTTACCTCGGGGGTGCTGCCCGAGCCGGTGATGGACAAGTCCGCATTGCAGGGCCGTCCCATCAAATTCACCACCTGGAACGGATACGGC
>Ga0163154_10007353_pt1 | contig 13136 bp, 11 predicted proteins | sample OliLakLV19MP9P1_FD_148649 | JGI IMG/M metagenome (GOLD analysis project Ga0163154, IMG submission 148649) | Freshwater microbial mat bacterial communities from Lake Vanda, McMurdo Dry Valleys, Antarctica - Oligotrophic Lake LV.19.MP9.P1 | ecosystem: Environmental > Aquatic > Freshwater > Lake >... | reverse complement strand
GTTGAGGGCGGCATGATCTGTTTCTACGCCGCCCTCAACGTGGGCGAAATCTCGCGCATCAAACCCGTGGCGTTCAGCGTCGCCCCGGCCGTGGCCGTCATTCTCGGCTGGCTGGTCCTGCATGAGACGATGACGTGGCAGAAGGCCGTCGCCGTGCTGCTCATCCTCGCCGGCGTGGTGCTGCTGACGGTGAACCCCGCCTCCGTTCCGGCGAGCCATTGAAGCCATGCCTTCCCTCCGCAATCGCGTCATCATCATCACCGGGGCCAGTTCCGGCATCGGCGCCGCCACGGCCGTCGCTTGTGCCAACGCCGGCATGGACGTCGTCCTCAACGCGCGGCGGGCCGACAAACTCCAAGCCGTCGCCGCCCGCATCATCGCGGTCGGCCGCCGGGCCGCAATCGTCCCCGGCGATGTCACCCAGCCCGGCATGTCCGCCGAGTTGCTTGATGTTGCTGAGCGAACGTTTGGCCGCGTCGACGCCGTCTTCGCCAACGCGGGCTACGGCATGGACAAGCCCATGCACGAAACGACCGACACCGAACTCCGCGCGATGTTCGATGTCAACTTCTTCGCCGGGATGGACCTCCTCCGCGCCGCCGCCTCGCGCCTGATCGAGCGTGGGGGGGCCGGCCACCTGCTCATGTGCTCCAGTTGCCTCTCGCGCTTCACGCTCGCCGGGCACGGGGCGTACTGCGCCACCAAGGCGGCGCAGAACCACGTCTGCCGGGCGATGGATGTCGAGCTCAAGCCGCGCGGCATCCGGGTCTCCAGCGTGCATCCCATCACCACCACCACGGAGTTCTTCGAGGCGTCGGCGAAACTCAGCCACGGCGGCCCGCCCCGCAGCGACCGCGACCACGGCGTTCCGCACCACGCGCCGAGCCTGTTCGTGCAGACGCCGCAGCGCGTGGCCGACGCGATCGTGCGCTGCCTCCGCCGGCCGTGCCCCGAGGTGTGGACGAGCCACATCGTGCGCTGGGTGGCGGGCGCGATGACGATGTCGCCGCGCTTCGCGCAGTTCATCATGGAGAAGGCGAACAGCGCGGAGCGGCGGTGAACGAAAGGAACGGGTGGCGGTCCCGGATTGTCCGGTTTGTCTGTTGTTTTACGCTTCTGATTTTCGCACCGCAGAGAGGGGCCCGATGCCCTTGGGCTGTCAGGTCTGATCGATCCGAACATCGCAGCACTTGAGCGATGCATGAGCGCAAGAGCAAAACTGTTTTCATTCGGGCCACCCATGACCGTTTCCACGGGAATAATCGGCGTTGCACACCGAAAACCTATCGGTGGCGCCGCGCCACCTCTAGGTTTTGTCGCGCCACCTCTAGGTTTTGTCGCGCCACGTTGAGGTGGCGCCGCGCCACCTCTAGGTTTTGTCGCGCCACCTCTAGGTTTTGTCGCGCCACGTTGAGGTGGCGCCGCGCCACCTCTAGGTTTTGTCGCGCCACCTCGAGGTGGAGCCTCGCTGCGTCGAGGTGGTGTCGCGCCACGTCGAGGTGGTGTCGCGCCACGTCGAGGTGGTGTCGCGCCACCGACAGATTGAGCCTCCGACAGCCAAACAGGTAAACCGGCCGGATACCATCCAACCATGGCAGTCCCGCCCCCGCCCCCCATCCACTCCTCTCTCCTCTGTGCTCTCTGTGTTCTCTGTGGTTGATCTGCTGTTCAGTCGTACACCACGCCCGGGTGCTGGTGCTCGGGGTGCGCGGCGTGGAACTTCTTGATCAGTTCCCGGTCGATCCGCTCGCGCAGCGGGCCGTCGGCGATCGATCCGTGGTCGCGGCCGGGCACGACCTCGATGACTGCATCGCTGCCGAGCTTCTCCTGCGAAGCCTGCAACCGTTTCGTCGCGCCTTCCAGATAAAACGTGTCCAAATCGCCCATGAACACGTTCAATTTGCCCTTGAGCTTGGGAGCGAGCTGCGTCCAATTTTCCTCCAGCACGCCGCGAATGTCGTAGCGCTTCCAACTGCGGGCGACATCGGCATTCACCGCCCCGGTCACGCGGTCGTACAAAGGTTCAGGCAGACCATCGCGCCCTTTACGACTGAACACCCATTCGAAGCTGCGCAGTTGGCCGCCTTCGCCGTACACGGTTTCCATCTTCGCGAAGGGTTCGTACCACTGAATGACATTCTCGCCCATGCGGGCGAGCGGCCGCCGCTCGCCGTGCTCGTTGACGTACATGCTTGGAGGAGGATCACCGTACAGGTTGATGCGCTGGAAGTCGTGGAAGTCGACGGGATCAGGCGCGATGGACCACACGCCGCCGAAGAATTCGGGGTACGTCACCTGCAACCAGAGGCTGCTCCACCCGCCGGAGGAATGCCCGCTGAGGAATCGGGCCGTGGGCGCGGCGACCAGATTGAAGGTCTTCTCCAGATGGGGGATGAACTCCCGCACCAAGGCGGTGCCGCGCGGCCCGTTGTTGTCGGAATCGGCGAAGACGTGATGGCCGCCGAAGCACAGGGGGTCAAGCACGACGCGCACGATGTGCTTTTCCAGTCCTGTGCGGCCGAACATGCGGGCGATCATGGGCGCGCTGTGGTGATCGCCGCCGAAGCCGTTGATCCAGTAGAGCGCGGGATATTTGCGCGGCGAGGCGGGGTCGTAACCTTCCGGCAGGATGACCGCGGCCCGCATGGTGATGTCGCGGCCGTGGAACTTGCTGAGGAGGTCGCTCTTGAGTTCCGCCAATTTCAGGCGTCCGGTTTCGTTGAACGGCTGCGGCTCCACCGTTTGGTCGATGCGCAGGTCGATCGGACCGCCCGCCGCGCCGTCCAGCTTCTCCGTCACGTTTTCGCTGTAGGCGTTGCCGGGCGCGTCGCCGATGCTGGGCGAGTCGAGGTTCAATCGCATCACGGCCTGCACGGCATACAGAGCGGCGGGAAGTTCGCTTATTTTGTCCGGATAACCCAGCGCGGCGTCATCGATGATCAGCGGTGTGCCCGGCTTCCAATCCTTCACATCCACGCCGAAGAACGGCTGCGTGTTGAACCAATCGGGTCCGCTTTTCGGTTCGCTGGCCAATCCCGCGGCGGCAAGCATCACATACACGCGGCCGGTGTACGTTTTCGCGATCGACTCGTCGTAGGTGACGCTGAACGTCAGCGGCGTGACGGGTTGCGTGGAGGCGGGTGCCGACGCAGGCGGGTGGTTGACGGCTGGCTGCGAATTCGCCGCCGCCGTGATTGACAGCATCAGCACGAACGGACAGCGCAGATGACGGAACAATTTCATTCGTGGATTCTCGCGAAAATGCCTGAGGGTGGAAAGGATCACTCCGCCATCGCCACGACCCTTATTTTGTTTCAACCGGCACGGCCGTCACGGGCTTCAGTGTTTCTTGCAGTGCCAGCACGCCATAAATCGTCACGAGTGACGGATCGCCTTCCATCCAACGGTCCGCTGCATTCACCCAACTGCCGTCCTCTTCCTGTCGTTTGACGAGGGCGTCGATCAACTCCTCTCGCCAATTATGTGCGGTGCCAAGGGAATCGGTGATCTCGTGCTGCTGCGCGATCACCAGCGCGCGGGCCATCGTGTGGTAATAGTAAAAAAGGCCTTGCTGACCGAGACCGGGATTTTCCTCGAATGACCAGTGATGGCGAATCCAATCGAACGCGGCCCGCACGCGGACATCATCGGCAGAGAGGCCCGCATACAACATGCTCTTGAACCCGGCATAGGTCATGGAGGCGTAGCTTCGCAGGCTGCGCGGCGTGCTGGCGGGGAGCTTTTCGCCCCGGCGCCCTTCTCCCGCCGCCTCGCTGGCCATCGATTCGCCGCCGTTCGCGCCGGTGTAGGCGAAGCCGCCGTCGTCGCCGGCCCAGTCGGCCTTGTTGGTCGCCTTCAAGTTCTGCGTGCGGGAGACGAACGCCAGCGCCTTCTGCATGGCCGGCTCATCGGGTGAAACGCCCGCGTCGTACATGGCGTCCAGCATCATCTGCGTGTTGGAGAGGTCGGGACGGCCGTTGTTGCCGTAGCCCGCTCCGCCAAACCAGTCTTGCCGGGCGTTCAGGCCTTCGGATTGATCCCACTGATTGGCCTGAAGGGTCTGCACGGCGTCGGCGATCTCGTCGCGCAACAGGGAATCCGACATCCTCGCCGCCTGCGCGCTGGAGAGACCGCTCACCACCGCCGCCGTGACGTAATTCGCCATCGCGCCGGATTCGTAACTGCCATCGGGTTGCCGGGCGGCGCGGATGAACCGCAGCGCGGCAAGCACATGCTCCTGCTCCATGGCCGTCGCCTCGCCTTGCGTGAAGGCCTTGAGCGCCAGGGCCGACACCGCGACACTCACGGGCGAAGCCTTGTCGGGTTGATCGGTCGGCGCGGCCGTCTGCCCCGCCATCCATCCGCCTTGCGCATCCTGTTTCGATTTCAAATACGCCAACCCCTTGCGCATCGCCTTCTGGGCTTTGGCCCAATGCTCGGCCGAGATCGGCACCTCGTCGGCCGTCACGCTGACCGCAAACACCGGCGGCATCGGCAGGATGACCTGACTGGGCAGGGGCGGCGGCTCCACCTCGGTGATTTTTTCGACGTTGATCCGGGCGTCCACGGGCTGATCCGACGTCCGCAGCAGTTCGTCGCTTTTAGGCGGCGTGGCCGTGCGATCGCCTGCACCGGCCGTGCCGACCTCGCCGATCACTGAAATGATCACCAATCCGATCACCAATCCGATCATCCACGTCGCTGCACGCATCAAATTGCTCCTGAGCATGATCCAGAAAACCTTGCGGTGATACCACTGTATGCGCCCGATGGTTTCGAGTCCGTTTGGAACGGCTTGAACACGAATGCCGTCCCAAGCCCCTCTCTGTGGCTCTCCGTGGCACTCCGTGTTCAATCCGGTCGAATTGACCCTTGAAACTGGCGTCGTTTCGCCCCCCATGCCATGATGCCTTTCCGCATGATCACGCCGGAGCCTGATCCTGAACATCGTCTTCATCGTCTGGATCGTCCCGGCGAGGTGCAGCCCTACGAGGTCAGCGATGCGGCTCCCATTCCGCCGCGACTGACGGGCGAGGTGGTGATCGGCGAGACGGTGGAGGAGGTCATCGACAAACTTGCCGCCGACCTCGTGATTCATGCGGAAAACTGCGTCCGCCAATTCGGCGACTTCCATCTCGCCCTCTCCGGCGGCAGCACCCCCCAACCACTGTACGAACGGTTAATGTACGACCCCAATTACCGTCGCCTCCCCTGGCGGCGAACGCATCTGTGGATCGTCGATGAACGCGCGGTTCCCTTTGAAAGCCCGCAATGCAATTTCCGCATGATCGATGAGATCATCGTCGATCACTCCGATATCCCCCGCGAGCAGGTGCATCCCATGTTCGCCATGTCCGAGACCGGCGACGTCGATTATGAGCAGCAGCTTCGCGATACGCTTGGCTGGCGCGAGAAGGGCCAGGACCGCCTCGACTATGTCGTCTTGGGCATGGGCGGCGATGGCCACACGGCCAGCCTTTTCCCGCACACTCCGCCGCTGGGTGAAACGCAGCGCTTGATCTGTTTCAACCGAGGCGTGAGCGCGGACCCGCCAGACCGGTTGACGATGACGTATCCGCTCATCAACGCGGCCCGGTTCATCGCGATCATGGTCTGCGGCGCGGGCAAGGCAAAGATGATTCGGCGGGTTGCCTCCGAAGCGGGCCGCGAGACGAAAGCCGACTTGCCGATCAAGGGCATCAAACCGCTGAACGGCGAGTTGAAGTGGTACCTCGACGCGCCGGCGGCGGGAAATGGGTAAAACACAAAGCACACATGACGAAGACTTCCAAAGAGACCGATCGCCGCACACTTCGCTTCGGGCGCATGGAGGACCTGCTCCGGGAGGTCGAAGCGCTCGACGCCTGCCAACGCGGCGGCGGGGCGATCGTGACCACCGGCAAGTGGACGCCCGCGCAGAATGTGTGGCACATCAATGCATTCATCGTCGCTTCGCTCGACGGCTTTCCCTTCCGGGCACCGTGGTGGTTGCGGTTGCTCGGTAAGTTGATCAAATCCGGCGCGCTGAATAAACCGCTCCGATCCGGCATCAAGGCCCCCAAGAGCATGCACCTGATGATGCCGCCCGCGGAGGTGAAGTGGGACGATGCCGTCGCGTCGCTGCGAAAATCGATGGCCCGGCTCGCCAAAGGCGAGAAGATGCGCGTGCCCAGCCCTCTTTTCGGCGAACTTGCCCACGAGGAATGGATTCAACTCCACTGCCGCCACGCAGAGATGCATTTTGGGTTCATGAAGGCAGGTTGAATCAGTTCATGGCCAGAACGCCGCGACGCTGAGTGCCAGCCAGATGGCGATGGCCAGGGCGAGTTTGGCGACGGTGCCGCCGATGCGGCCGATGGTCGCGCCGATCGCGGGCTTGACGCTGCCCCCCACGGTCTTGGGCTGCGCGCCGGTGACTTCACCGATCACCGCGCCGGCGAACGTGCCGACCAGCGCGCCGATGAGCGTGCCGACGACGGGGATGGGCAGCAGCATGGTGAGGGCGATCGCGCCGACGATGCCGCCGACGAGCGCGCCGATCATGCCGCGCTTGCCCGCGCCGCCGGCCTTGGCCCCGGCCGCCCCCGCCGCGAACTCGATCACCTCGCCCAGCAACGCCATTCCGCCGCATATGCCCAGCAAACTCCATCCGAACGTCTGGGTCTGCCCGGCGGGCAGGTAGAGCGAATCGACGAATTCCACGATGAGGGCCAGCCCGAGGATGATCCACGCGCCCGGCAGGCTGACGATGATCGATCCCACCGCTACGAGACCAAGCAGCGAGAAGACGCCGGCGACGATGTAAAGAATCCATTCCATGCCGGGAGGTTATTCGGAGTGAGGCCGTGCGTCTTGCTTGAAGGAAAGCAAAGCAACCACAGAGACACAGAGAGAAAGGGAAAGAAAGGAAGAGGGGGAGAAACAAAGTGACTGGGAGCATCTTTGAAGCCGTGCCTGATGAGCCGCCGCCGGGGCCGCTCCGGCGACCGTCCCATCGGCCAGGAAGGCTCGGGTCGCCCCGTTGATGTCCGCTGGCCGCAAGTTTCCTGCATCACAACTGACAACTGCCGGGCGGGCGGATGTCGATCACCGCGCGTGGCAACATGGAACCCGGCCCCGGCTGACCCCGATCAATGTCGCTTCGATGTGCCGAGGGCGGTGAGGGAATCGACGGCTCGCCTTTCTTGCCGCCAATCACGCGATCCTTCACCTTGGTGTACGACACCTTGATCTTTTTCAGCCAGCGGCGGGCCCAGACGAACTCGATGGCGAGAATGGCCAGGCCGAGCGGGATCACGATGATCGCCGGGCCGGGCGTGATCACCATCACCACGCCGAGCAGCAGCACCGTGCCGCCGATGACGAGCACGATGGCTTTTTTGACGGGTCGCGGGATCCATAAATACCGGCGGCGGATGGCGACTCGCAGTTTTCTCATGGCACTTCCGGATTCTTCGGCGATTGGGGCGCGGAATTGTCGCCCGCCTCCGGCTCCGCCGTTTTCTTCGGGGCATCCGCGATCAGCGACGCCACCACGCCCACCAGCAGGATGCCGCCGATGATCGCCATCGAAACCAGGTCGTCGATCTTGCGATGCTCAAGTTCCGGCGAAGCGTGCGCGCCGTTCCAGATCATCTTGATGCCGATGTACACCAGCAGGAATACCAGGCTTGGCTTCAGATACCGGAATTTCTCCATCAGACCGGCGAGGGCGAAATACAGGCTGCGCAATCCGCAGATCGCGAATACGTTGGAGGTGAACACGATGAAGGGATCGCTGGTGATGCCGAACACCGCCGGGATGGAATCGATGGCGAACATCACGTCGGTGGTCTCGACGAGGATGAGGGCGAGGAACAGGGGCGTCATGGCCTTGCGGACCACGCCGTCGATCGTCTCGTTCAGGAAAAAATGATGCCCCTCGATGCGCGTGGTGACGGGGTAGAACCGCCGGGCCATGCGCACCATGAGGTTGCGGTCGGGATGGATTTGCGATTCGCCGGTCAGCATCTTGATGGCGGTGAGGATCAGGAGCCCGCCGAAGATGTACACCATCCAGTGAAAACGGTGCAGCAGGATGGCACCTGCGGCGATCATCACGCCGCGAAGCACCAGCGCGCCCATGATGCCCCAGAACAGCACGCGATGCTGATACAGCGTGGGAATGCGGAAATAGGCGAAAATCGTCGCGATGACGAACATGTTGTCCATCGACAGCGACTGCTCGAGGATGTACGCCAGCAGAAAGAGCTGAGCGGCCCGCATCCCGCTCAGATGCGTTTCAGGAGCCCCTTGCCGGGCGTACCAGTCGTTCCAGCCCAACCAACCGTGGCCGTAGAGGAAGTACACCAGCACACTGAAACTGAGCGAGATGGTCACCCAAACCGCGGTGCGGATGAGCGCCTCCTTCACGCCGATGACGTGGTCCTGCTTCCCGATCAGGCCAAGATCAATGGCGATGAGGCCGAGGATGAGAATCACGAATCCGGTGAAGAACAGGAACAGCATGGCGCAGGCAGAGCCTCCGAGGGGTGGAAAACAAGCGGGGCACGATGATAGCCGCACGATGGACCACCGCCGGGGCGGATGAAGTGCCGATTTTGCCGTTCAAGATGCGAACACCGGTCGTGGAAAAGTCGCTAGGCTCATCCACTCTGACGATCCACCGCCATGATCTGATCCAGCGATTTCCTTTGGATGTTCGGCACCACCGCATCCGCCGCGGGATAACCCACCGGAATCAGCAAGTAGGGCCGCTCGTGCTCGGGCCGATTCAGAATCTTGCACAGGAACTTCATCGGGCTGGGGGTGTGGGTGAGCGTGACCAGCCCCGCGTGATGGGCCGCCGCCAACAGAAATCCCACGGCAATGCCCACGCTCTCATTCACGTAGTACACCTGATCGGACTCGTTCTGCAGCAAGTCATCCTTCATGAGTTTGAAGACGACGATCAGCCACGGCGCGATTTCCAGGAACAGCTTGTCGGCATCGGTGCCGATGGCTTTGAGATCGCGCAGCCATGTCGGGTTCGCGCGGCGTTCGTAGAACTCACGCTCCTCGGCTTCGGCGGCGACGCGGATTTCGCGCTTGATCGCCTTGTCCTGCACCGCCACGAATCGCCACGGCTGCTTGTTGGCCCCGCTGGGCGCGGTTCCGGCCGCGCGAATGAGGTTCTCGATCACCGCCCGCGGCACGGGACGATCGGAGAACTGGCGGATCGTCCGCCGCCGATCCATTATCTGATGAAACAGCCGCGACGCCTCGACCGGATCGGCAGGTAATTCGGGAGGCTGGAACGCAATGAACTGCGGGTCGGAACCGCCGGGGTGGGAGTTGCTCATGGTGTTGCCGCAGATGCTCGCCGATTCGCCCGGTTTTTGCCATGTCGCGGGTGGTTGACGGGAATACTTGGCGTCCGGATGATGGAATCCACCCGCCGACTCCGCGTATGCTTGGTCACACGGAGCAAGGGGACTGCAATGCGATCCAATTCGATTCGAAGATGGCTGGCTGGTCGAATGGCGTTGATGATCATGACGATTACGGTGGCTCGGGCCGCCGCGCAGTCACCCGATCCGCGCAATGCCGCGACGTGGTATCTGCGGGCGATTGAGCAGTATGAGCAAATTCCCAAAGCGACCGTTGATCTGATCATGAATTACGACTGGATGTTGCCGCCCTCGCCGGAGGTGCGGGCGGCGGTGATGAACGTGCAAAGCGTGATTCAGACGATGCAGCGGGGAGCCGCGCTCGATCGCTGCGACTTTGATCTGGATCGATCGCAGGGCGTGGAAATGGCGCTGCCGCACCTGAGCCGGTTGCGCAGCGTCGCGAAATTGACCCGCGCCGATGCCTCGATCCGCTTGGCCGACGGCGACACCACCGGCGCGGCCGACCGCATCAGTTCGCTCTATCGCCTCAGTGGCCACGGCGGCGACGACCGCGTCATCATCAGTTCATTGGTCGGACAGGCGATATTCCATTTGGCGGACGGCCTGTTGCAGACCGGCGTGGATCAGGGGGCATTCGATGCCGCCAACGCCGCGAAATTGCTGGGTGCGGTCGAGCAGCTCGGCACGGATGATCCTTTCGCCTATACCGAGGCGATCGCGGGCGAGCAGGAAATGTTCGTCGTCTGGATGGAAGTGAAGTTCAGTGATCCAGCCGAGCGCACCAAACTCGGTGGCATGTTCTTCCTTGATCCGGCTGATCCAAAGGCCGACTTGCTCTCGAGCCTGACCGACGAAGAGTTTCAAACCGCGCTCGGCCAGTACGACGACGTGATGACGCGCATGGTCGAGGTGTTCTCCAACCCTGACCCCGAAGCCGCCCAGGCGCAGTTGGCCACGGTGGAAGCCGAGATTGTCTCCGGACAACTGGGCCCAATGGTGCAGACCTTGATGCCCGCGCTCGGCAAGTGCTACGAAACGAAATTGAAAGGCGAAGTCGCGATCGCCGGCCGCCTTGAGCTGCTCCGGAAACTCGCGGCCGGCGAAGCGAAGCCGGAAGCGTTCGCCAATGCCGCCGTGTGGTATATCCGGGCCATTGAATTGCTGGAGCAGACGGTTGAACCGCTGACCACTCCCGAAGCCCTTCATGCGCTGCGAACCTTCGCCGCCGAACCGATCGGGGCCGGGCTCATCGATGATGAGCTTCAATCAACGCTGACGAAACTAACGCCGGTGATTGACCTTCTTCGCGAAGGCTCGGCCAAGGATCGCTGCGATTTCAAGTTCGCCCGGGATTCGATGCCGTGGCTGTCGCGATCGCCCATGGTCACGCCTTACGCGGCCTGCATGCACGATTGCCTGCGCCTGCTGCACCTGAACATCCTGCGGACCGTAAGCGCGGGGAAGCCCGGTGAAGTCGCCGCCTTGGAACGCGTGCTCTGCGTCTTGCGCGTGCAGCGACATCTTGGTGGCGACCCGAATTTCTCCAGCGCGCTGGTGTCGCATCATCATTTTCAACGCACGATGGAATTGTTGGCCCGGTGTTTTGAGCAGGGCATCATCACCGACGCCTACAAACCCGCGATCATGGATGAAGTGGAACAGTTCAGCCGCAGCGATCCCTTCAGTTACATTGCCGCGCTGGGCGGTGCCCGCGAATGGCTGACCCCACAAACCTCGCTGGGGCAGCGCGACGCCGATCCCCAACTGGTTGCCACATGCGAGCACACGCTGCGGATGCTGACGGCGGACCAGGCCGCCTACCTGATGGTGCTGGCGGACACGCTGCAACGCAACGGCGATGAACAATTGGTGGCCCAGGTCGCGGCCGGACCGCCGCCGGAACATTGGTTTCCGCTTGATTCCGCGCTGCTTGACCGCGAACGTGCGTGGTGGGAGCGGTTGCACGACATTTATGATGCGGACGCGATTGCGTCGACGCGCCGCGAGCTCGCGACCGTGGCGACCATGATGCACCCCTTTGATTGCGCCATCTTCACCGCCCGGGGCGCCCAACCGCTTCCGACCGTGGCGTACCAAACACTTGGGCATCGGATGCGGGAAGCCCGCGCGGACTTGCGGCGAGCCAGCATGCAACTCAGCAGCATTGCGGAGACGGACCAGCCGTCGGCACCCGACATGCCTCGATGATCGGGAGAAAATCACGCCAAAAATAGCGCGACGGCGAATGTCGTTGAAGACTTCGCCGTCGTGCTCTGGTTGTCCTCGCGGGTCATGCGAACACGAATCACCGCGTATGGACGCCGGGATGTGGTCCCGGCTTATGAGTTCACCGATGTTCCATCATGATGACGCCTCGTTCCCCGGCGTCAAGAACAAAGTTCATCTTTTCGATGCTCAATTCGTTCATTCACATGAGTGAATGGAGATTGCATCGCGTTACCGGCCGCGTACCGGACGACTCTGACGCGACTGCATCAGGATTTCGTGGTGCTTTTCCAACTTGCCAGGAGTTGAAGAGTCTCTTGGTGCGCGGTTTGCTTGGCGGAGTCTTGGCTGGCCGCCTCGAATCGTTCATCATCCAGCGATCCATCCAACTCATTCAGCCATTGCTTGGTCACACGCAGGGCGTGTGAACCTTTTTTTGTCAGGTCGCCGATGTGCAGCCGCGCCTCGGCGAGCACGCGATCAGGCGACGTGGCCAGGTGCGTGGCCAGACCCAGGCGGTGGGCGGTCACGCCGTCGATGATCTCGCCCGACATCACCAGCGATCGGGCCGCGCCTTCGCCCAGCATCGGCAGCAGGAGCGGCAGCGTGACAGCGGGCGAAACGCCGATGCGATGCACGGGGTAGCCCAATCTGGCATCGGGCGCGACGAAGATGAAATCGCAGGCGCCAAGGATCGCGCACCCGCCTGCGATCGCGGCCCCATGCACTGCGGCCGTCACCACCTGCGGCATCCGGCGAAGCGCGCGATTCACCCGACTCAGCCGCAGGATGAACTGGCCCAGCACGGGCTGATCAAGCAAAGCGGCGTTGAGGTCGAACCCCGCGCAGAACGCCGGACCCAGGCCGTGCAGCAGCATGAAGTGAACGTCATTCCGACCGGCGATCGCGGCAACGGCGTCATCCAAGGCGTCAAACATCGGCAACGACATCGCGTTTCGCTTGTCGGGATCATTCAACGCGATGATCGCCAGGGGCGGTTCAAAGGCGAAATGCAGCATGGGGCGACCAGAATACGGCAATCACCGAGCATCGTGTGAACCTCCGCGGCCGCGCGCTTTCCCTACACTGCGGCCATGATCATCGCGTTGCTGGGCGCGTTATGTATCGGCCTCAGCCTGGGCTTGCTGGGTTCGGGCGGGTCCATCCTCACCGTGCCGGTGCTGAAATATGTGCTGCACCACGAGAACAAGGCGGCGATGGCCGAGTCGCTGGCGATCGTGGGCTGCATCGCGCTGCTGGGCTCGATTCCATACGCCATGCAGCGCCGCATCGACTGGCGAAGCGTGCTGTGGTTCGGCGTGCCCGGCCTGGCGGGCGCGTACGCGGGGGCGCGGCTGGCCGAGTTCGTGCGCGGCCCGGTGCTGCTCATCGTCTTCGCGCTTCTGATGCTCGTCGCGGCAGCCCTCATGTTCAAGCCCCTTCGCCTGGAACAGCGCGATGCCAATGAGCGGCCGCGCCGAACTTTCCGCATCATCATCGACGGCCTCATCGTCGGGG
>Ga0163154_10007351_pt1 | contig 13140 bp, 18 predicted proteins | sample OliLakLV19MP9P1_FD_148649 | JGI IMG/M metagenome (GOLD analysis project Ga0163154, IMG submission 148649) | Freshwater microbial mat bacterial communities from Lake Vanda, McMurdo Dry Valleys, Antarctica - Oligotrophic Lake LV.19.MP9.P1 | ecosystem: Environmental > Aquatic > Freshwater > Lake >... | reverse complement strand
GCGGGGCCAGGTGGGGGACCAGGTGGGGGGCCAGGTGTGGAGAGCCGGCTACGGTTCACACGATGCTGGCTGGTTGTCCTTCTACCAATTCTTCGGTGCAGTCTGCGGGCTTGAGATCTGCCAGCGCTTGCACGGTTTGAGCCTGCTGTCTGAATGTGGCTGGTGGTGGCCGTTCGCCGGAGCCGTCATCCTGACAGAACGTCCGTCGCAGCTACACCGCGACGCTCAACCCATCTCCGCGAGAATCCCCTCGCTTTAGCCATGGGGAGGAAAGCGGGAAGTTGTTTTAGATTGTGATTGCATTATACAGCCATGTGATATATAGTTATTTACATGAGCGACTACACAATAAAATATAAAAGCAATTTGAACGTCGTTTACTCTTGTAAATACCACGTAATCTGGTGTCCAAAGTATCGTAAATCGGTGTTGATAGACGGCGTTGATGTTAGGCTTAAAGAAATTATACAGGTTGTTGCAAAAGAATGTGATTCTGAAATATTGGAGCTGGAAGTTATGCCAGACCATGTTCATCTGCTTGTTGAGGTTGATCCACAATTCGGCATCCATAAGTTAATAAAGCTGATGAAGGGTCGCTCATCGCGGTTAATACGGACGGAATTTAGATGGATTAAATCGCGCCTTCCAACACTATGGACCAACAGCTACTTTGTATCTACGATCGGCGGCGCTCCGCTTGAGGTAGTGAAGCAATACATTGAGCAACAAAAACACAAATGAAACGCGCTGGCACTTCCACCTTCGTCCTGACTATTCCCTTGGTTGTAAAGCCGGGTGAAGATCGCGTTCTGATCGGGTGCATGGAAGCCGGTCGGCGTTTATACAACGCAACACTTGATGAAGCCTTGCGGCGTCACGGCCTATTAAAACAATCGAAGTCATGGCAAGCAACACGCGCCATCAAAGACAAAAAACACCGCTCCACAGAATTTAAGCGCCTATCGAAAGAAGCTGGCTTTACGCCGGCTGCGATCATCACCTTTGCCCGCAACTGCAAAAACGAAGCAGGCTGGAAAGATCGACTAGGTTCGAACGTGACGCAACGCATTGCAGAGCAAGTCTTTGCAGCGATGCAGCAGTACGCCTTTGGTAAGCGTGGACGCCCTCGTTTTAAAGGTGTAAATCGTCCACTGCACTCGCTGGAAGCGACCACCAATGCAGCGAACATTATTTGGAAAAGCGAAACAGGCTGCATCGCGTTCGGTGATTTGACGCTGCCAGCCAAACTGCCCACCAAAGAACAAGACCCTTATTTGCACCTATCCTTAGCCAACAGAACAAAGTATTGCCGTGTGCTGTGGCGTAACGTGAACGGTGAGCGTCGCTGGTTTGTGCAACTGATGCAAGAGGGTACGCCACCCACCAAGCATGCCGTTGCAGAAGGTGCTGTTGTTGGGCTTGATATTGGCCCGAGCACTGTAGCAATCGTGGGCGATGATTCTGCCTCGCTGGTGAAATTCTGCAACACGGTAATTCAGCCATGGAAAGCAACACGTCGCTTGCAACGCGCAATGGATAGATCGAAACGCGCCACCAATCCGCAGTGCTTTAATGCGAACGGCACATGGAAGAAAGGCCAGAAATTCACACCTTCCAAGAGGTACACGGTAAAGCGTACCGAGTACGCAGAAGTCGAACGTAAGCTAGCTGCCGAGCGCAAACGTGCGCACGGCGAGCTGGCAAACCAAATCATCGGACTGGGCAATATCATCCAATCCGAAACCCTGTCTTATATCGCTTTCCAGAAGAACTTCGGAAAAAGCGTAAAAGTCAGGGCACCCGGCATGTTCGTCGAACAATTGCGTCGCAAGGCTGAAAGTGCTGGCGGCGCAATTGTTGATCTACACACCTGGAGCCTGAAGATGTCGCAGTACGACCACACCACCCAGATATGCACAAAAAAGCCACTGAGTCAGCGGTGGCATGTCTTAGGTGATGGATCGGGCGTGGTACAGCGGGATATTTATTCCGCGTTCCTCGCGCGCTGCGTGCTGGGCAATACGCACCACCCATCCCATATCGAAATGATGTGGGCGGCTCAGAAACCTGTGCTGCTACAAACGGGGTGGTTGCGTGATAAACCTGCGAAGATCGAGCCTTCGGGCAAGATTACGGTAGCAATACCGTCAGAGCGGGTCGTTTGTAAAAGAGGACTTGCCAGCGGTCATGGCCCGGATGCTGTAGTCGCAAGACGAGAGCCGGGAGACCCCGCTGGATTCGTCCTTAGAACCCCCTGAATTTATTCATGGGGAGGTTTAGTGGGCGTTTGGCCGACCCGTGGACCGTGCCGTTAACCACGATCCGGCCGCCATTAGCATTCACGCCGCAAACCACCTACGATCACAGCGACCGGCCAGCACATCGCGGAAGTCCGGGCGTTCCTGGTGAAGTTAAAAGAACTTTCTTCTTCGCGACCCGCTCTTGCAGCAACACTGTCGAAGAAATATAATAATCTTTTTGACATCCTCCCCGCCGTGAACGACGGGGATTCCTACGGTGCTACGCATGAGAAACCTCGTGCATAGTCGCTTCGGTGGGTTCCTGCTTCACTGAGGCTGGTTTCGCCTTGGGCTTACGCCCCAGGCCAGAGCCGTCCTCTCCACAGGCTGCAACGCGGTGTCCCCGCGCCAATACATTCATTGCGCCGACGACATCGGCGTTTTCCTCATAGCCACAATCGACACAAAAGAACTTCGATTGCGTGAGCCGATTCTCTTTGGCGATATGCCCGCAGCACGGGCACGTTCTGCTCGTGTTGTGCGCAGGCACGGCCACCAGCGTCCCGCCATTCCAGCCGAGTTTGTACTCCAACTGACGGCGAAACTCGAACCAGCCTTGGTCGAGAATGGCCTTGTTCAGGCCAGACTTGGCCCGAACATTTTTTCCCGGTTTTTCAGTATCACCTGCCGCTGACTTGGACATGTTCCGTACCCGCAAATCCTCGATACAAACCATCGCGTGGTTTTGGCTGATCGTTGTTGAGGTCTTGTGCAGATAGTCGCGTCGGGCGTTACTGATACGGGTGTGCGTGTTTTGCACTCTCCTTTTGGCTTTGAGCCAGTTCTTACTAAATTTGACTTTACGACTCATACGCCGCTGGTAACGGGCTAAGCGTTGCTCGTGCTTTTTGAAGCTGTTAAGCGGGGCAACGAACGTGCCGTCCGACAGCGTGGCAAAGCGCGTGATGCCCATGTCGATACCAATGGCTGTGGTCGCCGCTGGAACCGGCTGCTCGACTTCACGCTCAGTCTGAATACTCACGTACCACTTACCCGCACTCAGACTGATGGTGGCATTCTTAAGGGTGCCTAGCACCTCACGGCTCAGACGCAATCGCATCCAGCCCAGCTTGGGCAGGAAGATGCGGCCATTGCCAGCATCCAGTTTGAATTGCTTGGCGTCGGGGTAGCGAAAGCTCTCGCCGCCGCCCTTGCGTTTGAAACGCGGGAAGTCTGCGCGTTTGGCAAAGAAGTTTTTGTACCCACGCTCAAGATCTTTAAGGGCGTGCTGCAACGGGTGACAAGGGGCATCTTTGAGCCACGGAGTCTCAGTACCATTACGCCAATCGGTCAGACGCTTGGCCATGGCCACGTAGCCGATGAACTTCTCGCCTGCTTCGTGATTGGCTTTTTGCAGCGCCAGTGCCTTGTTAAATACGAATCGGCACGCACCAGAAAAGCGGCGCATGTCACGCTGCTGCCCCCCATTGGGCATCAGTTCGAATTTATAGGCTTGTAGGCGCTGCATGCGTAAGTTATACTTGGTCTATGAGAAATAATCAAGACATTCGCCACGGTAGACACTGTTTATTTTTGATGCATGTTCACTTGGTCTTCGTCACAAAATATCGACGAGAGGTGTTCACCAAAGAAATCCTAAATGCCTTGCACGTCATCTTCGCGCAAACTTGTCTTGACTTTGAGGCAGAGCTGGTCGAGTTCGACGGGGAAGACGACCACGTTCACCTGTTGGTGAACTACCCGCCCAAAGTGTCCGTGTCATCGCTGGTGAACAGTCTCAAGGGAGTATCGAGTCGAATGGTGCGGCAAAAGAACTTTCCCAGTATTCAAAAGAAACTCTGGGGCAATGCGCTTTGGTCCCCCAGCTACTTCGCGGGCAGTTGCGGCGGGGCACCGATTGCGGTGATTCGCCAGTACATCGAGCAGCAGCAAACACCACACTGAACACCAAAGTCAGGACACCTGCGGTGTCCGCGCTATCCTCTCCGCCCTGAACGGCGAAGTTTGCCGCGCATCTCGATCAATCAGAGGTAGCAGAGTGATGGACAGCGAAGTTCGGGAAGGATTTGAGAAAAAGCACCGTGATTTAATACTTGATTTATTATTTAAGTTAAATGCGTCAACATCTGCTCTATACTGGAAAACACTTACAATCCTATTGTGTCAAGGCATCATATTCGTCATGCTAAGCCAATTAAATGGTGATCCTGAAGAAGTTATTGGGGAAGATGCTCTAATAATAGTCTCTCTGGTCTTTGCGGCATTTGCTATCCTATCTATTTACAGGCATCATCTTTCGACCAAGCAAATACGACATGAGATAAATCTACTAACAAATAACGAGGTGAAGTAGATTTCGAGAGCGTAATCTTTAGGCCGAACGGTCTAACCACCAGAGGTAGAACAGTTGCTGTACTCGTTCTGACACAGGCGTGCCGCGAGGTTGGGTGTGCATGTTCAAGCAGCTCGGCACCGCGCAAGACTGGTGGTACAGTTTGATTCCTGTGCAGGAATGAAAGTCCAATCACACTTCGCCAATTCTTTAATGCTGAGTGCTCTTCTATGCCCTGCCCCGCTACTTGCAGCGCAAAATTCAGGGTTCCCTGCTACAGGGATTGGTGTATCGTCTTGTGGGCAATACATCGAAGGCAGTAAGAATAAAATAACATTGCTTGTATATTGCGTGCGGTCGGGTACAAGGAGCCTGCGGCATGAGCGCTGAAGTGATCCAAATGGAAGGCATGCGCATGCGATTCAAGCAGCGTCGTTACTACAAGCCAGAAATGGATTGCGCGCATAACAGCATCAGTTTCGACGACAACGGTGAGATCGTCGAGTGCGACGACTGCAAGAAGCAATTATCGGCTTATTGGGTCTTGACCACCTTTGCAAAACGACACCAAGAGGCGACCGAGCTTCTTGCGCGCGAGAAGCATCTGTTTATTGAGCAGAGCACACAGGCAGTGTCGTTGCTCGCAGCGCAGCGGGTTGAAAAGGCATGGCGATCCCGAACGATGGTGCCAATGTGCCCGCACTGCGCCGAGCCGATCTATCCGGACGACGGGTTTGGCGGGGCATGCATGGGTCGAAAGTTTGCAGACCATCGGCGCATTGCCTGCAGGGCACGTAAAGCCGAGAGGCCGCAGCCATGAGCGCTGAATTATTTCAACAGATCCTGCCGTCCGTGCTGATAATCAGCAACGTGCGGCAGGTCTTTGGGAAGACCGATCCTGAGCGCCTGTGCTGCGAGCTGGAGCTGTTGCAGGGCATCCGGCGCGGCGCTGAAATCCAGGTCGTCCGCATCGGCCTTCCACGGTCCGGCATAGGCATGCGCATCAATCCACGCCCATTCTGGCCGTAGACGCGGCACCAAGCCCTGGACGATGCCGGGTGCGACTCGGCGATACCAACTGATCGGACGCGGGAAGTACCTCACGCCTTCGAGCTTCGGACTGGCACTTCCACGCATCACCGCGACTTCGAATACCCGCGGCAGCTGTGTGGTCGCGCCTGCGAACGAATAAGCGGTTGCGCCGATCAGCAACGCACTGGGCGTGACCGCTGATAGCGCCAGCAGCCGGTCCTCGCGCGTGACCTGGTCGGCGGGCTTGTTGGCATAGACACCCGCTCGTGGCCCCAAGGCCGTAATCCAGCCCTGCCGGCTCCAGCGTGACAGCAACTGCTGTCCGGTTGTCAGCGACCAGTCGAACTTCTGGATCGCACGAGCTTGCGTAAACACCGGCGACATCTGCCGCAGTTCAAGGGCGCGGGTCATGGGACTGTTCCAGCCGGTCCAGCAATGTTCGGTATTGGCGCAAGATCGCGCCGGCTTCGGACTTCAGCGACTCGGCGTATGCCGGCGTCAGCGCTTTGGGCAGGAAGTCGTGGATCTCGTCGGCGATGGCTTGTGGCGTAAACGCCGCAAGGCGTTCGCTGGCGCGCGTGAGGATTGACCGGAGGCCAGGAGCGTCACCATACATGCTGCGGGATGCCTCCAAAGTCTTCAGCGCGCGCGCTTCCCCGGCCCGCTGGTGCCCGATCCAGCCGAGGTCGAACACGTCGCGGGCCTTCGGTGCCCGGCGCAACGCCAAGGCCACCACCTTGTCCGCCTCGATGGCTGCAAGAGATCCGGAGGGCAGCTCGGCCATGACGCTGGCACGCATGCCATCCAGCAGCGGCGCGCGCATCTCGCTTGAGTACCGCGCCAACTGCGGATCGAGCACACCCATGAACTCGACTCGCACCCGGATAGCCGGCAGGTCCGGTCTGGCGCCGGCCATTACCAGCTGGTACAGCCGCGGGTTATGTGGCATCCCATCGGCCGTCCGCTTTCCGCCGCGGCCTGCCAGCAGGACAGGCTTGAACCCTTGTGCCTCCATCTTCTTGCTGACGGTGTTGGCGATCTGTGCCATCGCCTGATCCAGCTCGGCCAGGTTACCCGCGGCCAGGAAGTCGAGGTCTTCAGAGAAGCGCGGCGAGCCGTGGCATAGATGCAGGCAGGTTCCTCCCTGAAACGCCACCTTGAGGTCGGCCATTGTTGCCAGTGTTTCAGAGAGCGCGAAGAGAGCTTCAAGCTGCAGTCGATACTGAGTATTCATAAACGTAATCGTACACGAACAGTCTGAACGCTGCTTCCCTGCCACTGCATAAAGAGCGCCGGCACGGCGCAGTCGAGGGCACATCTCACGCCCTGCAAATCGCACCCGATCGCAGAGTGCAGGCCGCCTGATCGGGCAGTTTGTTGAGCGCCCGTCGCCCGGTCACCAGGGGCTGCGCGCGGTGGGCAGCTCGCTCGTGCTTTTAGCCCGCAACCCTCTGCCACGCGGTGTGCTCGGGGCTGCCGGTCTGCCGATCATAGGCCAGCGCGCCTGGCGGAGCCTGCTGCGCCCGCTCAAGGCAGGCCGCCAGAAGTTATCCACAGGCGATGTGGAACAAACCGTGGATGGATGCTTCTGGCGGCCTGCCAAGCCGTACTGCTGTAGGGCTGCGAGCCTACTGGCTAAATGTTGAACAGTACGTTTAGGCGTGCGTGGCTGTTTCGCTTTCAGGGGCTACCGATAAGACGTTCAGCACGGTGTCGCCGATCTTGACAGTCATGTCACCGCCGGCGGCATACAGCATGTTAATTAAGGTCGACAACCGGATATCGCCAGTCTTCATCCGGCGCTCCATGTTGGCGAGTGTTGGCTGGCTCACGCCCATGCGGTGCGCCAGGGCCGTCTGGCTAAGGCCCGCTGCTTGCCTAATGCCTTCAAGCGCTGGGAGATGGCGTCTCGTCGTCGCTCCCGAGCGGACCAGTTCCTCGATCCGGGCACGAGCAGTGTCCACATTAGTGACCGTCTCGTGTGGCGCCGCGGCATCACCGTCTGCGCTCGACACAATGCCGAAGCAGTTATCCGTTTCCAACCACGACACGATGACAGGATGAGGAGCACGTTGCACAGTCAAGTACCAGAGACCATCCGAGTGCGCGGGCTGGGAAAGACTCAGCCGAATCGCTGGTAGGGCTTGCATGAGAGACTTCTGTAAATCTTTAATCAAGTTCATTTTGATTCCAAGTCATCAAGTTATTCAGATTCCCGCGTCAACCTTCAATCCATCATTACCAGTTTTGTCCATCAGTCGCTTGGTGTTAAGAGCCTCGACACGGATTGCTCCATTTTCGGAGAAGTACCACCGGGTTGCGTACACCTCGTAGATGTCAAGATTGCCTTCGGATAAGCGCTCATAGAGCCTGGATGCGGGATTGATCGGTGCAAGGTCACTGCAAACACACATTGTGGCTAAAGCTGTCGAAGTTAGGCTGACAAAGTCGATTGCGCTTTGCTTGTCTTTGAAACTCGGGGTATTGGTCAGAATATGGATCAGCGACTCTAGGAAAGCTTCGGGCGTTTGCATATTGGGATTCCTGGGTAATTTTTCGGATTGTGGAGATTCGGTTCATCATTTTTCTCCAATACAGTAGTACCGGGTCTTCCATGCCGTCGTAGAGTGTGGGGATGGAAGCATTTATAGCCTACAGGAAATATCCTGAACGGTCCATAGCTTCCAAGGAATGTTTAGGCTTCTTGACATCCTCCCCGCCCTGAAGGGCGGGGTTTGTCGCGCCTCTGGTCAGTCCGCGGCCCTGAATCGGGCGCGAGAAGCTGCGCACTCGGCAGCAATCTCGGCCAGTGCCTCGGGGTGTTGCGCGTCAAAGGCGGCAAGGGCCGCGCGGGCGATTTCGAGATCCGCGGCGAAATCCTTGGGCGGGGTGGAGTAAGGCGCCCCGCCGCTGGCCTGCTCGGTCACACGCCGCTGGTGCTCATGCCGGGCGGCGATGATGAAGCCGCGCGCTTCGGCGAGAGCTTTGCGGCGCGCGATCACATGCCGCAATTGCACGGCAGGTTCTGCTTCGATTGCCGCCTGCCACAGCGCACGGGCCGCTTCCAGCCCGGCCGCGCGCTCAGCAGTCAGGTCCACGCGGCCGAACTTGGCCGTCACGGGGATGCCATTGACGCAGCCTTGGTAAGGCTGCACCACGCCAACCTCCCGCACCCCGTTGACGGTTGCGCCCACCAGCGCAATATCGAGATACCGATACACATACACCTCAATCTTGGCGCCGCTGCTGTCGGTCCACTGGTCGACGATCTGGATCGACATGGTTGTGTTCTCCTATTGGGCGCCCGCACGCATCCGAAGCGCCGTTAGGGCGTCAGGCGGGGCAATGGTTCGCCGCGCTTCGCCATGGACTTTCCAATGTCGGCGCCCTCGTCCTGCCACAGGGGTTGGCGGCTGCGAACCGACTGCACCAGCGCATCGATCTTTTGCGCCCCGATTCGCAGGTCCGCCCAAAAGCGTTCGGCCACCTCGATGACTGCCACGCCCTGGGCGTGGGTCAGTGCTGCCAGGCGCGGGCGGAAGTCGACCCAATCGACGTCCCACTTGTCGGCGGCGCCGTTCATTTCAACCGCGTCCGCGATTTCCATCTGAACCATGACCTGCGCGCGCGCGGCGCCTTCCTGGAGCCAGCACCCATTGAGTGCGTCACACGCCAGCTGCCACTCAGCGGCGGACCACTCCGGCAGGTTGCGCCGGACCAGTTCCAGGTAACGGTCCACCGCCGCGGCCAGCATGCTGCTGGCACTGCGCTTTGCGGAGTCGTCGCGCACCAGGTGGGCGAGCAGCAGCTCGTCCAGTGGTGGCGAGAGGTAGATCGAGGTGCGTTTGGACATGGTGGTGCTCCAGGGTGGTGTGGCCGGCGCCAAGGTGGCGCCGGCGGTTGGTCTCAGATCGCCGCTACCCGAGGATCCGAGCCAGCTCCGTGGCCCACTCCTCGACCTGCAGGCGCAGGTCGTCTGGATCTTCATAGGTGTCGACGACAGACACGTCGTCGACACCCGCTTCGTCGGTGTCGGACCAGAGCACCGCGCGGCTGGCGACCCGCAGCAGGTAACAGGGCAGCAGCCACGCTTTGCCGCCCGCATCTCGCCATTCGGCGGTGTGGGACGCGGTGCATCCCAAGTCGTGGCTGCGGGCGGCCAGACCGGCCTTGCCTCCGAGCAGCTGCAACAGCAGCTCGGCGGGCAGCAGGTCAATCTGATCGGCGTTAAGGGTGAGAGTCTGGATGTCCATTTCGATCTCCTCGGCCGTGACCTGGGGTCCGGCGACTGTGAGCCGGCAGCGTGAGTGCTGCCGGTGGGGTGGCTATCGCCGGAACATCCATGCGGCATGGATTGCCCGCGGGGACAGGCAGTCGGGCATGCGGATCGTGCCCTGCCGGATAAATGCCCCGTCTTCCAGGGCGTAGATGCCGAGATTGGCACCTTCGAGCATGGCTCGGATCGTCTCTGTGCCGGTCTCGAACTCGACCATCCCCTGCAAGAAGATGCTCAAGATGCTGGTGTCCTCGAAGCACCAGCGCAGACCCCAGACTTCCGCGCCCCAGGACTGCTGGGCGGCATCGTCGGCCGCCTCGACGGACTCGAATCCGCCTAATCCGCAGTCCTCGCCGCTGGCGGTATGCCAGCCGTAGCCGCGCTCATCGCGGGTCAGCACCAGGCCGACCCGCTCGCCGTCCTGGTCGTTGTGGTTGATGGTGGCGCGAACGCCGCCGTCCACCTGGACCCACTCTGCGAAGTAGGTGGACTCCATTCCCCGGTAGTCCACGCCACCGCCGGCGGATCCGCTGTTCGCCATCTGCCACAGCCCCGCGCGCTTGGGCTGGGCACGCTCGACGAGCGCCTGGTGGAAGGTATTGGCAGCGTCGCTATGCCCGCGCCCAGCATCGGCACTGATCGCGTGCTCAATGCGGCAACGCTGGCCAGCGTGGGAATAGGTGTAAACGGTGCGGTGCTTAGCCATTTCGTGCTCCTCGGCCGTGACCCTGGTGGTCCGGCGACTGTGAGCCGGCAGCGTGAGTGCTGCCGGTGGGATGATAGTAGTACAACAGTATTACCTAAGCAAGTACCGTTCGTCGGCAAGATCTATTTTGGGGTGTGAGACGCCCAGCGTGTCCTTGATGGCTGGGATTGGACTATCACTCAACTTACTGCCACGCAAGTCACAGAAACTCAGGTCGCAATCGGTCATGTCGCAGCCTCGCAGGTCGCCGCAGCCGAAATCGACTGCTCTGAGATTGCTACCGCGAAAGTCGCTGCCGCGAAAGTCGCTGCCGTAACAGTCGCTGCCGTTTAGATCGCTACCTCGCAAATCGAGACCTCGCAGGTCGAAGCCGCTTAGATCGCAACCACTCAGTTCGCTTTTATTAGCCAGTACGACGTCTCGAATGCAAGTCCCGAAGAACCTCACCTCTCCAGTCCACCTGTCTCGGACCTCGATGATTCCGACCGGTGTCTCTGTACTGCTGCTGTCCATCTGTCTCTCCAATATGGTGTGGCCGGCGCCACTTTGGCGCCGGCGGTTGGTCATTGGGTTGCGCATCAGATCGCCGCGTTCCAGCGCAGACCCCAGACCTCCGCACCCCATGCCATCCCCGCGGCGCCGTCGGCCGCATTAACAGAATCGTGCGCTCCTAATCCGCAGTCCTCGCCGCTGGCGGTGTGCCAGACGTAGCCACGCTCGTCGCGGGCCGCTCCACTTCACCGCGCTCGCGCGCCAGGTGTTCGAGAGCGACGGACAGCGCGGCATGCGTCGCCTCGGAATCGAGCCGGCGTGCCGCGAAAGCGATCAGTAGTCGTCCTCGCTTGATACTTGGCAGCTGATGTCAAACTGTAATGAGTTCGGGTGGTGCCCAACATCGCCAGCATCGGCCAAGCGCTCTGAGTTTCTTTCGTCACGCTTTGTCTTATACAGAATGCCGCGGTCCCCTTCATCAGAAAACCAAACGACTTTATAGGCATGAAGTTTTGCGTAAGCTTTTGCGTCTGATTTGTCTTCAAAGGTCATTTTGTAGTCTCCAGTTTGTCGCCGCTAAGTTGCTGCGATAGAGGGATATTAGCGCGCTCTTAAGAGCGCGTCATTTGGGGTGTGAGACGCCCAGCGCAGACCCCAGACCTCCGCACCCCATGCCATCCCCGCGGCGCCGTCGGCCGCATTAACAGAATCGTGCGCTCCTAATCCGCAGTCCTCGCCGCAGGCGGTGTGCCAGACGTAGCCACGCTGGTCGCGGGTCAGCACCAGGTCGACCCGGTCGCCAGACTCGTTGGTGATTGTGGCGCGAACACCGTCGGGCACCTTCTGCCATTCCGCGTAGAAGGTCGACTCCAAGCCCCACTGCTCCAAGCACCCGCTTCCACCTCCGCCGCCCACACACTCCCATAGCCCGTCCCGCCGCGGGTGCGCACGCCTCACGATTAAATCGTGATAGTCGTTGGCAGCCTCGGTCTGCCGTTCAGTCCACCAACGCGCAATCGGACTCATCCAGTGCTCGATATAGCAGCGCTCGCCATCTTTGGAATAGGTGTATACGGTTCGGTGCATTGCCATTTCGATCTCCTCGGCCGTGAGCCTGGTGGTCCGGCGACTGTGAGCCGGCAGCGTGAGTGCTGCCGGTGTGAGTATAGTAAAACAAAGATATTACCTGACTGCGGGAGTCTGCAACTTCGCTAGTCCTCGGAGCTTTTGAATCACGTCATCCACGCGATTGAACCGCGTCATCCACGCCGCGTCATAGATCTCGCGCGGGGTCAGGAATGCGGGCTTGGCGATTGTGCCCTGAAAGACGAATATCCCTTCGCCTTCTTCGGTATAGATCCTGACTGCATTGCCTTCGACGACGGCTCGCATGAATGAGTGTCCGGTGTCGAACTCCAACACTCCGGCGCGGGAGCTGATGTTCTCGAAGCACCATCGCAAACCCCAGACCTCCGCACCCCATTTCAAACGCGCGGCTTCATCGGCCGCTTCAATGGAGGCAAAGCCACCGATCTCGCAGTCTTCTTCTTCTTCGCTTTCGGACTGCCAGAAGTAGCGGTGCTGGTCGTCGCGGCGCAGCACAAGACCAATCCGCTGGCCGTATTGCGGGGTGTAGTTGATCGTGGCGCGGACGCCGCCGACCACCCTAATCCACTCGGCGGTGTAGATCGACGTGGTCGCCTTGGTGGTCACGAGACTTGGTAAGGAGAAGGAGTAAGTCTCTATATCCTCCTCATCAACAAGACCCGTACGCAACAACTGCCACAGCCCATCGCGCTTGGGCTGAAACATCTGGACATCGCAGGTCAGATCGCCGCGATCAGTGGGGCAGTCCTTGTACATCTCGACGTGGCATCGGTTACCAGCATCGGCGTAGATATAGCGGTGCATTGTCATTTCGATCTCCTCGGCCGTGACCCTGGTGGTCCGGCGACTGTGAGTAGGCAGCGTCATTGCAACCGTGTGATAAGAGTAGTACAAAGGTATTACCTAAGCAAGTACCGTTCGTCGGCTGGTCTAA
>Ga0163154_10007348_pt1 | contig 13148 bp, 3 predicted proteins | sample OliLakLV19MP9P1_FD_148649 | JGI IMG/M metagenome (GOLD analysis project Ga0163154, IMG submission 148649) | Freshwater microbial mat bacterial communities from Lake Vanda, McMurdo Dry Valleys, Antarctica - Oligotrophic Lake LV.19.MP9.P1 | ecosystem: Environmental > Aquatic > Freshwater > Lake >... | reverse complement strand
GGTGGGGTAAGCGGATTAGAAAAAGGCGTGCATACATTTCAGTATTTAGTAGGCAATACCAATAACCTTTCATGCCAAAGCACTGCCACTATTTTGGGTACAGTGCTTACAAAGGCCAATGCAGGTACAAATCTGTGTTTTACAGACATTAATACTGCAACCGTAATTGCCAATTCCTCAAACCCAGTGTATCAAACCGTAGGTGAAAGGGGAGTGTGGACTACAACAGGTTTGGCAAGTATTGATCAGTTGGGAATTTATTCAGGCTCTGTAACAGGGTATATCAGCAATTTACAAGACGGAGTAAATGCATTCAGCTTTACTACTTCAAACGACAATAACCCGAGCTGCACAGATGTATCAAATGTGCAAATTACCAAACTCACCCAACCCACTATCACGGGCATTACCGATTTCTTGCTGGCTACGCTTGCCGGAGGAAATGCCACCATTGTACTTAACGGAAATGTGGCAAACAGTAGCGTTGGTGAAACAGCCCAATGGAATATAGTGACGGTTAGTGGTGCAGGCACGGGTATTTTGCCAAATGTATTTAGCCCAACTATCACCATTACAGGCTTGAAAGCTGGCTTAAATAAATTTTCGTGGGCAATCAACAATACCCTGAGCGGATGCATCAACAGCCTCAACAAAAGAGACACTTTTAATGTGTATGTGCAAACCAAAGCTGTTGCTTCTACTTTATTAGGAATTGTATATGTGAACTCAAACCCTGGGGTGGGCTTGGCGAGATCAATTACCCCAAATACCATAGTAAGTTCGGCAGGGGAAGTAGGAACTTGGAATTTGGTGTCATCCTTTGCTAGTACGATACCCAACTCCACAGTGGGTATCGGCAATGTTTTAAATCTGACCAATTTAAACCGCGGGGTGTATATCTACCATTGGACAATAGAAAATTCAAACTTTACTGGGTATTCAAACAGCAGTGAGGTTACCATTACTGGCATTACCAAAGCAATTGCGGGAGATAACTTATGCATAAAAGATACACTTACAAATGCAGACTTTGAACTCGGCAATGCCCAGACTTTGGCTATTAGCCCCATTGATAATGAAGTTTTTAGCTGGACAAGCAACAATAGTCTGCTAGGAATTGGCTTCAATCCAAATCAAGCGCAGCCTTTAATGACTGTAACAGGTTTGCCAATTGGCCGAACTTTCTTTACTTTCACCGTCACAAATACAGTTTCTGGAGTTTCCGACCAATCAACTATTCTCGTCACTAAAATTACAAACCCTTATTTGGGCAATGATACTTTGGTGTGTGGCAATAATTATCAACTAAAACCATTAAAATATCCTAATACAAACCTGGGTGAAAGTTTTGCTTGGACTAAATCAAGTGGAATTGCTTCCATAACAGGCTTTGGGCTTGAGCCGACTGTATTTCTAAATGGCATTAGCACATCTGGTTTCAACTATCGCATATTCAACACGATTACAATTATTAGTCAGCCAAGTTGCTTTTTTAGCGACAATATAAATGTGCGTAGTAACGCTCCTTCACCTGCCAAAATCACAACTATAAATAATGTGGTAGTTTGCTCTCCCGAAGTATTGTTGAATGCCACGGTTCCAGGTCAGGGTTTTGGGCAATGGTCGTTAATTTCAAGTATGGTAGGGCAAAATATTGTGAGTCCGCTTTTAGAAAGCACTTCTGTTACCGGGTTGGCACAAGGCAGAAATGTATTTCAATGGACGGTCACTACTTCTGGTTGCCCTCCTTCCTTTGATGTTGTTACTATAGCCAACAATAAAATCACTATTCCAACCGTGGGTTCAGATATTTGCACCACAGTAGTTTGGGGCACAAATACTTTACTTTCATTCAGTGGAAATACACCTGCAATTGGAGAAATAGGTATATGGCGAGCATTGGTAGCACCAACTATAGCCGGCATTGTATTTCAACCCAATAGCAATACTCCAAATGTAACGGTAGGCGGCTTAGCATCAGGCTTTTATAGGTTTGGCTGGGCTATTACAGATGTGACAAGCACTTGCGGCCTCACAGCTACAATTTCTGGAACAATTGTGCCTTTGGCTTCTACTACAGGGCAGAATGCTTGCTTAACAATGCCATTAGGTTCCACGGAATTGTCAGCCACACTCACTTCGCCCAATATACTTAATGTAAGCAAGGGCGAAGTAGGTACATGGACAATCATTAGCAATCCGGGTTCGCCTTCGTTGGTCGTGAATAGCGTTACAGGCTTGGTAAGCGGATTGAGAAAAGGTGTACATGTGTTTGCCTACACCGTTTCTAATACTAATGCTTCTTCTTGCATTAATTCTAATTCCAAAAGCACCCCCGTTTCTGTAATTACCAAAGCCGATGCAGGAGCTGATACTTGTATTGCAGGAATGAATACCATTACAATTATTGGGAATAGGACTAATTTTATAAGTCCGGTAGCCGGTGGCGTTGGTACTTGGACGGGAACTGATATTTTTACAACGGGAGATTTAACTTCCGTGACAGGTATAGCTTCAAATCTTCAAGACGGATTAAATAAATTTTACTTCACCGTATTTAATACCAATCAACCCAGTTGCAAAAGCATAGATTCGATACTAGTAAACAAACATACTAAAGCATACGCTGGGCTAGATAGTTTTCAAATTGCACTTCCACAAAATGGACCAACAACTTCTCTTCAATTGAATGCAAATTCATTATTTATGCCCAATGAATCAGCAAGTTGGATACCAATTGCCAGTCCGTCTGCTAGTTTTGTGCCGGCTACAAACGTTGCCAATGCTACTGTAAATGGAATGAGCATAGGCGTAAACAAATTACAATGGCAAATAAATAATACTGCCAATACATCAAAAACATGTGTTTCGCGCGATACTGTCGCAGTATTTGTACAAACCAAAGCTGATTTGGGCAATATTCAATATATATTCAAAAATGCTACACCAACCATTTCAGGTTTATCTACCATAATAAGTGCTTTAAACGCCCCAGTGCCTCCTGTAGGTGAATATGGGGTATGGGAATTGATAAGCACTAATGCCCCTCAAAATCCTACGTCTGTAGTAGGAGTAGGGGCGAACCAAAAAGATATTTCTCTGGGCAATTTGAGAAGGGGTGTTTCTGCTTTCAGCTGGACAATTTACAATAGCAATTTCCCAAGTGGCAAATTCAATAGCGATACAGTGCTGGTTACGGTAATGACAAAAGCCCTTGCCGGACCCGATTCGTGCATAAAAGACGGAGTGTTTAATCTAAACTTGGGCAGTTTTCCCACCGTGCCTATTAGAACGGCCTCAAACGAACGATTTAGTTGGGCAAGCAGCAATTCAAGCGTAGTTGGTCTTAGCTACGATGGGAACTCGAATATTCCGGAGGTAACAGTCTCAAATCTGCCCAAAGGCATTACCTATTTATATTTTACTATTACCAATACTGGCTCTGGCGCTTTCGATAGCGACACTGTAAAAATAACAAAGGTGAGTACGCCATTATTTATAGATAAAAATATCTCCCAATGTGATACTTTATATCCGTTAAAGAATCAAACTGTTGCTGATTTTAGCATTGGTGAAGTATATACTTGGAAGAAACTAAACGGCAAATCTAAATTTGATGATATATCATTGCCAGAACCCACCGTATCGCCACTAGATAAAGGAAACAATAAATTTAGCTTTGCCATTTATAACCAAAATAGTGGCACAGAATGTACCTTGATTGATACCATTAATATCAGAAATGACCAGCCCTATTTTGTTACAATCACTGGACTTGACATATCTACTTTTAGAATCAATCAATTAAGAGGAAACAATCCCAAATTACAATTTCCATCGGCAACATCGGAATGGAGCTTGGTAACCCAGCCAGGAGCAAATGTTATCAATAATATACAATTGCTCAATCAAAATACACCTATTTTAAATGTTTTAAATATGGTGTCTACAGGTGATTATGAGTTTCAATATTTAATCAGAAATGCTTTTTGTATCTTGAGAACCAACTTTGTAATATTCCGAGATAACAGAATTGACGCAAATCAAGGAATAGGAGGGGATATTTGCGGAGATACATTTGTACTAAATGCAGATACATTAGGTGAAGGAGAAACAGGAATTTGGACAGATCCTGGGGGAGCGGGTATAATCTCTGATGTTACCAATCCTAGAGCCACAATAACTGGAATTGCCCAAACTAAGGATGGAAATCCTGAAAATGAGTTTCAATGGCAGAGATTTAAAGGCGAGGCTAAAAGTTCTGTAGCTTCAATTTTCGTTCGCTCTTTCTTAAACCCTTCTAAAGCCAATTTGGGCAGAGACCTTTCCTTCTGCGAAACCTTTATTGTTACACTTACCAATTTCCAAACTGTACCCGGCATTATAGGCAACCCAACTTGGAAAATTACAGAAGGTATAGGCACATTTAGTGGCTTAAATACCACTACAGGAAGTGTGCTCCTTAGCAATATTGGCTACAAATCAAATACTGTGGTGTTGGAAATTTTGAATGGATCTGCTTGCCCAGTTTCAAAAGATACGCTTATTGTAACTAGAGATGAAATGCCAGAGCTTCCAGATTTGGGGCTTGGTAGTGGTATTTGCACCGATACTTTCCTACTCGAAGCACCCATTCCAAATATAGGTATAGGAATGTGGTCGCAAATTAATACGACTACTTCTACTTTTGCTACTCCTCAGAATAATATCACAAAAGTGTACGATGTTATTCCAGGTGTTAAAAATTATAAGTGGGAGGTGGTAAATGGCCAGTGTACGGTAGAATCTTTTATTTCAAATAATATTGGTGTGAAACCAACCAAAGCCATCATTTTTGCCAACGATACTGCTATATGTGATACAGCTACCATTCGCTTCCGTGCCTCTACCCCAGTAGTAGGTACTGCTTCTTGGCAGGCACTCAATTCCGGAAATACCATCACAGCCAACACCACTCTTTTTACAGATTATTCATTGGGGCTCGTTAAAAATTTTGGTGAAAACAAATTTCTATATACTATTAAAGTTACTAGCGATATTGTGAAATGCAGCTCAACTGATTCCATCACTATTAATGCAGCTCAACCGCCTACTATGGCGAAGTTAAATACTTCCGACACCCTAGTTTGCTACAATGAAATACTTTTGAATGGAAATATTCCAATTGTAGGCCAATCGCAATGGCTTATACCCGCCAATTTGAATGCTACAATCATTGGCAACTCACTCTATACCAATAGCTTACAGCCTGGCATTTCAGCATTGAGTTACAATATCTCCGTTCCAGGTTGTCCTGTTTCATCAGCCAATATCACAGTATCTAATGTTGGGTTTACTAAAGCAGAAGCAGGAACTGATACTACCGTTTGCGGTGAAAACTTCCAGTTGGGTGCTATTCAGCCTGTGATTGGCTCAGGTTTTTGGAGCAAACTCACGGGAACGGCCACATTTGTAGACAATACCCAAAGCAATACCTTCGTAAATGGATTGCAAAAAGGTGAAAATAAATTGATTTGGACTAAGTTCACCGATGTTTGCCCCACTACTTCCGACACATTAATTGTACGCAACAATAAGGTAGATCCTATCAATGCCTTTGGTGAAATTACAGTTTTCACACCTAGTTATAATCTCACGGCTATAAAGCCCGAAAGCGGTATTGGCAAATGGTGGGTATTGAAAGGCAATTCGGTGCTTTCAGATCCGGAAAATCCTACAAGCTCACTCGACAATATTAGCATTGGTGAGAACATAGTGCGGTGGACAGTAAAAAATGCAGGCTGCGACAGTGCCTTTGCCGACCAAAAAATTATTCTTTCAGACCTTAAAATCCCCATTGGCTTTTCACCAAATAAAGACGGAGTTAATGAAAAATTTGAAATAGTGGGTATAGATTCCTATCCCAATTCCTCACTGGAGGTTTTCAATCGCTGGGGAAAAGTGGTATATAAAGCGAGTAATTATAAAAACAATTGGGAGGGTACAAATACGGAAAATGAGCCTTTACTCGAAGATTCCTATTTTTACATCATTAAAGTAAACGAAGATAAAAAACCAATTACAGGTTTTGTTCAAATAAAGAGATAGCATGAGATTTTTAATACTTTTCACCTCCATTATTTTTGTTGGCATATTTCAAATACATGCACAACAAAGATCTTTGGTTTCAAATTATTTACAGAATGGCATGGTTATAAACCCTGCCTATACTGGTTCTGCTGGGGCTTTGAGCCTCTCGCTGAGTTCTCGATTGCAATGGCAGGGGGTGGAAAATGCACCTCTCACCAATGTATTGGCTGCTCACACTCCTTTGCCCATTCGGTTTATTTCTTCAGGGCTAATAGTAGGCTATGATAAATTTGGCGGAAACACCACTACCGATATTTTCAATACTTATTCTTTTAGGGTACGAATCAAAAAATATAGTGTTTCTCTTGGCGGTCTTATTGGCTTTTCATCAATCAATACTGTTTCGCTTGAAAATGACGATGCTTTCAATAATTTACAAGAATTTGTGCCTAAAACGGGGTTTGGGATTCATGTAGAACACCAAAAATTTTATGTAGGAGTTTCTTTACCCTCCATTGCTATTGCATCAAATAAACAAAGCTTGGTAGCTAATGATGTTTTTTACAATCAACAATATTATTATGGAGGCTACAATTGGGAAATTAGTGATCAATTTGTATTAAAGCCATCAGTATACATTCGCCATTTAAAAGGCTTTGGTTTGCAACCAGATATCAACGTGATGGCCACTGCATTTAATAGATTTACTGGAGGTATTTCATACCGACCTACGTATGCAGTTATCGCTTTGGTAAACCTGAAAATTAATCCACAATTATATGTAGGCTACTCTTACGACTATCTATTGCCCGGTATATCAACTCTTTCTACAGTATCAAAAGGCAGCCACGAAATATTTGTCAGATATGATTTTATGTATTTGATAAATGATATTAACATGAAAAAATTCAAGTAAAAAGCATGATTTCCTCATTTCTCAAGCAACTCTTTTTGACTGTATGTTTGCTCAATGTGTTATCTTCTTCGGCACAAAAAGCCCAGAAAGCCCAAAAAGCGAAAATAGATACAGTAAATTATAAGCTAAGTTTTTTAAATATCAATTCTGATAATGACGATTTCAGTCCTGCATTTTATAAAGATGGCATACTCTTTTGTTCCAATAGAGATAGGCAAATTGGGGTAGTTTATAAATCGGAAAATACTGATAAACCCCTCATAGATTTATACTATACATCTACTTCTACAGGCGAAAAATTCAAACGCCCCAAAGCATTTCACAAAGAGATAAACTCAGCTTTCAGTGAGGGCCCCGCCACATTCACACAAGATTTTAGCAAAATGTATTTCACCCGCAATGATATAACTGATGGCGAATCGAAATTAAGTATTTATGTTTCTAGATTTGTAAATGGAGAATGGTCGGAAGCCCGATTGGTTACCTTTGGGCCTGATAAATATTCGTATGGCCATCCATCTGTGTCACCCACAGGCGATTATATCATTTTTGCTTCCAATATGCCAGGTGGCATGGGTGGTACAGACCTGTATATTTCATATTTGAAAGAGGGCAAATGGAGCAAGCCTGCCAATATGGGTAAGCCCATTAATTCCAATAAAAACGAGATTACACCTTATGTTCACGAAAAAGGCGTAATGTATTTTGCGTCTGAAAGAGAAGGTGGGCAAGGTGGCTACGATATGTATTTAATTAATTACAATAACTTCGAATGGATAGGGCTGAAAAATATGGGTTACCCAATCAATAGTTCATACAATGATTTTGGGTTAATAGTAAATGCCGATTTTAGTTTCGGCTATATGTCGTCAAACCGGAGAAATGGAGGAGAAGACGATGATATTTACGCCTTTTCACAAGCCGAAAATTTGTTTAAAGATTGCGATACACTCAAAAAATCAGATTTGTGTAAAACATTTTTTGAAGAAGGCACTATTCCCACTCAAAATTCGCCCTTGGTGTATGAATGGGTGTTGGGAGATGGTACAAAAAAACGTGGCAATGAGGTGCGCCATTGCTACCAAAAACCTGGTAATTACACCATTCAGCTCAATGTAGTAGATTTGATTTCCGATCAAGTATTGCTCAACGAAGCATCGTTTGAATTGCAAATTGATTCCATTCACACGCCATATATTAAATCGCTCGATACCGCTATTGTAGGCGTTCCTATTACTTTTGATGGCTCAAAATCGAGAATAAAGAACTTTCCTATAACTAAATATGCTTGGGATTACGGCAATGGGCAAACCTTTTATGGCGATAAATCAAACTTCGTTTACCATGCCGAAGGCTCCAACATCGTGCGAATGGATCTCACTTATTCCGATTCAATAAACACACTTAAAAATGTGTGCGTAATGAAAGAGATAACAGTGATAACACCTGAAACATTTGCCAAATTAAAGAGTGGTATCCGCAAAAAAGAGTACGACAATTCTGATTTGAAGAAAGTATATAACATAAAAGATTCTGAGGGAAACACCTATAAAATTCAAATTGCAACTTCTAAAAAACCGCTTGGCGACAAGATGAAAAAATTTGAAGGAGTTTTAAAGGTAGATGAATACTACGATAGAAATGTATATGCCTATACTGTTGGTAATTTCAACAATGCCCTTGAAGCCTATCCTAAATTAAAAATGTTGCGGAAAATTGGGTTTAAAGAAGCAGTACTAATAGCTCAAAATGAAAATAAACTAATCTCAGGAACCGATTCATCATTTTTCGTAGAGTTTGACGAGAATTTTGTACCTGTAAAAGTAGTGACTCAAAAAGGTAAAATTACAGATAAAGATTTTAATCCCTTAGAGGCAACAGTATCGCTTATCAATCTGGTTTCTAATGAAAATTTGGGCGTAACTAAGTGTAACAATCCTGTGGGCTATTATGAACTTGACTTCCCTGATGGTGAATTATATGCCTATTCTGTGTCTATGAAAGGGTTTTTTCCATTTTCCTCTAATCTTGATTTACGAAAAGAAAATACCCTTGCCAATGTTGAGCAAAATATTGTGATGTACACCGCCAAGCAATTATCGGTAATTGATAAACCAATAAAGGTGTCGAATCTATTTTTTGAATCTGAAAAATTTGAAATTCAGCCAGAATCGTATCAGGAGCTCGACCGAATTGCAGAGTTTATGAAAGAAAACTCCAATGAAGAATTTGAAATATTGGGGCATACCGACAATATTGGAAATGCCCAACTCAATTTGCAGCTATCGCAGAAAAGAGCCGATGAGGTAACAAACTATTTGATAAAAAAAGGAGTAAGTGCTAATATTTTGTATTCCAAAGGTCTTGGAAATTCACAACCTGTTTCCGCAAATACCAAATTAATAGAATTGAACAGAAGGGTTGAAATAAAGTTGAAACCACATTATTGACCGCATTTTTGTAAATTATGACTGTTTGATAAAAATTCATTACTCATACTAGCAGTTTTTGGCAATTGAAAATAATTGTTTATACTTTGAAATTGCTATTTTTACAACGGAAACCAATCCTAATTGATATAATTTAGAATGAGATTTTTACCGCTACTCACTATTATTACCATCACACTCTGCTTCAAAGTACTTTTAGTTTTTGGGCAGCCTATTCCAGGAAAAGAAGAAAATATACCTTATTTGGTTACTTTCGGAAAGCAAGGAGAGACGAAATGGGGCGATGACGACTATTCACAAGTGATGTTTGTGGTAATTCCTAAAGAGGTTTCGCAGCCGTTTTACATCAGAGTTTTCGACCCTGATGTGAGTGGGGAAGTAGATGAAGTAAAAGCAGAACCCAATACTAAAACTAAATTTTCAGTGTACGGGGGCAAACAAGCCTATTCTCATCCTGATGCTGGTTCGCTTAATCCAGTCGGCAACTATAAAAGTGGTACGCTTATTAGCTCAAAAACATTTGGTGTAAACCCTGAATATGACAATAAATGGTTTTCATTTGGTCCCATTAACCCTAAAGAAGGTGAATATATTGAAGAGTTATCAGGCTACGTATTTAAAGTAATGGCCGATGGATTGGAAGGAAATGATGGGAATTTGTATAGATATTTCATTTCTACTTCATCTACAGATAATTTACCTGTGGAGGGTTCAAATTCATTTCCCTACGAATATACCTTCAGGCTAGATGATAAAATAGGTTCTGTGTCGCATATATATCCCTATATCACTGAAAATGTAGTGAAAGTAAATATTCATGTGTTTGATTTGGATGACGATGCTTATATGCGATTAATATCTATCTCTAAAAAAGGAGAAAAAATAAATGGTTCGATTGACGATCAATGGTCGGAAAGCAGCCACGAAGTAGATGCAAGTGAGAAAAACACCTCTTTGGACATACAAATAATAAAATTTGCCCAAAAACCAAACAACAATGTGGTGCTTTACATCACAAATCAATACGGAAAATTTCTGCCTTTTTATTCCATTCCTATAGGTGGTGTACCGAAGTATAAGTATAAAATAAATGTAAAATAGCAGCAGTGATATTTTATGTTTTTTGCCTACTCAGCTATTCTTATTAATTAGAGACATTTCAATTTTCAAAGGTTTACAGATTGCAAATTATAAGCAGAATTTTTATTGATTTATGCATAAAGCGATTCGAAATTTATTGCTGATTTTGTATATTGTACCCTATTGGGGCTATGCACAACAATTTTTACATAGAGAATTTGGCGTTACCGAAGGTTTGGAAAACCCCTATGTATATGCACTTGCCCAAGATGTAAATCGCTTTATTTGGATAGGGACTGCCGAGGGATTATTTCAATACGATGGCAAGAAATTCAGCCCTTATTATACCAAAAATGGTTTAGCAAGCAATTTTATTTATAGCATTTGTGTAGATTCTCGAAACAACAAGTGGCTAGGGCATGACGATGGCAGCCTTACACTTTTCAACGATAAAGCATTTTACAAGCGGGTATCAGATACCATTATCAATTCAAGAATAAATAAAATAATTCAAGCCCGAAACCAAAAAGTATTGGTTTGTACGCAATCAAACGGCATTTTCTTAGTAGATGAACTATTTAAAGCTGTATCTATTTCGTTTTTTGATGGCGATGAGATAATATGGGATGTTGCTGAAATTGAAGGTGGACATTTGATAGTATGCAGTGATCAAGGCGTATATATTCTCCCTTTTAAAAATAATGAATATCAAAATAAAATTGCCATTTCAGAATTTACTGATTTGTCGGCCTTGAGCGTTAGCAGAGCTAAAAATTTAGGGGCAGACTATATTATAGGCACTGAATACGATGGAATATTTACTTTACAGATAGATTCGAAGTTTAATTTTAAAGTTAAAAAACTGGCTGAAACCAATGCAACCGTTGGCGATCAACTTTACTTTGCACATTTAGTTGACAAAAATGAACTTTGGGTAAGCAGACATACCAATGGCGTAACTAAAAGTACAGTAAAAAACCAAATAGCAACTGCTCAAAAATCGTATTGGCAAGAGAATTTTAAAAACTATTATATTAAATCTTTTTTGCTTGATGCCGAGGGCAATTATTGGCTTGGTACGTATGGCAATGGCATTATTCAGCTTACAAATAATATCTTTTTACTGGCCAAACCTCCTCTGTTTGCGAAAGAAAACTTCAATGTGAAGGCATTGGCAGCAAAGGGCGATTCCGTTGTGCTTTCAAATGGTAATGATTTATATGTGTATGCAAAAGAAGTTTTTACTAAAATACAAGTAAAAAGCCTTCCCAAAGGCCGAAAGAGTCCAATTACAATCTCGTGTCTGTTTTATGATAAATTAAGAAACAAAATTCTGATAGGCACATCCGATTTTGGAATTTTGGAATACGATGAAGCTACCCAAAATACCAAATCTTGGTACTACAACGAGCTTTCCAATAACATCAACCAAATTGTATATGACCGATACTTTTCTATTTGGATAGCCACAGAAAATGGGGCTTATAAATATGACGATACCAACAATACATTCAAAAGTTATTCTATGCAAGATGGCTTGGCTCACAACAACATACATGCCATTTATGCAGATTATAAAAATAGAATATGGTTTGCTACACACAGCTCTGGCATATCGTATATGGAGCAGGGGCAGATTAAATTTATTCCAACTCCATTTAAAAGCAAACCCATAGACATCAATTGTTTTGCCCAATCTCCAGATTCTACCTTGTGGGTAGGCACAGATGGAGATGGTATAGTGTGCTTTCAAGATACCTCTGTCACCAATTACATTACCAAGCAAAATGGCATTCTATCCAACTATTGCTATACTATGGCTTTTAATGAAAAGGGCGATTTGTGGATTGGACATAAAAATGGATTGTCGGAAATAAGCACCAAAACACAGAAAATATACACCACAGCCAATTCTGATTTGCTCCAAGAGGTTGAAATGTATCTCAATGCTATGGCTAGCAACAAACATATCATTTGGTATGGTGCAAATAAAGGGCTTCTGAAATACAATCCGCTTGATGGAGACGATAAGGTGGTAGAAAACAAAACCCTTATCACGGGCTTTAAAATTTTCTTCAACCATCCTGATTCGAATAAATACAAGTATCTCAAAAATTATCTTTTTCCACCAAACAATCTTCAACTCAACTTTAAAGACAATCATATTACCATTGAGTTTGTAGGAATTTGCCTCTCAGACCCCAATAAAGTGCTTTATCGCTATTACTTAGAAGGGTATGATGAAACTTGGACTCCCGAAACCAACCTTTCTCAAATCACTTATTCAAATTTAGCCCCCGGACAATATACTTTCCACCTTATTTCCATGAATCAAAATGGCGTATGGAACAAAATGCCTACTGTGTATAAATTTGAAATTATTCCCCCATTTTATAAAACCTGGTGGTTTTATACCTTGGTTATTTCATTTTCTGTACTGGTAATTATAGGTGGTTTTACTTACAGAACTAGGCAACTTCATAGAAAAAATGATTTTCTAGAGGGTGAGAAACTGAAACTCGAATCGGAGATACTTCAAAGGAAAATGACTGAGCAAAAGTTAAAAAGGAGTGAAACACAACTTCAGAAAGCCAATGAAGAATTAAATACATTTATATGGCGGTCGTACCACG
>Ga0163154_10007347_pt1 | contig 13148 bp, 13 predicted proteins | sample OliLakLV19MP9P1_FD_148649 | JGI IMG/M metagenome (GOLD analysis project Ga0163154, IMG submission 148649) | Freshwater microbial mat bacterial communities from Lake Vanda, McMurdo Dry Valleys, Antarctica - Oligotrophic Lake LV.19.MP9.P1 | ecosystem: Environmental > Aquatic > Freshwater > Lake >... | reverse complement strand
GCTGAAGGCACAACGAGAAGTACAGGACCATGAGCCAGAATTTATGTTAATCGGCACCGACGAACTGCGAGCGGTTCGCCACCTATGGCTGACGGAGCGGCAGGATTGGGAAGATTCACTGCCTGCTATTTACACAGAAATGACCGGACGCACGCTCGAATGGGAGCAGAATGACGCCTATACACCAGGCCAGGTCGAAGCCGAACTTATCCGTGACTTAGGTGCGGAGTTTGATGTGCCGCCGCAACTATTACAGAAGTTGTTGGACGCTGAATGGCAAAATCAAGGCATGCGCCGGCGCACGTCAATTCACAAGCGCATTGAGAAGATTTTTGATGAGGATTGGCGCACGCGTGAGGAGATTCAGATGGTGATGCAGGAGCGGCGCGAGCTGTACAATCCAAGCGATGCGGGCGAAATCGAATGATCCTTCGTAAAGTTAAGCTCACAAATTTTGGTATTTACAACGGCGAGCAAGAATTTGACTTGCTGCCATTGCCAACGGCCCAATTTAACCGACCAATTATTTTCGTGCGCGGCAAAAACGGTGTGGGTAAGAGTACGTTAGTGACTGCCATCCGTTTGTGTTTACACGGCGCCTTAGCGCTCGACCAACGGGTTGCGCAGCAGGAGTTTGATGATTTTCTACTCCGCCAGATTCATCGTTATCCAGACGGTGGTGATCAGCCGACGGCAGCTAGTGTCGAGGTGCAATTCGACTATGTCAACCTGGGTAAGAAGGTGACATACCGAGTTGTGCGGGCATGGAACAGACAAGGTAACCGGGTTGTCAAGCAATTATCGATCTGGGGCAATGATGAACCATTATCCGATGGTGGTATGGAACAGAGCGAAACATGGCTGCGCGAGTTGGTGCCACCAGGCGTCTTAAACCTCTTTTTCTTCGATGGGGAAAAGATTCAGACCCTCGCCGAAGATAGCGACCACAGCCACCTATTACTTGCCGAAACGGTGCGGAATTTACTCGGCTTGGATACCGTGGAGCAACTGGGCAAAGACTTGGATTTGTACATTGCCCGCCAGCGCACACATAGCCAGGTTCTGCATTTGCAAGAAGAATTGGAAATGCTGCTTGTAGAAACCAATGCGTTGGAAGCGCAGTTGGTTGATATTGGCCAACGACAACTCGAATTAGAAGCCAAAGTCGGTGCGAGCCAAGCTTTGATTGCGGCTCAAGAAAGGCGAATTTCTGCCGAAGGGGGCAAGTTTGCCAGTGAACGTGAAGAGCGGCTGGCCCAACGCCAAACATTAGAAGCCGAGATCGAAGCCTTGCGGCGGCAAGTGGGCGAGCTTTGTAGCGGTCTGCTGCCCTTTGCCATCGCTCCCAAAATGCTTCAGGCCGTCTCGAATCGCTTGGAACGCGAGTATGAAATTACGCAGGAACAGATAGCGCAACAAGCCCTGGAACGGCGACTGGGCCAGCTTGCAGTGCGCTTGCGTAGCCCTGAATTCTGGTCTACTTTTGAGGAAAAAGTGGATGCCCAATTGCAAGCAACACTGCTGACGCAGATTACGGCCGAGTTGCAAACAGCTACTGAGCCGATGGCGGCAGCAACCGAACCGTTGCTCTTGCAGGTTTCCGACAAGGAACGCAGTACACTACAAAGTTGGATCGGGCAGGCGCTGGATCAAACCCCGCAGCGCTTTAGTGAAGCGATCAGCTTACTGAATGAGCGCGAAACTCAGCTAGCAGAGGTGAAAGCTGCTTTAGCGCGCACGCCAACGGTGGAGAGTATCCAGCCGCTGCTCACCCAGTTGCACCAACTGCACCATCAATTGGGTGGGCTGGAACATGAACATAAGCGTGTGCGTGATGAACAGCAAAGACTGGCTTACCGCAAAGACCAAGTGATCATGCAACGGCAACGCATTCGCGATCAGATCGATGCCCATGAAAAGGAAACAAGTCGTATTTTCTTGGCATCCAGAACACAAAAGGTATTAGAAGCCTATCAGGCACGCGTGACAGCGCGCAAAATCACCCACCTAGAAACGTTATTGGTCAACCGATTTAATCAGATTTGTCGCAAAAAGAACTTTCTAGACCGTGTGCAGATCGATCCCCAAACCTTCCAGACGACGCTTTTTCGGTTGGGCAAAGAGTTTAGCCGTAAACAACTCTCCGCTGGCGAGAATCAGCTTTTTGCGATGGCGACCCTATGGGCGCTGCGCGAAGTCTCTGGTCGCCCTATGCCCGTGATTGTCGATACGCCGCTGAGCCGACTCGACAGCGAACATCGCATTAGCATGATGCAGGAGTTTTTTCCCTTTGTTAGCCAACAAACGTTGATTCTAGGCACCGATATTGAGCTGGATGATGAGTTGTACCGCTATTTACAACCTGCAATTTCACACACCTACGAGCTGCGCTTTGATCCGGTGCAGGGTACAACCAGCGTTGAGCATACGATTCCGCAGCCCGATCCCAGACCCTCTATCTTGATCGAACAGTTGACATTATTATGAATTACTATCGCTTGCGCTTTGGCGAAGAAGCCTCTAGAAAATTGAGCCAACTCAAAGGCAAAACTGGGTTAACACCCAATATCCTGGCGCGTATTGGCTTCTGCATGTCGATCAACGATCCAACCCCACCCGATCCCACGGATTATCTACCTGAGAGTGACCGTGAGATTGACCGCCATACATTGACAGGCGCATGGGATAGCTTGTTTCTTGTTTTGCTCAAGGAACGCTGCCAGCAAGACGGTTTCGGTGAAGAAGATTGGTTTGTCCAGTTCAAAGCACATATGAATCGAGGTGTGCTACTGCTGGACAAACGCGTGCGCTCACTCAACGACTTGATTCATTTGTTGCCGTCAGGTTATCGACCCTCGGTTAATGGAGATGCAGCTGCGAATGGGAAGGTGAAACATGCCGTCTGAACGCATTTATTTGGACTACAATGCCACGACGCCAGTTGACCCACGTGTGCTACAGACGATGTTACCCTATTTTACTGAGATTTTCGGCAACGCGGCCAGCAATGACCATGAATTTGGCATCGAAGCCAAACACGCAGTAGACAAAGCCCGCGAACAAATAGCGGACGCGATTAACGCCTTACCGGACGAGATTATCTTTACCAGCGGCGCGACTGAAGCTGACAACATTGCCCTTTTTGGCGTGGCGGAGAAATATGCCGCCAAAGGCAATCACATCATTACCTGCGTCACCGAACACAAGGCCGTTTTAGATAGTTGCCAACGGTTAGAAAAATTGGGCAAACGCGTCACCTATCTGCCTGTCGATCAATATGGGCGTATACATCTGGATGAGCTGCGCAAAGCGATTACACCAGAGACGATCCTGATTTCGATTATGGCCGCCAACAATGAGATCGGCACCCTGGCACCGGTGGCTGAGATTGGCGCGATTGCTGAAGCGCATGGCGTGCTCTTTCATACGGATGCGGTGCAGGCGGTGGGGCATATTCCCGTTGATGTGCAGGCGATGAACATCCACATGATGTCGCTGTCCGCACATAAAATGTGTGGACCGAAAGGCATTGGCGCGCTTTATCGACGGCGCAGCAATCCACGCGTGCAACTAGAGCCGATTATTTATGGGGGGGGACATGAGCGCGGGCTGCGCTCGGGGACATTGAATGTGCCAGCCATTGTTGGCTTTGGCGAAGCGTTGGCACTAGCACAGCAGGAGATGGGCGAAGAGGATGAGAAGTTTCGGGCCTGGACTCGGCATATTTATCACCGCCTTGTCCATGAAGTGGGCGGCATTGAATTGAACGGCCACGCGAACGAACGTCTGCCGCACAACTTGAATGTGAGTATGGCCGGCGTCGAAAGTCGCGCTTTGATTGTGAAACTTAAGGATGTAGCGCTGGCGACCGGCTCCGCCTGTACTTCAGCCAAAGTCGAGCCGTCGCATGTGATTCAGGCGCTTGGCTTTGGTGATGACCGCGCGCATAGCGCAGCGCGAATTAGTGTGGGACGTTTTAATACGGATGAGCAAATTGATCAGGCAACAGATCAGATTGTGGCAGCCGTCCGTGAACTACGCCGTTTATCCTCTTCAATAAGAAATTAAACCTGGGTGGCGCAGCGCAGAACAATAGCGAAACCATGAAAGCAATCCATTACGACGCCGAAGGCGATATTCTGTCAGTGACGTTCAGTGAAACCAACGAGCAGAAACATACCGGGATTGAACTTACCGACAACATTGTGTTGTACTATAATCCAGATACAGAAAAGCCGCTGAAGCTAATTTTGTTGAGTTATCAAGCCTTGCTAGAAGCGAGCACGCAAGCCCCGATTTTACTCGATGGATTGGCTCAGGCGCCAGTCAAAGTACAAGCAACCGTAACGGCTTTGTTGCAACGCGCACCGCTGACGGCATTTTTGCAGTTAGCCGGAACGCCAGGGAAAACTCCGCTGACCAGTCGGTTACACGAAATTTTTACCCCAGACACTTTGCAGACAGTTTTAGCAAGCTGATGTTTGAATATTGTACATTCGCCTCAATCTAGCTCGATTTCATCGCGCATTAACTGATCTGCGGTCACACCAAAGACATTGGCGATCTTGATAATCAGCGTTGGATGTGGCGTTTTTTTGCCATGCTCAATATCACTGAGATAGCTAAAGGATGCAACACCTACTGCCTCAGCCAACTCCTTCAGCGTCATTCCTTGTCGATGACGTAATGTACGTACCTTTTCTCCAAATCGCTCCACGCAAACAACCTCAATTGAAAATAGGGCTTGACAAGTGGTTAGGTGTATGCTATATTTCTCCACAAGAGACTTTCTCCATCGGAGAAATATCTGATCTGTAACTATCAACTCTTATAAACTATGATGTTCGCTGCACGCGACTCACCAGTTAGGAGAAAATCATGGCGACTTACTCTCCACAGGATTTATTCAGGCTCTGGAAACAGCAACAATTGTCCGTCGAAATGACAACCGGTCATATCTTGCAAAATATGGTCACGATGCAGGACGCAATAGACGCGCTCAAGCGTGACATTGCCGAAATGCGAACGAATAAGCCAACGTCGCCGACACTAGGTAATGAGGGCAATTCTACCACAATCAACAAACGAAAACCACACAAAAGTTAACCGACCAGCACTGACCATACCCATCGGGGGACATCGTGATGAGCAAAATTGGAATTACGCTCTACAGAGGCAAGACACCGGGCGCGGCTGGCTTTGACGTACATGGCGGCTATGGTCAAACCTGGACGACGGATGCTGAATATGCGGCCGGTTACGCTGATCCGCCGCATGGCTATGTCAAACAGGCAATTTTGCCTTCTACTGCCAAACGGCTTGTATTGGTCACCTCTGATGACGAAGGTTTTAGCGACTATAACTGGAGGGGCATAGAAACGCTCCAAGAAATTACAGGCGACCACTACATCAAAGCAATGCTCGAATCCAACTACAAGCAATTGTATGATAGTTGGCGTGAAGAATGGACGCTAGCCTTAATCCAAGCTGGGTATGATAGCATTGCTACCCTGGGATTCGATGGGCCAGAGGAATATGTTCTGAACCCGTCAGCTCTCATGCAACATATGAGATACTCGTTGAAATAGAGAGATTTAGGCAAGTGCAAATAACGGCAATGGAAGTTGTAGATTCTCACTCCAATGTTTTCTAAGTTTGTAGTTGTCAGAAATAGTTTCCAAGTCATCTTTGATTTGCTGCCGCACATTTGCATTATCTTGAATCTTGATCGACCATTCATGTTCCCAAAAGGCTGGAACAACGGGGTCAAGAATACTTAAAACTCTCGACTCGACACTTCCTGTATCAAATATTTCCACAAGTCCGAAATCTGAGGCTGCTTTCAAGCGTAGTGAAATAAACTCATTAAGTGCGCTGATACTGACCTTTGTCATTAATTTGTTCTTTTCATTGCCCCAAATTTCTGGGTAACGCTTCTTTACAGCTCGCCAGATAGCCATGAAAATTTCAACCAACGAATCCTCATCATCTTGTAGGAAATTTGTAAACACAGATCTAAGAAATCGTAAAGACTGTTCGATAGCGGTCAACGGGACAATCTTTGACCCATTTCTATTACGTTCCCAGTCCAAAAGCATATAGAATGGACTCGATGGTAAGTCGTTGATATCTCTAAGTGTTGGTGGCATCTCCCCATATTGTATCCCTGCATTGAGCAATCGTTCCTCTAGGGTTTGCTCTTCAATATCGGCAATTATGGACTTTGCACTAGTAGTTGCAACTCGAACGGCCTTACTGTTTACGACAATGAATTGGAAGGCTTGTTCTTGTAATGATGCATCTACTAAGCTAACAACTAGTACTGGTAAATTTTCCTGTTCAAACTCGGACATTCCATATAAACGATGTTGACCATCAACAATTAATGCTGGTCTCAAATGCTCAGGTAGAGAAGGGTCAAACGAAAATTCCAATATTCCCCAATTGATCAATCCGTCACACTGATTAGAAAAATCTACATTAGTTTGGAGGCAATCCAACTCTGCTAATAAAGAAGTGAAGCGAGTCGAATTAGGGCTAAAGGCTAGCAAAAGATTGTTGGGAATAGTATTGATCGAATCTGATTTCAAAAACCGAGTTATGTGACGAACTCTGGTTTTTCTTAACACTCTTTGTGTACCTTCATTAAACTCTTGTATTCGACGAATCCCAGCCCACTCTTTCACATCTTTCACCCGAGCATGAAAGACAAAAAAATGTGTCGTATTATTGTCTACACGTTGTTGCACCAGACAGCCAAAGTATCTTCTAGTGGGCATTTGGAGTTACTCCTCTATAGTCAAGCTACTTATTTAAAGGCAGATGTCGGCTACAGTATGCGTCGATATTCAAAAAGTGCCAACTATCGCTGGGTTCACGCCGTGCAAATTGTAACTCACCTACATGTTCTGCTGGTTCATTGCAAATAATACAACGGAAATCATTTTTTGCCCACAGCGCCACTCTATAATCCCATTTCAGATCATTGCTAAAACTTTCACTAGCTTTATCACTCACCAAGCACATTTCTTCGTAATGAAAGTCTGTATAATCTATAAAATCCGCTTTGGCTATATTGCATCGTCGACAAACTTGCTTGAGATTAAATCGAGAGTTTTTCCCACCCATAGCTTTCGGCCATTTATGTTCAGCATCAAACGAATTATACTGATTTATTTGCTCAAATTCTATCTCGCGGCCACAAATGTAGCAATACGTGCCACTTCGTTTTGCTTCTGCTCGGATACGATCTTTAGCGGTTTGACTTGGTGCACGGTTTCTTTCATCCAAACAAGTGAGGACTAATGAAAGAACAGATTCCGCTTGAACGGACGAAATCCGTGTATAATCTCTGATAAAACGCCTTATCTCTTGAACATATTTATCACTTGGAAATTGGTCTCCGCTATACTTTCGCTTCAGAAATTCGGATGTAGTTATAAGCCTACGAATTAAATAATTCAGACTACTAGCATATGCTAACCGAGCAAACTCACCATCAGCCATCAGTATGGTATCAATTCTATCAACGAAAGATGTCTTAGGTAATGGCTCAAAAGGAATAAGCTTTTGAATAAGGTCGCGGAGTTGTTCGCCAGGGTTTACATCTAATAAATCCTCAGTAGCCATATGATCAAAATCACTCCAACACTAAGTTTGTGATTATTATGATGTAAGGAGACCGACCAAATTCCACAACGGTCTTCCTCGTTCATCCAGCAATTGCGCCTTTATGTCATAAATCCCTGCATGTGCATACTCTTCAGCTATCGTCAAGACATCGCCTAACTTCTGCAGGACAGCAACATCGCCGGTGTCAGCAATCGCAAGTGCCTTCAGTAGCCCCAGACCCTCTTCACGGAAAACGTCTAACCGAATTGTCGTTCTCGCCCCAGATGACAACTGCTTGCGTCGGCCATGTTGAAAACCCAAGCAAGCAGCCAGCAAAAATATATCTTTGTAGGTGGCAAAGGGTGACTGCTCGGGATTGGGATCGTCGGTCAGCGCTTTATAAATATCCATCACTGCATCATCAATATAAACCCGATCACGGCGACTAGCTTCATTCTGTTCCATATTAGCACTCCTCAATCGCCGTACAACCGGTGGCATCATCAAAATTAAGGCGGTATTCGGCGCCGATATAGGGTTCAAGATTTTGCCGGGCTTCATCGCGCAACTCTTCATCGGTGACAAACAGAATAAGCTGCGAAGTTAAACTTGGCAAATTGGCTGTGATGCTATTGCGATGATGCGATGATAAGCGCCCAAACGGTGTATCCATAACCAACGGTGCTTGTTCTTCGCTGACCTGCGCCATGGCCGTAATAAACGAAAGACTAAGCACTTGCCGTTCACCCGCCGACAATTCTGGGCGAGCCGCTGTGCCATAGCGATCAATCACTTCCAAGTTATAATCTGGACCTAACCCAACCCGCTGGAAATGACTATCCTTCCAAACCAACGATTTGAAGATCTCGTTGGTCTTGGCTTCAATTTGCAAGCGCATATCATCGGCTGTCTGTTGATATTTTTCGTCAATCGCCTTCGCGCCTTGTTGCGCCAACTCTAATTTACGCGACAAATGTTTGGCCTTATCCGAACTCTTGCGCGCCTGGGTAATTTCTTTGGTTAGCTTCTCGATTTGCTTGTTAGCTTTGGCTATATGTCCCTCCAATGAGCTACACTCTACTATATAACTTTCGACATCCGCCTGAAAATGTTGTCGTTTTTTTTCAAGTTGGCGCACATCCTCTAAAGGTGAACCTTCTAATTGCAGTTCCAGCTCACTTAAGCGTGCTTCCAATATCTGAATCCGTTCTTTCACGTTAACTCGTTGCTGCATCAATCGCTTAATTTCACTTAATCGATTATCACCATTTGCCTGAAAGACCAAAAGTTGGTTATTGGTATCAAGTACCTCATTTTCCAATGACCGAGGCACGCTGTTTTCTAATAACGTGAGCAGACTCTTATACTCCGATCCATCCTCAGCAAAAGGGCGACCACAAATACAGACCAATCGTTGGAGTAAATCCTCGACAAATTGCTGTCGCACGTTGCTAGGAATCTGCCCTTTAACTCGTTTGTCATCTAAAATTGCTAATGCGTGGGCAATGATTGGACTCGCAACTATCATATATGCAGATGTGGTTTTAGTTTGAATTTCCTCAATCAGGTTTTCTTGTTCTTTCGAGGCTACCTTTGCAGATGCTTCGATTTGTTCGCGTTCTTGTTGGAGTTGACTTACCACGGCCTTCTCACGTAACTCCTGGTCAATTTCAGTCATGCGCTGACGAGCTAGCTCAATTTCCCTCTGTACTTCTGCATAACGCGTTTCCGCCTGCTTTTGCACGACTTCCTCTTGTTTGATCTGCTGCTCTAGCGCATTCAGTTCTGCATCACCAGAAGTCTGTACAAGATCTTTGAGATAGCGACGTTCCATCTCTTTGAGATGTTTACGCGCCCGATCAAGGATTTCTAAACGCAACACCAAATAGATGGCCTCTTTCACTTCACTAACCGCCTCTGGCCGGGCAAAATTATCAATCTTTTCGCCATCAAAGAGAAAATAGGTGCGCACATTGGCCGGTAAAATGGCATTAATCACGGTGCCTGGTGATAGCTCATCCTTGGCCTCACCAGACGCAATGATCCGCTTCATGATCACTTCTTCGTTATTATAGGGTTCAATGGTACCATCTACTTGCCTAACGGCGGCCACAGAACGACGCATAATATACTTTTGTTCATCATGGCTGAAGGCAAGCTCAACGCTCGTCTGCACCAGTTCACCGGGCGCGATTTGCTGCATTGCTTCTTTGCTGATTAAATTGCCAATATTCTCAACTACGTCCTTGCCGTATAAACACCAGTTTAGGGCAATAAACATCGAAGTCTTACCGGAACCATTGACACCATGGATGACCGTGACGTGACGTTTTGAATCCTTGGAGAACTCAATCCGCTGTCGGCCATAATATTGGCGGAAATTTTCCAAAGTGAGCCGTTCAAGCTTCATCGTTTGCAGCTCTCCTCAATAATCTCATCCACCTTTTCGCGAATTTCCTTTAATGCACCACTGTTTGTGTTCAAATTGGCCGTAATATATTGCTGCTCGATCTGCAATACTTCCTTCAACAGATGTTGGATCGTAGGCGGGTAATCCTTAAATATCTCAGCCAGACGGTTTTTCTGCATCTTTCACCTTTTCTAAAAATCACGCAAACCATAATGGCGGGCAATTTTCCATATAACATCGAAAGCTTCATGTTTGTTGCGCGCCGGTTCGGCGAACTCTTTAAAGCGTTGCAATTCGTGGCGCACAATACCCCGTTCGATGCCAAAGGTCGGCGAATCCTCGTCCAATACCAAAGGTGGTACAGCGATTAAGTCGTGAATCGTAGCGTATGCTTTACCAGGTGCCTTACGCAAAACGCGCCCGCGGCGTTGAATAAATTCACGTGGATTACTTGTGCTGGCCAGAAAATATGCCGTTCGTGTACTCGGAACATCAACCCCTTCATCCAGACATTTCATCGCCACCAATGCTTGTAGATGGCCGCGAGCAAAATCATCGAGGAGCTTTTGTCGTTCCGAGGCGCTTTCTTCCGCTGTAAAACGGTGGACAAGTAGCCCTTTTTCCCAACCAGTTAAGCGTACGACATCATCAATTTGGCCTGGGGCGCAGTAAAACAAAGTGTGTTCTACATAGTTTACTTGATTAATTAGTTCTGACAAAACCGTAAGTTTATTACTAGCTCTATTCAATAGCATTGCGCGCCGCATCAATAACGTTTTCAGCGCTTCCTGTTTTTCTACACTAGCTTGATGGTGTAAACGCGCAATTTTAATCGACAGCGTTTCGTATTCTGCCATCTCTTCGTCGGTTAGTTCAACTAGGTGAGGATAATAATAATACGGCGTCAGGCTTACACCAATGGCATCTGCTAAGGAGAGCGCAAAGACGGTCGTGCCAAAATAAGCGCGCAAGGCGGCCGTGCCCACATCATCAAACCAGCGATCGGGCGTAGCAGATAAGGCCAGGCGGAAGGGAATATGCTGGGGATAATGCTGGCGGCTGTGTTCGGCGCCCAGGTGATGCGCTTCATCTGCCACTATCAGCGCGGGTCCGTTTAGGCGCGCCAGGCTGGCTTGAAAATCAGAACTGATAAAGGTGGTGTGGGTCGTGATCACCGAAATAAAGTTACGATAGCCGCCATTAAAATCTAAAATCTCATGATTCAGATCATCCAGCCAGCTTGCTTTACTTTGATAGGCCAAAATTGGACGACAGCCAAAAGCCGCGGCTTCTTGTTGCCACTGATCTACCAGGTGTTGATAGGGGACGGTGATAATGAGCGCCAGACGGCTTTCACGTTCAAACAATTGCGTGGCCGCGGCCAGCGCGGTAATTGTCTTACCGGTGCCGGTTGCCATTTCAAACAAGCCCTGGCAATGATGGGCAAACCAGGCAGCAATCGCCTGCTCCTGATAGTCACGCAGGGCAATTTTTGGCGGAAGATAAGGGTGGGGCGCAGCATAGCTTACCCCAGCTTCACGCAAGCGCTGCAACTTTATCCATTCAGGTTCCGGGTATGGCCGGTCGCCCTGGCGTAATTGCACAATCTGTGCGCGCGCCGAAGCCGGCAGATCATAAACTTGCAGATTCGGGTCCTGATTATTCCACAGCCGTTTAAAGCGTTCTACGTCTGCTTGTACTAATGGGGCAAAGGCCGGCTCCCAAGATCGAAAAATCCGGATCGATTCGTAGTTGCGGGTGCCTTGAATGCTTTCATTGTAGGAACCGTTGAAAGAGATCTGGTAGCCAGCGCGATCCGTAAAGACGCCAAACTTGTCATGGAAGTCGCCATCTAATTTGTTCGTCGGCAAGGCCAGCTTAAAATCCAATATCCCGTCGGCCACCATCCAAGCCATTGCGATCAGCGTCGCTTGCTCTAAGGTTTGTTCTAAATCTTTGATATTTCTCGCGATCGCTGCGCGCAAAACAGGATCAGAACGTGCCTGGTCACCGGTCTGCAAAGCTTGCCAATCGGCCTCATTCAAGATCGGGCTTGTCACCCAGCGTGCCCGTCCTCCGTTCGCCGCAAATTTGACCATGCCCTGCGCTGTGATGCGCAGCCAGCCCGAGCTAAAGAAGCCAACGCCCCGATCATAACGCGTTGATCTGGCAAGCGCGGGGTTAAAAAAGTCAGCGATGATGTTGTGTGAGGATGTATCGATTGTGGAAGCGACGGTCAGATCTGTAAGCGACATGCGAATTATTTCAACTATCAGGTAAAAGACAAGCTTTAGTGATCGGCCCCAGATGCTTGAGCATTTTATGATTGGGGGTAGCGCCTTCATTATAACAGAGGAAGGATAGGATAAAAATCAGTAACAATGCTTATCTATGGCGCTTCGGATCCGTAAAAGCATAAATTAACCCATCTCATGTGGTAAGCAGCTTGTTTCCAGGACAAAACAGACCCTTACAGGGTGACAATGCGCCCAGTTAATTTTTTACCGACCCTTAAAACAGCCCCTACCGATTGCGCAACTTCGGATCCAGCGCGTCGCGCAGCGCGTCACCCAAAAAGTTGAAGGCCAACATGGTCAGGGAGAGCGCCAGCGCGGGGAAGAAGATTACGTGCGGGGCCAAACGGAGCGCGCCGTAGCCGTCACTGATCATGCTGCCCCAACTGGGGGTGGGCGGCTGCACGCCTAGGCCGATAAAGCTGAGGAAGGCTTCGGTGTAGATGTAGCCGGGGATGGCGAGCGTTTCGGCCACGATACAGGGGCCGATCACATTGGGCAACAAATGTCGCCCCATAATCGCCCAGCGCGATGCGCCGACGACACGCGCCGCTTGCACAAATTCTTGCTGCCGATAATGTAATGTTTGGCCGCGCGTTAAACGCGCCATGTTGAGCCAGTTGACGGCGCCAATTGCCACAAAAATGAAGAAGAGGCCACCCGAGTCTTGATCGAGGCGGACGATCAAGCGCTGCACGCCGTGCGTTTCGGCCAGGTCTTGCTGCGAAAGCGTGGTCAAAAAGACTTGCAGCAGGATGATCAAGATCAATGCCGGGTAGGCATAGATCACATCGACCAGCCGCATCATCAAGTTATCAACCTTAGGCGAGCTA
>Ga0163154_10007345_pt1 | contig 13150 bp, 16 predicted proteins | sample OliLakLV19MP9P1_FD_148649 | JGI IMG/M metagenome (GOLD analysis project Ga0163154, IMG submission 148649) | Freshwater microbial mat bacterial communities from Lake Vanda, McMurdo Dry Valleys, Antarctica - Oligotrophic Lake LV.19.MP9.P1 | ecosystem: Environmental > Aquatic > Freshwater > Lake >... | reverse complement strand
GGACGAGGCCATGGCGGTCTCCTTGGGGGGTGGCGGCGGGGCCGATCCCCGCCTGCACCCTGATGACGGAGCACCGTCGCCGGATCGACAGCCCGGCCAGACATCCGTCCGGACGAAGATCCGTCAGGCCGAGCGGGACCGGAACGTCGCCGTACCGAACGCGAGGCCAACCACCACGAGGCCTGCGGTCGCAACGTAGCCCCAGATCGCCGTCGCCGACCATGCGCTGCCGATGAACAGCTCACGCATGCCGTCGACCACGTGCGTCAGCGGGCTGGCCATGGACGTGTAGCGCAGCCAGTCCGGCGCCAGCGACATCGGCAGGAGGATGCCCGAGAGCAGCAACAGCGGTAGGGCGATCCCGTTGACCAGCGGCGCCAGGGCGTCCTCGCTGCGCAACCGCAGTGCCGCTGCATACGACAGCGAGGCGAACGCGATCCCGAGCAGGCCGGTGAGCACGACGGCTGCCGCCACGCCGGCGACCGGTGCCCGTAGCCCGAACGCGAGGCCCGCAACCACGAGGATGACCGCCTGCACGATCAGCACGACGGCGTCACGCAGCACGCGTCCCATGAGCAGGGCCGTGCGGCTCGCGGGCGTGACCCGCATCCGCTCGATCACACCGGCCCGCCACTCGGCCACCAGGCCGAACCCGACGAAGGCGGCGCCGAACATGCCGAGCTGCACCAGCAGCCCAGGCACGAACACCTGCCAGGCGTCGGTGCCGGACGCCCCGTTGCCGCCCGGAGTCAGCGGCAACCGGGTCAGCAGGGGGCCGAACAGCACCAGGTAGAGGATGGGCGAGGCGACACCGAAGATCACCCAGACCGGGTTACGCAGGCTGATGGACATGGCGCGGCTGAAGACGATCCAGGTCTCACTCAGGGCAGCAGGCATCAGTGGCTCCGATTCGGGTCGAGGGTCCGGGTCACGCGTCGTCGCGCAGCGAGCGGCCGGTGAGCGACAGGAAGACGTCGTCTAGCGAGGGACGCCGGGTCTCCAGGCCGCTGACCTTGACGCCGGCCGCGTCGAGGTCTCGGAGCATGCCGGGCAGCAGGCGGCCGGCGTCGGGGGCACGGAAGCTGATCCGGGCGATGTGGGCGCCGGACTGGTGCACCTGGGCGCTGGTTACCTCCCCGGCCGCCTGGCCGAGCAGCGCCGACACGAGGGCCGCCGCCTGTCCGGCCTGCGCCCCGTCGGTGAGGTCGAGGTCGACCGTGTCGCCGGAGACGCGCGCCTTGAGCTCGGCGGGGGCGCCGTCGGCGACGATCCGGCCCTCGTCGATCACGAGGACGCGGTCGCACAGCGCATCGGCCTCGTCGAGGTAGTGCGTGGTGAGGAAGACGGTGCTGCCGTGCACCTCGCGCAGCGAACGGATGTGATCCCACAGGTTGGCCCTGGCCTGGGGGTCGAGACCGGTGCTCGGCTCGTCGAGGAAGACGAGGACCGGTCCGTGCAGCAGGCCCATGGCGATGTCGAGTCGGCGGCGCTGCCCGCCCGACAGCGACTTGGCCGGGCGCTGCCAGACCCCCGACAGATCGAGGGTCTCCAGCACCTCCTGCGAGCGCGAAACGGCCTTGGCGCGGGTGAGGCCGAACAGCCGCGCCTGGCTGACCAGCTCCTCGCTGACCAGCGCCTCGTCGAGGGTGGAGCCGCGCTGCGGGACGTAGCCGATCCGCCGCCGCACGGCCACCGGGTCGCGGGCCACGTCGGCTCCTGCCACGACTGCCGAGCCTGCGGTCGGGGCGATGAGGGTGGTGAGGATCCGGAGCGTCGTGGTCTTGCCGGCGCCGTTTGGCCCTAGGAAGCCAACGATCTCGCCGTGCGCCACGTCGAGGTCGACCCCGCGGACGGCCTCGATGTCGCCGCCACGGGTGCGGTAGGTCCGGGTGAGGCCCCGAGCCTCGATCGTGCCGCGGATGTCAGTCGTCACGGCCGCGAGTATTACCCTCCCGGTACCGGTCGTCAATCTTGATTAGTCGGACGGCCAGCCAGGCCAGGCGGGCCACCGGCCTTCGGCATCGGGCACTTGGACCCCGCCGGCCAGGCGGTACGCACCTGCGTCCAGCCGTTCGACGAAGCCGCGGCACCACTGGATCTCGCCACGCAGCGCCGCGTCGCCGAGGTGGAACTGCTCGGCCGTCCAGCTCGGCGCCAACCGCTCCCGGGCCAGGTAGGCGCCCCTGTGGGCGGTTTCGGCGACCAAGGCCTGCAGGCGGAGCAGCCGCCCGCACATGGCGGCCCGCATCTCGCTTCGGCTGAGCATCCCGGCGAAGCACAGCGCGGCCATCAGCCTGGCCGGGTCCATCGGGTCCGGCTCCCACAGCGTGGTGCGCAGCATGCCGCCGAAGGCGCTCTCGCCGTCTCCGGTCAGCCGGTACGTGGTCCGGGCGGGGCCTGCGCCCTGCTCGGTGGCCGACTCGACGAGGTGTCCCGCGCGCACGCCCGAGCGCAGCCCGTTGTAGATCGAGCCGGGGTTCACGTTGCCCCACGAGTCGACGCCCCACGAGAGCAACTCGCGGCGGATGAGGTAGCCGTGGGCAGGCTGGAAGATCCGCACGCAGCCCAGGACCAGCAGGGTCGTCGCGGACATGGGGGCAGACTAGGGGCCCGTCAGATGCGGCACCGCTGGACCGGTAAGCCGAGCTCACCGGAGAGGTCGGCGGCTCGACCGCGGAGCGCCGGGCAGCGCTCCGGCGCCGGTCGAGGTGCCGCGAGTGCATCCAGCACTCGGGCGCCTCGTAGTGATGGAGAACAAGAGGATGACCCAACCAGAAGGAATTTGGAGGAAGGCTTCAATACTGACCGTTGGGGGAGGGCTAGCATTCTGGTTGGCCAACTTCGCATTTCTCTGACTCCCTCGCTGTGGATTATCGAGCTGCGGGTTCGAGGTTGCTCTACTGTTGGCGCGGCTTCACCCTCCCACTTGCGGGGGGTGGAGGCAGGACTACCGTCAAATGTCGGGCGTATCTCATCTACGAGAGGAGAGACCGAGATGCCTACCAGCACGATCGATCACCTGGCGCCGGACAAGGTGGCCAGGATCGCGGGCGGCTTCTATCTCGCGTTCGTGCTGGCCTCCGTGCTTGCCGGCCTGCTTGGGAACATCGGGACGGGAGGAGTGGACCAGGTCTACTAGTCACTGATCACGAACGCCTGGTCTTTCCGGCTCGCTATTGTGGTCGTGTTGATATCAGCGTTCCTCTTCCTCATGGCCGCCTGGGGTCTCTACGTTGTGCTGCGACCCGTCAACCCGGACCTCGCGTTGCTTCCTGCTGCTCAACGCGGTCGGCGTGGCCATTCAGTGCGCAAGCATGTTCCCGCTCATGGCCGCGGTATTGCTTGGGGACGATGCCAGCCGGATGCAGGCATACTCGGAGGCACAGGTGGAGGGACTGACCTTCCTCTCCATCAACCTCTACAAGACGGGCTTTATCACGGCCCAGCTGTTCTTCGGCACGTGGTTGTTCCCGCTCGGCTATCTGGTCTACAAGTCTGGACTCCTTCCCAGGTTCCTCGGCGTCCTTCTGGTACTTGACGGAATCGGTGTCCTGATCTGGTTCCTTCAGGCAATGCTGCTACCGGCCTACCCCGCAATCAGCTACCCAGCGTTCGCTCTGAGCTTCGTCGCAGAAGTTGGGCTGGGGTTGTGGCTCCTCATCAAGGGCGTGAAGGTCGTCGACTCCAGATCTGGCCTGCCGACCTGACCCCTGCGTAGGCTCGTCGAATCCCGTGCTCCAGCCCCGGCCTGTCCGCTTCAGACAGACCCCGCCTGGCCGACGAGCGGAAGGGACCAGCGAATGGCGGCGGCGATCCACCGGCCGCGTGCTCGGGCCGGTGGAAGGGATTGCCGATCGGGGCGCACTCGTGGCGAAGTTGTGCTGCTGTGCTCGCTGCCTCGTCGTGCCATCCAACAGCCGATCCACGGTGGTCTTGCTCCGGGTCGCCCCCGGATCACCGGTGGATTCAGGCGGAGCCGCAGGCGCTGCTCCCCGGTCGGTCACCCCACCAGGCTGCGCGCGTGCTCATCATTGCCTTGATCCTGTTCGGGATGGTGGCCGGCTGCCTGGCGTGGCTCATCGTCCGGGGCGGCGGACCTCGGCGGATCAACTGGCCCGAGGCCTTCGCTGCCGGCATCGTGGGCTCGTTCGTCGGAGGCCTGTTGTCCAGCCTGATCGCCGGCGACGGCCTCAGCCTTCGCCTGTCAGGGCTCATCGGGTCGATCATGGGGGCGGTCATCGTGCTCGTCGTCTGGGGCTGGGTCCGCCGGGCACGACGGACCATCTGGCCCGCGCCTGCGACGATCGTCGGCTCGCGGCTCGCGGCTCGCGGCTCAGGGGGCGGGCGGCGGGTTTCCGTCGTGCGCGATGAGGCGGCGGACTCGCAGCGCGGTCGCGACGACGGGTGAGCCGAGGGTGGCCCCGAGGATGCCGCCCACCGATCCGCCCACCAGGATCGGGCCCAGCGTGACGATGGGGTGGATCTTCAATCGGCCACTCGTCAGGTTGGTCGCGACCACGGTCTGCAGCACGTTCTGGACGATGAGGACGACGATCAGCATGACGAGCGCGGCGTCGCTGTCCTGGGTGCCGAGGGTGATGAGGGTGGCGAACACGGAGGAGATGACGGCACCGAGGTAAGGCACGTAGGAGGTCACGAACGTCATGAGGGCGATCGTGAGCCACAGCGGGACGCCGAGGATGAGGGCTGTGCCCCCGATGACGACGACGGTGAACAAGGCCGACAGGGTGAGAGCAAGGAAGTAGCGCCTGACCGAATCGACGGCGGCAGCCACGACGTCATCGCCCGGGACGGTCGTCGTCGGGATCCGCCGCCCGACCCACTGCGTCAACCTCGGCCGGTCGGCCAGGATGTAGTACAGGAAGAACGTGCCGACGACGGCGCCGATGACGAAGGCCCAGACTCCGGACAAGGCGCCGGCCAACGCGGAGGAGATCGCGGCGGAGATTCCGCCTACCCCGTCGCGCAGCGCGTTCTGGAGCTCCTGCCCCAGGGCCTCCGGCACGCCGACGGCGCCTCCCACCCCGCTCAACCACCCGTCGACGGCGCGGACACCACCCACCAGGGCACGCGAGATCTCCCCGCCCTGGTCCAGGAACGCCGCCACCGTCAGCCAGGCCGACCACGCGGTGATGGCCACGAGACCGAGGAGGACGAGGACGGCGCCTGCTGCGCGCGGCAGACCGAGCCCGTGGAGCCGGCCGACGACCGGCGAGAACAGGATGCCGAGGAGGATCGCCACCGTGAGGGGCACCACGAGCGTCGAGAGCGTCGCCAGGACCGTGAGGATGGCGGCGATGAGAACGATGAGGCCGATGGCGAACCACGCTCGTAGGCCGTTGCGCACCAGCCAGGACTCGGACTTCGGTGTCACGATCAATGGTCGGGTCGGGTCGGGCCGAGCCCTGCGATTATCACCTGATGGGTAGCCGGGCTCCTGCGCGCCGGCCCTACCCGGGACCGACCCCAGCGGGAGGACAGCTCCGCCGGAAGGATCGTCCCCACGATCCGCACTGTCACCGTGAGCCGGTGTCGGAGGAACCCATGGCGGACTTAGCGGGGCCGCACGACCGCCACGTCCTCGGCGGTGTGCTCGACCCGTGCGGCCTCGATCCGCTGACCGGCTTCTACCGGGACGGCACGTGCACGACGGGACTGAGCAGCAGGTAGACGTTGACGGTGGACCACCGTCCCGGACAGCGTGGCGGCAGGCACTCTGACCTGGACGAGCGCGGCACCCGCTCCGGTGACAGCGTGCCCGCCTCGACGAGTCCCGTGAGCTGCTCCAGACGCCTCGAGCTCGGCTCCAGATCGCCGTCGTCATTCACGACGTCCCTTGAGCGCGTCGCTCGCCCACCTGATCGCGATTGACATACGAAGCGCAATTTCCGACTATGGCTGCGTGCTCGAGCTCCAGAGCGTCGCTTGGTTACTGTCCGGCCCACCACGACCGGGCCCCGGACCGGCTGGGATGCGCGAAAGTCCCGAGCGCGCCACCCCGTCAGCGCGCCGTGTGTGCCTCAGGCGAAGCGGGCGCCGCAGCGGGATGCGGGGCGAAGAGGGCCAACAGCTCACCGATGTGATGGTCGCTCTCGACGGGGTGCCGGAAACGGCCGACACCGTTGACGGCATACTGGTTGCGACGTCCGACCCGGGTCCGGGCCAGGTAACCGGCGGCCTCGAGGTCGGCCACGATCGTCTGTACCGCCCGTTCGGTCACGCCAACCGTGACGGCGACGTCGCGCATGCGCACCTCGGGGTCACCCGCGATGGCCAGAAGCACGTGCGCGTGGTTGGTCAGGAATGTCCATCCCGCCCCGGGGGGAGCGCTCGACGCCTCGACTCCGCCTGATGACCGCTTCACTGCCCACCCTCTCGATCGGCCTGCTCGCCGGTCAGGATCCTGCCCTCGCGAAGCCCGTTTCGCCACATCAGCTTCGCTGGACCCTGTTTCAGTTCTAAGGAGAACACGTGCTCGATGTCCCTCTGTGGTTGTGGTTGGCCTTCGCGGCCACCGTCGTGGTCGCCCTGGCCATCGACCTCTTCTCTCACCGCAAAGCCCACATCATCGGCTTCCGGGAAGCCGCCTGGTGGAGCGCCGTCTGGGTGGGCCTGGCGGTGGTGTTCGGCGGAGTGGTGTTCGCCGTGCTCGGCACAACTGCGGGGGTCGAGTACACCACCGCCTGGTTGCTGGAGAAGAGCCTGTCGGTGGACAACCTCTTCGTGTTCGCCCTGATCTTCGCCTACTTCAAGGTGCCACGGGAGTACCAACACCGTGTACTGTTCTGGGGCGTCATGGGGGCACTGGTCTTCCGGGGGATCTTCCTGACCCTCGGCGTTGCCGTCGTCAGCCAATTCACGGCCATCCTATTTGTCTTCGCGGCCATCCTGATTTACAGCGCCTACAAGCTCCTGCGCGGCGCCGACGACAGCTTCGACCCCAGCACCAGTATCGCCCTGCGGGTCCTTCGAAAGATCGTTCCGGTACGTGACGAATACTCGGGCACCAAGTTCTTCGTCAAGGAAGGCGGCAAACGCGTCGCCACCCCGCTCTTCGCCGTTCTCATTGCCGTCGAAGCCGCGGACCTGGTATTCGCGGTCGACAGCGTTCCTGCCGTGCTGGCAGTGTCCTCCGAACCCTTCATCGTTTACACCAGCAACGCCTTCGCAATCCTCGGACTGCGCGCCCTGTACTTCCTGCTCTCCGGCATGCTTCACCGGTTCCACCTGTTGAGCAAGGGACTGGCGTTCATTCTCGCGTTCATTGGCGTCAAGCTCATCCTGCAGGCCGCACACAAGACGATCAGTCCCGCGGTGCCCGAGATTCCCTCAACGGTCAGCCTTGCCGTCATCGTCGTCGTGCTCACCCTCAGCATCGGCCTCAGCATATGGCGACCCGCGCCCGCGGAGGAAGCGACCGTTGGCCGGGAGGACGCTGATAGCCGGTAGGACGGGTTGACCGCAAACCTCACTCCCGCAGACGCCCGGGCCGAGATTGCCCGGGCGATCGGGCCACGACCAGCCGCGCGGACGGAAGACCCGGCCGGGGTCGAACCATGATCAAGCCAACGGCTTCTGTCGGTCAGCTCCGGGAGCTTCCGCCGTTGACATGTTTTTGATCGCTTCGGTCTGTGAAAGTCCCGCCAGCGACAAGAAGAGCGGTAGGTCCGGTTTGAGCGGCTGCCGAGGGCGGGCCGGTAGGTCTCAGGACCTGTGCGCCCGATGTCGATTGCTTCGCGACGGCCCGTGCGCCGGGGATTTCGCCTTAGGGGCAGACCGTTGCGGCGAGATCGCCGTGAGCTGGTGAAGCGATTGTGAGGATCGCCACCTCACGGTCTCATGGAGTCTGATCAGGACTTCGTGACGGCGAGGGAAAGCTGTTCTATGCGCGGTCAAGAACGTCTACTCCCGCCGGATCGTGGGCCATTGTCAGGCCACTCCATCGACTCCTGAATGAAGGCCTCCTTGGCAGTGGCCGCGCTGCGCAACGCTGTCGCCCCTTGCACTGGGCCTCCGCCTCGATCACCAAGACCGCAGCCAAGGAGTGACCGCATGGCCCGGCGCACGCTGCGAGGTCTCGTGAGGACCCGCCAGCTTCCACCCAACTTCCCCCGCGGGTTTGAGGTAGTGCAGGAACGTCGCCCACCAGTCATCCCGTAGTGTCTGCGAACGGGGTATCAGCTGGCCGCCCGCGGTGCTCTTAGAGGTGAATTGCTCGTGGAATCGCTGGCCTGGAGGTACGTCGTGATCGACCCCGTGCAGATCCTGTGGTCCCCGGCTGGTGCGAGCATGCCCTCGCTCGGTGCCCGGAACCTGGTCGACGTCACCGACGGCGACACCCCGAACATCCGCATGCCGATCCGAATGTTGTCGGTCGACACGCCAGAAGTCACCGCCCGCACAGCGGAACGTGCAAGCGCGATCGACATCGAGTTCACACAACTCGCCGAGTGGATCGAGCAGGGCCGGGCGCCGATCTCCGACGTCCTGGCTGCGTATGTGCTGCCCAAGCTGACCACGGGCACGGCCGGCACACTGCAGTTTGAGCAGGGCAAGGCCGCGTCGGCGTTCGGGAAGCAGAACATCGACACCCGGCTCGCCCGCCCCGACGGCTCACGTCGCAACCTGTTCATCCGCGTCGCCGACAGCCCGTTCGACGCCAACTCTCGGCTGCTGGCCTACATCGCCCCCAACTACTCGACCAAGGAGCGGGAGACGCTGTCCCGGGCCGAGCGCGCGACATTCAACCTCGACCTGGTCGAGAACGGGTGGGCGGCTACGTTCGTGATCTTCCCATCGATCCCTGGTGAGCTGGACCTGCCCCTTTTGGTCGAGGCCGCCGCCACGGCCCGGGCCAACCGGAAGGGGATCTGGGCCGAGCCGGCGACCTTACTGGCCTACGAGTACCGGGCCATGGAGAAGCTCCACGCAATCACCGAGAAGATCGTCGGCGGCGAGAAGATCCGCGGCGCAGCGGCGTTCGCTTGGCGAGAGCGATACTGCGCCGACATGCGCAACCGCCAGCTGCACGGCCCCGAGGGCTACATCGACATACCCCCGGAGTACCGGTTGTGGATCTGGCCCGACGACGTCGCCCGCACCGTCCGCGAGCTCAACCTCGTCCCCGCACCCGCCCTCGGCCGCGCTCTCTAAGGTACCGCATTAAAATAATGTATTCATTGACGCCGGTTGATCGTGTAGTTCCAGTCGGGGTGGAAGTCGTGACGGGTGATGGGGATCGCTTCTTTCTGTTCGTTGGTGAGTGTGGTTTTGGTGGGGTAGATGTTTGGGTCGAGTTCACATCGGACGATGAGTCCGGTGCGGGTGGTGGTGTTGGAGATGAGATTGACGACTGTTTGGTAGGTGGTCAATGGGCGGCCACGCCAGTTAAGGGTGATGCGGGAGAACAGTCGGTGTTCGATCTTGTTCCATTTGGAGGTGCCGGGTGGGTAGTGGGCGACGGTGACGGTCAGTCCGGTGGCTGCGGCGAATCGGGCGAGTTCGGATTTCCACCGCCAGGGCCGGTGACCGTTGGATCCACCGCCGTCAGCGGTGATGAGTAGGGTGGTGGCGTTCGGGTATTTATCGCGGCCCAGCTGGTCCCACCATTTTTCGATGGTGGCTACGGCGAAGACGGAGGTGTCGTGGTCGACGCCGACGGACACCCATGCGGAGTCGTCGCCCAGGTCGTCGACGCCGTAGGGGATGGCCTTGCCGTCGGCCAGGTGGCCGAAGTCGTATGTGGATACCGCTACCGGTTCCTTGGATCGGTGCCACTCCTGCCCGGCTTGGGTGAACCGGCCGATGAGCTCCTTCTTCTTGGTGTCGACGCTGATGACGGGCTCACCCGCGGTCAGAGCCTTGGCCACGGCAGCGTTGATGTAGTGGAACTGGGTGTCCCGGTCGGGGTGTTGGGCGCCATCGAGCGTCTTGCGGGTCGACTGCAGGCTGTACCCCTACGACCGGAGGATCTTCGCGACCACCGACGCGCTCACCGGGTGACCGCAAGACGTCAGTTCCTCAGCCAGCTTCCGAGTCGACTTCGTTGTCCACCGCACCGCACTTTCCGGGTCCCCTCGAGTCCCCGGTTCGATCAGCGCATCCAACGCCGGCACCAATTCCGGGTCGGCCGCCTCCACTCTTTTCCGTCCACCCCCGAGACGACGCACCCTACCCGCGTTCTGGTTCCCCTCGTCGTCTGCCTGGTCTTCGGACAGTTCCCGGATACCCCTGACCATGGTGTTGCGTGCTGCTCCCGTCGCCCGATGAACTTCCTCGATTCCGCCGCGACCCCAGGACTTCGCTTCGGCGCCCAACGCCAACCGGCGATCCCGCTCATTCAACTTCGGCAACAGGCCACTCAATCTTGCGGTCATCGATCCTCGTTCACGAGATCGATCCGCCACCAAGAGAAGAATAGTAGCAGAAATCCACCCAATGATCATGTTATTTGAATGTGCGTCCTAACCCTGGCTACTCGGGAGTGTCACTTGCGCCTCTAATAAGGCCGTGCCTCATTAGAGGCGCAACAGACAGACCCGTTCGGGGCATTGGGCGGTCGTCGGATCGGGCTGTCCCGAGAGGAACCACGCGGCTGGCTACGCTCGCTGCGAGCGCCTCGTATATCGCCGCGCCCACCGCGACACGGATCGCCGCGAGGTCGAGCCTCAAACCGGGGTCACCGCCCCCGGGCGGCAGTGCATGTCATCGACGGGACCGCTGGCACGCACATCGCCGACGGTGACGGCATCGCCTTCGAGGCCGACCTCGCCGAGCTGGTCCGGGACAACCTCGTCCTGAGCCAAGGCCGTGGCAGCGGGGGGGCGCCCTGCGGGGGTACCCGACATTTTGCTGCTCAACCTTGCCGGGACCCCCCGCGGTGACGCGCCGCCGGTGTCCCTCTCTGGCACGACCGCGCCGAATGGAGCAACTACGGCCGCACAGTGGACGTCTACGCGTCGGGCGAAGACCTGGTCAACGCCTACGCCCGTGGAACATACGAGTATCGGTGGGCCAGTGATCGGCGCGGCACCACGGAGGAGTTCCACGGCATGGCGCGGTGGAGCGGGACGTCGTTCTCCGGGCCTCTCGTCGCGGGCCTCATCGCGTGTCGGCTCTCGACGACGGGCCAGAGCAGCTGACAGCAGCCTCCGGGCGTGGCACTCGCTGCTCGACCTGGCCGAGCAGCAGGCCATCACCGGGGTCGGGCCGGCCCTGTACCCGGTCAGGGTTGCGGAGTGTGACTCCAGGCCGTCATTGGCGTACCTCGGAAGCCGCGCTCGTCTCCTTCTTCATATCTGGGTATTCCCGACCCGGCACTTCGTGAGGAGACAGACATGGCAAAGAGAAGTCCAGAGGTCGCCGAGCTGGGGGACGCCCGGGGGACGCCCCCGAAGCCGGCGCCGTCACCCCGGTGCAGTCGTATCTGCAGCGTTTCGGATACCTCGGCGACACCAGTGAGGGATTCGGTGCGGCACACTTCCCCGATGCCGCTGCCGACAGCCCCGGCGCGGTCGGTGAGCGTTCCCTTACAGATTTCGAGCAGGGCTCCTACGACACGGTGACTGCCGCCGCGGTGTCGCGGTTCCAGGAGTTCGCTGGTCTGGCCGTCACAGGGGTCGTGGACGCGGGCACGGCAGACAAGATGAATCAGCCCCGGTGCGGGCTCCCGGACTCGCCCGGCCTGGCAGAATTCACCACGTCGGGCCGCAAGTGGTCCACGACGAACCTGAGGTACGCGTTCCAGAACTTCACCGCCGACGTACCGTCGGGAGACATCATCCTCGCCATCGAACAGGCCTTCGCCCTCTGGGCGGCGTATACACCGCTGCGCTTCACCAGTGTGCCGCTTGCCTCCGGGCCCGAGATCGTGATCCAGTTCGTTAGCGGGGACCACGGGGACGGCAACCCCTTCGACGGGCCGGGCTCGGTGCTCGCCCACGCATTCTTCCCGTCAGTGCCGACCGCGCCCCCGACGGCGATCATGGGAGACGCTCACTTCGACGACGCCGAGACATGGACCATGGTGGTGCCTCCCGGCGCCGGGACCTTCGACCTGGTCACCGTGGCTGCTCACGAGTTCGGACACTCCCTCGGCCTGGGTCACTCGGCCGTCGCCGGGGCCCTTATGGCACCGTTCTACGGTGGCCCGCACCGGGCGGTGGAGGCCGACGACATCGCAGGTATCAGGTCGCTCTACGGCGGGTTCTCGATCAACCACGCAGCCTGGGTGCACGGTACCGACGTTCATGTGGAGGTCGACGCGAACGTCGAGTCCGTTACCAGGTTCGGATTCTTCACCCGCCTCGTCGGTCGCCCGAACACGACTAACTGGTATCACTTCGCCATCCCGACGCCGGTCATCGTCAGCAACAACCGCCTCGCGTTCGCGCGGGCCATGCTCCGGTTGGTCACGGGGGGCGGATCAGCCGTGGTGCGAGACGTTCACATCTATGACGGATCGGCGCGCATCGCGGCCCACCAGGCGGTCAACCTGACGGGCAGCCAACCCTTCGCGGTTTTCGGGGTCGCCCACAAGCCGGACGTGTTCTGGGGAGCGGGGATCTCGATCGGCGTGAGGACCGGAGCGGGCACGGCGGCGGCGCGGCGGATAGATCTGATCAGCGCCGGAATCGACTTCCTGGACTGAGCCCCGGCATGTCTGATATCCGCATCCGCAACGCCACCGTGGTCGACCTGGAGTCCGTCACCGTCACGGCGACCCGGCCCCGCTGGGGCATCGGCCCGGTTCGGTCCGGTGCCCCCGGGGGGAGCCACCGCCTACCAGGACGTCCCCGGCGTCCGCAGAGTCGTCAGGATCGACGCCGTCTCGGCCTTGGGGGACCACATCCTGCAGCCATACGACGACGTCGGGGAGGAACCTCTCCCACCGGGCCGGTACACCTTCGAGGTCGGACTGATCAACGGGTCCATGACCCTGAAGGTGGTCACCGACAGTCCTGATGACGGCTCTAGCTGAGGCTGACCTCCGGGCGCTGCCCACCCGGAGGTCTGCCTAGCCACCGTTACAACGCGGTGGTGCTATCGGTGGTGATCTCGGCGGCGGTCAGGACTCGGTTGTAGACCCGGACCTCGTCGATACTGCCGTTGAACCACTCGCCCCAGATGC
>Ga0163154_10007341_pt1 | contig 13160 bp, 9 predicted proteins | sample OliLakLV19MP9P1_FD_148649 | JGI IMG/M metagenome (GOLD analysis project Ga0163154, IMG submission 148649) | Freshwater microbial mat bacterial communities from Lake Vanda, McMurdo Dry Valleys, Antarctica - Oligotrophic Lake LV.19.MP9.P1 | ecosystem: Environmental > Aquatic > Freshwater > Lake >... | reverse complement strand
CCCCCATCCCCGTTCGTCATGTCGTCGGAGTGATGACCGGCACCAGCATCGACGGTCTCGATGCCGCGATTGTGCGGATCACCGGCAACGGATTGTCAATGCAGGTTGACCTAGTCCGACACCTGAGCCGCCCGCTGGGCGATCTGCAGCAGCCGCTGCGCGATGCCGCGGAGCAGAAGCCAATGACGGCCAACGAATTCGCGCGGCTGGCGTGGGCGTTCGGCGAACTCCATCTCGACGTGATCACGGATTTGCTCGACCACCCCGACGCTCCCGATCTCATCTGCGTGCATGGCCAGACCGTCTTCCATCAGCCCCCCCACTCCTGGCAACTGCTCAATCCGGCGCCGATCGCGGCGCGGTTCGGTTGTCCGGTGGTCAGCGACCTACGCCAAGCCGACTTGGCTGCGGGCGGGCAGGGCGCGCCAATTACGCCCATTGCCGACTGGATTTTGTTCCGGGATCCGCAACGGACACGGGCGATCATCAACCTGGGCGGGTTCTGCAACGTGACAATCTTGCCTCGGCCTTCGGGGTTGATCGATCCCGAGCGAACCGCCGCGTCCCCGCGGGCGGCCGCGCCGGCGCTCGACTCCATCCAAGGATTCGACGTGTGCGCCTGCAATCAACTGCTTGATGCCGCGGCGCGCGAGGTGCTGCACCGGCCGTTTGACGCCGACGGCACCGCGGCGGGGAGCGGCAGCGCGAAGCCGCAAGCGGCTGACGCATTGCGCAGCATCCTTGTGAATCAGCGGGCCGCTCGACGTTCCCTCGGTACGGGCGATGAGGCACTAAATTGGATTGATGCTCATCGATCCGCCATGCTGCCCGTCGACCTCCTCGCCACGGCCGTCGATGCCATCGGAGCGACGATCGCGGCGGCCGTGGTTGAGCATCATCCCGGTGAATTGATTCTGGCCGGCGGCGGCTGCCGCAACGTCGCGCTGGTCAATGCCATTACCCGCCACAGCGACAAGCCAACGCGCCCGAGCAGCGACCTCGGCGTGCCGATCGACGCCCGCGAAGCCCTGGAGTTCTCCATCCTCGGTGCGCTCTGCGCCGACGGCGTGCCCATCACGCTGCCGCAGGTGACGGGATGCAGGAAGCCGGCGCCTTTAAGCGGAGTTTGGAGTTGGCCACGTTGCTTACCCATGGTGCCGGGCGTGCACGGGACTTCATGACATTCACCGTAAGCCATACAACGGCCGCAACTTGCCTTCCAAATGCCGCATCAGCGGGTCGGCGCTCAACTCCTTCCCCGTCACCTTGCGGCAAAGATCGTGCGGGCGATACCGCTTGCCGTGCGCGTGAATGTTCTTATTCAGCCACTTCTTCAAGGCACCAAACTCGCCCGCTCCAAATTGATGGTACAGGTCGGGAATATCCTTGAGAATCTTCTCAAAGAACTGGGCGCAGTAGAGATTCCCCAGCGTGTATGTCGGAAAATAGCCCATCGCCGCCATCGACCAATGCACGTCCTGCAGGCAGCCACGGCGGTCATCGGGCACGGTGAGGCCGAGATACTCCTTGTATCGCTTGTTCCATTCGCCGGGGATGTCCTTGACCTTCAAATCGCCCGCCAGCAACAGCCGCTCCAATTCAAAGCGGATCATGATGTGCATGTTGTAGGTGGCCTCGTCGGCATCCACGCGGATGAAGCCCGGCTCGACGATGTTCGCCGCACCGTAAATCTCCTCGAACGAGAACCCGCCTGCGCCTTTCATCGCCGCGCCGAAATGCTCATTAAGTTTCGGATACAGCCACTTCCAAAACGCGCGGCTGCGGCCGACCTGGTTTTCCCACATGCGGCTCTGGCTCTCGTGGATGCCCAAGGAGACCGAAGTCCCCATCGGCGTGCCGATGTGCTCCTCCAGCAGCCCTTGTTCGTACATGCCGTGGCCGCATTCGTGCAGCGTGCTGCCCAGCGCGTCGTTGGCGCAGGTCTCGTTGAAGCGGGTGGTCAGGCGGACGTCATTGCAGTGCGAGCCGCCGCAGAAGGGATGCGTGGAGACGTCAAGTCGGCCACGCGAAAAGTCAAAGCCGATCTTCTCCGCCACGAAGCGGTCGAACTTCATCTGCTGATCGATCGGAAGGGACGTTTCGTTGAAGCGGTTGGAAGGCTTGACGGAACTTCCCGTCAAATCGTCGAGAAGACTTTGAAGCCGCTCGCGCAAGGGCGTGAAGACTCCTTCAACGTACTTGGCGGTGCAGCCGGGTTCGTAATCCTCCGCCAGCGCATCCCAGGCCTCGCCTCCTTTCGCCCAGCCGAAGCAGTCGGCCTTGCGGCGAAGCAGCTTGACGACTTTTTCCAGGTACGGCTGGAACTTCTTGAAATCCGATTGCTTGCGCGCCTCGGCCCACACGTGCTGGCTGACGCTGGCGAGCTGCGCCTCTTCCTCCACCAACTCAGCGGGCAATTTGGTCTTGCGTCTGTATTCCTCGCGAATTTCGCGCACGTTCACCGCCGCCACGCTCACTGGGTCTTTCATCAGCCGGGAATCGCTTTCGCATTCCTTCAGCAGCGTCCCGATGCGTTTGGAGGTCGCCATTTTGTGGCTGAGTTTGGCGAGTTGAGCCATCTGCCGACTACGGTGATCCACGCCCCCCGCAGGCATCATGGTTTCCTGATCCCAACTGAGAATGGAACCGGTGCTACCGAGCAGGTTTGCCTGCCGGGCCAGGTTGATCAGTTCGTGGTACGAATTTTCTGAACCTCCAGATCCTCTGGATCCCCCCGACCCGCTCGAACGGCCAGTTGCCCGCTTGCCGGGTTTTTCGAGGTTAGTTTTTTTCTTGCGGACGGTGGCGGTGGGCATGGAAGAATCTCGGTTTAGATGACGGAACTGAAACGGATCGCATGATATCCAGTGGCGGATGTGATACCGATGCTTCCCTTCGAGGTTTCATTCCCATAAAAAAACGCCCGGCATTGCCGGGCGTGTGAGAGGTGAGATTCAATCCATGCTGATAGTTATTGATTGCCCGTCGCAGGAGCGACGGGGGCCGCAGGAGCGGCTGCCTCAGCGGGAGCGGTCTTTTCCGGGGTCGGGGTGATGCCCTTGTCCTGAAGGAGTTTCACGACATCGGCCGCCCGCATGTCGGTGCGCTTCATCGCCAAATCAAGCGCGTTGAAGCCGCGATTGTCCTTGGCTTCGAGATTCGCGCCCAGATCGAGCAACGCCTGCATCTTTTCAACGTCTCCACCCGAGGTGGCGGCGGCGACCAGCAGCGGCGTATAACCGTTGCGATCCTTCGATTCCAGGTTCGCGCCGTGCTTCACCAATGCCTTGACCGAATCAACTTTGCCCGTGCGGGCGGCGTGAACGAGAGCCGTCGCGCCTTGAAGGTTGTCGGCATGCTCGATGTTGCCTTTGGCGGCGATGATGGGCTCGATCGAGGCCGGGTCGCCGAAGCCGGCGGCCCAGATCAGGGGCGTCCAGCCGGTGATGAGGCCGACGATGTCCGCATCGGAACCAGCGTCGATCAATTCCTGGACGCTTTCGGCGTCGCCGAAGCCCGCGGCCCAACTCAGGGCGGTGCCGCCGATCTGATCACGCACGGAAGGCGAAGCGCCGGCCATGAGCAGTTCGCGGACGGCGTCTGGGTTCTTCGACTGGGCCGCCTGCATGAGGGGCGTGCGGCCGACATTGTCCGCGAAATCGATCTCAACCTTGCCGGTCGCGACGAGTGCCTTGATCAATTCGACGTTGCCATGCAACGCCGCCTGACCCAGCAGGCTGACGTTAGTGGCGTTCTTGTAATTCACGTCCAAGCCGGTGCCCAGCTTGGCGATCACTTCGCTGGTCTTGCCTTCACGGATCAATTGCGTCAACTGCGAATCCGGGTCGTTGGCGACCGCGGGAGCGGCATCAGGCATCGGCTCACCCTTGACGGCCTTGTTGCCGTTCATCGCGGAACGATCCTTGATGGCCTGCTCACGAACCTTTTCCGCCTGGGCTTGCAATTCCTCGGGGGTGAAGTTGATGTCCACCATGGCCATCTGGCACTTGGGGTGATCGAGATAGAACGTCGCCTTGCGCTGCACGCCGATTTCGCGGAACTTCGCCCAATCAAGCGTGATGGTCTGCTCGGCGGCGGCTTCGGCGGGGAACTCGGTGATGATCGCCGGCTGCATGCTGATGACCTTGAACGGCTGGCCATCGCGGGCTTTCAAGATGAACTTGCCGTCGGCTTGAATCTGCGGGTCAATCACCTCGGGTTCCGAAGCGACGAAACTCACCGCGTTGGCCTTCAACGGGACGACGATTTCAGGCTGGCCTTCCACGACGAAGGTGCAGGATTTTCCCGCCAAGGGGCCGGCTTTCGCGCCGCCACTCATCTGCACGTCAAGCTCGATGGACTGCTTGGCCTCGATCACCGTGTTGGGCGTCAGTTTCAGGCTGGTGCATCCGCACGAGCAGCGGGTGCTTAGGACAGTCATCGCCTTGTCGCCGGTGTTGACCAGCTTCAGTTTCACGACCTTGGTGTCGTTGGTGGGAATGTCGCCGATGTCGAGAATGGCCGGTTCGGCGACGACAATCAGCTCCGTGGACATGGGAACCTGGCTTTTCACCGCCGCCGGGTTCAGTTGCTGAAGCGTGGGTGAATCCGCAGTGGTTGAACTCGGAGCGACATCAGGCGCGAGTTGAACGGAAACCGGTTGCTGTATCTGCTGGGTCGGCTGCTGGATCGGCTGGGGTTTCGGCTCAGGCTTGGCGGCCGGCGGGGCGGTTTGGGCGATCGCTCCCGCGGAGAGGATCAACACGCCGGTCAGGCACAGCGAAGCGGTCGTCAACGTATTCTTCATTCTCATGGCATCTCCCACCAGTTCAGGGTCAGGAAGTTCCGGAAAGTCGGCCTGTATGCGGCGAGTGACTGGGGGGCAATCGCAACAGATTCAGACCGGCTGGTCAGCGTGACAAAAGGGCGAATTCACAATCATACAAAAACGGACGTTTACGTTCGCCCGGCTTGCGTGAAATCTGAACGTTCGCCTGCCGAATCTATTGCTGTGAAAAGCACCCCGGTGACATATTTGCTGTGGCTTTTGGGCGGGTTCGGCGTTTTGGGCCTGCACCGCCTTTACCTCGGCCGATGGGTGACCGGATTGATCTGGTTCTTCACCGGCGGCCTCTTTTTTATCGGTGCCCTGATCGACCTTTTCCTCATCCCCGGCATGGTTCAAGTGGAGAATCTCTCCCGGGAACTCATCGCCCAGGCCAATCGTCCCAACTCCGGTCCTGGCGAAAGTCGATTCACTCCGGCGCTGCCGTGACGCAGCTGCCTCGATCAACGGTGGTGATGTCACATCGCTGATAAACATGACTGGTCATGACTAATCAGCGCAATATCGCATTTTTGAAAAAATCCTCGGAATTTAAAAATCCGCGAAAGTGGTGGCGTCGCGACATGGGTTTCGGGTGTATTCTCGGTATCCCCCATTTCCCCGCGCAAGTTGCCCCCGCCCATGTCCATCGACTCACTGCCTGAACATATCCGACGACCGCACCTGCGGCCGATCCAACCGATTCCCGTCAAAAAGGATGGCGAACAGTTCGTCGCCCTTCGCGATCCCGCCATGCTCAGTCCGCAAACCGTGGTCATCCCGGCAGCGGCGTTCGGCGTGCTCCAGCACTTCCGGGGGGAGAATTCGCTGGAGGAACTCGTCGACCGATTCCAAGGCAGCCTGACCCAGTTCGTCGACCTGGCCAAAGGATTGGATTCCGTAGGGCTGCTCTGGGGCCCCACCGCCGACGAACTTGAAGGCAAAGTCTTGGAGCGGCTGAAGCTTGAGGGCGCGTTCCCTTCCAATGCCGCCGCTTCCATGGGCAAAGACGACGCCGCCTGCCGCACCGCCATCCAAGGCTATTTCGACCAGACGGAAGATCCTGAACTTGATTTCGTCCCCGCCGGCATCGTCGCCCCGCATCTTGATTATCAGCGCGGCTGGCCAAATTACGCCGCCGCATACTTTGCCTGGCAAACCCAGCCCGCTCCCGATCGCGTGGTCATCCTGGGCACCAATCATTTCGGCATGGGCGACGGCGCGGTGCTTGCCGAGTTCGGCTTCGACTCGCCCATGGGTCGTTGCCCCGTCGATGCCAAGGTGGTCAGCGGCTTGGTCGAACGTCTCGGCCGGCCCCTGGTGATCGATCAACTCGACCATGGCTCGGAGCACTCGATTCAGCTCCAGCTTCCCTGGCTTCAATACTGCTTCGGAAACGTGCCCATCGTGGCGGCCCTGATTCCCGATCCGTTGACGCCGATGATCGCCGACGATGACCAGCGCATCACCGGCGAAAAATTCACGACCGCCCTCTCCGAAATACTCGCCTCGGCGGGCGGAACCACCCTGTTCATCGCGTCCAGCGACCTCAGCCATGTCGGGCCCCAATTCGGCGAGCCCCGACCCGTCGATGAGCAGCGCCGTTTCGACGTCGAACGCCACGATCGCGAGATGATGGCGAAATTCCTCGGCGGCGACAGCGAGGAATTCCTCGCCGCCATGCGCTGGAACAAAAATCCCACCCGCTGGTGCAGTGTCGGCAACATGGCCGCCCTGCTCACGCTCGCCCGTCCGAACTCCGTCGAATTGATCGACTACCGCCAAGCCTACGAAGACAACGGGGTGGCCTTGGTGTCGAGCGCAGCGATTGCCCTGAGGTGACGGCATGATCGCGGTCGTGCAACGAGTGACGCAGGCCTCGGTGGTGGTCCAGGAGGAAAACTATCACGCCGCCATCGGGGCTGGACTTTGCGTTCTCTTGTGCGCCGAGCAAGAGGATGGCGAGGAGCATTGCCGCTGGATGGCGGGCAAACTGGCCAACTTGCGCATCTTTCGTGACGAAGCCGGAAAGATGAACCGCTCCGTACTCGAGATCGGCGGCGAAATCCTCGCCGTCAGCCAATTCACGCTGGCCGGCGATGCTTCCAAGGGTCATCGGCCAAGCTTCGTGGCCGCCGCCCCGCCCGAGCAGGGTCGCCGCTGGTTCGATCGGGTGGGCACCGTTCTGGCGACCGAGCACGGATTGACGGTGAAGACGGGAATATTCGGGGCGAAGATGCAAGTGACCATCGTGAACGATGGCCCGGTGACCATCATCATTCGGAAGAACTCGAACTCGTGACCCATTCCTAACGCCGGGGGTGCCGTCTCTTGACGCAGGTGTTCGGTCGCGGAAAGCAGACCAAAAACGCAGTACAAAAAAGAAAAGAGCCCGCCGCTGTAAACAGCGAAAGACGGGCTCCTTGTGGGGGGGGCACTTGCGGGTCTCGTTTCCGAGGCCTCTAAGGAACTCACCAGCGGTCAGGCCAGCAACTTCCGAACGACGCACACATCATGACAAATTATTCGCGGGTTTCAAGGGGATGGATGCCACTTTGTGAAAAATTTTTCAGCGCATCCATCACCATCTGCATGTCGGACCACACCATTTTCCGCGTTTCTGCCGTGTAATTGCGGAGAATGTACGACGGGTGAAAGGTCGGCATGACCGCTACCTCGAAATTCCTATTCGGGTCGGCATACCGTTGCCACGTTCCGCGAAGCCGAGTTATCCCCAAAGTGGTCCCCAAAAGAAAATGCGTGGCGGGATTTCCCATGGAGACGATCACCTTCGGCCGGACGTTCGAGATCTGCTCGACCAAATAAGGCGCGCACAACGCCACTTCCGCCGGCAGCGGCGTGCGATTGTTCGGCGGCCGGCTCTTCAGGACGTTGGCGATGTACACCTGTTCCCGCGTCAATCCCATGGCTCGGATGATGTCATCGAGTTTCTGGCCCGCCCGGCCCACGAAGGGGCGGCCGGTTCGATCTTCCTCCTCGCCCGGCGCCTCGCCGATGAACATCAATTGCGCCGCCGCATCCCCCTCGCCGAACACGGTCTGCGTGTGACCCGTGACCGCGGTGCAGTGCGGGCATTCCGCATCGTGCCTCCGCTTCAATTCGTCGAGCGCGATTGCTTTGGCCTCCGGGGTCGCGGGGGGAGGCACGGTGATTCTTCTCGTGGCGTTCGACTGCTGGGATGGCTCGGGCGATCGGAGGGTTTCCGCGGATCGCTGGCCCAAGGGGAAGAAATCGATGCCCATGAGATGGCTGGTGCGGAGGTGCTGCCGCGCGATGATTCCCAAGGTATTCGAGTCGATCGTCTGGTCGCTGGTCATGCTGCTCATGTGATGGTTCTGGCAGGGGTTCCGAGAGGCCTTGCGGGGAGCGGGGGCCGTGATGCGGGCACGGTACCGGCCTCACCGCCCACTGGGGTAACGCTTACGGCTGACTCGTCAGGATGGCCACACCGCCGACGGCGACCACCGCCCCCACGATCGCCCGCCACGACAATTTCTCCCGGTCAATCCACCGCGCCAGGGGCAGCATGAAAATGGGGGTCAACGACATCAGCGTGAAAGCCGTCCCCGCCGCGGTTTGATCGACCGCGACCAGCGAACACCACACCCCCACCACCGGCCCCAGCACCGCGCCGATCATCAACATCCTCATCGCGAAACGCCGATCACGGCGTGAGGCGGTGAAGAACCGAGCTGACGATGAATCCCGGTGAGCGACCAGCGATTGGCCCACCAGTGGGCTTGCCGCAACGTCGACACGTTTTTCAGGGCCGCGCTGATTGCGGTCTTGACCCGGCGGATGATCATCAAGTTTTTCGGATTCCGAAGGTATCAATAAATCAGCTGAATCAGCGGAATCAACGGACGCAACGCGGGGTTCCTCCAAGCGAACGGCGGCCGACTTTCCCGCCCGGCGAACCATCGCCAGCGTCCAGATCGCCACCATCCCGAAGGTGATGCGGGTCAGGCTCGCGGACCACGGATCAAGTAGATCGGTCTCCGGCAGCCGCGTGTGGCCGATGCCCAATTTGGCGAGGATCAGCCCCAACGCCTGGCCCACGCAATACAGCATGGTGAACACGATGCCCCGCATCCAGTGCGGATGCGCGTGCCGTTGGCCTGCAAGGGGTTCCGGTCGCTCGCCCGCCACGATCGCCACGCCGGCCACCGTCACCGACATGCCGAGCATTCCCCGCCAACCCACGGGCTCATCCAACATCGGCCACGCCAGCAACGCAGCAACCGGCGGCGTCAGGGTCATCACCACCGTGGTCAGCCGCGGGCCGCAGTCCACCAACGCCGCGAACAGAAACTGGTCCGCAAAGGCGAAACCCACCGCTCCGGAAGCCGCGAGCAGGAGGATGCCTCGCGTGTCCGGCGAGGGAATCCACGCTCCGATCACCAGCCGATGAATGAAAATCAAGAGCATCCACGCCACGGTGATCCGCAGCACATTGACGGCCGTGGGGCCGATGCGGCGGCTGGCCGCGGCAAACACCAGCGAGGTCAGCGTCCAACACGCGGCCGCCCCCAGGGCCGCGACTTCGCCAACGTGATTCGCCAGCCAGGGCATGGTGCGATGGTATCGCCGCGACGCCGCGATGCAGCCCCATTCAGGGGGTGGTCCAGTGCTCGTCCTGGCCCGGAATGATGCGACGTTCCCACATCGTCGTCCAATTCTTGAATTCGGGGATGGCCGCCACCGTCTCCGCGCCCAGCAGCGACTTGGCCGAGATCACGGCTTTTTCACAGACCTCTTGCAGCCGCAGGTACAACGGCTCCAGTTTCTTCCGCACGGCCGCCATTTCCTTGAAATGGGTGCCGCCTTGGCGGCCGCAGTGTTCCCGCCAATGGAACCTGCGTTCGTCAATTTGGCCGTGGATTTCATCAAACGAAGTCCGAAAGGATTTTCGCACCTCCATCAGCGCATCATGCGCTTCGAGTTCGTGATCCGCTGCGTGCTTGATCGCCGCATCAACGATTTTCTGTGGATTGGGGATTAACGGGTGCAGTTCATCCGACTCGAACCAGAACTTTTGCGTGAGCATCCACGCCTCGTCTTCGGACATTGCTTCCTGGAGTTGCTTGAGGGATCTCAGGTTAGTCTCGCGAAGCCGCACGGCGTTGTCGGTGATGCGCTCGTCGTATTGACGCTTGATGGGGAGATTGGAGATATCCCGGCCGCTGTCGTTTGCCACTGCGATCTCCCGCACCACTTGAAGATGGCTGTCGTCAATGACCTTGCGGCCGGCGGAGATCAACGGCGAGTACGCGGCTTCGTACTCGGCCAGAATCGGATCGAGCCGCTCCATCAGTTCATCATCGAACTTCATTCGCCGAATCAGAGTCACCAAATCAACGGAAGCACCCGGAATGAGGGCTGCCCAAAAGCATCCCTCGGTTCGCTCACGCTCCCAAATCGCCCGTTGGCGCAGCGGAACTTGCTCATCACTGAGCACGGACGTCAACTGCTCGAACATCTGCGTTTCGGCCGCGTTGAGCGGGACGACAGCCTCCTTGATCGCGTTCATATGACTCGCGTATTGCTCGTAGTCCTCCATCGCGCTCCGCGCGGGCGGCGGTTTGTAGGCTTCCTCGCCCGGCTGCCGCACCCGAGTTCTTTCCATCCGCTCGCGTTGCCCTTCCATGGTCACCTCGTTCAACGGCGGCACGTCGACTTCCAGGAATCGCTCCCAGGCCGCGTCGTACTTTCGGAACCCCGCCTCGAACAGCTCGCGCTGCGGTTCGCTCAATTTCATCCACGTCGCGAACCGTTCCAGCTCCACGGGGGTCATGCGCCGGGGCACGGTGAACATCGGCTGCGCGCGGGCCTTGGTCACGGCCGGTGGCATGCTTGGCATGGTGGAAGGCGGCGGGCTGGCGACTTGGGCCTGGACTCCCGCCATGTCCAGCAGGGTCGCCGCCATGAATGCCATGGCGGCAAGACTTCGCGCCTTCCCCGCAGCAGGGAGATTGAAACGACTTGATGTGAGGGAGACTCGAGACGCCGAGTGTTTCATGCCGTAAACCTCCGCTCGCGTGCGTTTCATATCGTATCGCCGAGCATGTGGAAGGAACGTGCGGTCGACGTCAAGCTGCATTCTGCTCGAACCGCATCCCGTGATCGTGCGTAGGGATTGTTGCTCCAGCGACACGCCTTGCCCTGGCAGCAGTGAATGATCCCGGGAAACGAATCAAGTCGATGAATTTTGCGTCCGCATGTGGTTATCGCTTTGGCGATCCTTGGGAACCGGTTTTCTTGAAGAGCGTCATAAGTGTCGCTGCCCCAACCCCTTGTGGAACAAGGTCTCAATAACCACGACCGATTGGGGACTTGGTTGTTGGCTCTCGGGAACCATTTTGCGGGAAAATTGAAAGTTTTCTGTTGCCTTTCGGTTCAATCCTGCAACAATCCCTATCGGAAAGTCGAGGCGGAGAAGACTCGTTTGCCGAATTTTGTAAGGAAAATCAATGAGCTTTGCCTCCAAAACCACCAGTTTGCAAGCGTACAACATGCTGTTGTACAAGAGCGCCATCCATCCCGAGTTCTTTCCCGTGAGCGGCCGCCGTCGCATTGAACATGCCGGCTACGAGTTCGAGGGCTGGATTTTCAAGGGTGGCCACGTCCTTCGCTTCCAATTCGAGGATGGAATCGCCACCGAAGTGGTCAGCGAGAACTTCGAAAAACTCCCCCAACGCGGCCTCGTCACCGCCCTGCCTTGTGCCGGCGAAAAAGACCACGATCAGGAGTTCGGCGACGGCATCACCTACATGACCTCCATCCAGACCGAAACCCTTTCCGATCACCTCTATCTCAGCACCTACAACGAACTCCTCGAGCACGGCCGCATGTGCGAGGGCCTCATGGCCGTCTGGAACGACGAACTCGGCCGGCACAACCTCTCGATGCTCGACATGCAGCGGTACAGCGACCAGGTGCATGTGCAGGCCTATCACTGCCGCAGCGACTGCGGCCTCGTGCTGCGGACACAGACGATCTTCCAGATGAATGAGAAGTGATGCGCTGAACAATGATGGGCTGAACCGGGGGTGATCATCACCCCTGCGTCGTTCCGCAGATCGTTGAATCGACTTCTGAACGCTTGACCATCCCGCCTCTGCGCGGGATGGTTTGTTTGTGGAGACCGCCATGGTTGACAACGGACCCCTGCCGACCGAACAGCGATGCAGCGAGTGCGGTCGGGCAGCCTCGGATCTGACCTTGCCCAAGCCGGTGTCGCCGCTGAGTTGGCGATTGATGATGCCCGCGGCCGTGACGCTGGCGGCAGTGATCGGATTGGCGTTTTGGCTGTGGGCCTCGGCACAATCGTACGGAACCGGCGACGGAACTCCCGGTGCCGTCATCCTCGTTCCGCCCGTCACGTTCACGGACTTACAGCGTTTCGCGGCGGAGCCTCCAGACCGTGGGGGAGCGGATCGACTGCTGCGGCAAGTTCTCGAACAGTTCGAGGGCGGCTACGTCCACAATCGCCCCGGTGATCACCGCGTGGAGGTCGCGCTGCTCCAATCGACACAGCGTCGCGGCGAAATCATCGCCGTCGGTTGGCCGGTGGTGTGGTACCACGGGCGGAAGTTCTCCCGCTATGACGACGTGGTGACCCGAACCGGCTTTCGGCCGGTGGCGACGAATCCGACGGCATCGGAAACCGTTCCGAACGGGATGCTGGAGGATTCCGATCTCATCTCACCAAGACCGCGTTGGGCGTGGGAACGCGGAACCGTGAATTACCGCCAGCGTCCGGAGGAAACCGGCGGTGTGTCGGTGTGGTTCGATTTCAATGTGTGGGCTATCGTCGCCACCATGGGGTTGGTCGCGGCAGGCTGGATGCTGATCGCGATCGGCCAATGGCTCCTGCGGGTGGTGTTTCGCAAGCGGGCACTGCGTTCGCGTCGGTGGCTTCCGTGGGTTGGGGCGTTGGTGGTCGCCCTCGTCATCGCGTTCCAGTCGATCCCAGCGGAATGGAGTGACAGTCCACTGTACGTCTTCCACGGATCACAGCGAACGATGTTCGTCAACGGTCGCGTGCAACGGAACCCAAATCAAACCACCGCGCTGCAAAGCAATGGCTCCGTCTCACTGGTTCGATCGTTGTCGGGCACGCCCGATGGCGGCACGGTTCTTGCTCGCAACATTCTGGAAACGCTGGCGACGGTGCCTGAGTCTCCGAACAATGGATACCTTGCCATCCTGATTCGCCCGGCCTCGGTCATCAGCGGGGGCAGCCAAACATCGTTCAATGAAACCCTGCCTCTCGCCTCGTTCGGCGAATTCAGCTACATGACCGCCCCCGCTG
>Ga0163154_10007338_pt1 | contig 13163 bp, 11 predicted proteins | sample OliLakLV19MP9P1_FD_148649 | JGI IMG/M metagenome (GOLD analysis project Ga0163154, IMG submission 148649) | Freshwater microbial mat bacterial communities from Lake Vanda, McMurdo Dry Valleys, Antarctica - Oligotrophic Lake LV.19.MP9.P1 | ecosystem: Environmental > Aquatic > Freshwater > Lake >... | reverse complement strand
ACTTTCTCACAACTTCTTCCGCCTCCAACTGTCCGACTTGTCCCTTGTCGCGACTCTCCAGAGTTACTTTATTTACAACCATATCCTTGTCACCGATAATAATGGTGTAGGGAATTCGATCTGTTTTTGCATTGCGGATTTTCTTACCGAAGCCGTCGTTGGACAGATCGATCTCAGAGCGAATCATTTGTTCTCGAAGCATGTCGTGGACTTTTTGAGCTTCAGAAATATGAGCCTCTCCAATAGGGATAACTTTGACTTGGACAGGTGCGAGCCAAAGTGGGAAGTTGCCACCGTAATGTTCGATGAGGAAACCGAGGAATCTCTCATGTGTTCCTAGTGGTGCACGATGAATACAAAGCGGAGTTTTGGCTACACCATCTTTGTCGGTGTAAACTAAATCGAAACGCTTGGGAACTGCGAAGTCTACCTGGTTTGTAGCAAGAGTAAATTCCCGACCAATCGCACTCCAGACTTGAACGTCAATTTTAGGACCATAAAAGGCTGCCTCATTTGGTACTTCTATATATGGTATTTTTGAATCAATAAGAACTTGGCGTACCATATCTTCGGTCTTTTTCCATAATTCTGGTTCATTCACAAATTTTTCTCCGAGCTTCTTTGGGTCATGAGTAGAGAAGCGCATGACATATTTATCAACACCAAAAATCTTGAAATACTTTATGTACATCTCATTGACTGCTCGGAATTCATCGGCAAACTGTTCTTCGGTGCAGTAAATATGAGCGTCATTCATCTGCATTGTTCGAACACGCATGAGACCGAATAACTCTCCACTTTTTTCATGGCGATAACAGGTTCCATATTCAGCCAAACGCAAAGGCAAGTCACGGTAACTTCTCATCCTTGAACCAAAGATCTTGTGGTGATGAGGACAGTTCATGGCCTTGAGATAATATTTTCCACCCTCGTATTCCATAGGAGGAAACATGCTTTCTTCGTAGTATGGCAAGTGGCCACTTCTTATATACATCGATTCCTTTGCAATATGAGGAGTTCGGACACGGACATAGTTCATTTTAAACTCAGTTTCTTTGGCTAATCTTTCTAATTCTTCTATCATAGCGCCACCATTTGGTAACCAAAGCGGAAGACCTGGACCGACTTGATCATCAAATTCAAAAATATCCATCTCTTTTCCTAGTTTTCTATGATCCCTCTTTTCGGCTTCCTTCATCATCTCTTCGTATTTATCCAATTCTTCTTTTGTTTCAAAAGCTAAGCCATATATGCGTGTGAGCATCGTATTATTTTCATTTCCTCTCCAGTAGGCACCAGCAATACGAGAAAGTTTGAAACAATCGGAAGGGATATCTTGTGCGGGATTTTCACTGTGACCACCGCGACAAAGATCGGTGAAATCTCCAGCGGTATAAAGTGTGATTCCTTCATTTTTTGCAACGATTTCTTCTATTAATTCTAGCTTGTATGGATTGAGTTTGAACGCGATTCGAGCATCGTCAGGAGTAGATTCGTTTCTAGTCATCTTTTTCCAAGAAGGCAAAATTTTGCGCATCCTCTTTTCTATTTCTTTGAGGTCTTCAGTTGCAATCGGCTCAGCAAATTCGAAGTCATAATAGAAACCATTATCTATTGCTGGACCAATGGTTGGTTTTGTATTTGGATACAATTCCAATACAGCAGCTGCTAATAAGTGAGCCAGAGTGTGGCGCAAATGTTCTAATTTTTCTTTGTTTTGTTCCATATGATAATTATACTATCTTTAATCTTAAATGCCGAACTTTTAATGTAACAGACCTTTCTATATCAAAGTTTTATTTAGATAAAAAAAGACCCGAACAAGAGCTATTTGCATAGACTCTTGTCCGGGCGAGTAGATCGCGGTTCCACCGGACTTCTAGAGTGTAGCACTGGCAACGATGCCGAACCTCCTTGATTTCTGAATTGGGCCTCCTTGTGTGGGGGAGTGCATGACTTACGTCATCGATGCTTGGTGGACACCGCAATATTCCTCAACATCCCAATCATATAAGAAATAGAGCAGAATGTAAATGGGCCGCATTCACCGACCTAAAATGACACCAGAGCCCCCTTGGTTCTCTGACATAAAATGACACCGAGATTCATGGTACGGTTTGGAAATTAGCCATAATTTTCCGATCACCATGAACAACGATGCCAAACAACAATATATGCAAACATTACAAGAAAAATATCTGGGCTCATCCAGAAAAGAGAAAGGAACTATTCTAGACGAGTATTGCAGGAATACCGGACAAGACAGGAAATATTCAATTAAGAAATTCAGAAACAAGGTAAAGTTGAAAAGAAAAGGTGAACAAAAAAAACCACGAAGAGAGTATTACGACGGATTAGTAAAGGCCGCACTCGCAACGATGTGGAAGATATTTGATTACCATTGCGGACAGAGACTTGCTTCTGTCTTGAAGACAGAAACTGATCGTTTACGAAAGTTCAAAGAACTTGATTGTTCTGATGAAACTGCAAAAAAATTAATGTGGAAATGAGGAAACTTTACGAGACTTTGAACCCAGTTGATCTTAGAAGAAAGATCGAAGCGAAGCTTACGAAGTTACACAAAGTGAGTCATAAAAACGCGGAAAAAATCGATTCGCGCGCTAAAAAATTAACACCGACATTAGTGTCATATTATATCGGTCAACCAGTGTAGCTACGGTGTCATAGTTAAATCGGTTGACACGGGGGGTTATAGCTAATTTTATCTTTACAACCCCTTGACCCTTTCTATTATAAAACCTTTCTCGTTATTACGAGTGTTTACTGTTGCTTTGATAGCAAGACAGCGATCTACTGCGATCAGCTCACGTTGCTCGCGATAATTTCTCGGAAAGACCACTGCTTCTGCTAAACCAGTAAAATCAGCAACTGTAATGAAAGCCATGGTCTCATTATTTTTTGTCTGAACTAGACGCATCTCATTTATAATTGCGGCGAATATAACAGAAGCACCTTCTTTGGCGGTGTCCAAAGCTTTCTTTATATTCATATTTTTTTTCTCGATTGAAGCGCGGAATTTTTCTAGAGGATGGCCAGAAACATACAGACCAAGAAGTTCTTTTTCCCAAGCGAGTTTGTCTTTCATTTCAACAGTTGACGTTTCGATGAGGTGAAGAGTTGGGATGGTGGAATTATCTGTCATGTTACCAAAGAGCGAAGTTTGATCAGAATTATGTCTCTGACCTTCTTTATTATATTCGAGCATTAAGTCTATGTTTCCAAGCAATATTCCGCGATCTATATCAAAACAGTCTAGTGCTCCCGCCTTGATCAACGATTCAAGTGATTTCTTATTAAGATTTTTGTCTTTAATTCTATCCAAGAAATCAGAAATTGATTTGAATCTACCATTATTTTTTCTATCATCAATGATTGCTGTTGAAATACCTTGGCCGAAGTTCTTTATGGTTACAAGACCAAAACGGATGCGATAGGTGAATTTTGATGTTGAATTGTTAGGTGAATTATTGGGTAGTGAATTTTTATTAATTACAGATTTGTCTTGTAGATCTTTTTCTGTGTTCTGCGATAAAGGTTGCGAAGGTGAATGATTTTCAGAATCGACTTTCGGAAGACGCGCAGGCGTCTGAGAATGAGATGCCGAGCCTACTGGCTCGGACACCGTTCGATTCTGAAAATCAATCGCCGGAATAATCGGTGCGATTTGTTCGGCAGCGATTCCATTAACCTTTTCTTCTTTGACAACAGTAAACTGACTGAAACTTTCATTAACATCAGGAGGAAGTACTGGTATACCGATACGTTTACATTCAGCAATAGTCTCAGCCACCTTTTCTGTATCACCTTGTTCAGAAGTCAGGACAGCTGATAGATAGATCTCTGGAAAATGAGCTTTGAGATAGGCGGTGATGTAGGCAACACGGCCATAAGAAACTGAATGGGCTTTGTTGAAACCATAAGCGGCGAATGGTTCGATCCATTTCCAGATTTCTTTGGCTTTCTTTTCCGACCATTTGCTATGAGAAACACAACCAGAGATAAATTTCTCTTTTTGTTTTGCCATTTCTTCTGGAATTTTTTTGCCAACAGCTTTACGAAATTTATCCACTTCGATCCAACTATAACCAGCCAAGTCATGAGCAATTATAAGAAGGTCGTCTTGATAAACCAGAACACCATAAGTTTTCTTTAGAATTTTTTCTAGAGTAGGATCTAGATATTTGATAAGAGAAGGATCGTGTTTTCGAGCTATGTAATCTGGAATAAATTGGATTGGGCCTGGACGATAAAGAGCAACCATAGCATTGATATCGTGAACTGTAGATGGTTTCAATTCTTTCAAAAATCTAGTCATACCATCACCGTTTAATTGGAAAAGATCTGCTGTTTCACCACGTGCCAACATTTCGAAAGTTTTTTTGTCATCGACCGGTATAGTGTCGGCATCTATTTTTATTCCATCAATTTTTTCTATTCTATTTATCGCATCAGCGATAATTGTGAGGTTTTTCAAACCCAAAAAGTCGAATTTGAGAAGGCCGGCTTCTTCTATCGAATACATATCGTATTGAGTAATGATTTTACCTTCGCCTTTTGGATCGAATTGAAGAGGAGTAAAATCGGTCAAAGCTGAAGGTGAGACCACAACTCCGGCAGCATGAACTCCGATATGACGAGCGCAACCTTCGATCTTTTTGGCCATGTCTATAATCTTTTTTGTATCATCATCATTTTCATAAAGTTCTTTGAGTTCAGGTACTTGTTCGAGAGCGTGATCGATAGTCATTGGGAAACCTTGTGAGCCCATAGGTATAAGCTTAGAGATACGATCACCAATATCATAAGCATAACCCATAGCTCTGGCTACATCACGTACCGATCCGCGGGCCATCATTGTGCCGAATGTCCCGATCTGGGCTACTTTACCAGTTCCGTATTTGCGTCGGACATAATCTATAACTTCGTCACGTCTATCGTCTGCATAGTCCATATCGATATCGGGAGCAGAAGGACGGTCTGGGTTAAGGAAACGTTCAAAGGGAATTTCATATTCAATTGGATTGATATTTGTAATACCGGAAAGATAGGTAACAAGAGAACCAGAAACAGATCCTCGGATGTTAGATAAAATTTTATTTTCTCGAGCAAAACGAAGCATATCTGCTACCACTAGGAAATAAGGTGAATAACCTTTATCTTTTATTATTTTTAATTCATATTCTGCACGCTTAGTGAGCTCATCTGTTTGTGTAACATTTCTTTGAGCAAAACCTTCGAATACCAAATAACACAATTCATCATCGGGAGTTCTGCCACTTTCGACAGTGAAGGCAGGGAAAACCCAATTACCCAGATTGATTTCTAAATTACACCTATCTGCAATCTTGGTTGTGTTTTCTAGAGCTTCTGGTAAATCTTTGAACAGTTCCTCGGCACGTTCTTGGCTTATAAATGAAAAATCATCTTCGTCGCTATCGGAAATTTTTTCTGAGGAATCACTGTGAGAGTTTACTCTAACCAAAGTTTCTCTGGCAAAACGATCTTCTGGGTGGAGATAATAGACATCATGAGCAGCCATAATAGGAACATTTTCTTTATGTGCAAATTCTACTAGAGTTCGCATATTTTCTTCATGACCATCTATCTCTGGATGTCGAGTAATTTCTATGTAGAGGCGGGGGTTGGAATCTGGGTGAGGGTAACCCTCACCCAGATCTTCACTTTTGAAAATCCTTTTATAAAACTCTGTAATCTCCCGAGCCTTATCTTGATTCCTACTTTTCAAAGCTTGAGCGATTTCACCAGAAAAAGAAGGAGAAATAGCGATTAGTCCTTCATTGTATTTTTCTATTAATTCTTTATCGATACGTGGTTTGTAATAAAAACCTTCAAGATTTGAATCGGTGACTAATCTTATAAGATTTTTGTAACCGGTTTCATTCATGGCCAGAAGAATAAGACGGCTTCGTCGATTGTCTATACCGGGTTGCATATCTTTGCGATTTCGTGCGGCTATATAAAAATCGACACCAATGATTGGTTTGATCCCTTTCTTTTTACAGGTTTTGTAAAATTCAATCGCAGCGTAAAGATTACCATTATCTGTAAGAGCTAATGAAGTCATACTATTTTTCTCAGCTTCAGCTACCAAATCGTCGATTTTTGGTAAAGCGGTAAGTAATGAATAATGAGAGTGTGTATGAAGGTGGGTGAACTTGTTCATGAAGCTAGTATATAGCAAAGAAGCTAGCTGTTGAATATTGTTTTATGTGTAAATGAGTGTCAGTATGTTTGATGAGTTTGGGTGAGGGTAACCCTCGTCATTATTAAAATGAAAAAAATTAATAAAATTGGGTTTGGAGTTAGAGTTGGGGTGAGGGTTACCCTCACCATTGTTGGTGTCGACGAAGTCGGTCGTGGTCCGATCGCTGGTCCTGTTGCTGTTGGCGTTTTTATTTTTATTAATGAAAATGCTAAGCGACTTTTCCGCGAGGCTAAAGAATCGAAACAGTTGAATGAAATTCAGCGCGAAAAATGGTTTGCAAAAATTGAGGAAGCGAAGAGAAACAGTCTAGTTGATTTTGCTGTTAGTTTTCAAAGTGAAAAAGTTATAGACACAAAAGGACTTTCTTGGGCAATTAAAAAAGCTCTGGTGAAATCTTTGTCGGCGTTAAAATTGGATTCAAAAAATGTTCTAGTTTTATTAGACGGTGGTCTCAAAGCTCCACCAGAATATATTAACCAAAAGACTATAATAAAAGGCGACGAAAAAGAACTAGTTATTGCTCTCTCATCTATTTGCGCGAAAGTTTTGCGTGATAGAAAGATGATAAGATTGGGTCACAAATATCCCGAATATGGTTTCGAAATTCACAAGGGCTATGGAACTAAGAAACATTATGAAGCGATAAAGAAGCACGGTTTGTTAAAAGAACACAGAATAAGCTTTCTGAAAGATTTTATAAATTGAAGTTATCAAATTCTCTTTTTAATGCGATACTTATGTAACATGAAAAAACAATTAAAAGCGATCGTAACCGGTAGAGTACAAATGGTCATGTATCGAGATTTTGCACAGAGAAAAGCCCGCAGACTTGGTTTGGTAGGAACAGTTCAAAATCTCAAAGATGGTTCTGTGGAAGTTGTTGTCGAAGGAGAAGAAACTATTTTGGATGAGTATATTAAGTATTTGAATAAAGGTTCTATTTTGTCAAAAGTTAGAAACGTTCGAATTGTTATGACTGATGCGACGGGTAATTTTTCAGATTTTCTGATACCCTATTAATTTATGAATTCAAATAATCAGAAAATCAAATGCATCGGGATCATAATGGACGGCAATAGGCGATGGGCCAAAAAGAATGGAAAAATTAGTTTTGAAGGGCACAAAGAGGGTTATAAAAAATTGAAAGAAGTCTTGGGTTGGATAAAAGAAGAGGGAATAAATGAAGCTGTCGTCTATGCTTTTTCTACAGAAAATTGGAAAAGAACAGAAGAAGAAGTCGGTAGTCTGATGAAGCTTTTGAGCTTTGCTCTTTCCAATGAAATAGATTCTTTACTCGAACAAGGTGTGCGTTTGAAATTTGCTGGGGATCTGGTGCGATTGCCAGAGTCATTACAAAGAGATATCAAAAATGCTGAATTGAAAACAGAGAAAAACGAGCCGTTAACTCTGACTATCGCTCTTTCTTATGGTGGACGCGCGGATATTCTGCAAGCTGTAAAGAAAGTTGCCGAGTTACCAAAGGCTGAGATTTTGGCTCTCGATGAAAAGACTTTTGAAAAATATTTGTGTACTGGAGAAATGAACGATCCTGATTTGATCGTTCGTACCGGTGGGGAAATCAGAGTATCTAATTTTATTTTGTATCAATGTGCTTATTCGGAGCTTTTCTTTACAAAAACCTTGTGGCCCGAGTTTGGTCATGAAGAATTCACACAAATTTTGCGAGAGTTTGGTGAGAGGAAGAAGAATGGTGGGAGGTAGGGTGAACTGGGGAAAATTCCTCTATTTATTCTTTAAACTCTTTTATTGTTATATTCAAGCCTTCTTCGAAACTAACAATCGGTTCATAATTTAGAAGCTTTTTAGCTTTTGTAATATCAGCTAGAGAGTGTTTGATATCACCTTTCCTTTCACTCAAATAGATTGGTTTGATGTTTGTGTTCAAGACTTTGTTTATTTTTTCAACAAGTTCATTAAGAGAAATTTCAGATCCGCAAGCAATATTAATTGTTTCTTCAAGACTTTCTTTTGATGCAAAACAGGCTTTGATGTTTGCGTCTACATTATTATCAACAAAAGTAAAATCTCGTGAAGTGCTTCCATCACCAAATATTGTTGGTGATTCACCCTGTAGCATTTTTTTTATAAAATTTGGAATAACGGCAGAATAAACTGATTCTGGATCCTGGTTTGGCCCAAAGACATTAAAATAGCGAAGACAAATTGTTTCTAATCCATAAAGTGAAGAAAAATTTTTGCAGTAATACTCTCCAGTTAATTTTTTAATAGCATATGGTGATTTTGGCGACACTGGCATCGATTCAGTTTTTGGTATTATAGGAGAGTCTCCATAGGCAGAAGAAGAAGCTGCATATATAAATCTTTTTACACCAGCATCCCTCGAAGCGATGAGCATATTGAGGGTACCTAGAATATTTGCATTGTTAGTAATAATTGGATTATCAATTGATCTTGGTACTGATGCGATTGCTCCCTGATGAAGAACGTAGTCTATACCTTCGACTGACTTTTTTGCAATTTTTAAATCAGTAAAATCACCCCTAATTAATTTAATTTTTTTTGATATTTTTTCAAGATTTTTTATTTTTCCAGTTGCAAGATTATCTAAAATAGTGACATCTTCTCCAGAATTAACTAGCTTATGTGCAATATTTGAACCTATGAAACCGGCTCCTCCTGTAATTAAATATTTTGACATTTTTGTGTGTCTCTATCTGTACCAAGCTCGCACCTATTTCCAAAATCGTAATCACTAGCGTTCCCCGCGCGCTCCGGCCTTGCGAAGCTACGCTTCTCACCCAGTATGCTAGAGTCATGTCCATTTCTGGTGACCATCCGCTATATGGCTCTGCACTTCCAATCTCTAATCGCTATCGCTCAAGAGATTTAGGTCGCTCATTGCTGTGCACAGAAGAGATTTGGTGCAATCCTTACAGGATCAGTACACCTTTCATATTTTTGATTACAAAAACGTTCAAGGTCTTGAGAAAGTGTCCCACACTTTCTCAACCTCCGTGAGTCTTTTTCGCTTTAGCGAACGACAGGGTGCGGGTGTGTAATGCCAAATCTCATCTCTACACTCTAATACAAAAGAACCAGTATTCTCTCATACTGGGTGTGGGGGGAGCCGACAAAAAATGGAAAGGAAATTTTTGGTTTTGCTTCGCCGTTTCAGTCTCCGAAAAGAGCAATCTTATTATGACATTTTTGTTTGCTCTTTTCTCCATCTTCGCGGCGACCCGAGGTGCATACAATTCGGTTTGCGCTAAGGCGCAAACAAATCTTATTGTGCTTGCCCCGCCCGCCCTGCGCGCGCACAAATCCCTGCCGTTTTGAAGAGATATTATAAAACGGCAGGGATTGCTCTCTTTCATTCACACACATGGTTACTGCTTATTGTTTAGCTTGATTAGTGCTTATCCACTTTAAAAAATTAACTCTCTCTGTTTCAAAATAAGATTCAAAATTTGCTTTTCTCGACAAACTTAAAGCTAAAAGGTTCTGCTTAAATAATGCAAATACCTCGGCGGACATTTGCCTGCAACGTAGTCCATATTCGGCAAGAGTTTCTTCTGTTTTTATCTTCTCCGGATTTATACCGACTAGACCAAGTTCTTGCCCTATAGGAGTTAGTCCAGATTCTCTAACTACTCCATAGGCCAATGTTTGGCATTGCTCTAAAACATATTGTGATTCTATAGCCACTGCATTTTGATTAATTCTCCACGAACCAATAATTACCAGCATTAATGATACAACTACCAACAAAACTGAATATTTTCTGGTGCCTAATATTTTATTAAAAATCAATATAATCAATGCCAGTATGGCAGATAAAAATGATGCGGTTATCATAAAACCCAATGGCTCGAAATCACTAAAATTGATTTTAATTCCTCCGGGAATCTTAATAAATGTAGCGAGGGTGCGAACAGTAAACATGCTAATTGCAAATGTGAATATCGGGGCAAAAAAAGCCCACCCTATTATCTGTACTACTGAAAGAGACCTGTTTGATTTCAATATAAGATTAACGATCAAGGCAATACTGACAGATATCATGAGGAACAAGCTCAATATCGCTGTTGCTAACAAGCCATTTATGAATAGTTGATCAGGATTTACATATAATTTCGCGAAGGACGGTGTCCATGGGGAAAATATAAATGGAATTGTCAAAAACAATACGGCAACGCCAAAGCAAGTCCATATGACTGTTTTATATATCCTTTCTTTTAAATTATTCTCTGTTTCCATGAGAGGATTTATTTTAGACAAATATTTTATTTTTCACGCACTTGTTTTATCTGATGATTATTTACAAGTACTAGAAGTATGGAGAGAGGAAATGACCCCTGAAAAATTTGTACTGTCTGCGCAAAAATATTCTCCACTAAATAGTTTCGCTGACACTGCATATGAATCTCCATCACTACAACGAAACGGCTGATTACCTAATTTTACTTTTATTTCTTCTAAAGTTCTATGCGTAGGTTCTTCTTTTGTACTACAAAAACCTACATAATTTGGGTGAAAATCGCGGTACATTTCAGCCGAAGGACGTGTGGTTGCTATTAAATTTCTAAGAGCAAGATCCTCTTGAGCTTTTTCTTTTTGATTTCCTGCTGTCTCAATTTTACTCTGATCAATCGTCATTGTCTGCGAAACTTTATAACCTTGCGAGAGCCATTCATCTGAACCGTCTTTAGCTACCACCGAGATGACAATAAATTTATTGTTAATTAGTGGTATAACGTATGAGTCACTTTTAGCTTTAGTTTCTTTGTAAATTATTCTTTTAGCGTTGATTCCGCTTATTATTACTTTTTCTTCAACATAAGGACGACCTAAATATTCTGCCATGCTTTTTGCCTCTATTGCTGGATCTTTATCAACGAGATAAATTCCAAACTTATGATCAAGGTCAGTATAATTTTGCGTATATCCAATGGGTTCGATTTTTCCAAGATCAGAAAAAACTACTCCCTCTCTAGTTTCACTGATAATCCAATTCGACGGATGTGAAATGGTATATAAACCGGATGCGTGTTTGTATATTTTATTAGAAGTTTTTTGTTGTGTAGTAACAGGTGCCGTTTGTTTATTCGTCTCTTGAGCTTGATTTGATTGCTGTACTTCAGTATTAGTAACAGTGGGGGTTTCTGTTTTTTTATTTTTATAGACGTATACGCCACCACCTACCACCAACAAAGCGATAGTGACCAAAAGTGCTGGCACGATAAAACCTTTTTTATTGTTTTTCATAATTTTTATTTTATAAAATAGTTCAAATCCTTTTTATACAAATCCGCAAACTTTTTCAATTCCATTATATCTAACCTTTGCTCGCCAACCTCAACTCTCGATACATACGATTGTGTGCGTTTCAACTTTTTAGCGACATCTATTTGTCTCAAACCTGCTTCAAACCGAGCTTTTCGCAGTTTTCCGACAAAATCGCCATATTCTTTTGTTCGTATTGTATCTGCCATAATACTAACAGCGTATATGCTGGATTGCAATACCTAAACTTTGCATATTGTGATAAACTAGATTTATGCTGGTGGCGAAGCAAAATCAAAAATTTTCCTTCCTTTCTGATTTAATTCGGCGGGAGATCCGCTATGAGGAAAAGTCAAGCATTCCGCTACGTTAAAGCAGAGCTTCAAATTTATTTGTCAAATCATATACAAAATTTCTACCAGATGATTTTTCACAAGTATCAAGAAATTCTCGGATGCTCGCTACATATTTGTCATTATTTATGAACTTTGGATATAAGTGTTATTCGTTTCTTTCATAAATCTTTATGAAATTCTGAAGATGAGAAGTAAAATCTGCCATTTTGATGAGTTTGGCTTCGGGAGAGATTGTTTTTATTTTTTCATAGTATTCCAATTTTTGCTCGTGATTATAATTTTTTGGATGGGAGACTTCTTGTACCATATCGGCTACTTCTATTGAAAATTTTTTAGAAATTTCCTCGTAGGTGGTTTCTGTATCCTCAAGTGTGTCATGAAGAAGACCAGCTATCAATACTTTCTCATTTTGAACCCCTAGACTGTTTTGAAGAACATTAAAAACATCAAGAAAATGATTTTTCTTGCCTATTGCCTCAAATTTATCGGTAGCAAATTGTTTAGCGGATCCAATCTTGTTTTCAATAGGTTTATAGCCCATAATCACTACTATAACATGACCGGAGAAATAATAAATATCTATCGTAAAAATACATCCAAATACCGGTGACCACTTCACGACACCAACGAAGTACTTTGATTATTTGAAAAACATACATACTCTCGACATAGACGAATTGCCACTTGAAGAATTTGTGAAAACTGTGGAGGGCAAAATAATCATACTGGGTGGTGGCGGTTTGCTTGAGCAAGATTATTTCAAAGAGTATATGGACGCACTCCTATCGGCAAAGACCAAATTACTTATTGGATGGTCTGTAGGACACAACATTCATGGCAGTTGCGAGATTATTTATGATAAAGATAAATATCAGCGAAATTTCGATTTATTAGGTATAAGAGATAGCGTCAGTGGTTTTGACTGGGTTCCTTGTCCAAGTTGTATGCATCCTATTTTCGATAGAGATTTCAACATAGAACATAAAATTGTCATTTATGAGCACAAGAATTTTCCTTTGAGCGGTATTGGCGATTTATATCCAAAGATAACAAACAAATATCCTTTTGAGGAAATTATTGAATTTTTAGGAAGCGCGGAAGTAATAATCACAAACAGTTATCATGGAGCATATTGGGCAACTTTATTAGGAAGAAAAGTTGTGATTTTGCAACCATTTTCGTCGAATTTTTTTGGCTTTCATCATCCGTTGCTGGTGGCAAATAACATTGACGATATTAAATCGCTAACTGAATTACCCGTATATCCAAATGCCTTGCTTGAGGCAAGGAAGGCA
>Ga0163154_10007336_pt1 | contig 13164 bp, 13 predicted proteins | sample OliLakLV19MP9P1_FD_148649 | JGI IMG/M metagenome (GOLD analysis project Ga0163154, IMG submission 148649) | Freshwater microbial mat bacterial communities from Lake Vanda, McMurdo Dry Valleys, Antarctica - Oligotrophic Lake LV.19.MP9.P1 | ecosystem: Environmental > Aquatic > Freshwater > Lake >... | reverse complement strand
CTTCATCAGCGTCTGCACGCGCAGCATCGCTGCTATCGCCTGGATGGCGTTGCGCGCGAATCTGATCGCGGTCCAAAACGGACCAGCGCGCCGCCGCGGCCAGCAGCCCGGCTAGGCTAGATTTGCCGGCGCCCGGCAATCCAGCCAGGGCTAACACTAGCGGCGCATGACCTAAGGGCGGGCACAGCGCTAACATCGACGTACCTTCGTTGTCGCAGGATTGCACATGTCTGAGTTCCGTTTGCAACGTGGCTACGATAGCGCTCGCCAGTGGCTGCGTGAGGAATTGCCGAGCGCAGAGACGCATGCGGCTGAAACGCTGTTGCACGTGATGAGCCGCATCCGCGAGTACCTGATTGCCGCCGAGGAGTTGACCCGCGACGAGGCGCAGCGGGTGGTTGACACGCTGCGTTACGATCTGCGCGAAGCCGCGCACGATTGGCATGACTTGAAGCTGGAATATGTCGATTGGGCGCGTTTTGACGTCGACCAGATCGAATCGGCCATTCTGGACAAACTACTCGTCGCCGCCGATCCAACCTGGGTGGAGTTGGCGCGTTTCCAGCAAGGCCGCGCGCGTTTGGGTGACGATGAGGACGCTGCGCAGTAATTCCCGGCGCTGACCTTCATTGCTGGGAAAAGAGCTGCGCGACTGCCTCGCCGATGGCCAAACTGGACGTCAGTCCGGGTGATTCAATGCCGAATAAATTGATCAGCCCAGAAATGCCGTGCATGCTTTGCTCTTGAATCACAAAATCTGCGCTGCTTTGTCCCGGTCCGGCCAATTTGGGACGCACGCCGACAAAGTCAGGGTTAAGATCGGCGTCTTGTAAATCTGGCCACCATTGCCTAATTGATTCGGCAAATGCGCCGCGTTGACTGTCATCAAACTGGTAACTGGGGCTGTCGATCCAGCGCATATCCGGGCCAAATCGACAGCGACCGCTGATATCCATGCCCAAATGCACACCTAAACTGGCAGTGCCGGGCAAAGGGTAAATCAGTCGGGTGAAAGGTACGCGGCCGCGCACAGTGTAATAATGGCCCTGACCAAACCAAAGTCGCGGTACGTGAATTGCATCTAGGCCGCTGATCCGCGCCGCCAATACAGTTGCGTTAAGGCCGGCCGCATTGACCACGCGTCTACAGCGCAGCGTGTCACCCGACTCGGTTTGCAGGCAAAAACCACCATCCTGGGGCGCGATGCGGTCGACTGGCGTGCGGCACAACAATTGCCCACCGTGGTTTTCGACCTCGCCAATCAACGCAGTGATCAACTCGGGCACATCAACGATGCCGGAATTCGGCGAATCGAGCGCCGCCACGCAGCGCAATGCCGGTTCCAAGCGCATGGCTTGGTCCGCATCCAGCCAACTGACGTCGACTTGATTGCTGCGTGCTTGTGCGGCGAGTGCCTCCAGCTTCTGGCGATCGCGGGCATGCGTGGCAACGATCAGTTTGCCGGTGCGTCGATGTGCCACGCCGCGGCGCGCGCAGAATTCGTACATCAACTGCAATCCACGCACGCAATAACGCGCCTTCAGTGATCCAGTCGGGTAGTACATGCCGGCATGGATAACTCCGGAATTGCGGCTGGAAATGCCCTCGCCGGCGCGATCAGCCGCTTCCAACACCAGCACCTGATGGCCGCTCATGACCAGTGCCCGCGCAACCGCCAATCCAACCACGCCAGCTCCAACCACCACTGTATCTACATCCATTGCGCGGGCTCTTTAACGACGACACCGCCATTGTGCTGGAAAACGCTGCTGGCAGCCGCTGCAAGTTTGGGTTAGCTTGCGGCGATTCTCTCCCAATCTTTGAAGGTCTTCCATGGCCAAGTCTGTCGTCGTGCTCGGCGCCCAATGGGGCGACGAGGGTAAAGGCAAAATCGTTGATTTGTTGACCGAACGAGTCCGCGCGGTCGTGCGTTTTCAGGGTGGCCACAACGCCGGCCACACGCTCATCGTCAACGGCAAAAAGACCGTGTTGCACCTTATTCCGTCCGGCATTTTGCGTGAAGGCATCGACTGTTTGATCGGCAACGGTGTGGTGCTGTCGCCGGATGCTTTGCGCACCGAAGTGGCGGAACTGGAAGCCACCGGCGTAGCGGTTCGTGATCGACTGAAAATCAGTCCAGCAACGCCGTTGATCATGCCGTACCACGTGCAGCTAGATCAGGCGCGCGAGCGTGCTTCCGGCGCGGCCAAGATTGGCACCACCGGACGGGGCATTGGCCCGGCGTATGAAGACAAAGCGGCGCGCCGCGGCATTCGATTGTCGGATTTGTTCTATCGCGAAGAGTTTGCTGAAAAGCTGCGCGTGGTAATGGATTATCACAATTTTGTATTAACAAAATACTGGCAATTACCTGCTTGCGATTACCAGCAGGTGCTGGACGATTCACTGGAATTCGCCGACTTTGTACGCCCCATGATGGCGGACATTGCCAGCATATTGCACGGAATTCGTCGCGACGGCGGCAATATTCTATTCGAAGGCGCGCAGGGCAGTTTGCTCGATATTGATCATGGCACTTACCCGTATGTGACCTCGTCGAATACCACCGTCGGTGGCGCGTGTTCCGGTGCTGGTGTAGGTGCAAGTGATTTGGATTATGTGCTCGGCATTATCAAAGCGTATGCCACCCGCGTGGGTGGTGGCCCATTCCCGAGTGAATTGGACGATGCTATCGGCGAAGGTTTGCGTGATCGTGGCCAGGAATATGGCGCGACGACCGGACGGGCCAGGCGTTGTGGCTGGTTAGACGCGGTTGCCGTGCGCCGCACCGTGATGATCAATGCTATCAACGGCTTGTGCGTCACCAAGCTGGACGTATTGGACGGTGAACCGATCGTGCGCGTGTGCGTCGGCTATCGATATCGCGGTCAGGAATCCGATGTGGCGCCGCTTGATGCCGCAGGTTGGAACGAATGCCAGCCGGTTTACCAGGATTTTGAAGGCTGGACGGAAACGACGCGCGGCGCCAAACGATTTTCTGATTTGCCACGCAATGCGCAGCGTTATCTGGAAGGCGTACAGGATTTGGTGCGTTGCCCGGTCGCCATGGTATCGACTGGGCCCGACCGCCTGGAAAACATCGTATTGCAGGATCCATTTGGGCAATGGTGAGACAGTAAGTCGGCGCGCCGTTACTAGTAGTCAATCTAGGGGAAAGATTAGGATCGCACGGATCGCCAAGGCTCCTTCGCAATGACGATTCGGGGGTTCATGGCCTCGCGATCCCAAACTTCACTGTGGACGGACTACGTTCAACGCAGCCTGCTCGCTACGCGCCATTTCCAAGCCCAATACCACGCGACTGTCTGCAGACAGCGCTTCGATCAAGGCCGCGGTGAACAGCGGGATTTCCTGCGTGCCGTGCATTCGCCTAACAGCAGCAAGCGATGGTCTGCGATCGCCTGTTTGACCACAATCACGGCGTCGCTAATGCCCGGCTCAATGGCGCCGGCTACTGCTGGCGCCATGTGGCTGGCGAGCAGCACACACGCGCCGCGCAAAAAGTGCATCGGCATCACGATCGCTTGGCCAACAGAGGGTGGATCGGCACGCGTGGTTCGGCGGCGACGTCAAAATTCAGCCAGGAAATCAGCAATTGCAGTCCAATGAGAATGGGCAACGCGGCGACCATCACGGTGCCAGCGGTTGCCGGTGCACTGCTTTGCAGCGAGATCAGCCAATGCCACATACCAAATAACACGCCGAAGATGAGCAGCGGCGGTGCAATGAGCAATTCTAAGGAAGCCGGTGAAAAGTTGCGCAGAAAATAGCTGTACAAAATGCGGCGGCCCAAATTACGCAGATTGCCACGCGAGAAAGGGCCAATCATGCGTAAGGGGCTCAAACTGGACGGTTCGCCGTCATATACGGCGCGCATCGGCATTTCCGCCACCACGGCGCGCAATTGATTCAACTGATACAAAAGATCCGACTCAAAGAAGTAGCGTTTAGCCAGCGAATCGAGAGGTAGTTCGGCCAGTACATCGCGCTGTATTGCCGTGTAGCCGTTGGTTGGGTCAAAAAGCTGCCAATAACCGCTGGATAGTTTGGTTAAAAAGGATAATGCGGCGTTGCCAAAAAGCCGCACGGGCGGCATGCCGGCGACATCGGAGATCCGGTGGAAACGATTGCCTTTGCTGTAATCGGCGCGCCCCGCCAATATGGGCGCGGTCAATTGCGGTATGAGCGCCGGATCCATCTGTCCGTCGCCATCCAGTTTGACGACGATCTGCGCAGCCGAATTCAGCGCTGCCCGATAGCCGGTCGCCACTGCGCCGCCGACGCCTTGATTAATCGGGTGGCGCAATACCTGTACGCGTGGATCGCGACAGTGTGCTTCGATGTGATCACCACTTTTGTCCGGGCAAGCATCATCGACTGCGAAAATCCAGCCCACTTCCGGGCCAATGCGATCAATCAGCGGCAGCACGTGGGAGGCGACCCGATAACAAGGAATAACAACGGCAATGAGCGGCGTATTCATGAAATCAACGATAGATCCAATGACGAGAGACGAAGAAACTTAATACAGCCAAGCAACATTCCACGACGGGTTTGGCTAACCACGCCGAACTTAGGCTCAATTGCTTCGCAACTTGGTCCAGCAAGAGCGTGCTTAACAGCGTGAAAAACAGCCAAGCCACCATATATCGATACATTCTCTGTCGGCCCAGGCGCGCTTGCCCTTTTTCGGCAAAGGTCAAGCGTCCATTCAGCCAAAAACCGAGGCAGGCGCCAGCGAGACGTCCGGCAATATTGGCCGGCATGACGCCGATGCCAACTGCGCTTAGTCCGACAAAACACAGCCAATCGGCGAGGATTTGCACCCCGCCGATGACCAGGAACCATAAACCTTGGCGTACTACCGCCATAAGCCACGCATCTTTAGCGCCAGATCGCGTTCCTGCATTAGGTCGCGCGGCGCATCGGCGGCCTGCAAGCGCCAGACAGAGGCATCCCCTAATTCCGCAGTTTTGATCGCCTTCAGCTGCAGCAAGTGCTCAGCCAGCCGGGGAATATCAGGTGGGCCGGCAATGAGCACATGGGTAAATCCTTGTTCACGAAAGAACGCGGCAATGGCGGCACTGCTGGCGTTGTTAGTCAACGGATGCGTCTTCGCTGAAAGCACATAATCATACCAACTGACCGTGAAACCCCGGCCGCCCAGTTCCGCGTTACTGGGTCGTCCAAAAATAATGACCCTGGCGCGTTCATCCAATCCAGCCATCAGCAGTCGCTCAGGGACGTACGCGCGCATGGACACCTGTGGATTACGTCCGGCTGCGCCATCGCGCAAAATCCAACTGCTATTGGTGTGAAAGGCGAAATTGAGGCCGGCCAAAATCAGGCCAACCGCCAGCGCTGTTCTGCGCCAAGGAATGCAGGCCAATCCAGCCAAAAGGCCAGGAATTAACAACACTAGGGCAGGATGAACGTAGCGCAAATAATGCATGATTGCGTACATCGTAAAGGTAATCGCCAGTGCGACCACCAACAATCCGCGCACGCGTTTTGCTAGAAATGCCAATGGCAATAGCGCAGCCAAAACAAGGTTATGAAAACCGCCGGCACCAGACCATCCTTCGAAAATTTCACCCGAGTAAAAGGCCGCACGCCAAAATAAATCTAAAGACCAACCGCGAGTAAAGCGGGAATCATAGAAGCTAGTCGACGGATAATAGGGTGATTGAAAGTGATCGTTTAATACCGGCAGTACCGGATTGCCAGCTAATATCCAAGAGTAGGTGTAACTGGCGCCGCCAATCAAGAATCCAAATAAAATCGCCAGTGGTAAATGCCGCCACGGCAATCGCCCACGCCATTCCCACAGCAACCACGCCGCAAACAGCGCCAGCGGCACGGCGAAACTCACTTTCAGTTGCAAGATGAAGCCGGACAACAGCGCGGCTAGTAGCAAAACTTGAGCACGCGGCCAGCGCTCTGATTGCACAATCAACAGCGCTAATGCCAACAAGCAGGCGACGCCCGGGCCTTCGGTTTGCATGCCCGCCATTAACACGGCGGTGATCGGCGAACTGGCATACAGCACCACAGCCAGCAGGGCCATCGAGGGGCTGAGGCCCACCGCGCGACATAGCGCCGCCAACAGCCAGCCGCCGCTGAGCAGCCACATCAAGTTGACGCTGCCGCGAGATTCTCGATCAGCGACCAGTTGCCCGATCGCCTGAATGACGTCGCCAGCCCAAGGCGCTAGTGCCCAGACCTGACTGGCGGGATCCATGCGGTAGTAGCCGAGTTGTTGCAACTGCATGGGCAGGCCGAGGTGATAGGCCAGGTCGTCGAACATCATCGTTGGCACCCAGGTGGCCGTGGATGCCAGTCCGAGCGCGGTGACCGTGATGGCGGCAAGCCTAGGCGCCTCGCTAGCGGTGTTCTGCCATTGTTTGGCAACCACGTGAACTGCCGAGAAAATCGCCACGCGCCGCGCATACACGACAGCGGCCAGCGCAGTGGCGTAGACCCAGCCAAAATGCAGCGGAATCGGCAGTAACCAGCCAATCAGCGCTTGCAGCAGGGCCAGCCCGATAATTAACGAAAAAACCGGCGAGAAACCGGACGTTGGCGGAGCATTTACGCCCCACAACAGGCGGCCGCGCAGCAGCCAGTCTCCGAGGCCAAGCGCTGCCAAACACAATAGCGCGGTCGCCAACAATGAGCTTGGTCCGGCGAACGCGCTATGGGCGATCAGCCAGACCAATCCCAAACCCGTGGCCAAGCGTATCGAAAGCAACCGAGCCAAAAGATAGCCGAGCGGCAACGAGATTAGCGCCCAGCGGAAATAATCGAATACACGGTTGCGCGGCAGAAACTCCAGAACTTGAGTCTGCAGCAAGCCAAAGGCAAGTAGCGCCACCCCGAAGGCTAATAGCCAGGGTGAATAGCGCTGCACCACGGAAGAGGAAAGCATGTCGATATAGATGCAAACTGGCCGGAAACGATATCAGCTAAGGCGCTTGGCCCGGTAGGATCAGCCTTAAGCCGATTCAGCAAGCCTTTGACCCAAGCTGATATGACTGCCCGCTTGCCAGCCACCCAACCAATGAGTGAAATCCTTGCCGCACAGAACAATGACGGTTGAGCCCATATTGAATCGGCCAATTTCCTCGCCAATCGCAAATTGCGGGGCGTTTGCGCCGCTGTAATCCCGCACGCGCACTTGATCGGCGTAGGGCGGCGTGACTTCTCCATCAAAAACGGTTTCGATGCTCGACACGAAGATCGCGCCCACCAAAATCACCGCCAGCGGGCCTTGCGGGGTGTCAAACAGCAGCGCGAGGCGCTCATTGCGGGCAAATAGGCGCGGGATGGACTCGGTGGTCCACGGCGCAACGCTGAACAAACGGCCCGGCACGTGGATGGCGCGGACCAATTTTCCAGCGAACGGCGCGTGCACCCGATGGTAATCGCGGGGTGACAGGTAAATGGTGGTGAACTGACCATCGACGAAAGCGGCCGCGTCTTCATCGCGGCCACCGAGCAGTTCGGACACCGAAAAATCCAATCCCTTGGCTTGCACGATCCGACCGGCATGGATCGCGCCAATTTGGGAGATGCAGCCATCGGCGGGTGATACCAGCGAGTCTGTCGATTCGATCGGCCGCGCGTCGGGCTTCAGTGCGCGGGTGAAGAATGCGTTGAAGCTGGGGTAAGACTGCAAATCAGCGTTCAGCGCATCGCTCATGTCGATTTTGTAGATGCGCTGCAAGTTATTGATCAACAGCCGCTTCCACGGCCCCCATGTCCAACGGGTGGCGTAATAAACCAAGCGGGACAGCAACTGGTGCGGCAATAACAGTTGTAAAGCGACACCTAGATCGCGCGTCAACACAGGCAAACTCCTGGGGTTATTTCGGTACCGCGAATGAGGGCAAACGCCATGACGATCACGGCTTGCGCTGGGTCAGCGTGACCAAGTCCGCCGCGATAGTATCAGCGCGATGCGGTGGTCGAATCAGCCCGGCAAGTCTGCCTTGCGGGTCGATGATGAGGATCGATGCGGTGTGATCGATGGTGTAGTCCAGCGGGCCCGCGCCATTGGGCACTGTGATGAAAACCACGCCGAGTGCGCGGGTCAGCGCCAACAATTCCTCCGCTGAGCCCGTCGCGGCTTCAAATTTCGGATCGAAAAACGCGACATATGCGCCCAGTTTGTCCAGTGAGTCACGCTTTGGATCGACCGATACAAAGCTCATAGCGACGTCGATACTTGGCTGCTGCGCGTGCAATCGAGCAATGGCCGCCTTGGCGGTGGCCAACGTGGTTGGGCATACGTCTGGGCAGTTGGTAAAGCCAAAGAACAGCAGGCGCCAACGACCGGTCCAGTCGGCGCGGGTCAAGGTGCTGCCATCGCTGCGCTGTAAGGTGAATTCAGGCAAAGGTTTGGGCTGCGGGTAGAGCAGGGCCGCAGCAAGTTGGGTGGGAACTTGTTCAGTTTCGTCGCGCGAATCAAAGAGGCTTTGGCTGGCAATGTATCCGGCGATGCCTGCTAGCGCGGCAAACGCCACGATAATCCACGGCAAACGTCGTTCCAATGTGCTCATAGGTGCGCGCTCCGTGCGCGAAGATGGCTGGCGAGTATAGGTTTTGGTACCTGTAGAAACCCAGGCTGATTGCAGCGGTGTTTTTCGCGTCTAAAAATGGGGTGCCTTCTGCACCGAATCGATGCGAGCATCGACAGCTTGCAATAGCGAGGATTGGCCTTGACTGATGTGCTGAGCAGTGTCTGCGATTTTGTGCGTTATGCGACCAGTCGCTTTAACGCTGCAGGTTTGAGTTTCAGTCAGGGGTTTGATAGCGCGCTCGACGAAGCCAGTTATTTGGTGTTGAGCACGCTGCATCTGCCGCATGATTTGCCTCCCGCGTACGCCGCCGCCGTGTTGTTGCCAGACGAGCGCAGCTTAATCCTGCAGCGCATCGAGCGGCGGGTGTCAGAGCGGGTGCCGGTTGCTTATTTGACCGGCGAAGCGTGGTTTGCGGGTCTGGCGTTTAAAGTCACTCCGGATGTGCTGATCCCACGATCACCGATCGCCGAATTGATCGAACGTGGTTTTGAACCATGGCTGGCCGGTCAAACCGTCGAACGCGCACTGGATTTGTGTTGTGGCAGCGCCTGCATCGGCATCGCGATGGCCGCGCATCTGCCTGATGCAACGGTCGATCTGGTCGACATCTCATTGCCCGCGCTGGCCTTGGCCGCCGAAAACGCCGCCGATCACGGCGTGAGCGAGCGCGTCGAGATCATTGCATCGGATGGTTTCGCCGCGTTAGCGGGACGCACCTACGATTTGATCGTCAGCAACCCGCCCTACGTTGGGCAGGCAGAATATGCCGCGTTGCCGGACGAGTTTGCGCACGAGCCCAAGTTGGCGTTGGTATCGGGTGAGGATGGCTTGGATTTGCCGCTGCGCATCTTGGCCGAAGCGGCGGGGTATCTGCGCGAGGGTGGTTTGTTGATTTTGGAGGTCGGCGCATCAGAAAGTGCGTTAGTGGCGTGCTTGCCCGAGGTGCCGTTCATCTGGGTGGAATTTGAACGCGGTGGTTCAGGGGTCACAGTGCTGGATCGCGATACTTTGTTGGCCAGCGCGCCGCAGATCGCGCAGGCGCGCGCTGAGCGCGGGAATGACGCGTGAGCGGCGCAAATACCTTTGGGCGCTCGTTTTGCGTCACCACGTTTGGCGAAAGTCATGGGCCCGCGATTGGGTGTGTGATCGATGGCTGTCCGCCAGGCATCGTCATCGCGCCTGAGGATTTTCGTGCCGACTTGGATCGCCGCGCGACCGGCCGATCCCGATTCACCAGTCAGCGCCGCGAGGCCGATGAGGTTGAGATCCTGTCGGGCGTTTATCAGGGTCGCAGTACCGGAACGCCGATCGCGTTATTGATCCGCAATACCGATGCGCGCTCCAAAGACTACGGCGCGATCACCGAGAGTTTTCGACCAGGACATGCCGATTACACCTATTGGCACAAATACGGCATTCGCGATCCACGCGGTGGAGGGCGTTCGTCAGCGCGTGAAACCACCATGCGCGTCGCCGCGGCGGTGATTGCCAAACGCTATTTGGCCGAGCATCACCAAATTCGCATTCAGGCTTGGCTGAGCGGCATCGGCCCGTTTCGACCGCAGCGCTTTGAACCGGAAAGCATCGAAGACAACCCGTTGTTTTGGCCCGATCCGCAGCAATTGCCCGAGTTAGAGGCGTTTATGGACGGCTTGCGAAAATCGGGCGATTCGGTGGGTGCGCGGCTCAGTGTGATGGCTGAAAACGTGCCAGTCGGCCTGGGCGAGCCGATTTACGGCAAACTCGATTCGGATATCGCGATGGCGCTGATGAGCATTAACGCCGTCAAAGCGGTCGAAATCGGCGATGGTGTGGAGGTGTGTGAGCAGCGCGGCAGTGAACATCGCGACGAGCTGACTGCCGCGGGATTTTTGTCAAACCACGCCGGCGGCATTCTCGGCGGCATTTCCAGCGGGCAAACCATCATCGCCCATGCCGCCATTAAGCCGACATCCAGCATTTTGGTGCCCGGCCGCAGTGTTAACCTCGCCGGCGAGGCTGTAGAACTCGTCACACGCGGCCGTCACGATCCTTGCGTCGGTATTCGCGCCGTGCCAATCATCGAGGCGATGATCGCTTTGGTGCTCATGGATCACGTTTTGCGGCATCGCGCGCAATGCGGTGACGTTTTGGCGCAGACGCCGCGCTTGCCGTCGGTTACGCTTCCCCCAGAACTTTAGGCTTATCTATGTCCGAACCTGTGCAGCAAGGCTTCAAAATTGCGGTGGTGGGTGCGACCGGCGCGGTTGGCACCACGATGCTGGAAATTCTCGCGGAGCGAAACTTCCCGGCGTCTGAAGTCGTCGCGTTGGCCAGCGCCAGATCGGCCGGCAGTCGCGTCAAATTCGGCGAAAAAAGCCTGCCGGTCAAAGATCTGGAGAACTTCGACTTCAGCGGCGTTGCGATCGCATTGTTTTCCGCGGGCGGCAGCATTTCTGCGGTACACGCACCGCGCGCGGCCGCGGCGGGCGCCATCGTGGTCGACAACACCAGCCATTTCCGCTACGACGATGACATTCCGCTGGTGGTAAGCGAAGTCAATCCCCACGCCATTGCTGGATACAAAAAGCGCGGCATCATTGCCAACCCGAACTGTTCAACCATGCAAATGCTGGTCGCATTGGCGCCCATACATCGCGCCGTTGGCATCGAGCGGATTAATGTGGCGACTTATCAATCGGTTAGCGGTGCCGGTCAAACGGGCATTGAAGAACTGGGTCGACAAACGGCGGCGCTGCTCAATATGCAGCCGATCGTCGCAAAGAAATTTCCGGTGCAGATTGCGTTCAATTTGATTCCGCAGATCGATGTGTTCACCGACAACGGTTACACCAAAGAAGAGATGAAGCTGGTCTGGGAGACCCAGAAAATCCTGGAAGATCCCAGCATCCAGGTCAACCCGACCGCCGTGCGCGTGCCGGTATTTTATGGGCACAGCGAAGCGGTACACCTGGAGACGCGGGTCAAGTTGAGCGCGGCAGCGGCGCGCGAATTATTGTCCGCAGCGCCGGGCGTGGTTGTTGTCGACGAGCATAAACCGGGCGGTTATCCGACACCGGTTACGCATGCTGCGGGTCACGATCCGGTATACGTGGGACGTATTCGAGAAGACATCAGCCACCCGCGTGGGCTGGCGATGTGGATCGTATCCGACAACATTCGTAAAGGTGCTGCACTTAACGCAGTTCAGGTCGCTGAACTCTTGGTAAAACATCACTTGTGATCTATAGTTACGTTAGCCTCATAAGGTCGTTTCGAGTTTCATGACCTAATACGCGGCCACTGAGAAGCCGCATTGCCCCCGGGGAGCTCCATGAAAGGACCGCGTAAGACACTTCTGGCCAGCAGCATGCTTGCTATACCAACGCTCGCACATGCGTTGGGACTGGGTGGGATTGAAGTGAAATCTGGGCTCAATGAGCCGCTGGTAGCCGAAATTCAGGTTATCCAAGCCGCACCCGGAGAGGCAGATGGTTTGGCTGTAGCGCTGGCCAGCGCCGAGGATTTTGCACGCGTAGGCATAGATCGCGCCCGGCTGGACCTGCCGCTCAACTTTATCGTTGGCACCAGCAGCTCTGGCCAAGCGGTGATCAAGGTCACGTCGGCAGCGCCGGTGAAAGAGCCGTTTCTGAACTTCCTGCTGGAGGTCAATTGGTCCAAGGGCCGCCTCTTGCGCGAATACACCGTGCTGCTCGACCCTCCCGTGAGCGCACCAGCGCGCGGCAGCAGCCAAGTTGCCACAGCGCCAGTGCGCGATACTGCCCCAGCGCCGCGGCCCATACCCGTGCCTAGACCGGTAGAACCGGCGCCAGTTGCGGCTGCGCCAACGCCCGCAGTTGCAGCGGCGCCGACCCCGACCCCAGCTCCGGTAGCGTCTGCACCTATCCCACCAGCGCCCGGTGAATACGGCCCCATTGGCCAGGGTGAAACACTGTGGGAAATCGCTCAGGCCACCAGTCCCGATGGTGCCAGCGACATGAACAAGTTCATGATCGCCCTGTTGCGAATGAATCCTGATGCGTTTTACCAGCAAAACATCAACGCGCTGAAGCGTGGCGCAATTTTGCGTATTCCTAGCAGCGCCGAAATCGATGCCGTCTCACCAGCGGAAGCTTCCGAGTCGGTGCGCGGCCAGAATGAAGTGTGGCGCGGTTACCAAAGCGCGCAGGCGGCAGCGCCGACCCGTTTGGCAGACGCCGGTGCCAGTGACAGCTTGCGTGCGCCAACGACCAGCGCCGAGTCGACCGGATCAAGACTCGAGCTTCTGCCCCCACGCGCCGGTGAAGAGCAAGGCGCCGCAGATCGACCGGGCAATGCCGGGCTTGATCGAAGTGGCGAAGAGGTGAAGAACCTGAAAGGGGATTTGTTGCGCTCTCAAGAAGATCTGGAGAGTTCGCGGCAGGAAGTGAGCGAGTTACGCTCGCGCGTTTCTGATTTGGAAAAGATCAAGGCTGACCAGGACAAGGTCCTGTCCTTGCGCAATGACGAGTTGAAAGCGCTGCAGACGCGTGCTGCGGAACTTGAAAAGCGTATGCGCGAGCTGCAGCGCTTTCAACTCGTC
>Ga0163154_10007332_pt1 | contig 13169 bp, 12 predicted proteins | sample OliLakLV19MP9P1_FD_148649 | JGI IMG/M metagenome (GOLD analysis project Ga0163154, IMG submission 148649) | Freshwater microbial mat bacterial communities from Lake Vanda, McMurdo Dry Valleys, Antarctica - Oligotrophic Lake LV.19.MP9.P1 | ecosystem: Environmental > Aquatic > Freshwater > Lake >... | reverse complement strand
CCATGGGCGCGTCGATGCGCGTGGACGCATCATGGTCGAACGGCAGCGTTCAACGAGCGAAATCCCCACCGCGAACGGCGGATCGCGCAGCATCAACGCGGCGGCACAGGGGAAACGCGCGCGGCGCAATTTGCTCGGCGTGGTTGTGCGGCTGTTGGTAGCGGGCGCGGCGCTGGCGGTGATCGCCTTTGTAAGCATCCAACTGCTTCAGCCGCCGATCACGGGCGTTGAGCCAACCGCGACGGCGCTGGCAGGCGACGCGCCCGGCATCCTCAATAGTCTCCCCACGACCGCGACGTTCACGCCGCTCCCAACCGAAATTCAACTGTTCGTGCCGACGCCGACCGCGCCGCTGCAACCCGGTTTCACGGGGTCGGGCGTGTTCGTCACCATCGACATGACGCAGCGCACATGGCTTCGCTTGATCGCTGACGGTGCGGAACGCTATGTCGGCATCGCGCGTCCGGGAACGCGCTTGGAATACAGCGCGTCCGAATCGATCAACCTGCTTGCCAGTAACGCCGCCGCGCTCACCATCATTTACAACGGGCAAGCGCAAGGCGCGCTCGGATCGCGCGGGCAGCGCGTCGAAATCACGTTCGCGGACGGCGGCGCACAGATTAGCTCCGGTCCCGGCTTCGCCCCGACGCCGATTGCCAGCAATACGCCCATGCCGACGCCCACCAGCGCCGATGGAGCGTTGGTCGCGCCGCTCACACTGACGCCGCCCGTTGTGCCGACCGCGCTGCCGCTGCCGGGCGTGGACGCTGTGCCGCCCACCCCTGACGCCCTGATCGGCGTGTTTACCCCAACGACCGATCCGGCGTTCGCGGGTGGCGGTGCGGGCGTTACAACGGCAACGCTGTCAGCGGCGGATTTATTGGCGCTCCCACTGCCGACGGTGGGCGGAAACAGCGCCGCACAACCCGCCGTAACAACGCCGCTCCCGCTGCCGGGCTTGATCAGCCCAACGCCATTGGTGGTGGCATCGCCAACGCTGCTCCCGCTGCCCGGATTAGCGCCAAGCGCGACGCTCATCCCCCCCACACCGCTCCCAACGAATACGCAGCCACCGACCGCGACGCTCATCCCGCCCACGAATACGCAGCCACCGACCGCGACGCTCATCCCGCCTACGAATACGCAACCACCGACCGCGACGCTCATCCCGCCTACGAATACCCAAGCGCCAAGCGCGACGCTCATCCCGCCTACGAATACGCAACCACCGACCACGACGGAGGCGCTCGCCGCGAGTCCAACCGCACGCCCAACGAATACACAGCCGCCCACCGCGTCGCCGCTCCCCCGCTCTGCAACGGCGCGCCCGACGAATACACAGCCGCCCACCGCATCACCGCGTGCGGTGAATACGTCCATCCCCTCCGCCACGCTGATAGCAACGCGCACAGCGACGATGCTCCCCACCGCGACGCGCACGCCTGCCGCGATCCTGCCGCCGCGCTACACGCCCACGAACGCAACGCCGCCGAAAACGAGCGCATGAGCCGCCCACTCGATAAAATTTAACGTTTTTGGGGCAAAATATCGATTAATCGTTATACTGTGTCACAATCTTAGCAAAGTGGATAACATTGATGATTAAGCAAACCTTCTGGCGCATTCCCGGACGAATTTTCATTATTCAACACATCGGACTCTATACCATCGATGATTTGCAGCAATCGCACTTGTAACTACTCAGCCATCACGACTTTTTGGCTCATAACGGTTGACAATAGACCACTTTGTAGTGGATTTTGGTCGTGATCTTCGTGCCACGAAGTTCTTTATGGACATCTAAGGCTTATATAGGGTCATAACCCAGTGAAGATACCGCGATGGCTGAGTAGTTACTCGCACTTGATCGCCAAAGCCGAAATCACCGCGCATGGGCAGCCACCCTATTCGCACATTATCCGCGATTTCTCGGAACGGGTGGGAATCGATAAACGCCTGTTTGTTTTGAATACAATCCAACAGATGTCGGCTTCATACAAGGATTTGGCGGCGATCATCGGCTGGACGCTGATCGTCGATCCACAACCGCATCCGGCGATGAACTTGGTTGCCACGGTCGTCACACAAGTTGCGCGGGCGCATTTTCGTCTGTTCACCAACATGGACGCGGCGGTTGCATTCCTGTACGAAATGGACACAACGCTGCCGCCGCGCGCGTCCGCCGCCCCAACAACCGCGCCCGCATCGGAAATTATATCGGAGGTGGAGTCATGAGCATTCAAGACACGATCAATACCTATAAAATTTGGAGTCCAGAGGCGCGGCATAACCCACAAGCGTTGTACGCGCAAATGCGACGCGAAGCGCCCGTATATCGCGCGATTGGACCCGTCAGCGGCAATACCTTTTGGTTTTTTACGCGCTATGACGATTGCGTAGCGGCGCTGCGTGACAACCGTTTCGGTAAGGTGTTCACACGCAGCCGAACGCCAGAACAACTCGCCCAACTGCCGCCGCCGAACGCGCTGTTGGCGACCATCGACACCCACATGCTCAATCTCGATCCGCCCGATCACACCCGCTTGCGTGGACTGGTGCATAAAGCCTTCACGCCGACGATGATCGAGAACTTGCGGACACGTACCGGCGATATTGCGGACGCGCTGTTGAACGATATCGCGGCGAGCGGCGCGGAGACGATGAATTTGGTGGACGACTTTGCGTTCCCGCTCCCGATCACGGTGATCGCGGAACTGCTCGGCATTCCAGCGGCAGATCGCGCGCAGTTCCGCGAGTGGACGAAAACAATCATCTTCACGCCGACGCTGGACGTGCGCATCGCCGCCGGGATGCAGCTCATCAGCTATTTACAGCCGATCTTCGCCGCGCGGCGGCGCGATCCCAAAGACGACCTGATCAGTGCGCTCGTCGCAGTCGAGGAAGCGGGCGACAAAATGGATCAGAATGAGTTGATCAGTATGGTCTTTTTGTTGTTGGCAGCCGGACATGAAACCACGGTCAATCTGATTACAAATGGGATGCTGGCGCTGCTCGAACATCCCGACGAGATGGCGAAACTGCAAGCCGACTTTGGGCTGATGAAAACAGCGGTCGAAGAGATGCTGCGCTACAACGGACCCGTCGAAACCACGCTGTCCCGTTGGGCGTATGACGATATCGAATGGGGCGGACAGATCATCCAGCGCGGCGATATGATCATGGCGGCGCTGCTTGCCGCAAACCGCGATCCAGATGTGTTCCCCGATCCGGATCGCTTCGATATTGCGCGCACACCCAACAAACATATCGCCTTTGGCGGCGGCATCCACTACTGTATCGGCGCGCCGCTCGCGCGCTTGGAAGGCACGGTCGCTATCGAGGCGTTGTTGCGCCGTTTCCCCAACATGGCGTTGGATGTGCCGCGCGAGTCATTGGTGTGGAACGATCAGATTATTTTTCGCGGGTTAAGCGCGCTCCCGATCCGGCTGCGCGGACGAAACTGAACATAGCCATCCGTCAAGCGTTGGCAGTAAAATAGTTCATGCCGTTGAGAGGACAAGCCCATGACTGACCCAAACGCACGTCTGCCTATCGTGACGGACGATGTATATCATGAAGATGATATGGATGCTGAAGCAGAAGCACGTTGGGAAGCTGAAGTTTTGCGCGAGTCGCTCGGCGCTGCGCTGCTGCCGAATGGCGAAGTCGATTTCGCCATCCTCAATGCAAATACCATCCCAATCACATTAGAAGAACTGTGCGCCGAATGTGACGATAAAGAAGAAACTATAGTTTTTGCGGTTTCGTCCAAAAGCCAAAGACCAATTTGATCGCTTGAATTCCCATGAAAAACAGCGCATTTTCCGACACTTGCGCGAACTTCTAACTCACGCTTATTTGTAATCGTAAAGACGCATATTGAGCCAAAACCCAAACCCATGAGCAAAACTGCCCGCAGCGATAAATACTGTCTGATCAGCCTCGGCTGTTCCAAGAACACCGTTGATTCCGAAAGCATGGCGCAAGTCTTAAATCTAAACGGCTTGCGCGCCGTCGGTACCCCCGAACGCGCCGAGATCGTCATTGTCAATACGTGTGGCTTCATCGACGCCGCCAAGCGCGAATCCGTCGAAACCTTGCGCGATTTGGTCGAAGCCAAGCGCAAGGGGCAAATGGTGATCGCCGCTGGCTGCTTGTCGCAGCGTTACGGCGCGGACTTGGTACAGGAAATTCCCGGACTCGACGGCGTAATCGGGACGCGCCGCTGGATGGATATCTTCGATCTGGTCGGACGCTTGCGCAAACGCGCCCATCCCGAACCGTTGTACCATCTGCCAACCGATGTGCTGACCGTCGGCACCGATGAGGGCGACGTGATGCGTGTCAGTCGGCAAGGTGCCAGCGCATACCTCAAGATCGCGGATGGCTGTCGGCGTCCGTGCGCGTTCTGCGCCATCCCGAAGATCAAAGGGACAGCGGTCAGCCGCCCGATTGCGTCGATTGTCCGCGAAGCGGTCGCGCTCGAAGCACAGGGCGTGCGCGAACTGCTGTTGATCGCGCAGGACACGACCGATTACGGCTATGACTTGGGGCTGAAAGATGGCTTGGCACATTTGCTCGATGCGATTGTCGCCGCCGCGCCGGGCATCCCGTGGATTCGCGTGATGTACGCCTATCCCGGCTACGTCACACCGCATCTGATCGACACGATGGCGTCACACCCGCAGATTTTGCACTACTTGGACATGCCGCTCCAGCACGGACACCGCGATACGCTCGTGCGGATGCGCCGCCCCGCCAAGATCGAATGGGTCTATGAGACGCTGGCGACGATGCGCGCCGCCATGCCCGATCTGACCGTGCGCACGACGTTCATTGTCGGCTATCCGGGCGAGACGGACGAAGAATTTGAGGGCTTGCTGAAATTTGTGCGCGATCTGGAATTCGACCGCGTGGGCGCGTTCAAATACTCGTTCGAGATCGGCACGCCGAGCGCAACGCTGGCGAATCAAGTCCCCGACGACGTGAAGGACGCGCGCTATGAGGCGCTGATGGAAGCCCAGCAGGGCATCAGCCTAAAGCGCAATCAGGCGATGGTTGGCAAGACGCTGCCCGTCTTGGTCGAGGGACATGGCGCGGCGGAATCCGATGGTCAGCCAACGGATACGGCGCTGAGTCTGGGACGCAGCTACCGCGATGCGCCCGAAATTGACGGTTATGTGATCGTCGAGGGCGAACTGCCCGTCGGGGAGATCGTCCCCGTGCGCATCACCGGCGCGACGACCTACGACCTGATCGGTACGGTCGATGTGGGTGAGCAAATCGTGATCCAACCGGGACAGGTGTATAGTGAGGGCATGATCACGGTGATGTAGGAGGCAGCATGACGTTTGACGAGATCAAGTCGGAAATCCAACATATGACCGATCAAGAGCGCGCCGCGTTATCCATCTATTTGATTGAGATGGAGACACCAGAGGAGCGCGCTCAACAACTGTTGACAGCGATTCGAGCGATGCGTGAAGGGTTGTCAACCGAAGAAGCCGACGAAATCGCCGCAGCGATGAACGAAGAATACGTCGATACAAAAGACGAATTCGCGTGGTTGGATGACCTGCCGCCGGAGAAACGTTGATGCTCTACGTTGTCGATACCAACATCATTTCGGAATGGGTGAAAGGCGTCAATCTTCAAGTCGAGCAGAAGATCGCCGCCCTCATCGCGCAAAATCATACTGTTGCATTATGCGCTCCCGTCTACTACGAAGCGATACGCGGAATGCGCTGGAAAGGCGCGACGGTGCAAATTCGCATGTTGGAAACGCAAATTCGCCCGCGATTGAGCTGGATCGATCTGACAAATGACGATTGGGATCGCGCCGCAACGTTTTGGGCGGATACACGGCGCGCGGGCAGACAGCTTTCCGATATCGATCTGCTGCTCGCGGCGCTGGTGAATCGTCTTGGAGCCACGCTGATCAGCCAAGATGCCGACTTTGACGCCCTCTCGATCCGCCGTTCCGACCCGCAAACCCTCTAAATCCCGATCAACAAGACTTCTTGCGTCCGCCGCGTCGATAACACGTACTGCTGCGCTTGCGTGAACACGCGCACCGCGCGCTTGTGCCGCTTCAGCAGCGCGATCAGCGTCTCGACGGATGGAATGCCATCCGCGCGATACGAAAGCACGATGATGCTGTGCCGATGCCGCTCCATGACCGCCGCGAACGCCTCCGTCACGGTCTTGGCGTGTGTCCACACCGAGCGCGTGATCGTCATGCGCCGATGTTTGCTGGCGGTGTCGATGCGCGCCGCCCATCCCGGCATGTCCATCAACCCTTCGAGGAAGTGGTAGAAGTCGGCGTAATCTACGCCCACGCCGCGCGCGCTCACATACGGCGGATCGAAATACACCAAATCGCAGCCCGTCGGCGTGTCGAGCGCGTCGAGGCGCAGCGCCCGATTCGCGCGCCCATTGTCGAAGATCGCTGCGTTCGCTTCGGCGGCATAGCGCCGGAACAGCGCCTCGAACGGGGCATCCCATGTCGTTTTGTTGCCGAATGAGCGCGTTACATCCGCCTGCCGCAGCGACAAATTGGCGCGATGGAACAGATTGTACGGGCGCTTGGCGAGGCACGCTTGCATCAGCGCGAAGCGGGCGACGGCGCGCGCATAGGGATCGGGCAGCGCGTCGATGCGCGGCACCAGCGCGTCCAGCCAGCGATTTTCGTCCGCTGTGAAGTAGATGCCGTCGAACGTGCGCGCGATGAACCCCACCACACCCCCCTGCCCCCTCTCCACGCTGTGGAGAGGGGGAGTCACTGCGCTGCGTTCCCCCTCTCCATGTAATGGAGAGGGGGCAGGGGGGTGAGGTGACGCGCCTGAAGCGAAGGGGAGAGGGAGAAGTTTTTCGATCTCCCCCGCCGACAGCCGCACATCCCCATTTTCGATCAGCGCCACGCCGATTTGATGATTGCACGCCAACAGATCGTTGTAGACGACCGTTTTCCCCATGCGCTTGAACAAATAGCTGACTGCGCCCGTCCCGCCGAAAGCGTCGAGCGCCGACTCGAACGGCAGATCGCCGACCTGCGCTTCGATCCAGCCGAGCAAGCGGCGTTTACTGCCTTGATAGCGCGTGGTGGGAAACGATGGATTCATACGGCGTGACGATGATTTTAGACGTGTTATAATCACCAATGCGATCTCACCATTGTACTCGGTCGCATCAGGAAACGAGTATCAACGAGGCACAACTGAACGATGCAAATTCACCGCGATTATTCCGAGCCATTTTTCGCCCGTTCGGGCGGACGCCGCCGACGGGGGCGGAATCGGTTGCGCTTGATCGTCGTCTTTTTCCTACTGATCGGCGGTTTCTTGTTCTACGTCGATAGCAACTTCTACCAACTGCGGATTGTGGCGCTCGACGCCATCGGGCAAGCGCCCCCGCCGACCCCCTTTTCGAGCCAATACGCAACGTGGGGCATGGATGCGTTCATGATTGGCAACGTCGCAGAAGCCGAACGCCAATTCGCCCAAGCCGTCGCCCAACAGCCCAACAATATCGATTACCTGTACGAATATGGGCGCGTGCTGTTGGAACGCGCCGTCGATGATGACCAATACTACGCGCGCGCCATCGAAGTGGGCGACCGCGCGATCACTGCCGACCCCAACGATGTGCGCGGCTATGCGCTGAAAACGTTGGCGCTCAGTTTCAACGACGATGCCGCCAGCGCCGTTCCGGTTGGGCAAGCGGGCTTGCAAGTAGACCGCTTTTTCGCGCCGCTGCACGCCGCGCTCTCGGATGCGTACCGCCGCATCGACCGCTACGATGTGGCATTGGAGACGGCAGAGGAAGCCATTCGGATCGATCCGCTCGACCCGTTGTCGCGGCGCGTCTATGCCTATGCGCTGATTTGGGTGGGAGACCGTGAAAGTGCGGTCGAACAGTTGGAGCAGGCGGTTGCGCTCAATCGCAATATCACCGGACCCTATTTTGAACTGGCGAATATGTATCGCGCGCAAGACGAACTCGAACTTGCCGTTGCCACCTACGAACAGATTCTCGCGCTCCAACCGGAGAACGCGCGCGCCTATCAACGCATGTGCGAAACGTATTTCCAAGCGAGCGAGAACACGCGCGCGCAGGTCTACTGCGAAGAAGCCTTAGCGATTCAGCCGGATTACGCGCTGGCATGGGCGAGTCTGGGACAGACGCAGTACAGCCGCCGCAATTACGAGGGCGCGATTGAGTCGTTCCAAAATTGTGTGCAGTTCGGCGGCGACGACTCCGATATTCGCTGCTACTACTTGCGTGGACTGGCGCATTACTATTTGGGCGACTGCGATGAAGCGTGGAACATCCTCAATGACGCTGTGAGGCGGATTCAATTCGAGTTTGGCGGCAGCGAGGACAATCCGGTACTAGGTGCGTCGCTGGAGGGGATTCGCTTGGTTACGGTGTCCTGCAACGGCTACGGCGGGCGCAGCTTACCCACACGCATCCCACCGACACCGATTCCGCCGACACCGATTGGGGGATGAGAGCAGGACTGAGGGAAAGGGTAACGGACTGAGTTAAAAGCAAGCGCCTGATTTTGTGCTGGCTCAGTCCTTGCCCTTGCTCAGTCCTTCGCTTTACGCCCGCAGTCCGCGCGTTGGCGTCTCGGTGGACGCGGCGCGGTAGAAGCTCTGGAAATTGTTGTTGCTCGTCCAGAGCGCGAACGTATACATCGTGTACAACGAGCCGATGCGGCGCACCAGTTCCCCGACGATGTTTTCTTCGCGCAGCGCCGCATCATCCGGCGCATACCACACACCGATGCGCAACCAGTCGTGTCCGTCGCCGAAGGTGTTCATCCAGTCGTGCAGCATGGTGCCGCGCAGGAGTTGGCGGCTGGTCAGGTGCATGTCGCTCAAGTCGATGCCGTTCCAGAAGCCGAAGCGCATATCACTATCCATGCGCTGAATCAACGTCCGCAGCGCGTCCTGATGGCGCGGGATCGACAGCTTGCCGATGAGGTTGCGCTGATCCCACCACGCGGACGGCGACAGCACCAATTCGACCGCCAGATGCGTCGGCGTCAAGCGCAGTTCAATCAGCGGATGGCGGCGAATATCGCACGTGACGGCGCTGCCGGGCATGTCGCGTCCCATCAACCGCTCGACCAATGCCGCCTGATCTTTGGAACGCAGATAGTCCAGCGCCAACGCCGTCGCCAGCATCCCAGTGTCCCCGATGCGCGCGGCAGAGCGGAATGCTAAGCCTTTGGGCTGGACCCAGTTGGGATGCAAGTCCCAGTTGGACTCGCGCATCCGGCGGCGGAGGGTGGCGTGCAGTGTCAGCGCCTTCTCTTGGACGACCTGCGATGCAGGTGAGAGGAGCGCCCCGAAATCTTCTGCAGTAAAGTAATTGGTCATGATGTCGCCACCTTTTTTTCGCGGCTGGATGAACCGCCGCCGTTTGTTTTCAAACTATTTTCAAATCATAGGCTAACTTTCTTACAAAATCCAATTATTACAGAAGATTTCACGGAAATTTCATAACTTCTCACGACGTTTGTTATCTTGTGCAAGTTCACAAATTGACCCAAACATTTCTTTGTGCAATCATCACATAGAGGCTGGTTTTCTTTGGAACGGAGTATTACGCATATGTCCATCACCAAACAAGATGTATTTGAATATCATCGTCGCGGGCGTCCGGGCAAAATTGAGGTCACGCCGACCAAGCCGCTCGTCACGCAGCGCGATTTGTCGCTCGCATACTCGCCGGGCGTGGCAGAAGCCGTCCTCGAAATCGCGCGCGATCCGCTGACGGCGTATGAACTGACCGCCAAGCCCAACCTGGTCGCCGTAATCTCCAACGGGACGGCGATCTTGGGCTTGGGCAACAAAGGCGCATTGGCGTCCAAGCCCGTGATGGAGGGCAAAGGCGTCCTGTTCAAACGCTTCGCGGACGTGGATGTCTTCGATATCGAGATGAACGCTACGACCGTCGATGAGATGGTCGCCGTCTGCCGCGCGATTGCGCCGACGTTCGGCGGCATCAACTTGGAGGATATCAAAGCGCCGGAGTGCTTCGAGGTCGAGCGGCGCTTGCGCGAGGAACTCGATATCCCGGTGTTCCACGACGATCAGCACGGCACCGCGATCATCAGCGGCGCAGCGTTGATGAATGCGTTGAAGGTGATCGGCAAGAAAATTGAAGATTTGAAGATCGTGATCAGCGGCGCGGGCGCGTCTGCGATTGCGACGGCAGATTTCTACGTCACGATGGGCGTCCAGTCCACCAACATCCTGATGGTGGATACCACGGGCGTGATTTATGCCGGACGCGAAGACAATATGAACGAATACAAGCTGCGCTACGCCAATTACACCCACGCGCGCACGCTGGCGGATGCGTGCGTCGGCGCGGACGTGTTCTTGGGCTTGTCGGGCGAGGATGTGCTGAAACCGGACATGCTGCTGTCGATGGCGGACAACCCCATCGTCTTTGCACTGGCGAATCCCAACCCAGAGATCAAGCCGGAACTGGCGCACGCCACGCGCAACGACGTGATCATGGCGACGGGGCGCAGCGACTACCCGAATCAAGTCAACAACGTCTTGGGCTTTCCGTTCATCTTTCGCGGCGCGCTCGACGTCTATGCGCGCCAGATCAACGAGCCGATGAAGCGCGCCGCTGCCGCTGCCCTCGCAGAATTGACGATGGAAGATGTCCCGGACAGCGTGCTGACCGCCTATGGACTGTCGTCGCTGCGTTTCGGGCGCGATTATCTGATCCCCAAGCCGCTCGATCCGCGCGTGCTGCTGTGGGTCGCGCCGGCGGTGGCAAAAGCGGCGATGGAAAGCGGCGTCGCCCGCCGCGAGATCGATATCGACGTTTACCGCGAAGAATTGATCAATCGGCAGGGCATCGGGCAGCAGGTGCGCAATCGCATCATCAACAAGGCGCGTTCTGGTGGGCTGAAGCGCGTGATCTATGCGGAAGGCGAAGAATCGAAGATCATCCGCGCTGCCGCGCGCGTCGAGGATGAACGGATCGCCACGCCGATCTTGATCGGGCGGCGCGAGACCATCCAGGCAAATATCACGCAGTTGGGCTTGGACTTCACGCCCGAAATCGCTGATCCCTATGGCGACGATCGGCGCGAACGCTATCAGGAAGATTTGCACCAGATTCGCGCTCGCAGCGGCGTCACGGTTGCGAAAGCGCGCACGATGCTGCGGGATCGCAATTATCTTGGCTCGATGATGGTCTACAAGGGCGAAGCCGACGCGCTGATCAGCGGTTTGACCTACGAATACCCCGATGTCGTCCGTCCCGCGCTGCATGTGTTCCACACGCGCGAGGGCGCCAGCCGTGCCAGCGGCGTCTATCTCGTGATCGTCAAGGCGCGCGTGTATCTGTTCACGGATGCGACGGTCAACATCGACCCCGACGCCGAAACGTTGGCGGAGATTGCGATCTTGGCGGCGGACTTCGCGCTGACGCTCGATATCGATCCGAAGGTCGCCATGCTGTCGTTCAGCAACTTCGGCAGCACGCCGCATCCGCAGTCGAAGAAAGTCAAGCACGCAGTCGAAATTGTGCGCCGCCGCCGCCCGGACATGGTGATTGACGGCGAAATGCAAGCGGATGTCGCGGTGATGCCCGAACTGATCGATACGCGCTATCCGTTCAGCCGCGTGAAGGATGCCAACGTCTTGGTGTTCCCCGATTTGAGCAGCGCGAACGTGGCGTACAAGCTGTTGGCGCGCTTGGGCGGCGCAGAAACCATCGGGCCCATCCTGCTCGGCGTGGGCGCGCCTGTCCATGTGCTGCAAGCGGGCGATGATGTCGAGGATATCGTGTCGATGACGGCGGTGGCGGTCATGGATGCGCAGGCGCGGAAGAAATAGCGCATTGTGCCGCCCCACCATTCGCCGTCATATCGGGGGCGTTTCACCCGCGCGGGGCGTCCCATCGGGACGCCCCTACGCCGCTTCCAGCGTGGTCAAGTCTTCCGGTGATAAGATGAGTTCAGTACTGCTCAAGCTGTCGCGCAGTTGTTCGAGCGTGCTGGCGCTGATAATGGGGATGACGGGAAAGGGCTGCGACGTTAGATAACTCAGCACAATCGCTGACATGCTGACCTCATATTGCTGACTCAGTGCTTGCATATGCGCGAATCGTCTGCGATTGATCGGGTTGTCAAACGTAACCATGTTAGCGGGCTGAGCATTCCCCGCCGCTAATTTGCTGAAAAACCCGCGCGCCTGTGCCGTATACGGGATCGCGGGCAACAATGTCTCCCGATGGTACGCAAGGTCGGATTCGCTGGCGATCACGATGGTTTTATCGGCGACCGTCGCGCGATTCGGCTCGGCGGCGCTCCACATAAACTGATTGGCGACAAAATCGCTGAGTTGATGTTGTCGTGCGTATGCCGACGCCGCCCGTATGCGGTCTGCTGTCCAATTTGAACACGCAATCGCGCGAATATTGCCGCTGCGAATATGCGCTTGCAGCATGTCCAAAATCGCGCCGACGGGTTGGAGCGGATCATCACGGTGCAGCCAATAGATGTCGATCACATCGGTCTGAAGGTACTTGAGGCTCATTTCAATATCGTGGCGCAGGTCGCGCGGTGTGAGACGCGCCTGATCCATCGTCGCAAGATTTGGATGCCCACCTTTGGTTGCCACGATGATCTTGTCTCGATTGCCGCGACGCTGCATCCACGCGCCAATCGTTTTTTCGCTCGCGTTCGCACCGCCGCGCAGCCATGCCGCGTAAACCCGTGCTGAATCGAGGAAATTACCCCCGTGATCGACAAATTCATCCATGAGACGGAACGATTCGGCTTGGCTGAGCGGCTTTCCGAAGTTGACCGCGCCCAAGCAAATCTGACCGACTTTCAAGTTCCCTGCCGGAATGACGACCGTTCGCATTGTATTTTTGCCTTTCACTCGCTGTCTATACGCCCGCCACATTGGATGATCCCGCCACCATAACGGGCGTCCCACCCCTACGCACACTGGTTTGAACCCGCGCCCCTCTCTATTTATTTCTTAACAGGCGGTGTATTGTCCGACTGCGGCGCGAACAACAGCACATATTCCTCACCCGGCGGGATATAGGGATAAGTGCTGTACACGGGCGGCTCAACGTTCGGGAAATAGCGCCGAATCAGATTGATGTAATTCGTATCGTCC